>OFGK01000149.1_pt1 | contig 75632 bp, 70 predicted proteins | sample 1521771 | NCBI WGS metagenome assembly OFGK01 (sample SAMEA3504088, study PRJEB24116) | mouse gut metagenome | biome: mouse gut; feature: mouse-associated habitat; material: faeces | place: Denmark | collected 2011 | reverse complement strand
TTTACATCAAGAGGGTTCTTTTTTCTATTGTCCATTTTTTACGGACTTGTTCAATTAAGTTAATGGGTGTTTTGTTTATACAAGCTTATATTCAACAGCGTTTTCACTGCACCATTGGATAAATTTATCTTCAACAAACTTTTTCTCAAATTCAATAAAGCCTGCTGAAACATCCTCATAAGCATTAAAATATTTCCAGAATACTTCAACACAGTCCTCTGAAGACAAACCGTCAAGCTTATCAGAAAGCTTTGGATTATCAAGAGATTTCATATAGGCTCTGATAACCTCTTCATTACTGATTGTCAAAAACGGAATAAAACCGTGTTTAATCAATTCTGCATGATCTTCACTTGGTAAATCACTGTATTTATGTACTGTATAATCAGTACGGGAGAACCAATATTCGGTTGCAGAGCCCCATAAAAGATGCAAGTTCTCCTCTGATAAAATCAATTGCATATCAAGCCTCAACTACTTATTAATGGATTTCATCAAGCCGCCGTCTTTGATGATATTTTGAATAAAGGGAGGAAAAGGCTGTGCCTGATAGGTTTTGCCTGTGGTATGATTGGTAATAAGACCACTGTCAAAATCAACCTCAACCTCATCTCCTGCTTTAATTTCCCTTGCAGCCTCGTCACATTCAAGAATGGCAAGACCTATATTAATAGCATTACGGTAAAAAATTCGTGCAAATGTTGATGCAATAACACAAGAAATACCGGAAGCTTTAATCGCAATAGGAGCATGCTCTCTTGATGAACCGCAGCCGAAATTAGCCTCAGCAACCATTATGTCGCCTTCTTTGACTTTGTTGACAAAATCTGCATCAATATCCTCCATACAGTGAGAAGCAAGCCAAGCCTCATCACTCTTATTAAGGTAACGAGCAGGAATGATAACATCTGTATCGACATTATCACCAAACTTATGAACTAAACCCTTTGCTTTCATAATTAAGCCTCCTTTCTTGGATCTGCAATATATCCCTTTACAGCAGATGCAGCAGCAACTGCCGGTGATGCAAGATAAATTTCACTCTTGGTATGACCCATACGGCCGACAAAATTTCTGTTAGAGGTAGAAACAGCTTTTTCGCCGCTTGCCAAAATACCCATATGACCGCCAAGACAAGGACCGCAGGTAGGCGTTGAAACGATTGCACCCGCTTCAACAAAAATTTCTGCAAGACCCTCTTTTACACAATTCAGATAAATGGTCTGTGTTGCAGGAATCACAATACAGCGAACGCCCTTTGCAACCTTCTTGCCCTTCAGGATTGATGCGGCAATACGCATATCCTCCATTCTGCCGTTTGTACAAGAACCGATAACCACCTGATCAATTTCAATTTTTTCAAGCTCATCAACAGCTTTTGTATTTTCGGGAAGATGAGGACAGGCAACAGTCGGACTGAGCTTGCTCAAATCAATCTCAACAATTGAATCATATTCAGCATCTTCATCAGCCTCGTAAACCTTATAAGGTCTTTGACCTCTGTCCTTAACATATTCGAGTGTAACCTCGTCAACAGGGAAAATACCATTTTTTGCACCGCACTCAATTGCCATATTTGAAATACAAAGGCGGTCATCCATTGAAAGTTCTTTAATACCATCACCTGTAAATTCAAGCGACTTATAAAGAGCACCGTCAACACCAATCATTCCGATAAGGTGAAGAATAACATCCTTACCTGAAATGCACTGTGCCTTTTTACCTGTGATAACAACCTTAATTGCAGAAGGCACCTTAAACCAAGCCTTGCCGGTAATCATTCCTGCTGCCATATCTGTTGAGCCAACACCTGTTGAAAATGCACCGAGTGCACCGTATGTACAAGTGTGTGAATCCGCACCGATAATGCAGTCACCTGCTGTAACAATGCCCTGCTCGGGAAGAAGTGCGTGCTCAATACCCATATTACCTACATCGTAATAGTGGAGAATGTCATTCTTCTTAGCAAATTCTCTTACCTGCTTACAATTTTCAGCAGACTGAATATCCTTGTTAGGTGTAAAGTGATCCATTACAAGAGATATTCTTGTTTTGTCAAATACATCAGTCTTGCCGAATTTATTCATTTCATTAATGGCAACCGGTGAGGTAACATCGTTACCTAAAACCATATCCAGCTTAGCTTCAATGAGCTGACCTGCAGCAACACTGTCAAGCCCTGCGTGATCTGCCAATATTTTTTGTGTCATAGTCATAGACATAATTTTCACCCTATTTCGTTAACTTATATATCATCTGTAAATGAGCCTTCACCACGTTCAAGAGATGTGATACCTGTACGTGCAAGCTCAACGATACCGAAATCACTTTCAATTTCTTCAACAAACATATCAATGGTAGCACCTGTGCCTGTGAACTCAAGCGTCATCGTGGTCATTGATACGTCAAGAACTCTTGCACCGTAACGCATATTGAGTGCAAGGAGAGCATTCTTCTTTTCAACACCTGCTGCTGAAACCTTAATTAACAGCAGCTCGCTTGAAACGGATTTATCATCGGTAAGCTCTGCTACCTTCTTGACAATCTCAAGTTTTAAAAGCTGAGCTTTAATCTGCCTGAAATTTTCAGGCTCGGTATAGGATTCAATAGTCATTCTTGAAAACGCAGGGTCCTCCGTTTCACTTACTGTAAGTGAGCTGATGTTATAGCCTCGTCTTGAAAAAAGACCTGCCACACGCTGAAGAACACCTGAAACATTGTCAACAAGAACAGACAAAACAAGCTTTTCCTCTGCCATAATTACATCTCCTCCTTAATATCATTTACAGAACCTCCCGGAGGTATCATCGGAAGAACATTTGAATCCGGTGAAATTCTGCATTCAATAAGTACAGGACCATCAACCTTAAGAGCCTCATCAATAACAGTATCAATTTCGTCATTTGTATGAATACGCATTCCCTTAACGCCAAAAGCCTCAGCAACCTTGACAAAATCAGTTGCTCGGTGAGGATCAGTATCAGAAAAACGGTTATTATAGAAAATTTTCTGCCACTGGCGAACCATACCAAGAACAGTATTATTCATAACAAACATAATAACAGGAATGTTGTATGATGCCATTGTTGCAAGCTCAGTCAGGTTCATATGGAAGCCGCCATCACCTACAAACATAATAACACGCTTATCAGGACAGCCAACTGCAGCACCCATAGCGGCACCCATCGAATAGCCCATAGTACCCAAACCGCCTGATGTTAAAAGTGTATGCGGCAGCTTGTATTTATAAAACTGAGCCGCCCAAAGCTGATGCTGACCAACATCGGTAACGACAATTGTATCATCAGGCGTTTTGTTATCAACAGCCTCAATAACTGCCTGCGGATTTACATAATCGCCAATCTGGAGCTGAACAAAAGGACGCTTAAAGCCCTCAATTTCATTTCTCCATTCACTGTGGTCAAGCTGCTCAAGCTCACGTGTAAGCATAGGAATAACATCTGCAAGGTTACCCCTTAAATGATAATTTGAAACAATATTTTTGTCCATCTCGGCAGAGTCAATATCAATATGTAAAATCTCTGCATTAGGAGCAAACTTAGCTCTGTTGCCGGCAACACGGTCGGAAAATCTTGCACCGCATACAATAAGTACGTCACAGTCATGAGCTGCCTTGTTGCACTCAAAATGACCATGCATACCGATAAGTCCCAAATGAAGCGGATGACCGTTCGGTACAGCACCAAGACCCATAAGTGATGATACAACGGGAGCATCAATCTTTTCAGCAAAGGTAATTAAATCCTCGCCAACCTCCGAAAGGATTGCACCGCCGCCAACATATATAAGCGGCTTCTTTGCCTGAGAAATAAGCTCAACTGCTCTTTTAAGACATTTTTCCTTTGGTGTTTTATGATTATTGACTGCAACCTTCGGCTGCGGCTCGTATTCGTACATTGCCGCGGTAATATCCTTCGGAATATCAACAAGAACAGGACCCTTACGTCCGCTCTGTGCAATTTCAAATGCACGGCGAATGGTATCAGCAAGTTCTGATACATCCTTAACCATAAAGTTATGCTTAGTAATCGGCATTGTAATGCCTGTGATATCAACCTCCTGGAAAGAATCTCTTCCAAGACCCTCAGTAGCATAGTTGCAGGTGATTGCCACAACCGGAATTGAATCCATATAAGCAGTAGCAATACCGGTTACAAGATTTGTAGAACCGGGACCTGATGTTGCAAAGCAGACACCCACCTTGCCTGTTGCACGGGCATAGCCGTCTGCAGCGTGTGAAGCACCCTGCTCATGAGCTGTAAGAATATGGTTGAAGGTGTCCCCATATTTATACAGCTCATCAAAAATATTCAGAATTGTACCGCCCGGGTAGCCAAATATTGTATCTACCCCTTGTTCCTTTAAAACCTCAAGAACAATCTGCGAGCCATTGAGTTTCATAATTTTCGCCTCTCTTTTCTGCAAAAAAGTGCTAAACCTTGACAAAATACAGCAAAGCTTTACACTGCCTAAAAAATTATTAGAAATATAATATATGATTTGCCTGTCAAAGTCAAGTGTATTTAATACTTGTAAAATAGATTTTTTTGATATATAATATATGGGATTATGCAGACAGATTTTTAATTCTAAGGAGATTCAGATATGAAGCTTGGTATTGTAGGCTTGCCTAACGTAGGTAAGAGCACACTTTTTAACGCTATAACAAACGCAGGTGCACAGAGCGCCAACTATCCATTCTGCACAATTGAGCCGAATGTAGGTATGGTTTGTGTTCCCGACGAAAGACTTGATAAGCTGGCTGAAATGTATGAACCTGACAAATTCACACCCGCAACAATTGAATTTGTTGATATTGCAGGACTTGTTAAGGGCGCATCTCAGGGCGAGGGCTTAGGCAACAAGTTTTTATCACACATCCGTGAGGTGGATGCTGTCATTCATGTTGTTCGCTGTTTTGAAAACGATGATATAACTCACGTTGACGGAAATATTGACCCTGCCAGAGATATTGAAACTATAAATCTTGAACTGATTCTTTCTGACCTTGATATTCTTGCAAGAAGAATTGACAGCAGAAAGAAAGCTATGAAGGGTGACAAAAAGCTTGCACCTGAGGTTGATTTTCTTGAAAAGCTTCAGGCAGAAATGGAGCAGGGCAAAACCGCACGCAGCATTGAAATTGATGACGACGAGCAGGAATATCTGAAAGATGTTTCACTGCTCACCATAAAGCCTGTTATCTATGCCTGCAATATGGGTGAAAACGACTTTTCCAACGGCATTGAAAACAATTCATTTTATAAAATTGTTGAAGAGATTGCTGCTGCAGAGGGTGCGGAAACCTTACCGATATGTGCAGAAATGGAAGCTGAAATTGCACAGCTTGACGATGAAGAAAAGGAAATGTTCCTTGCTGATATGGGACTTGAAAAGAGCGGTCTTGACAGACTGATTAAAAAGAGCTATGCGTTGCTTGGTCTTATTTCATACCTGACAGCAGGCAAGCCCGAGGTAAGAGCATGGACAATAAAAAACGGCACCAAAGCTCCGCAGGCGGCCGGTAAAATACATACTGATTTTGAACGCGGCTTTATCAGGGCAGAGGTTGTTGCCTTTAATGATTTGATTGAATGCGGCGGCATGACGGCTGCCAAAGAAAAAGGGCTTGTAAGATCCGAAGGTAAGGAATATGTTATGAAGGACGGAGATATTGTTCTTTTCCGCTTCAATGTTTAAAAGACATTTTCGACAAATCCCGACTATTAAAGCCGGGATTTTATAATGTTTGTTGATTTTGCATAAAATTTTCAACTGTTTTCAAAAAAATTAGTTGACTGTAATATATTATTCTGTTATTATTTATTTAAGGTGGGAGAGGATTATGTCAATGGAAACCAAAAAACCATACGACCAAATTCTTTCAAATGCGCAATCAGGCGATACAAAAAAGCAGGAAGCTATCATCGCGGATTACAGAGCAATGGTTGAAATGATTGCCTCAAAATACAAAGACTCCCCTATGGAACGAGAAGACTTGATTCAGGAGGGTATGATTGGTCTTTTAGCTGCTATTAAGTCATATGACAGCAGTAAGGGTGCAAGTTTTAAAACATACTCTAAAATCTGTGTTGACAATGCAATGCAGACTGCACTGAGAAAATTCAAAAGGCTCAAGGACATTCCGGTACAAAATGTTGTTGAATATATGGAGGAAGAAATCCCCGTAGAAAACGGATTTGACAGTGCAGAAGATATAGTTATTGCCAGAGAAAGCGTTTCAATGTTAACTTCTGTTCTTCAACAGAATCTCTCAGATTTTGAAAATGAGGTTTTACGGCTTCATATTGTCGGCTGCAGTTACAATGAAATTGCAAAGCGATTAGCTAAAACACCTAAGGCAATAGACAATGCCTTACAAAGAGTTCGCAAAAAATTAAGTAATGTAAAGCTGTGAGCTTAAAGAATGAGAGGTAATTAAAATGTTTGAAGACAAGACACTAACCTGTAAAGACTGTGGCAATGATTTTGTATTTACTGCAGGCGAGCAGGAATTTTATGCAGAAAAGGGATTTGTAAATGAGCCGCAAAGATGCAAGGACTGCCGTGGCAAGAGAAAGGCAGCAGCAAGAGCACCCAGAGAGCTTCATAATGCTGTTTGTGCAAACTGCGGTGCAGAATGCAAGGTTCCATTCGTACCAAATGGTGACCGCCCTGTTTATTGCAGCGAATGCTTCGCAGCAATGAAAGACTAATTTTATTAGTTAAAAGCTCCTTGTACCGAGGAGCTTTCTTTTTTTCTGAAAAAAGGGTTGACAAGTTGCTTTTACTGTGGTAATATTATTGAGCACCAAACGCAGAGGTATCGAAGTGGTCATAACGAGGCGGTCTTGAAAACCGTTTGTCCGAAAGGGCGCGTGGGTTCGAATCCCACCCTCTGCGCCAAATAAAAAAGACAGCCGACCGGCTGTCTTTTTTATTTGGTGTTAAATAGATTTAATTTAACAGATTTCCAACAGACTCAAAAAGGTATGAATTATGGAGAGTAGTCAATCAAGAATGCAAAAAGCATTAGCCTCATATCCGGATATTGCAAAAGCTTTTGAAGAAGTCATTTTTGCTTTCAAAGAGAACAGTGCAGAAAACAGAGCGTATTCAATGCACAATTGTGTTCAAAGCATTGCAGAATATTTGTACTCAAAATGCAATGCGCCTGATTGCGATAATCTTCAAAAAAAGATTAATATGCTATATAAGGCAAAAGTTATTTCAGCACAAACCTACGTCAATTATATGTCAATTATTGACTTCAAAAATAAATATGAATATTCAACAGCCTTCCAAGAAACAGAAACAATCAAACTGCTGTTAAGAGAGCTGACTGAATTTTTAAACAATTATTCAAAAAAATCATATCAAAATATATCGCTCGGAAAATTTAAAATTTATGATTTATTATTTTACAGATTAGTAGGATTAGTGATATTGTTAATCGGTATTGCTTACGATTTTTCTTATATTGAGGAAAAAATTTAGATAATATTTTGTTTGTTTCAATATCAATAATCTATATTGCTATTGGTTTATCGCTCTTAATTTTCGGAAAAAAAGCAGCTAAATTATATTTAAAAATCAAATTTAGAAATAATAAGTAAATGCTTTCTCTCAAATTCACCCAGCAGCAAGTTGCACGATGAATTTGGAGTTCGTTTCTCGTCTCTCTTCTTTTGAAAAAATAAAAACAGACACCTTAAAGGTGTCTGTTTTTATTTGGCGCAGAAGGAGAGACTCGAACTCTCGCGCCGGTTACCCGACCTACGCCCTTAGCAGGGGCGCCTCGTCACCAACTTGAGTACTTCTGCAAGCTGACGGGTTTTACCTGTCAAGTATTATGCACTTTCCGTGCGTGATTTACTTTATCACAACTTTAATAAAAAGTCAATAGAGAATTCATAAATTAGGACAAATTATTTTTTATTATCATGATTAATCTTGAAAACATCAGCTATTTCACTGATTGAGATATAAGCATTCGGATCAATTTCGTGAACAATGTTTCTCATTTTACTTACCTGAAAACGGTTGATTACAAAATATATAATTTTTCTGTCAGAGTTTGAATAATAGCCTTTTGCATCAAAATAAGTAATTCCGTTTTCAAAGGTTGCAGAAAGTCTTTCACAGATTTCATCATGCTTTGTTGTAATAATGAAAGCCGACTTCGACCGGTCAAAGCCTTCAACAATATAGTCAATTGTCTTTAATGCTGCAACATATGTAACAATAGAATAAAGCGGTAAAATCCAGCTGTGAATAACGATTCCGCATATAACATAAAGAATGACATTATAAACCATTACAAATGAACCAACGGTCATATTAATCTTTTTGGCAAAAATAACTGCCAAAACCTCTATGCCGTCCATAGCACCGCCGAAACGGATGGCAATACCGCTGCCAAGACCTGATATCAAACCGCCGAAAATCGCACACAGAAACAAATCTGATTTTGCAAGCGGTGACACTGTACTGACATCAACAGGCAGAACATCTGTAATAAGCCATGCACTGAGTGAATAAATGCCAACCGTAAAAATGGAATACACAGTAAATTCCCACCCCTGCTTTTTCAGTCCGAATAAGAATATCGGCACATTAAGCAGCACTAAAAACACAGACAGTGGCAAATAATCAGGAGTAACCTGTGCCAGAAGCATTGATGTGCCTGACACACCGCTGTCATAAAGCTTAACAGGCTGCAGAAACATTGTAACACCAACTGCATTAATCACACCTGCCAAAAACAGAAATATAAAGTTTTTTATTTTAAAATTTTTAATTTTCTTCATAAAGTTCCTTTCGATAAAATTCCACATCTATCAAATATATATTATTATAAAGTTATTAAAATACTGTTAATACTGTGAAAATAACAAATAAATCATTCAGCAGTGCATATATTTTCAATGGTGATGATATGAAAAACAAATTATTCAGACAATGCATTTTCGGATTTATCTTTACGGGAATACTCGGAAGCCTGTTCCATTTTGTTTACGGGTGGAGCGGCTGCAACAGCTTTGTAGGTTTATTTTTCCCGGTCAACGAAAGCACCTGGGAGCATTTAAAGCTGCTCTATCTCCCCTATCTTATCTGGTCTGTAGTTGAATATAAAGCTACAAATAAAAACAAAAGCCTATGGTTCGGCAAGGCTATCGGGCTTTTAATCGGAATGCTTGCTATCATAAGCTTTTTTTATTCCTACAACGGAATAATAGGAAGAAATATTCCTTTTCTGAATATATTATCATTTTTTATCGGCATTGCCGCTGCATTTGCAATTGACTTTTTTATAATAAAATCGAACAGATTTGAAAAGCTCGAAAAGGTCGGAATAGCGGTATTTGCTGTTGTTGGTGCAGCATTCATTCTATTCTCATTTATGCCGCCGCTAATTCCGCTGTTTAAAGATCCGGTCACGTTCAGCTATGGGATATAAGAGCGGTTACCTCTTTTATTTTTCTGCCGACATCCTCTGCTCTATGAGCATCTGAACCTGTTGAAAAATCAACACCGACTGAGCCGGCAATGTCGAAAAACGGTTTATTAATTCCTAAGCCCTTTGATGTATTCATTTCAAGACACATATTATGTGCTTTAATATTTTCGCACAGCTCCCTGTATGTATCTGATAAATCAAAGCATGGATAAAGATCGTGGCAGGTAATCAAATCAGGATGTGCAATAATGTCAAAAATTCCACTTTCTACAAGAGAATTTTCCAGTTCAAAATATCTCTTATAAATATAATCGGTACTTTTGCCAAGCCACTGGTATTTACGCTGGTTAAAGGTCCAGTTGTCAACCCAATGAACAGAGCCTAAAAGATAATCGAAAAAGCCGTCATCGGTTATATCACTTATATAATCCTTATGCTGTTCAAAATAACAGATTTCAAGACCAAAGGAAACCTTAACAGGGTATTCCCTTCCCCTGATTTCAGCAGCAAGTCTTTTAAAATCATCAAGCGATTGTGCAGTCTTTGCCTTTGCGTTGAACCATTTTTTCTGATACAGATTATATTCCGATGCTTCCTTGAAAGTGGGATGAAAATCCTTGAAACGGATACTGTGCTCAAGCAGGCAGATTTCTTCAAGCTCCATCTGCACAGCTTTATCTATAAATCTTTCTATCCATTCAACAGTATATGGACCTCGTTCAATATGTATATGTAAATCCTTCATAAAATAATTATTACTTATTATAGCCCTTCTTAAAGCGTTTTTTACCATCTGCCCTGAAGCTTTCAATACCGCCCATCTGATTATAAAGCTCAGCAGCCTCAAGGCAAATATCAAGAGAAAGATTAATACATTCCTCACTCATATTATCCGCTGTATCAAGTCTTGTGTGATAATACGTCTTCGGGTCGTGATTAACACCGCAAAAGCCTGCAGCTTCTATCCCATAGCGCGAAAAGCCTTCAGCATCAACAGCACCGGGATAAATATCTGTTTCTTTCATTTCAATACCGCAGTTTACACCGGCTTCATATAATAGCTCACCGACTGCATTTGAATTTTTCTGAGTTCCCGTACAGCCCTGTGTATAAATCTGAAGCTGTTCAATTTCACGCATTGTATCCATTGAAATAACAACTGTTTCAACAGCCTTCAGTACATCTTCGTGGCGCTTGGCATAAGCTACTGCTCCACGGAGTCCTGCCTCCTCAGAGCCTGTTAAAAGGCAGCAAACCTCAGTATTTTCATATCTTTTATCATTTTCAGCCATTTCCTTGAGAACAGCAATAGAAATATAGTCAGCAGTTAAATTATCATTGGCACCATCTACCACAACCTTCCAGTTGATAAAGAAAAGAATTGCAATAAAAAACGGAATAAGAACAAGCTGAATTATTCCGATTACAAGCCAGAACCTTGAAGCATAAAGACCGCCTGCAAGGTCATAAATCAACCATATAATATTAAAAATGCAAATACCGATTAATCCGCCGATAGAGCCGCCCATAACAGGAGCAAGTGCTTTCATACCGCCATGGAGGGAATAAGTCCACTCATTCGCTGCATCTGTATGACCGCAGAATATAATACGTCTTTTAACATGACCCGTCGGCTTTCTTCGTGCCATAACATTACGTGATACCTTTTTTGGAAACAGAAAATCAACATACTCTCTGTACATTAAAAATTCAATCACAAGGCAGGATAATGCAAACCAGGTAAGCACAACTGCCGCAACAGCAAGAGATGCGTTATTTACAACGCCTCTGTATGTAAGCCAGTAAAAAATTACTGAAATAATACCAATAATGCCTGCCGGAGGAATCCAGCCCATAAAAGCATTCGGGTGCAGATTAAAATCCTCCATTTCAACTTCATCCGCCCACTGCTCAAGCTCACCCTTTAAAAATTTCTGAGCTGAACGCTCACTGTGTGTTCCCGGTGCACGCTCCTTGAAATTGTCGCATACATAACGTATACCATCAAGCATATATTTATGAGTGCTTTCTGAAGCACCTTTTGTTAAACGCATAAAAATTCTCCTAAAAATATAATGAATATATTATACATTAACAATGCTGTACTTTCAAGTTATAAAAATATCAAAACTTATATCAAGAAAACTCTTGACAATTTTGAAAAGTTAATATATAATACATTTCGCAAGATGTGGCCCGGTAGTTCAGTTGGTTAGAACGCTAGCCTGTCACGCTAGAGGTCGACGGTTCGAGCCCGTTCCGGGTCGCCACGTTTTGCTGATATGGCTCAGGCGGTAGAGCACATCCTTGGTAAGGATGAGGTCACCGGTTCAAGTCCGGTTATCAGCTCCAAGAGAACAATGACAACGGTTATTGTTCTTTTTTTATAATGTTATTAAATTACAATGAACCGGTGACAACCTGCTGAGAAAAGGTTGGTTTGATGAGTCCGGTTATCAGCTCCAGGAGAACAATGACATCGGTTATTGTTCTTTTTTATAAAACTAACGAATTAAGCTTGATCCACTAAACCACTTTTAACTAAAAAGCCTTGAAAGCTCACGGTATCCCGTAGGTTTTCAAGGCTTTTATATTCATCTATAAAGCATTTATTTTTCAGAATTCTTTAATATTTCTGCCGCTTCTGAAAACAGCTTGTCCTTATCTGCACCGCAATTGTTAACATAATTAATAAATGTAGACAGTGAGCAGCAGTATTTACCATGCTCAAGGTTTGAGTAGGAACGAAGTGAAACATCAAGATTTTCAGCCATTTCCTCCTGTGATATTCCCAACTCCGCTCTCTTATTTGCAATCTCGTTTTTCAGGTAATGCTTTAAATTTTCTGTTGCAGTCATTTTGCTCACCTCACCAAATGGGCTAACAAAATCCTACAATTTTTGACTATTGTATTCTATGTACTGCACTTCATATGCTTGTTGCCTTCTTCAAATATATAGTTATCAATTATGAATGAAACAACACATTATTTACACATTTTTAACACACAGATTCATATCAATCCAAAGAAGTCAGTCTATTTCTTTTTTATTGCCAATATATAACCCGTCGCAAATATTAATGCCAATATTACAAATACCTGTTCCATAAGCAACGCCCCCTCCCGGGAACAGAACTATTTATGAAAATCGATAATCAATCTGTATAAGGTGATTTATCTATCACCTTGCGGTTAAGTTCAATCAATACAACCTTATCCTTTTCAATGCGTATTTCGAGTGACTTCTTGTTATTCAAGGCAGCCTCAATAGCCTTGATGGTAGACTTTTTTAAATTCATAATTAACCTTTCCGAGAATGCAATCAACAATATAAAGCTCAGTACCGTTCATATCACTGCCAAAACATCCATGCATAATTTTCAGAATAATAAAAACAGGACTATAAGTATTGTAATACTCATAGTCCTTTTTGACTGTATACCCTTAACTATTTATAAGAATCAATATTTTTATTATTCATCACTATTTTTTAAAATTTCTGCTGCTTCCGAAAACAGCTTATCTTTATCTGCATCACAGTTATTGACATAATTAATAAACGATGACAAGGAACAGCAATATTTGCCATGCTCAAGATTTGAATATGAACGAAGCGATATATTCAGATTTTCTGCCATTTTTTCCTGGGAAATACCAAGCTCGGCTCGTTTATTTGCAAACTCGTTTTTCAAATAAATTTTTAATCCTTCTGTTGCAGTCATTTTATTCACCTCACCAAACGGGCTAACAAAATTCTACAATTTATGCACATTTCAATCTATGTTCTGCAATTCATAAGCTTAAAACAATGTTTGATTATTTAGCTGTTTTCAGACAAAAAAGTATCCCCGAAAGAAATAACTTCCGGGGAATTTTTTAATAAAACTTTGCGTATTTATCGCCTTTATAGTAGACGCAGATATAGCCGCTTGGAATTTCAAGCCAGATATCTTTTCCTACATTTTTTACATCAAGAGCTGTCACCTTGGTTCCTGTTTTCAAAACAGCATTATCATTTGAATTACTGCTTGTGCAGTTCTTTCTGCCGTCAGCAGTTAAATCCTTAACCTTTTTAATGGCATAATCCGTTCCAGCACCTGTTCTGACATTGACATCCGATGTGAGTGTGTAAACACTGCCCTTGTCAAAACGAACACTGCCCTGTGACGGCTTTGCTTTATCTGAATTTGACAAAAGGAAATAAGCAGGATTTCTGTCGCCGGTTGCCTTGGCAAGCTCTCTCACGGAAACCACACAACCGTAATCTGTTTTTCTTACAATACGGTTTGGTCTGTCAAAATCATCATATTTACCGCTGTAAAGCTGCGGGTCAATAACATTAATATTTGAGCCTTCCATTTTATCCAATACAACAAAATGACCTGCAGAGCTGAAAACATTATATGCATCACCCTGATTAGCAATAACTATGCCGCCTGCTTTAATATGGCTTATAACCTTATTCTCATCCGTCGTTGTTGTGAAACTGAGATTGGAATGCTCACGGCATACTGCCTTGAGCAGTGTATTAAGATTTGTACCCGAATTATCTCTTGCACCGCAGTCTAAGCTGAGCTTTGTCATCCTGCTGACAGAATAAAGCTCGCTGCCAACAAGATTGTTTACTGCAATGCAGGGTGCACAGACGCCACAGCCTGAGGTTTTGATTGTTTCAACCTTTGAGGTTGAAGGATTGTCGTACTTAATATTTTCATAATCCATCTGATTATAATAAAACATTATTCACCACTCCTTAGATTCTTCATATATTCATCTGCTTTTCTTGCCTTTTCGGTAAAGGAATTGTTATACCACCAAGAGCATATGGTGCTTGCAATCAAGATTGCAACAGACACAGCCTCACCTACTAATTCGTTATCAATAGGCAGTGTCTTTACGCCACACATTCTGAGCACCACATTAAGCAGTGATACAAATAAAATTATTGTTCTGATTATAGCCGCTTTATTTAATTTCATGATTTGTGCTCCTTTCCATATCACCCACCCTATGGTTTAACACTCTGATTTTTTCCTCTACAACAGGAATTCTTTCGGCAAAATAATTGTGCTGGTCAACCTTCTGCTCCAATTTTTCAAGTCTGTAAGAGGTAAGTTTTGATGAAGTGATTATACCGCCGAATGAGCCGATTACCGTACCTGCCATTGCAACTAGTGCAACGATAATATCATTATTCATTTTTATCCCCTTTCTTTTTATTCTACGGAGGATTAACCCTCCACTATCTATATTATGAGAGAACGGGCACAAATGCAAATGGGTGTACCAAAAATCGCCCAGATATTATAGTACATAAAGCACATAGTATGTATGAATACAAGCTTATTTTTTGTGTATGAATATTCATTTTTATGCATATTTATAACTATTTTCACAATTGCTATTGACAATATTATTAGAATGATTATAATAATTAAGATATTAATTATTAATAGTGGAGTAATATACAAAAATGACAAAGGTTTTTATTGATGGAAAAGACGGTACCACCGGCTTAAAAATATACAATAGATTTGAAAACAGAAAAGATATAGAATTACTTCTGATTGACCCTGAAAAGAGAAAGGACAGTCAGGAAAGAGCACGGCTGATTAATGAAAGTGATATTACATTTCTCTGTCTGCCTGATGCTGCATCAATTGAAGCAGTTTCACTTGTCGAGAATAACAGGGTTAAAATCATTGATACCTCAACAGCTCACAGAACTCTTGACGGCTGGGCATACGGCTTTGCCGAGCTCAGCAACGAGCACCGACGACGAATTGAAACAAGCAACAGAATCGCTGTTCCCGGCTGTTATGCCAGCGGATTTAATTCAATAGCCTATCCGCTTATAAAAAACGGTTTTATTGACAACGATTATGACATTGTCTGCTATGCACTCAGCGGCTATACAGGTGCCGGTAAAAAAGGAATTGCACAATACGAGGACACAGCAAGATGCAAAGAGCTTGACTCACCAAGGCTTTATGCTTTAGCGCAGGAGCATAAGCACCTTAAGGAAATGAAGGCTGTCAGCGGCTTAGCTAAAACACCTATATTCTCACCTATCATCTGTGATTATCCACAGGGCATGGTTGTGAGTATTCCGCTTTACACTGACAGAATGACTAAAAAATATACAAAACAGGATATATTTGAAATGTTCAGTACACATTATGCAAACAGCAACATTGTAAAGGTGCGTCCGCTCGGATACACTGAGAGTATGATTGCGTCAAACACATTTGAAAATCGCGACGATATGGAAATCGAGATTAATGGAAATGATGACAGAATACTCATCACGTCACGCTTTGACAACCTCGGCAAGGGTGCATCAGGTGCTGCAATTCAGTGTATGAATATTGCAATGGGTATTGACGAAAAAACAGGACTTAATATAGGAGAATAAGAATATGAAAATTATTGACGGAGGAATATGTGCTGCCAAAGGCTTTAAGGCAAGCGGTACATATTGCGGAATAAAAAAGCCAAGCGCAGATAACTACAATCCTGACATTAAGCATAAAAATGATATTTGTTTATATGTAAGTGACGTTGTCTGCAATGCTGCGGCTGTATATACGCAGAACAAGGTAAAGGGAGCACCCATCCTTGTTACAAAAGCTAATCTTGAAAAGAGCGGAAACAAAGCAATTGCGGTTATTGCCAATTCAAAAAATGCAAATACCTGCAATGCAGACGGTATTGAAAAAGCTGACAGAATGTGTGAGCTTGTGGCTGACGAGCTGAATATTCCGCAGGAGCAGGTTATTGTTGCGAGTACAGGTGTAATAGGACAGATTTTACCTATTGAGCCTATCGAAAAGGCTGTTCCTGTTTTGGCAAAGGGTCTTTGCTATAACAAAAACCTTGAAGCCGCAACTGCAATTATGACGACAGATACAGTAAAAAAAGAATATGCTGTTGAATTTGAAATTGATGGTACAATATGTCACCTCGGCGGTATGGCCAAGGGTTCGGGTATGATTCATCCGAATATGGCAACAACACTTAACTTTATTACAACCGACTGTGCAATCAGCAGTGAACTGCTGCAAAAAGCACTTAGTGAAATTGTTAAGATAACCTATAACTGCCTCAGCATTGACGGTGATACATCAACAAACGATATGGTATGCATTATGGCGAACGGCTTAGCCTTTAACGATGAAATCACTGCTGAAGATGAGAAATACGAAGCATTTAAAAATGCACTTTATGAAGTAATGGCTAACCTTACGAGAATGCTGGCAAAGGACGGCGAGGGAGCAACAAAGCTGCTTGAATGTATCTGCAGCGGTGCGAGAGATTTGGACACTGCTATCACTGTTGCAAAGAGTGTTATCTGCTCTTCCCTTTTCAAAGCTGCAATGTTTGGTGAGGATGCTAACTGGGGCAGAGTGCTCTGTGCTGTCGGTTATGCTGATGCGGAATTTGACATTAACAAGGTTGATGTTGATTTAAGAAGTGAAAAAGGAACATTGACTGTTTGCAGAAACGGTGCAGGCGTTGAATTCAGTGAGGAAACTGCAGCAGAAATATTATCTGCCGATGAAATATATATTGATATTAAACTCAATGATGGTGATACAACGGCAACGGCGTGGGGTTGTGATTTAACCTATGATTATGTAAAGATTAACGGAGATTACAGAACTTAAAAAAAGCAAAATATTTAAGAAATGTAATCAGGTTAAATCACAAACAGTCTATATCGTGAGGAAAAATCTCTTCCCTACAAAATCACTCTAAGCAAGGAGAAAACTATGGATATTAATAACGCCCAAAAGGCTGAAATACTGGCACATGCACTGCCTCATATTCAGATGTACAGAAAAAAGGTAATTGTTGTCAAATACGGCGGTAATGCAATGATTAATGATGAGCTGAAGGAAGCAGTAATGCGTGACCTTGTTCTTCTTTCAACAATCGGCATTAAGGTTGTTCTGGTGCACGGCGGCGGACCTGCTATTAACAAAACGCTTAATGCAATGCAGATTGAAAGCAAATTTGCTGACGGCTTAAGAGTTACCGACAGTGACACAGTTGATGTTGTGCAGATGGTGCTTGCAGGCAAGGTCAACAAGGATTTAGTCTGCCAGATTGGTAACCTTGGCGGTCATGCTCTTGGTCTGTCAGGTATGGACGGCAATATGCTTAAATGCAAGCCGCTTGACGACATTCACGGATATGTCGGTGAAATAACAGCTATTGACTCAACTGCCGTTGAAGAGATACTGAACAACAACTGGATTCCTGTTATATCCACACTCGGATATGATGAAAAAGGTCACTGCTACAACATCAATGCAGACACTGCAGCAGCTGCAATTGCAGGTGCTTTAAAGGCAGAAGCACTTATTTCAATGACCGATATTGTGGGTCTTCTGCGTGACAAGGATGATGACTCCACATTAATTCACAGAGTTTATATCAGCGACACACCTGCACTTATTGCCGAGGGAATAATCAGCGGCGGTATGATTCCAAAAATTGATTCAATGACACAGGCACTCAGAGAGGGTGTTAAAAAAGCATTTATTATTGACGGACGTGTTCCCCATTCAATACTTATGGAGCTTCTTACCGATGAAGGTATGGGAACAATGTTCCGCTCAAGATAGGAGGATAAAGTGAACACTAAAGAACTTGATAACGAATATGTTGCTCACGCATACGGCAGATTTGACGTTGCTCTTGAAAAGGGCAAAAATTCAACACTGTATGATGAGAACGGCAAGGAATATATTGATTTTGGTTCAGGCATCGGTGTAACTGCTTTCGGCATTGCCGATGACGAATGGAAAAAGGCAGTTATTGAACAGCTTGATAAGCTTCAGCATGTAAGCAATCTTTACTACACCTCACCCTGTGCTAAGCTTGCAAAGCTTTTGTGCGATAAAACAGGAATGAAAAAGGTTTTCTTTTCTAACAGCGGTGCTGAGTCTAACGAGGGTGCAATCAAATTTGCAAGAAAATACAGTCACGACAAATACGGTGACGGCAGAAGCACAATAATCACCCTTGTAAACTCCTTCCACGGCAGAACAATAACTACACTTGCTGCCACGGGACAGGATGTTTTTCACACAGATTTTGCCCCGTTTACAGAGGGATTTAAGTACTGCCCTGCCAATGATATTGATGCACTTAAGGAAATGGCAACAGATGATGTATGTGCTGTAATGTTTGAGTGTATTCAGGGCGAGGGCGGTGTCAACAATCTTGATTATGACTTTGTTAAGGCAATTGAAAGTCTTGCAAATGAAAAAGATATTTTAATGGTTGTTGACGAGGTACAGACAGGCAACGGCAGAACAGGTAAATATTTTGCTTATGAGCACTTCGACATTAAACCCGATATTGTTTCAACTGCCAAAGGAATTGCAGGCGGTCTGCCTATGGGTGCAGTTCTGTTTGGTGACAAGGTATACGATACGGTAACACCAAGCAGCCACGGCTCAACCTTCGGCGGCAATCCGATTTGTGCCGCAGGTGCAATTTCCATAGTTGAAAGAATTGATGACGAATTTCTGGAAAATGTTACCGCCAAGGGTGAATACATAAAAGATTATTTATCAAATATTGACGGTGTTGACAACATCAGCGGTATGGGACTGATGATAGGCTTCACCGCAGGAAACGCAGGAGAAACAGCAAAAAAATGCCTTGAAAAAGGACTGCTCGTTCTCACTGCACATCAGAATAAAATCAGATTATTACCCGCATTAAGCATCAGCAAGGCTGAGCTTGACAAGGGATTAAAAATACTGAAAGAGGTAATTGAAAAATGAAACATTTATTAAAGCTCCAGGATTTAAGCCAGCATGACATTTTAGACATTCTTAATTTAGCTGATCAGCTTAAATACGAAACAAAGCACGGTATTGAGCATCATCATCTTAAGGGCAAAACCCTTGGTATGATTTTCCAGAAAAGCTCAACACGTACAAGAGTAAGCTTTGAAACAGGTATGTATCAGCTTGGAGGTCAGGCACTTTTCCTTTCAAACCGTGACCTTCAGATTGGCAGAGGCGAGCCTGTTGAGGATACCGCAAGAGTTCTTTCACGCTACCTTGACGGTATTATGATCAGAACCTTTGAACAGAAAGAGGTTGAGGATTTGGCTGAATACGGCTCAATTCCAATCATCAACGGCTTGACAGACTACTGTCATCCTTGTCAGGTGCTTGCGGATTTAATGACAATCAGAGAGTACAAGAAGAGCTTTGACGGCTTAAAGTTCTGCTTTATCGGTGACGGCAACAATATGGCAAACAGCCTTATTGTCGGAGCAATCACAATGGGTATGAGCTGTGCCATCGCCTGCCCGAATGACTACAAGCCGGATGCTGAAATTATGAAGTGGGCTGAGGAAAACGGCGACTTTATGTGCAGTGACGATATTCTTGCCTGTGCTAAGGATGCAGATGTTATCTACACAGATGTATGGGCATCAATGGGTCAGGAAGAGGAAAAGGCTGAAAGAGAAAAAATCTTTAAGAACTTCCAGATTAACGATGAGGTTATGTCTGTGGCTAAGACCGATGCAATGGTGCTTCACTGTCTGCCGGCTCACAGAGAAGAAGAAATCACCGCTAAGGTATTTGAGGAACACGCAGACGAAATTTTTGATGAAGCTGAAAACAGACTGCACGCACAGAAGGCAGTGCTTGTTAAATTATTAGGCTAAATTATGTCTTTTTACGTTATGCATCGTTACTTGCCTAACGCAAAAATCCGTTAATTTAAATAACAGCAATTTTTATAATAGGATAAATTATTATGAACAATAAAATTTACATTTGCCTTGAAAACGGTGATATTTTTGAAGGCAAAAGCTTTGGTTCCAAAGGCGAGATTTTAGGTGAGCTTGTATTCACCACAGGTATGGGGGGATATATTGAAACGCTCACTGACCCAAGCTACTTCGGTCAGATTGTAATACAAACCTTCCCTCTTATCGGCAACTACGGCTTTATTGATGAGGATATGGAAAGCAAGGGCAGTGCCGTAAGTGCATACATTGTGCGTGAATATTGCGACAGTCCGTCAAATTTCCGCTGTGATAGCAGCCTTGAAAGGTTCCTTAAGGACAATAACATTGTCGGTGTTTATGATGTTGATACAAGAGAGCTGACAAAGGTTATCCGTGAATCGGGTGTTATGAATGCTGTTATCACAAGCAATCCGCAAAATGCCGACATTGAAAAAATCAAGGAATATAAAATCACAAAGGCAGTTAAAACAGTATCCTGTCAAAAGCCTTATATGTGTGCATCTGAAGAACACAAACACAATGTTGTTCTCATCGACTATGGCACAAAGAAAAACATTGTGCGTGAGCTTAACAAGCGCGGCTGCAATGTGGCTGTTGTACCGTATGACACAAAAGCAGAGGATATATTGTCACTTAATCCCGATGGAATCATGCTTTCAAACGGACCCGGTGACCCTGCCGAAAATATTGAGGCTATTGAGGAACTGAAAAAGCTTGTGGGCAAGAAGCCGATTTTTGCAATCTGCCTTGGTCATCAGCTTTTGGCACTGTCACAGGGTGCAGAAACGACAAAGCTTAAATACGGTCACAGAGGTGTTAACCAGCCTGTTAAAAATCTTGAAACAGGCAGAACCTTTATTTCCTCACAAAACCACGGCTATGCAGTTGTTAACGAAACTGTTGAGGCTGCAGGCGGTACCGTAAGCTTTATCAATGCAAATGACGAAACCTGTGAAGGAATTGACTATAAGGACAAAAAAGCATTCTCTGTTCAGTTCCATCCTGAGGCCTGCTCAGGACCGCTTGACACAAGATTTATATTTGACAAATTTATCACTATGATGGAGGATAATAACAATGCCTCTTAATAAAGACATAAAAAAGGTTCTTGTTATCGGCTCAGGTCCGATTGTAATCGGACAGGCTGCTGAGTTTGACTATGCAGGTGCACAGGCTTGCCGTGTTCTTAAGGACGAAGGCTGCGAGGTTGTACTCGTTAACTCCAACCCTGCTACAATTATGACCGACAAGGCACTTGCCGACCATATATACTTAGAACCGTTAACTGAAGAAACCGTTAAAAGAATCATTGAAAAAGAACGCCCTGATTCTATCCTTTGCGGACTCGGCGGTCAGACCGGCTTAACAATCGGTATGCAGCTTGCTAAGGACGGTTACCTTGATGAAATGGGTATAAGACTCCTTGGTACAAATGCTGAGGCTATTGACAAGGCTGAGGACAGACAGATGTTCAGGGACACAATGGTAAAAATCAATCAGCCGGTTGTGCCCAGTGACATTGCTACAACACTTGAAAGAGCAAAGGAAATTGCAAGTGATATCGGCTACCCTGTTATTATCCGCCCTGCATTTACCCTTGGCGGTGCAGGAGGCGGTGTGGCAAACAACGAGCATGAATTAGAGGTTATAGCAAAAAACGGCTTAATGCTCTCCCCTATTACGCAGGTGCTTGTTGAACGCTATATTGCAGGCTGGAAGGAAATTGAATTTGAGGTAATGCGTGACAGTGTCGGCAATGTTATTGCCGTATGCTCTATGGAAAACTTTGACCCTGTGGGTGTTCACACCGGTGACAGCATTGTTATTGCGCCTGCAGTTACACTTGCCGACAAGGAATATCAGATGCTCCGCTCTGCCTCACTTGATATTATAACAGAGCTTGGCATTGAGGGCGGCTGCAACTGTCAGTTTGCACTGAATCCCGAAAGCTTTGAATATTCCGTTATTGAGGTTAATCCGAGAGTTTCCCGTTCTTCTGCACTGGCATCAAAAGCAACAGGCTATCCGATTGCAAAGGTAACAACAAAAATTGCACTGGGTTACACGCTTGATGAAATCAAAAATGATATTACAGGAAAAACCTGTGCCTGCTTTGAACCGACACTTGACTACGTTGTCGTTAAGCTGCCGAAATGGCCCTTTGACAAATTTGTCAATGCATCACGCAAGCTGGGCACGCAGATGAAGGCAACAGGCGAGGTTATGAGCATTGCACCAAGCTTTGAAATGGCTGTTATGAAGGCTGTAAGAGGTGCGGAAATCGGTCTTGATACACTGAATAACAAAGCACTTGACGGTGTAGACGTGAAAGCAAAGCTGCACGACCAGGATGATGTGAGAATGTTCACAGTATTCAAGGCACTTAAAGAGGGTATCAGCATTGATGAAATTCACAATATCACAATGATTGACGAGTGGTTTTTATCAAAGCTTAAAAACTTAGCTGATTTTGAAAAAGAGATTGACGGTCAGCCTTTAAGTGAGGAACTGTACCTCAAGGGTAAAAAGCTGGGCTATACCGACAAGGCTTTGGAAAAAATCAGCGGTGGCTCACTCACCTACCACAGAAACTGTGTTTACAAAATGGTTGACACCTGTGGTGCTGAGTTCGAGGCTGAAACACCTTATTTCTATTCAACCTATGACAGTCACTGCGAGTCAAGAGCGTTGACAAGCAGCGGCAAAGAAAAGATTATCGTTTTAGGCTCAGGACCTATTCGCATAGGTCAGGGTATAGAATTTGACTATTCATCCGTTCACTGTGTATGGACTCTGAAGGAGCTCGGATATGAGGTAATACTCGTTAACAACAACCCTGAAACTGTATCCACAGACTTTGACACAGGCGACAGACTATATTTTGAGCCTCTTACAGAAGAGGATGTAATGAACATCATCAAGGCTGAAAACCCTATCGGTGTTGTTGTTGCCTTCGGCGGACAGACTGCTATCAAGCTGACTAAATTTCTCGACGACAACGGCATAACAATTTTCGGCACAAGTGCCAAGTCAATTGATATGGCTGAGGACAGAGAAAAGTTTGATGCTCTGCTTGAAAAGTTTGGTATTTTCCGTCCTAAGGGTGAAAGTGTTATGACTCTGCCGCAGGCTCTTGAGTCTGCAAACAGACTGGGATATCCTGTTCTTCTTCGTCCGTCTTACGTTATCGGCGGTCAGAATATGACAATTGCTTACACCGATGATGATGTTGAACAGTATATGGATATCATTCTTTCACAGGGCATCGAAAATCCTGTGCTGGTGGACAAATATATGATGGGTACTGAATTAGAGGTTGACTGTATCAGTGACGGCACGGATGTTTTAATCCCGGGTATTATGGAGCATATTGAACGTGCAGGTGTTCATTCAGGTGACTCAATTGCCGTTTATCCGCCATATAACCTCAACGATATGATGCTTGAAAAAATCTGTGACGTATCAGAAAAGCTTGCACTTTCACTTGGCACAAAAGGTCTTATTAACATTCAGTACCTGATTTATCAGAATGAGCTGTATGTTATTGAGGTTAATCCAAGAGCATCAAGAACAATCCCCTACATCAGCAAGGTTACAGGCGTACCGATGGTTGAGCTTGCCACAAAAATTATGGTTGGCTCATCACTTAAAGAGCTTGGATTCGGCACAGGACTTTACCGCACACCGCCTTATTACGCTGTTAAAGTACCCGTATTCAGCTTTGAAAAGCTGAACGATGTTAACTCTAAGCTCGGACCTGAAATGAAGTCTACGGGCGAAGTACTGGGTGTTGGTAAAAACCTTGTTGAAGCCTTGTTCAAGGGACTTGTTTCGGCAGGCTTTAAAACAGATTTCCACCGCAAGGACAATCACGGTGTACTTATAACAGTTACTAAGCAGGACCGCTTTGAAATCGTGAACCTTGCTAAAAAGCTTGATGACCTTGGTGCAAAAATATGGGCAACACCGCAAACCGCAAAGGCAATTGAGAGCCTTGGTATTGAGGTCGCTGTTGTCAACAAGCTGCGTGATGACAATTCAATAATGGATTTGGTTGAAAGCGGACAGCTTGACTACATTGTTTACACCGGCAAGAGTGATAAAAAATCAATTGCCGACTACATCAAGCTCCACAACAGAGCGAATCAGCTTGGTATTGCAACCATCACATCACTTGACACGGCTAATGCAGTTGCTGATATTATTGCTTCACGCTACAAGCAGACCAACACGGAGCTTGTTGACATTAACGATATGAGAGAAAGCAAAGGTATTCTTAAATTCTCAAAGATGCAGGGCTGCTGTGACGACTACATTTTCTTCAACAATCAGTGCGGAATTATCACCTGCCCCGAAAGCTTTGCCATTGAATTCAGTGACAGACACAAGGGAATCGGCGGTGACGGCATTGTGCTCATTGAGGAAAGCAAGATTGCAGATGCAAAAATGCGTATCTTCAACATTGATGGTTCCGAGGGCAAAATGGCCGGTAACTCAATCAGATGTGTCGGCAAATATTTATACGACAACAAAATTGTTGACAAAACAGAAATTGATATTGAAACCGCAGCAGGAATAAGACACCTCTCGCTTTACACCAGAAACGGTAAGGTATCATCAGTAACTGTTGATATGGGCAAGGCAGAGCTTAAGCCTGCGTGCATTCCTGTATTACTTGACGGAGAAAGCATTATAAACAGACCTGTCACAATTCATGGTGAAAAGGTTAATATAAACTGCTGTTCGGTAGGCAATGCACACTGTGTAGTATTTGTTGATAATGTTGACAGGGTTGATGTAGCAAAAATCGGACCTCAGTTTGAAAATGCACCCATCTTCCCCGAAAGAATCAATACCGAATTTGTAAGAGTTGTTAATTCAAACACGCTTAAAATGAGAGTATGGGAAAGAGGAAACGGCGAAACGCTTGCCTGTGGTACAGGTGCTTGTGCAGCGGTTATCTGTGCAGTTGAAAACGGTCATTGCCGCAAGGGTGAAAATATAACCGTTAAAGTCAGAGGCGGCGATTTAATCGTTAACTATACTGATGAAAAAATCACTTTGACAGGCGACTGCAATCTGGTTTATACAGGCGAAATTGAATATTAATATAAAAGCCTAAGGACAGCAGTTGCTGAAACCTTAGGTTTTTTGTTTTCAAATTTTTTAAATAAAAAATTATTTGATACTGTTGATTAAGCTTTATGATAGGGTTATAATATTAATATGAAAAATTATCATACACATACAACCAGATGCAGACACGCATTCGGCAAAGACAGAGATTATGTGACAAAAGCAATAAAAGCAGGAATAACAGAGCTTGGTTTTTCAGACCATGCACCAATGCTATTCCCAATAAAGGATTATTATTCGACGTACAGAATGTTCCCTGAAGATGTAGAGGACTATGTTAACTCAATCAATTTGCTAAGAGAGGAGTATGAAGATAAAATAAAAATCCATCTTGGATTTGAGCTTGAATATTTTCCGCAGCTTTTTGATGAAACTGTAAAATGGCTTGAAGAATGCGGAGCAGAATACTTTATCCTGGGTCAGCATTTTACTGATAATGAATATGAACCATACGCATTTTACAGCGGTAATCCTACAGATAATATAACACTTTTTGATAAATATATTGATCAGGCAATTAAAGGAATGGAAACGGGAAAATTCCTATATATCGCCCATCCCGATTTATTCAAATACACAGGCAGTGATGAAATTTATAATGAAAAAATGACCTATTTCTGCCAAAGATTAAAAGAGCTCGGATACCCGATTGAATTTAATCTGCTTGGCTTTTCTCAAAAAAGAAATTATCCTGATAAAAGGTTCTGGAAAATTGCAGCACAGACAGGGAATGAAGTGGTGATAGGCTTTGATGCCCATTCGCCTGAAGCATTTCAAAACAAAAGAATTTATAATAATGCAGTCAAATATTTGAAAGAGCTTGGCATCACGCCTGTTGAGCTTGAATTCAAAGGCAAATCAAACATCAAAAAGTTTTGCTGTAACCAAGACTGCCCCAAAAAAGGAACTCCGACGGTTTAACTGAGGAGTTCCTTTTTTGGGAGGAATAATTTCCAGACAGCATTTATATCAATATCACGCATAATATTATGTCTTACTAAAAATTCATATTTTAATTTTTATTTTCCATTATTTGTCATTGACAAGAACAAACATTCGTTTTATAATTAATACAAACGTTTGTTTTTGAGGTGATTGATTTGGAAAAACAGATTTTACATATTGACTGCAATAAATTTTATGCCAGTGTGGAATGCTACCTTCACCCTGAACTCAGAGATAAGCCTGTTGCTGTTGGCGGCAGCGAGAAATCCAGACACGGTATCATTTTAACTAAAAATGAAATCGCATCTCAATATGGGTTAGTTGTAGGTGAGCCATTATGGAAAGCAAGACAGAAATGTCCTGATTTAATCATTGTGCCGCCCAACTTTCCGCTTTATGTGGAGTTTTCACAAAGAGTAAGGAAAATTATTGAGGACTACACCGATTTAATTGAGCCGTTCGGTCTTGACGAATGCTGGATTGACGTTACAGGTGACTGGTTTAAGAGCGGCAAAGAAATTGCCGAAGAAATACGCAAAAGAGTAAAGAATGAAATCGGAATAACTGTCAGCATAGGCGTCAGCTTTAACAAAATTTTTGCAAAGCTTGGATCGGACTACAAAAAGCCGGATGCAGTAACAGTTATAAATAAAGATAACTATAAAGACATTGTATGGGGACTCCCCTGCAGTGATATGATGATGATAGGTCGTGCAACTACAAAAAAGCTTAACTACTATGGTATTTACACCATAGGTGATTTAGCAAACGCAGACGTTAAATTTTTAAAAAGCATCTTCGGTAAAAACGGCGATACACTGCATCGATATGCCTGCGGCGAGGATTGCTCGCCCGTAAGACATAAGGAACTTTCAAGAGAAATAAAAAGTATCGGCAACTCCACAACAACACCACGGGATTTAATAAACAATGAGGATGTGAAGGTGGTATTCACAGTGCTTGCAGAAAGTGTTTCAAGACGAATGAGAAAGCACGATTTAAAAGGCGTTACACTTGCCATTTCTGTAAGGACAAATGAGCTTGAAACCTTTACACGCCAATGCAAAATGCCCTGCCCTACCAGTGTAAGCAATGAATTTATAAAATACGCAATGGAGCTTTTCACTGCCAATTATAGCTGGGAAAAACCGATAAGAAGCATCGGGCTGAGTGTTACAGATTTTGACTATGATATGGTACCGCAGTTTGATTTAGAAAAAACGATAGAACAAAGAGAAAAATTGGAGTGTCTTGAAAAGGCTGTTGATAAGCTGAAGGACCGCTACGGTAATTATTGCATACAAAAGGGGACCGCACTTTTTGATAAGGGATTGTCACAGTTCAATCCTTTTGAGGAACACACAATACACCCCATATCGGTGATGTAAATAAAAATAACAGCCTTGTAAATCACAACGACCTACAAGGCTGTTATTTTATAAGAAAATATAAAATACTGATAGTATCTAATTATTTTGCCAAATCGCCGACCATCATCATAAAGTCACCAATCTGAACACCAAATTCAGGAGCACCCTCCATAATAAGCTGGCTGTTAGCTGTCATCTGGAACATATCACCTGTTCCAAGAAGTATTTTCAATGCAGAGGTTGCACAGTCAAATTTCATACAGAAAAATGGCTTTGACCTTTTATACTCTCCCCTGCCTGCTCTTGTTTTGCCTGCTTTAACACGCATATAAGCTGTACATTCAGGATGACCCTCAACAGCCCACTGATAGCATCTGTCAGGGCTTTTCAGTGCCCATTCATGAACAGCAGGATGACCCATTTTGTTAAGCTGTGAAATACCTGATGAAAGCAGGTAAAAATAAAGCTTGCAAAGCAGAAGTGAAAGCTCCTCATCATCCTCAGGCGGAGCAGAAATATTAAGAAGTGATGACATCTTTAAAAGCACCGCCATAAACTTCATAAACTTGCCAAAGGACTTTATTTTCATTTTAGGGAGCTTAGACATATCGCCTTTCATGAAGGCATTCATCTTTTCCATGGAAGAAAAAGCAAGCTCACCATCGATTTTGCTCTGTCCGAGATATTCGCCGAGCTTAACAGACCATTCACCATTCTCAACAATAAAATGAACAGCCTCTTTATCCTCAGCATTAACCTTTGCTGAAACCTGATAGATTGCATTAACACCTTCAAACTTTTTCTTCAGCTCAGGCACATCGGTGGCAATCGTTTTCAGAAGCGGTAAAGCTCCTGCCATAAACACCTTATTGGTGTATCTTGTTTCGTTACTTGCCATATGATTACTCCTTAAAATTCGTCATCCCATGCATCATCAGCCTCAAAGTCAGCATGCATCATTTCAGCAATAGCTTCATTGATACCATTCGCATCAATTTTAGCCATAGCAAGTAAATCCTCCTGCAGACCAATGGTTGAAAATGCGTTCTGATGACCGAGCATCTTAAATGCACAGGCTTTGCCTGATTTTGCAACAACCTCGGCAACAGCTGAACCAAGACCGCCCATAACCTCGTGGTCCTCAACAGTGATAATTCTGCGTGTATCCATAACTGCAGAAAGAACAGCCTCTTCATCAATCGGCTTGATTGTATGCATATTAAGTACACGCACCTTAAGACCTGCATCGGCCTCAGCCATACGTGCAGCCTGCATAGCCTCAAACACACAGGAGCCGCAGGCAATTACTGTAATATCGGTACCGTCATTCATAAGAGTAGCCTTGTTCCACTCAAATTTACAATCGTCAATATTCTTATAGATAACCTGATCAAATCCACGGTTTATACGGATGTAAACAGGACCTTCAATATCATAAGCCGCTTTAACTGCATGATATGTTTCACTGCCGTCACAAGGGCAGATAACGGTCATATTAGGAAGTGCCCTCATACAAGCCATATCAATAAGAGAATGGTGAGTTGAGCCTGCCTGACCGAAGGAAGTACCTGCGTGAGTAGCAATAATTTTAACAGGAACATTCTGATAGCAGATATCTGTATGAATCTGATCAAGTGCTCTTGCAGCGGTGAAAATAGCAAAGGTTGAAGCAAAAGGAACAAGACCGTTTTTAGCCATGCCGGCAGCTACGCCGAACAAATTCTGCTCAGCAATTCCGACATTAAAAAATCTGTCAGGGAAATGCTCACCAAACATACCGATTTTAGTTGATTTTGCAAGGTCGGCAGTAAGGGCAACAACATCCTTATGCTCTTCACCAAGCTCGCAAAGTGCAATACCATAACACTCTGCAGTTGACAGCTTCGTGGTATCAGTCATTGTATATGTCATTCCAGCCATAGCTTAAGCCTCCTTCTCTGCTCTGTCGCAGCGTTCTTTATAATACTTATCAAGACTTGCATAGGCATTCTTAACCATTTCTTCATCAAGTGAGCCATAGTGCCACAGGTAGTTATCCTTCATAAAGTCAACACCCTCGCCCTTATATGTATCCATACAGATTGCGGTTGGCTTATCGCCGCCTTCCTGATGATTCTTAATCGCAGCCTCAATAGCATCATTAAGCTCTTTAAAATTGTGACCGTCAACACGGATTACATTGAAACCGAAAGCCTCGAACTTTTTATCAACAGGCTCAACCTTCATTTCGTCGTCAACCCTGCCGTCAATCATACACTTGTTAAGGTCAGCAAGAACTACAACATTAGAAAGCTTGAACTGTGCTGCACTCATTGCAGCCTCCCAGTTAGAGCCTTCGTTAAGCTCACCGTCACCTGTGAGAACATAGTTCATATAGTCAATACCATTAACTCTGCCCGCTAACGCAAAACCTACAGCAAGAGAGATACCATGACCGAGTGAACCTGTTGAGCAGTCGACACCGACAACCTTGTTACAATCAAGATGCATACCGATTTTAGCACCTGTGAGGTTGAATATCTTAAGCTCGTCAACAGGCATAAAGCCATAGTCAACAAGAAGCGGAGCATAGCCCACTGCACAATGACCCTTTGAAAGAACAAATCTGTCACGGTCTGCCATATTCGGCTCTTTAACATCAACCTTCATAAAGCGGTGATAAAGAATGGTCATAGCATCCATAGCACTCATAGAGCCGCCAAGGTGACCCGAACCGCCCCATACTGCAGTCCGGATAGTCATTCTTCTGAGCTCATCAGCCTTTTTTTCAAGGCGCAGCCATTCATTCTTATCAAATGGCTTGAAATTAGCTGGCATAAAATTTCCCCCTTATTTAATTAAATAATTATGCTTTTATTTTAATGGTAATTCAGGATGATTTGCAGCAACAACGCCAAATGCATCCTCTGCAATATCAATAGCAAGCTTTATATCCTCATCTGTTACAGCAGCATTGATAAAGTGATTGTGGTGAGATGCAAGGAAAAGACCTCTTGATACACATTCTGCAATCCACTCCTGGTGAAGCATAAGACTGTCATCATTCGCTATTCTTAAATAGAAAAGTGCAGGCTCACCCGAAACAACAAGATTAAAGCCATGCTCCTTACCTGCTGCTTTAAGACCTTCTGTAAGCTTAATACCCTTTTCTCTGAACATAGTCGGAATATCAAGCTTTTTCATTTTCGGAATACAAGCAAGACAAGCCGCAAATGGCTCTGCGCTCATCCAGTAAGAACCTGTATAAACAACTGAAGAAGCGGTGTTTTTCATATGTTCCTGACCGCAGACTGCAGACATATTATAACCATTAGCAAGAGCCTTACAGAAACAGATTAAATCAGCTTTAAAGCCGTAGTAATGGTCAGAACCTTCAAGGTCAAGTCGGAAGCCTGTTCTTACGTCATCAATGATAAGCACCATACCATGGTCATCGCAGAACTTACGCACCTTAGCCCACTGCTCTTTCGTAGCACATTCGTTATCCTTAAAGTTACCGTGGTCATATGGCTGAGCAATAAGACCTGCCACATCACCGCCGCAAGCGTCATAAGCTGCCTGCATAGCATCAAGGTCAAACCAAGGAACAACAATATTGTTCTCTACCTCTTCCGGAAGAATGCCGGGATAGTCAACCTTCTGTGCCCACTGGAAATCACCGTGATAATAGCCCTTGAAGAACATCATTTTCTTCTTGCCCGTATGTGCTCTTGCACACATAACGCTGAAAGTGGTAGCATCAGAGCCGTTCTTCATAAAGAATGCCCAGTCAGCCATAGCAACAGTGTCCTTTAGCATTTCTGCACACTCAACCATTTTATATGACGGAGAAGTAGTACAGTTACCGATTTTAAGCTGTTCCATAGCGGCAGCATCAACATCATCATCACAATAGCCAAGAACATTCGGACCATATGCACACATAAAATCAAGATATTTATTGCCGTCAACATCCCAGAAATATGTACCCTTGGCTTTCTGTGACATCAAAGGCCATTTTGTAATTGGTAAGAACAAACCCTCAGACGGACCGAGGTGACCGTATACACCGGAGGGGATTGCATTAAGTGCACGGTTAAACCACTCCTGTGATTTTTCGTGCTTATATTCAGGGAATTTACTCATTATGCATTACCTCCTTAACCCAGATAAACAGCAACTCTGTCAAGAATTCTGTTAATATTGTCAACCATTGAAATCATACCTGCCATATAGATATTGCCTGCACAAAGCTCAGCCATAGTTGATGCTGTGCCTGTGAACAGACCATAAGCAAGGTCAATTGTTTTGAACTCCATAATAGCCCTTGGAGTATCCGGCTTTTCTTTAATAGTCTGGAAACTATGATTACGGACTCTGAGGGTAGCATAACACACATCAGTAATACCGATTGAAACATCGCCGTCAACAGTATAGAGTGCAGACTGCTGTGAAATAGAGTCGGAATTTGCAAGAGCAGAAAGAGCACCTGCAATTGTATAGAAAGTGAGGATAGTTGATTCCTCAAAAAACGCTCTGTTCTTTAAATCTGCTTCACTCGGTTTGAGCAGTTTAACAAGTCTGTCAGTAAGCTTAGTAAAAGGACCTAACAAAAATGAAAGCACCTGAGGAACATTTTTAGTCGGCATACCGGGCTTGCTGTCATCAATCAATGCATTGAACTTTTCAGGTGATGAAAAGCTCATTTTGCAGGTACATCCATAGCTGCCCTCGCTCATTTTGCAGCCCTCATTGTTGAAATGGAAGGTACAGCAGGGACCTCCGCTGACATCAAAGCAGATTGAAACAGGCTTTTTCAGTGCTGCACAGACTGCTTTTGCCTCAGTGTCAATCTCACAGAGATTTTCAAGAGTTGCAAGCACACCGTACATATTAACAAATGCCATGGCTTTTTGTTCTTTACTCATAATTTCCTCCTTTAAAATATATGATTAAAGCAAGTTATAAAAACACACAATACTCTTTGTTAAAATTATAACATAATTATAAACTAATAGCAACCGCAAAAGCTTTACAATTCGGTTAAAGTTTAAAATCGGTTAAAAACCCAATAATTGTTTCCTTATTATTCTGCAATTCTCCGTCGATCACCTTTTCAAGCACCGTATTCAAAACAATACCGATTTCCCTGCCCTTATAACCTAAAGCCATTACATCATTGCCGTTAACAGCCAGATTTTTCACCTCAAACGGCTCACCTGCCGCAATTACAGCATTAAGCTTTTCCTCGGTAATATCAAGACGTTTCAGCTCTTCAGCAATCATTTCGGGATTCTGTGCCAGCTTATCGGAGCGTTTGACCGCAATCAAATCACGCAGAGTATTCTCTCCCAGTCTTAAAAGCCATTTTTTTATATTTTTTTCCTCAGTACCGATATGCATATCGTGAATCGGAACAACCGCCATTACACGATTGGTTATTTCATTAGGTGCTTTAAGCCGCTTCAAAGCAGTTAATGCATACTCACCGCTTATTTTCTGATGCCCCTTAAAATGGTCGGTACCGTTTTCATCTGTAGTTTTAGTGTATGCCTTACCTATATCGTGAAGAAGCATTGTATAACGAAGTGCCAAATCCTTTGGTGCCTGCTCCACTGATTTTGCAGTATGATGCCACACATCGTAAATATGCCATTTTGTATTCTGTTCAACATTGAAAATCGGCTCAAGCTCCGCAACAGCAACCGCTATAATATCCTTGTATTCAACAAGGATATTATAAACATTTTCGCCCATAAGAAGCTTTGAAAGCTCAGTGTAAATTCTTTCGTTAGATATATTTTTCAAAAGCTCCTTGTTGTTAAACAAAGCTTTTTTTGTTTTTTCTTCAATATCAAAACCAAGCACTGATGCAAAGCGTACAGCCCGCATAATACGCAGTGCATCCTCCTTAAAGCGTGTATCGGCATCCCCCACCGCACGAATAATTTTCATATCAATATCAGCTCTGCCGCCATAGGGATCAGCAAAACCCTTGCTGTCATTATAAGCAATTGCATTAATTGTAAAATCACGCCGAGCCAAATCATCGTTAACATCACTGACGAAGGTAACATCTTCAGGATGACGGCTGTCAGAATATGCACCTTCTGTTCTGTAGGTCGTGACCTCAAAAACAGAGCCATCCTCCATAACCGCAGTAACAGTACCATGCTTAATGCCTGTTTCAATAAATTTTATATTATTATCACTTAATATTTTTTCAAGCTCATCAGGCTTTGCAGATGTCGTAATATCTATGTCATCACAGGGTCTTTGCATCAAAAAATCACGAACACAGCCGCCCACTGCATATGCCTCATAGCCTGCACTGCCGATTAAATGGATTAATTTTTTTGAACTGTCTGATAAATTCATATATTCACCGACCTTAATTTTCTATGAGTATTCTAACACAAAAAGGATAATAATACAAATATGAGAACATTTTTACAATATTTTTTCGCCGCTCTGATTGGCGGCTTCGGCTATTGCCTTATCGAAATACTATACAGAGGCAGAACGCATTACTCAATGTTTTTTGCCGGTGCTATTGTAATGAGCACCTTCTATTTCATCAGCAGAAATTATCAGCTCAATTTCTGGTTAAAATGCCTTATAGGTATGCTGATAATTACAGGAATTGAACTGCTTTTCGGTGTTGTGTTCAACATTCTGCTTGATGAAAAGGTGTGGGATTATTCGCGTGTTCCGCTGAACTTTTTAGGACAGATTTGCCTGCCGTTTTCTATAGCGTGGTTTGGACTGTCCGGTGTGGTATTCAAGGTACTTGATGTTATAAAAAGATAGCACTCGCAAATTACGAGTGCTGTCTTTTTATATTAAAATTCACGCTTCTGATATAATTTAACAGAAATCAAATAGGACAATACAAATATCACAACGGATACGAAAATTAAAATCAGCGGCAGAAAACCGTTCGCCACAAGCCCAAGCGTATCGACAAAAAAAGTATTCGCATTTACAAAAAAAGCACCGCATATACCGAGTAGACCGCCAAGGCACATAAAGAGTATTTTTCCTTTGGCATAACCATATCTGAACATAATCGGCATACTGATGGACGGAAATATCAAGCCCAGTGCAATTGCAAGAGAAAGAATAAACAGAATTGCGGACATATTCGTATTTTTAATCAGTTCAAGTACTGCAATCGCAGTTATCATAACAGTAACCATAATTGCAGAAAAAACATATTTTTCAGCCACTATCTGCTTTTTGGAAACAGGACAGATAAGATAATACTTATCCGAACCGTCACGTTCCTCAATGGCAAGCAGGCTGTGTGAAAGCATACCTATAAAAATAACTGCGTACAGATAAATGGCACTCCTTTCAGGAATAAAAATACCCATTGCAAAAAATGCCAAAATCATAATAAAAAACATTTTACAGGTTTTTATCATCAGATAAAAATCCTTTATTAAAAGAGCCTTCATTTTTTCTCCCCCTTTAACATAAACACAAACAGCTCCTCAACAGTTACAGGTGAGCACTCAAAGCCTGCCGGTATTTCAGTCTTTTTCGCTACCGCTGTTACACCATAAGCATTTTTTCTCGCTCCGATAACAGCAGACTGATTAAGCTCACTGAGCTGTTCATCGGTGCATCTAATAACCGCATAATCCTCTCTGAGTCTATCCTTTTCCTCACAAAGAATGACCTTTCCTTTATGGATAAAAGCAATATAGTCACAGATTTTTTCAAGATCGGAAACAATATGAGAGGATATGAGCACGGAATGATTTTCGTCCCTTGTGAACTCCATAAACAAATCCGTTACTTCGTCACGCACAACCGGATCAAGCCCGTTGGTTGCCTCATCAAGAATCAGCAGCTTAGCATCGTGTGAAAGAGCGACTGCAATACCCAGTTTCATTTTCATACCACGTGATAAATCCTTGAACTTTTTATCTGTGGGCAATGAAAGTCTTTCAAGATAAGCGTAAAACTGCTTGCTATTCCAGTTTTTATAAGTATATGACATAATTTTGTTTATGTCTTTTGCATTAAAATACGAACTGAAACCAACCTCGTCAAGAACTACACCTATATCCTCTTTTGTAAGCTCGAAATTATCGCTGTTGTCCTTACCGAGAACAGTAATTGAACCGCTGTCCTTATGCACCATATTGAGTATAAGCTTTATAGTCGTGCTCTTGCCTGCACCGTTTTCACCGACAAGACCCATAATATATCCACCGGGCAGTGTCAGATTAAGATTATCTATTTTAAAATCCTTATAGGATTTACACAAATTTTTTATTTCAATTGCATTCATCATTTTTCCTCCATAATTCTTATCATCTCTATAATATCATCCGTTGCGAGATTACAGCCTGATGAAAGTTTTAATATTTCTTCAATGTGAAATTCAATCTTTTTAAGATTTTCTTCACGCAGAAGCTCGATATTTTTTTGGGCAACAAAGCATCCCTTGCCTGCAACCGTGTAAATAAAGCCATCACGTTCAAGCTCATCATAAGCACGCTTTGTAGTGATAACGCTGATACGCAAATCCTTTGCAAGCGAGCGTATTGACGGCAGCATTTCATTTTCACCGATTTCCGAGCTGGTGATCTGATTTTTAATCTGATTGTATATCTGTTCATAAATCGGTATACCACTTTTATTATCTATGGCAACAAACATTGATTCGCCTCTCTTTCTACTGTTTATATACAGTATATACAGTTAAAACAGTTTTGTCAATAGGAAATTTAATTTTTCAGCTATAATTTTAAAAAAAGGAATAAGATGTAATTATCTGTAAATATTAATATCGTAAAATCAGATAAGGAGTTGTTATTATGGTATATGTATGTGAAATATGCGGTTGGGAATATGATGAGGAAAAGGGATACCCGGAAGGCGGAATTGAACCGGGAACAAAATGGGAGGACGTGCCCGATGATTTTGAGTGTCCCCTTTGCTTAGTGGGTAAAGACCAGTTTTCAAAATCCGAATAGTCAAAACAAAAGCACTTGTCTTATGCCAATCAGCATAAAACAAGTGCTTTTCTTATTTCATGGAATTTTTAAAATGCAGTTCCTTCATACCCTCAACCTCATCACAAATCGGCTTGAGATTGCAGGTTGTACAGTCAAAATTCACGCTGTTCATAATATGATTAAGGGTTTCTGCAATATTATAATTATGCTCTGCCGCCTTCTCAAATCTTTCGTAATCTGCAGCCTTGTCGGTAATATAAATCAGCTTTACCGCACATACTGCATCAATTTCCTTATATTTATTTATAAGAATATTACCTACCCCCTCAAGAGAAAGCCCCTTTGAAAGTGCAGCTTTTGATACCCTGACGGTTTCCTTATGAGAGCTTGATGCTGTTCTTATCATAAAGCCCTTCGGATAATAATGATATTTTGAATACTCAATCTTCTTTATCAGATTATACGCCTTTTGCTCGTCATCAATATCGTTAATCTGAATCAAGGATATTCTTGCAAATTTTCGGTCAGATGAAATTTCATTCAAATTATCACCGATTATAACAATTTCATCCTCACCGATACACTTTGATGTTACGATATTAAAACCAACACCATCAAGCTCATATTGAGAATCACGCTGCAGAACAACCTCATTTCTGCCTGCGTCCTCCCATACCCTGCCAAGCTGATAAGATTTCTGTTCAAATCCCGAAATACATTCATCAACCTCTTTTAGTAAGTCATCAAAAAAGTTCATTAAAGCTTTCTGTCCTTTTCAAGATTATCATAGTGCGGCTGAAGTGCATCGTAAATCTTACGGATAAGCTTCATATCAAGATTAAACCAATAAGCAGCAAAGGTGATACCGAAAAGAGCCAGAATCACAGCAAAAAGTGCGCCTATAGCCTTAAAAATTTTCATAGTTATCTCCTTATCTGTTCTTTGCAAGACCCTTTTGTCTTGCATATTCAGCAGCACCCAGTGCTCCCATAAGCTGCGGGTCAATAGAAAGCTCAACCACCTTGATTTTGAGTACCTTCTCAATCGCCTGCTTTAAGCCGTCATTCTTTGCACAGCCGCCTGTAAGAGTGATACTGTCTGATGCACCGGCTTTTTTAGCCATTACAAAACAGCGCTTTGCAACAGCAAGCTGAATACCTGCAGCGATTTCATCCATAGGCTTACCCTCACCTACAAGTGAGATTACCTCGCTCTCAGCAAAAACTGTACACTGCGCAGTAATCGGAATCGTGTTTTTAGCCTTAAGTGAAAGCTTTGAAAATTCAGGAAGTGTCATTTCAAAAGCATTCGCCATTGCCTCAAAAAATCTGCCTGTACCTGCTGCACATTTATCATTCATAGCAAAGTTTTTAACTGTACCGTCAGTATCAATGGCAATACCCTTAACGTCCTGACCGCCGATATCAATAATTGCCTTAACACTCGGATTCGTTACATGAACACCCATTGCGTGACAGCTTATTTCAGAAATATTTTCATCAGCAAAAGGAACCTTGTTTCTTCCATAGCCGGTACCGATAAGATATGTCAGATCCTCAGGTGACTTTAAATCATCAACCTTTGCAACAGCATCTGCCATTGCAATTTCAGCCGACTGAACAGGATTAATTTTACTTCTGTTTGTTACATCTGCGGCAATTTTGCCGTTTTCATCCAGTATTACACATTTTGTGTAGGTTGAACCTACATCGCATCCGCCAAAATATTTCATTTATGTATCTCCCTACCTTTCATTACCAAGACAATGTATCATCAAAATCAACCAAAGTCGGATCAACAGGCTCCTCCTGAAGAACTGTTGTCATATACTTGTTAATATTCTCACGCATATCACGGCGTGAAATCGTGCGTGGATCCATAAGGTCCTGAGGCACCCAGATAAAGTTAATGCCTCTTTCCCTTGCCTGGTCATCAAATATACCGACAAGACCGTCCATACCCTTGCAGGAAATCTGGTCATACATAATAACCATATCGGCATTATATTCCTCAACTATTCTCCAAAGCTCGTCAACAACATTCTGATAACCGCCCTTAGTATGCTTTCTCATCGTTGTTCTCTGAAGCGTTTTAGCATAGGTTCCGAGAGCCTTTTCCTTATCCTCGGTGTCATATTTGATGTAGGAAATCATTGTTTCCATATCCATTACCACATTAACGCCCCAGCAGTTTTCAAGCCAGTTGGCAAGGCTTGTGTAGTAGTTTGCAGGGCAGGACCACACAATTGCTCTGTGGCGCATTTCCTTTGAGCAGGCAACCTTATTTTCATATGCCTTCATCATTATCTTATTGACCTTCTTATCAATTTTAAGGAAACGCTTATCCATACCGCCTGAAATGTGGAAATAGAAAAGACGGTAAAGCCAGAAGGTAGCACCTGTCATCTGCGGGTAATCCGTTTTATTGACATCCCACTTCTGAACCTCGTAGTCAAGCTGCTTATTGTACTCCCTCATTGCAGAAAAGAAGGCATCCCAGTCAAATGTTTCGCCTGTTTCCCTTTCAATGAATTTAATACATTCCTTAACCTCTTCAACGGCATATTCCTGTGCATCCTCCTCATTATATCTGAGCGGTACATTGATTACGTGTGTCGGAATATTAAAACGTCTGTCAATATATGCAGAGTTCATAACAGAACCGTCACAAGGCATATTACAGGTTATTGAGCATTTGCCGAGCATAGGATAATCGTCATTGATTGCAACACCTGCCTCAGCAGACGGAAGAGGACATACATCCGCAGGAACACCATAGCTCTCCGTAATATCAAGATACGGAGGTGTAATATTCTGGTCTACCATTGATGAAAGGAAAATCGGAATAGTTGAAACGTGATTGTCCTTTAAGTTAGGAAAGCCTGCCATAATCTCTGACGAAAAAATCTCGTCAACATTCACTGTTCTGTCGGACATTTTTGAATTTTTATGAAAATGCTTGTCATTTGCAAGCAGATAATTAATCATATCTGTTGTAGGCTTAACAAGTCCGTTAAAATGAAGGTGCGTCATCCTGAGCTGAGGACCGCGCAAGCCCTCTGTATGACGGTCAATCCAGGCAGGTGCCGACAAATAACTTGCCATCCAGCGATAGGTCCATATACCCTTCACACTTGAAACAGGTGCTTTGGCAACCATAACACCCATATCCTTCCAGGTGATAAGCCATCTGTAATAGTCATAAAGCGTATCAGCTATACCACGCCATTCTCTGTGCTTCAAAAGACCTGTTTTGTCCTCGTGAAGCTTGCCGAGATTTTTAGGCTGATTTCTCCAAAGATTTTTAAGCTTTTTTATCATTTAACTGCTCCCTCCTTCTGTATTCTCTTTATTTCAAGACTTTCAACAAAAGCCTGTACTCTTGTTCTGAGCTGACCTGATGCATTTGCAGTGTACTGTCTGTCAACAGATACTGAAGGAATACCAAAATCATTTGTAATAATATGAGATGCGAGTGCTCTTTCGTAACCCCAATACTCACAGAATTTAAGCTGTTCGTAAATTACACCCTCAGCGTGATAATCGTTGACCAGCTTTCTTACATATTCCTTTCTGCCCTCAACCTTATCATGACTCATATATCGGGGACATTCACTTGTTTTCATATAATGAAGAATAATTTCTTCAAGCACATCACCGTCATCGGAAAGCTGAATTTCCTCTCTGCCCGGAAGCGAGCCGAAGCAATAACGATCCGCAACAACAAGTGCACCTGATTCCTCCATAAGCTTTGTAAAATCAGGATCATCCATTTCAGAGCCGACAACCACTATCTTTGCACGGTAATTTATCTTTTCGTCAGGCTCTCTGGTTTTCAGCTCCTCAGCCGTTTCTCTCAGTTTGTCAATAATGAGATATTTGGGGCACACATACGATACAAGACAGATAACGTGGAATTCATAGCCTGTTATTCTGGGATTTTCTTCTTTGCGGTATTCACCGATTTCAGTAATCAGTCTGCATACCTCGTTATGCTCCTCAACCGCTTTGCGCATAGCTTTCTCCGATACATCAACACCATACACATCACGAAGCTTATCAAGCACCTTAGTCTGAAGCTGACGCTTATAGTGCTTGATCGTGTGAGGCATAATTTTGAACGGAATATCAGCAATTGATACAAAAAACTTATCATTATCAACAAGATTAAGCAGTTCAAAATGCTCATAGCAGCGGTTCATTTCAGAGCAGGATTCTGACCCTATCAAGGCGTTTAAATGATTATAGCCACCCTCTATCCCACGCTCAACAAGTGCCTTTGAATAGCCGCACAGATATGAGCTCATATAGTATGTAGCAATATCCATTGAGCCTGTTCTCGGTGCACGAAGTCTTGTTGAAAAGCAATTATCAAGATTAAGCAAAACCTCAGGAATATGATAGCAGGTATATGCAAGACAGAGTTTTCCGTCATTCTTTGCCTGCTGAACAAGCTCATTGTTTGCCTCCTGAAGCAGATTTTCAAATTCTATAAGATATTTTAAATCCTTCATAATTTCTCCTTTTCGTCATCAGATAAGCTCTATATTTCCCAAAGCTTCTGCCACACCCTTAACAATATTTGACTGTTTGGGCAAAGTAATAATGTTCTTGCCCTCAATATCAAATATGGCAAGATTTGAATCTGACGGTATATATGACAAAACAGGAATACCCTGCGTATCAATATACTTGATTATATTTTCATCAGGCAGCCTGTTTACAATTGCACCGATTTTTTCATACATTACAAGCTCATCCGCAACGCTCTTGATGGTATTGATAACCTGCGTTCCTTTTTTACTTGCATCAGTAATAAGCAAAAGATGTGTTACCTTTTCCATAACACGGCGGTTAATCTGCTCAATACCTGCCTCGCCATCGATTATAACATAATCAAATTCACTCGAAAGCAGACTGATAACCTCTTTAAGATAGGAATTTATTTTGCAGTAGCAGCCTGCACTCTCAGGTCTGCCGACAGCAATAAATGCAAAACCGTCTGTTTCAACAAGCGCATCAAAAAGCTTATATCGTGCATCACCCAACAGTTCAATTGCAGCCTTTGTCTGACCGTCCTCAACTGTTGACACAATCTCTTTTCTGATATCATCAATAGTCATTTTCACGTCAATTCCGAGAGCTGTTGAAAGACCGACGGCAGGGTCGGCATCAATAGCAAGAATTCTTTTGTCAGGATATTTTTCAACAAGCAGCTTGACAATAGTTGCAGAAATTGAGGTTTTTCCGACACCGCCTTTTCCTGCAACTGCAATGATTTTAGCATTTTGCTCCATATTCATTACCTCTTATATACAAAAAATAATCCGATTGTTAAAAATATAACAATCGAATTATATCACACATTATTAAATTATTCAACAAATGACCCCTCATTTTTCTAATAAAATATTTTATCTGTTAACATACTGCACCGCAATAATAATGTCAACAGCAAACATCACAAGAGAAATAATGCCGAGGATTCGTGCTGTTCTGAGTCTTTTCTTATTTTTATCATCAAGCTCTGCACCCTTGTATTTAAAAACGAGTCCCACTGTTATACCCATAACACCAAAGGCAGGATTGATACCAAGGGTACAAACGCCGATTATTGACATAATTTCAGCAAGCCTTGACAGCTTTGTAAAAATATCGTTATTCATTCTAACCCTCCAAAATGCCGTACTTCATCACTATACGGTTAATTTTTTTTGCAAATGCTTCGCCGAACAGCAAAAGAAACACTGCTGTTGTAGCCCCGAAGGTTAAGCCGAACGGCACACCTGCTGCGTAAATGGACAGCACTGACATCATACTGTAATCATTCGTCATCATAAGCACCGAGCTTAAATCAACAATCAATCCGTAAACTGCAAAGCAGAGCACAAAGCCTGCTATTGCCATCGGAATACGCTTTGCTTTTTTATTAAACATCAGACCTGCTGCAAGTCCGACAATACCCATTGCAACCATCTGAAAGGGGGTCCATATCCCCTGACCGAAAATAAAATTTGACAAAAACGCAGACATAGCACCAATAAAATAGCCGCGCTTTGCACCAAGACAGGCACCGTAGACAATAACAACAGCACCTATAGGCTTAATCTGCGGTATAAGATAAAACACGGCTCTGCTTATAACAGCAACAGCTATAAGCCCTGCAATCAAGGTAAGCTCCCTTGCTGACGGTCGGCTCTTTTCAAATGATACAAAGAACGGAAGCATTGATAAAATCAGAATAACAACTGCAACAAGATAATAGTTTGTATTTGTAAAAAAAAGCTGCCAGATGATGATAAAAACGAACCCTGCCACTGTGCAAATCAATAAGAACAGCTTTTTCATAGCAAATCCTCCGTTGAAACAGCAGAGGTTAAACGGGATGCGGTTATTCGTCTTACCTGTGTTGTATAGTAACTCAGACTTGAAAGCACCTGACGCCTTTCACCGGCAAGCGTTATTACACCATCAGATAAAAATGAAACATAGTCGGCAATATCACCCACAAAATCCAAATCGTGTGAAACAATTATTATCGTTTTATTCAGTGATTTCAAATATAAAATCAGCTCTTTTTTATAAAATACATCAAGTGCCTTTGAAGGTTCATCCAACAGCATAATATCATAATTCTGCTTTGACAGTATTGCCATAGCTAATTTCTGAGCCTGCCCTCCGCTTAAATCATACGGATGCATATCAAGCCTGTCACTCAAACCGAATTTCTCAGCAGTTTTACGGTCAATCTCCTCGCCTACAGCATCCTTGGTAAAAAGATAATTCGGATTTTGAGGAAGATAGGCAACTCTGCCGTTAACCTTAACCTTGCCGCTATAGGGCTTTTTAATACCGGCTATTATTTTAAGCAGTGTTGTTTTACCGCAGCCGTTTGCACCGATAATACAATGTATTTTTCTATCATAGGCTTTAAAATCAAGTCGGTCAAGAATATCCCTGCCCTTCTTTTCATAGGCAAAGGTTATACTTTTCAGGTTAACTATTTCCGAGGAAATAGAGTTGTTTTCTACAGGCTTTTCATTCAAATCCCCTGAAAAGGGTATTGCACCCTTAACTGTCAGCGGTCTGCTTTCAAAAAGCTGTGCCGATAACGGATAAAAGGGCAGCACCTCATCATTGACATTTTCAGTCACATCATCAAAAATAACGCTGCCATTATCCAGAACAACCAGTCTGTCACACTTATCAATAAGTCCGTCGCTTAAATGCGTTGTAATCAGCACAGTCACACCAAGCTCATCATTAACTCTTTTAAGCAGGTTAATCAGCTCATATAATGATTTGCTGTCAAGCTGAGCTGTCGGCTCATCAAGAATAATTGCATCCGCCTTATTTATCATAGCAGCTGCTATCGCAACGGTTGCCTTTTCACCGCCTGACAGTGTACTTATATTCCTGTCAAGCAGATGTGAAAGATTGAAGAATGATGAAATCTCACCAAGGCGCAACGCAATATCATTATTGCTTAGTCTTTGATTTTCCAACGCAAAAACCAGCTCAGAACGAACATTTTCACTTACAAATGTCAACTCGGGATTCTGACCGACATAGCCAATTTGCTTTGTGTTAACCTTAATTTCACCATCTATTCTTCCAAAGGGTGCAATAGCAGGATTGAACAGCTTTAACAGCGTCGATTTACCGCTGCCTGTTCTGCCCATGAAAACAATAAACTCTCCCTTTCTAATCTGAAGATTAACATCACGCAGTGCATTATCCCTTTCAGCAGGATATGCAAATGTCAAATTTTCCGTTTTAAATAAAACCATCTCATATCCTCCAGAAAATCAATAATCACAGGCAGAAGTGACAGCACGGCAAAAATAATCACTGCCCAAATCGACAGCCTGCCCATTTTAATTACAGGGTCAAATAAAAAATCAAGATAACCCATTCCTTTGAAAACCAAAAGCACCGTACCCGCTATGAATGTAAATACAAGCAAAAATAAATCCTTCAATGAAAAGCGATATTTCAAATATATACTTCTGCCCTTATTATATCCTCTTGCTTTCATAGAATCAGCCGTTTCAATGCTCTCCTCAAGTGTCATTGTAATCAGTGCGGAAAAATTATTTATACTATTTTTCAGTTTGCTTTCACTGTTCACAAGCTGTCTTGCATCACTGATTTCACCTGCATTTTTTCTGAGCCGTGGTATGAAGGACAGCACCATAGAAAAAACCAGTGCCGTATTCGGTATTATTCTGCCGAAAACTGCAATAAATCGTTCAGCAGTAATAACCCTGCCGTAACAGGAAAACCACATCATAACACAGCCTAAAAGCATCCCCTGGGTGAAGCCATAGAAAAGGCTTTCCGCAGTAAAATTCATATCACGAAAAACAAATAATACCGTCATTCCATAATGTGAAAAAGCAAAATTAAATACCATTACAAGAAGAACCATAGGCAATATAAATTTTAAAAGATACAGAAAAGCTGCTCTGCCATCAAGCTTTAATTTATAGGCAAATGCCGAAACAAATGAAACTGTCAGCAGTATCGGATTAAAAATAACAATTGTCAGCAGTATTTCTACCAGAAAAAACGAGAAGGCAGCCTTGGGATTATATTTTGAAAATCTGTCCACAGTGCCACCTCCTATTCTTTCAGCAATATTTAATTATCTTGTTTTAACCTCTTCCTTCGTTTTAAAGGTATAACCATAGCGGTCAAGCAGACCCATTTTTTTCAGTGCTGCCTCACAGCCCTTGGATACGCATAAATCAGGATGAACAGGCACGGTAACCTGCACCTTTAAATGGTCACTAATCAGCTTGTCAAGTCCGTAAAGCTGTGAGCAACCGCCTGTCAGAAGAACACCGCTGTTCGTAATATCACTTACAAGCTGCGGTGATGTACGCTCAAAAAGCTCCAATGCTGTATTGACTATTTTATCAAGCTGCGGCTTCAGACAATCGCAGATTTCATTGCCTGAAATTTCAACCGATTCAGGCAGACCCGATGTCTGATTCCTGCCCTTTGCCAGCATAGTCACATTATTGTCACGATAAACTGCACAACCAATATTCTTCTTAATATCCTCCGCCATTCTCAGTCCGATTAAAACATCATATTTTTCACGCATATACTTAACTATGGCTTCATCAAAGCTGTCACCCGCAATTTTAATCGTTTCATTCTGACTGATTGAACCTTGTGAAACAACTGCCATATCCGTTGTACCTGCACCGACATCTATAACAAATACACCTCCGGGATTAAGAGGGTCAATTCCAAAACCAAAAGCAGCACAAAGGCTTTCCTCAATAAGGCATACAGACTTCGCACCTGCATTAATAATAACGGAAATTAAAATTCTTCTTTCAACATCCGTACTGATTGACGGAACACTTGCAACAACACGAGGTCTGAAAATATTTCTCTTTATAACTCTGTTAATAAAATGCCTTACCATCTGACAAGCCAGTGAATAATTGCTGACAGCCCCATTGACAATAGGCTGAACAACCTCTACGCCCTTAGGCTCCCTGCCCTGCAGAAAATAAGCCCTTTTACCCGCATATATAACCTTTTCACTTTCTGTATCATAGGCAACATAGGATGGCTCATCCAGCACTACCCCCTTGCCTACAACAGATATAACAATACTGCCTGTACCTAAATCTATACCTAAATCATAGCCGAACATAATAACAACCCTTATAACAAATACTAAAAACTGATATACTAATGTTACTTTAAAAAAAGCATAATGTCAAGATTCAAAAGGACCTGAATTTTCCTTATATAAAAAATGTATGAGTGCACTATACCGCCTGCTCTTTTTATCATTATCAACCATTGCTTTTATTGAACCATGATTCCCTACAATAATAAGCAGGCTTTTAGCACGTGTCAAAGCAGTATAAAACAAGTTCCTGTAAGCAAGCTTAGGCGGAGTATTGATAGTAGGCATAACAACCACATCAAACTCACTGCCCTGACTTTTATGCACGGTCATTGCATAAGCAAGCTCAATTTCCTTAGCGTTTTCAATGCTGTACATTGCCTCCCTGTCATCAAACTGAACATTAATTATATCATTTGCCTTATCAATGCGTGTTAAAATTCCTATATCGCCATTGAACACACCTGTGCCGTTTTCATCACTCTTAAACCAAGGCACATCATAGTTGTTTTTTATCTGCATAACCTTGTCGCCCTCACGAAGTATGTAGCCTCGGTTTCTGATTTCCGCTTTTTCTCTTGATGGAGGATTTAATTTTTCCTGCAAAAGGGCATTAAGGTTTTCAGTGCCTACCTCGCCTTTTCTGCTTGGACAGAGCACCTGTATATCCGACAGCGGATTATAACCGTAGCCTGCCGGTATTCTGTTAATCACTAAATTAACCAGCTTTCCGGGCGCATTATAGCGTGAATTTTCATTCAGCAAAAAGAAATCAGAGCTTGCGTCATTGCAGAATTCGGGCATTTCACCGTTAACAACCCGATGCGCATTTGAAACAATTCTGCTTTCCATAGCCTGTCGGAATATCTTATCAAGGCTGACAACGCCTATTAAACCGCTTTTGATTAAATCAGCAAGCACATTCCCTGCTCCCACAGGGGGAAGCTGATCCTTGTCACCAACCATAATAAGCCTGCAGGAAAGCGGCAGTGCATCAAGCAACGCCGCAAATATTGTAACATCCACCATTGAAAGCTCGTCAACAATAACAGCATCACATTCAAGCGGATTCCTGAGGTTGTGGCAAAAGCTCGGCTCTGCTGCACCATCCTTGTATTCAACCTCAAGCAAGCGGTGAATGGTCTTAGCCTCATAGCCTGTCAGCTCACTCATTCTTTTTGCCGCCCTGCCTGTCGGTGCAGCCAGTGCAACATCAAGTCCCCTGTTTTTCATAAGGCTGATGATACCCTTAACAGTTGTGGTTTTACCTGTACCCGGTCCGCCTGTTAAAATAAGCATCCCCTTATTAACGGCTATTTCTATTGCCGTTCTCTGCTTTTCATCAAAAACAATATCGTTAAGCTGTTCAAAAGCTAAAATCTCATCAGTCGTAATGTCCTTTTGCTGAGGCGGAAAATTCAGCATTACCTGAATACGCTCTGCTATAGCAGACTCGGCACGGTAAATCTCAGGCAAGAAGAGAAACTCCCTGCCGTCAATTTCCTCACTGACAAGCTGTTTGACGTCAATAGCATTATCAATAGCAATTTCAACCTCATCCTCACTGCAGTCAAGCAGTGACATCGCAGGCTTTATAATACTGTTTCTCGGCAGGCAGGTATGACCGTTATTCAGATTATGTCTTACAACATAAACAACACCTGCCTGAGAGCGATAATCAAATAACGGCGGCTCATCAAGCGTAAATGCAATTTCGTCTGCCCTTTCAAAGGTGAAGGCTCCTGCCTCTCCCACAAAAGCATAAGGGTTTTCTTTAATTATATCAAGAGCATTTGATTTATACAGATTGTAGGCATCAAACGCCTCCTGCTGACTTAGTCCTAATTCTGCAAGACCATTCATAACATCACGTGCTGCAAACTGCATTTTAAAATCTGCACTGATTTTTTTTGCCTTGGACCTTGTGATGCCTTTAATTTCAGCTAAGCGTTCAGGCTCATTTTCAATAACATTAAAGGTATCTGCACCGAAATGCTCAACAATTTTTGTTGCTGTTGCTTCACGCACACCCTTGACAATACCTGCAGAAAGAAAACGGAGCATACCCGAAGCATCGGCAGGCAGAGTACGCTGAAGACGCACTGCCTTAAACTGTCTGCCAAAGGTTGGGTGCATAACCCACTCCCCTTGAAACACAGCCTCCTCACCTACCATAACATTGCCGAGCACACCAACAACAGTTATAAACTCCTCCCTGGCATCAACCTCAATAACACCAAAGCCTGTTGACTCGTTCAGATAAGTTATATCTTCAATTATACCTGTTAAATTTTCCAATTCTTCAGCCATAACTGCTCCACCAAAAATAAAAACTCCAAATAAACTGTAAAACTAATTATAGCATAAACTCATCAAAAGTTACAGAGAAAAATAATTTCTTTACAAAACTTTGATAATAAAGTAATATAAACTTATAAAATAAATCCAGGAGGTCAGGCAATGCAAAATGAAATTACACAAAAGACACCACTGCTTAACCCTGATGGGTCACTGAACAACCCGGGATGGTGCAGACGAAACCTTTTTGAATATAACAGAGAATGTATTTCACCATCAATTATGCGGCTTAAGGAATGGGATTTTTACCAGATAAGCAACGGCAGCAAAATGGTTCAGATTAATTTTTTTAATATTTCACTTGCATCCTGTGCAACCTTTGGATATGTTGATTTAAAAACAGGTGAAAAATTTGACTGTATGGGACTTGTGCTTAACACACCCCACAAGTACAGGCTCAACCTTAATGGTGACAAAGCCAATTATTTCACCTTCCAAAAGGGGAACACAAAGCTGACCTTTGATATTAAAGATAACGGCGGATCACTGCTGTTTGAGGGAAAGTGCAACGGAAAAAGACTTAAGGCAGAATTTTTTATTGAAAAACTGCCCGAGCACGAAAGCATTACAATTGCAACACCCTTTGATAAACAGGGGCATTTTTTCTATACCAACAAAATCAATTGTATGAAAACCAAAGGCGTGGTTAAGGTTGGTAACAGGAGCATTGATTTTTCAGACAAGGACACCTTCACTGTGCTGGACTGGGGCAGAGGTATTTGGCCCTATTCAAATATGTGGTACTGGGCAAACGGCAACACTTATATTGACGGAAAGCCATTCGGATTTGAATTGACATGGGGCTTTGGGAACACTGAAAAAGCTACAGAAACAGCACTGTTTTACGATGGGAAATGTCATAAGCTTGGCGAGGTTTATTTGGTTGATGACCCTGAAACAAACAGCAACTGGATGAAGCCCTGGCACTTCAAAGATAAAGAAGGACGCCTTGATTTGATTATGACACCTTTCTATGACAACTACAGCAATATGATGCCGCTGAACATTTTCGGTATGAAGACCCATCAGGTGCACGGATTGTTTAACGGAACTGCAATGCTTGATGACGGCACGGTGCTTGAAATTAAGGATATGTATGCTTTCTGCGAAAAGGTCTGCAATAAGTGGTAATAAATAAATTAACGGTATAGTTCTGCTATACCGTTTTTTATTGAAGATATTTTACAAGATTTTTTAATCATTGCTGACTATAATATAAATATTCGGAGGTGAGATATTGAAAAAGGAAACACGTACAATATGCTATGATGAGGATTTAAAGCTTGAGGCATATCAATTAAAAGGCATCGTTCAGCCCTTTCCTATTCACTTTCACGATTATTATGTAATCGGATTTGTTGAGTCAGGAACACGATTCATGTCCTGCAAAAATAAGGAATACACCATCACTAAGGGGAACATATTAATTTTCAATCCAAATGACAGTCACGGGTGTATTCAGTCTGACGGTGAAACCTTTGATTACAGAGGGATAAACATTTCAAAAGATACTATGCAGTTATTGACAAAGGAAATTACGGGAAAAGCCGAATTACCTGAATTTGCAGAAAATGTAATCGTCAATCATGAATTAGGAGGCTACCTCAGTTCACTGCACAAAATGATAATGAACGGCTCAAAGGAATTTGAAAAGGAAGAATTGCTTTTACTGCTCTTTTCACTTTTAATTGAACAATACGTACAGCCGTTTTCGCAAAGCCTGCCGTTATATAGTGAGGAAATATGCAAAGCCTGTGATTTTATAGAGGAAAACTACAATAATCATATCACGCTGAATGATTTATGCTTTTGCTGTAATCTCAGCAAATCAACCATACTCAGGGCTTTTGCCAAAACAAAGGGCGTTACACCCTACAGATATCTGCAGACTATAAGAATCAACAAGGCAAAAGAGCTTTTAGAGCAAGGTGTATCACCTGTTGATGCTGCGATGCTGACAGGCTTTTCTGACCAAAGTCATTTTACAAACTCCTTCAATATGTTCATTGGACTTTCTCCTGCCGCCTACAGACAAATCTTCAAGGAGAAGAACAATGAAAAATAATATGTTAAACGCTCATATATCTGCTTTAATTACAATCATAATATGGGGAACTACGTTTATATCAACAAAGCTATTGCTATCAGACTTTACGCCTATTGAAATACTGTTTATTCGCTTTGTTTTAGGATTAATTGCACTGCTCATCATTTCACCAAAGCTATTCAAATTCAAAAGCTTAAAGGAGGAATTAACCTTTGCCGGTGCAGGACTAAGCGGAATATGTCTTTATTACCTGATTGAAAATATTGCACTTACGCACACAATGGCATCAAATGTTGGTGTAATCATTTCAACAGCACCTTTCTTCACGGCAATTCTTTCACGCATATTTATCAAGAATGATGAAAAGCTGAAAGCAAATTTTTTTATCGGCTTCGGCATTGCAATTATAGGAATTTGTCTTATCAGCTTTAACGGGACAAAAGCACAGATTAATCCGCTCGGTGATATTTTGGCTTTGATTGCCTCTTTTTTCTGGGCAATTTATTCATTGCTTACAAAGAAAATCAGCAGCTTTGGTTACAACACAATACACACCACAAGACGAATATTTACATACGGAATTATCTTTATGCTGCCGTTAGTATTTATATTTAATCTGAGCTTTGACATTAATAAAATATCAGAAACTAAAAGCATTCTTAATTTGCTCTATTTAGGCTTAGGGGCATCAGCACTATGCTTTGTTACATGGAACTATGCAGTGAAAAAACTTGGGGCAATTAAAACAAGTATATATATTTATCTTGTTCCTGTTATTACAGTATTGACATCAGCAATTTTTTTGAAAGAAAAATTCACTGCAATTTCTGCAATAGGTACTGTATTTACACTGATAGGACTTTTTGTTTCTGAAATCAAATTCGATAGAAAGAGAAATAGAAAAAATGAACTTTGAAAATGATAAATGTGTTATAGTAATTGATGAAAATTTGCCACTTGGTATAATAGCGAACACTGCTGCCATTCTCGGCATAACACTGGGAATGAAGTATCCCTCTGTTGTTGGATGTGATGTTAAGGATGCTGACAATAATATTCATAGCGGAATAATTGAGTTCCCTGTTCCGATATTAAAAAGCAACAGAAATGCATTAAATGCACTCAGCAAAACACTGAAAGAAGAATTATTTGATGATTTAACGATTGTTGATTTTACTGATCTGGCACAAAGCTGCAAAACCTATGATGAATATATTTCTAAAATGGAAGACACACCTGCACAATTACTGAACAATATTGGATTACTGATATACGGAAATAAAAAGAAAGTTAATAAGCTTACGGGCAATATGCCGCTGCTGAGATAAAAAAGGAAAGGTAGTGAACTGCAAATGCAGTTCACTACCTTTTTCATAAGCAATATTAATCAAAATAAAACATATCTTCAAACTTTACATCAAGTGTAATACAAATAACTCATGCTAATTTTGCAGTAGGGCTATACTGCCCTGTTTCAATTGAGCTGACTGCATTTCCGGAAACACCGACAATTGCAGCAAGCTGAGCCTGAGAAAGATTTTGAGCGACTCTAATTTCCTTTAATCTATTATGAAGTATTAATTTATCATCCATATTACAATCCACGCTTAATCTGAAAATAAATCAATGCAGCACAATCAAATCAACAACAAGTAAAAAGATATCCGATTTTCTCCTTATCCAAACAAACATCTCTCGCCGGGTTACCTTGTCAAGACAATAAAGAACTATTGATTTGCCGGCGCTTTTTGCTTAAACATTAATAAAAAGGATATTAATAAAAAAGCACATGCAACAAGCACTGCTTTTACATCAAGCTGTCTTGTCAGAACAGCTCCGATTACAGCACCAACCACAAATGCAGCAATTATGCTGTAATATATCAAGCCCTTTTTTATACTTGTTTTATCACGATTCTTTATACCTAAAAAAAGCTGCTCTGTACCACTGCGAAGATTGCCGGTACACATTGTGGTAGCAATTGTATTGCCGCCGATAATTCTGAAGCTTTCAACCTGCAAAGCACAAACAAATGAAATAATTACGTTAACAACTGTATCGCCTTTACCGCCTTTTATAAAAGCACAAACAAGCAGAAACACCATTTCAAAAACAATAATAATTTGCCGCCAATGAATTAAATGATTTACTTTAAGTTTCTGCTTAACTGCCTCTGTAATAAGAACACCGAGTGCAAAAGCCAGAATTGGAATTAAATAATGAATTACATTGGAAAAGTTGCCTTCTGCAAGATTGATGCCCAAAAGAACAATATTTCCCGTTTGAGCATTTGCAAATACTCCGCCACGAATTATATAGGTATAAGCATCAAGATATCCGCCGACAATAGCAAGAATTATACCCAACAAAAGACTTTCCGACATTTGCTTAACTTTTTTCATTAACATCACCAGATTTATATTATCACAAAAATATATAATTTCAATAGAAAAAAGAAAAAAGAGCAAGTCTTTCGACTTGCTCTTAATGATTTAAGGTAATTGATTACTCGTTGATAGCTGTAACAACGCCTGAACCAACTGTTCTACCACCCTCACGGATAGCGAAACGAAGACCCTCTTCAATAGCGATTGGAGTGATGAGCTCAACGTTCATTACTACGTTATCGCCAGGCATACACATCTCTGTGCCTTCCGGAAGAGTGATAACACCTGTTACGTCAGTTGTTCTGAAATAGAACTGAGGTCTGTAGTTGTTGAAGAATGGAGTATGACGTCCACCCTCGTCCTTAGAAAGAACGTAAACCTGACCTGAGAACTTTGTGTGTGGCTTGATTGAGCCAGGAGCAGCAAGAACCTGACCTCTTTCGATATCAGATCTCTGAACACCACGAAGAAGACAACCGATGTTGTCACCAGCCTCAGCATAGTCAAGAATCTTACGGAACATCTCAATACCGGTACATACGGTTGAAGAAGTCTCCTCATGAAGACCTACCATCTCAACTGTATCGTTAGTCTTTAACTGACCACGCTCTACTCTACCTGTAGCAACTGTACCACGACCTGTGATTGTGAATACGTCCTCAACAGGCATAAGGAAAGGAAGGTCTGCCTTACGGTCAGGAGTTGGGATATACTCATCAACAGCGTCCATGAGCTCCTGAATGCAAGCGCAAGCAGGATCATCATTTGAAGGAGCCTGTAAAGCCTTAAGAGCTGAACCCTTAATGATTGGGCACTCATCGTCAAACTCATACTCAGCAAGAGTCTCACGGATTTCCATCTCAACTAACTCAAGAAGCTCTTCGTCGTCAACCTGGTCTGTCTTGTTCATGAATACGATGATTGCAGGAACACCTACCTGACGAGCAAGAAGCAAATGCTCCTTAGTCTGAGCCATAGGACCATCAGTTGAAGCGATAACAAGGATAGCACCATCCATCTGAGCAGCACCTGTGATCATGTTCTTAATATAGTCAGCGTGACCCGGACAGTCAACGTGTGCATAGTGACGAGCTTCTGTCTCGTACTCAACGTGTGCAGTGTTGATTGTAATACCACGCTCTCTCTCTTCAGGAGCCTTATCGATGTCTGCATAGTCCTCAAACTTTGCAAAGCCCTTGTTAGCAAGATACTTTGTGATAGCAGCAGTAAGAGTTGTCTTACCATGGTCAACGTGACCGATTGTACCAATGTTTACATGTGGTTTGGTACGGTTAAATTTTTCCTTTGCCATTGGAATTTCCTCCTTAAAATTTACAATAGTAAAATTGTCAAAGATATTTTATCAAATACGCATAAAAATATCAAGACTTTTTTAATAATTTATATTAGTTATTAGTCTTTCTTAGCTCTTTCGCTGATAATTGACTCACTAATTGACTTCGGTACCGGCTCATAACCATCCGGCTCCATTGTATACTGACCACGACCCTGGGTCTTGGAACGAAGGTCATTTACATAACCGAACATCTCTGAAAGCGGAACTCTTGAGTTAACCTGCTTAGCACCGGCTCTGTCCTCCATACCCTGAATCTGACCACGGCGTGAGTTAAGGTCACCGATAACATCGCCCATATATTCTTCAGGAACGATAACAACAACCTTCATCATAGGCTCAAGGATGATTGGGTTAGCACCCTTTGCAGCATCCTTAAATGCCATAGAACCGGCAATCTTAAATGCCATTTCAGATGAGTCAACCTCGTGGTAAGAACCATCGTAAAGCTCAACTCTAACGTCAACAACATTGTATCCGGCAAGGATACCGCTCTTCATAGCGCCCTGAATACCGGCATCAACAGCAGGAATGTATTCCTTAGGAATAGCACCACCGACAATCTGGTTAACAAATTCGTAACCCTTGCCGATTCCGTTTTCATCAAGGTTAGGCATGATTCTGATTTTAACGTGACCGTACTGACCGGAACCACCTGACTGTCTCTTATACTTAAGGTCTGACTGGCTGTTGCCCTGAATTGTTTCTTTGTAAGCAACCTGAGGAGCACCAACGTTAGCCTCTACCTTAAATTCACGAAGAAGACGGTCAACAATAATCTCAAGGTGAAGCTCACCCATACCTGCGATGATTGTCTGTCCTGTTTCTTCATCTGTATATGCTTTAAATGTCGGGTCTTCTTCTGCAAGCTTTGCAAGAGCAATACCCATTTTTTCCTGACCTGCCTTTGTTTTCGGCTCAATAGCTACACGAATAACAGGATCAGGGAAATTCATTGACTCAAGAATGATTGGATGAGACTCGTCACAGAGAGTATCACCTGTTGTTGTATTCTTCAAACCAACTGCAGCAGCAATATCACCTGCGTAACATACAGGAATATCTTCTCTGTGGTTCGCGTGCATCTGAAGAATTCTACCCATTCTTTCTTTATTATCCTTAACAGAGTTGTAGCAAGGTGTACCTGCCTCAATCATACCTGAATATACACGGAAGAAGCAAATCTTACCTACGAATGGGTCAGTTGCAATCTTGAAAGCAAGAGCTGCAAATGGCTCATCATCAGATGAATGACGATATTCTTCCTCGTCAGTATCAGGGTTAACGCCCTTGATTGACTCAACGTCTGTAGGAGCAGGCATATAATCAACAACAGCATCAAGAAGAGGCTGAACACCCATATTACGGTATGAAGTACCGCAGCATACAGGAACCATATCGTTAGCTATTGTTGAAGAACGAATGATTTTCTTGATATCAGCAACTGATACAGCATCCTCGCCCTCTTCAAAATACTTCTCCATAAGCTCCTCGTCCTGTTCAACAACATGCTCGATAAGCTCAGTTCTGTATTTTTCAGCTAATTCCTTCATATCATCAGGAATTTCTGTGATTTCAAATTTCATACCCTTCTCTTTATCAGGATCAATATAGATAATGGCATGATTTTCAACAAGGTCAATGATACCCTTAAAGGTATCCTCACTTCCGATAGGAAGCTGAATTGGAAGAGCATTACATTTAAAACGGTCTTTAACCATATTCAATGCTCTGTAGAAATCAGCACCCATAATGTCCATCTTATTAACATAAATCATTCTGGGTACTTTATATTCGTCAGCCTGACGCCATACGGTTTCAGACTGCGGCTCAACACCGCCCTTTGCACAAAGAACAGTAACTGAACCATCAAGTACACGGAGTGAACGCTGTACTTCAACTGTGAAGTCAACGTGACCCGGTGTATCGATAATATTGATTCTATGGTCTTTCCAGAAGCAAGTTGTAGCAGCAGATGTGATTGTAATACCACGCTCCTGCTCCTGCTCCATCCAGTCCATTGTTGCAGAACCATCATGAGTTTCACCAATCTTGTGATTGATACCTGTATAATACAGAATACGCTCAGTAGTAGTTGTTTTACCTGCATCAATATGAGCCATAATACCAATATTTCTTGTCATTTCAAGAGATACTTTTCTTGGCATAATATCCTCCTATTAATATCTGAAATGAGCAAATGCTTTGTTTGCCTCTGCCATCTTATGTGTATCGTCGCACTTCTTAACTGCACCGCCTGTCTTATTAACAGCGTCCATAATTTCAGCAGCAAGACGTTCCTTCATAGTTCTCTCTGAACGCTGACGAGCGTAAAGAGTTATCCATCTAAGACCTAATGTCTGTCTTCTTTCAGGACGAACCTCAAGAGGAACCTGGTAAGTTGCACCACCGATACGGCGAGCTTTTACCTCAAGCACCGGCATAATGTTTTCCATTGCAGCTTCAAAAGTTTCCAATGGATCGTTACCGGTTTTTTCTCTAACGATGTCGAATGCTCCGTAAACGATTTTCTGAGCGACACCCTTTTTTCCATCAAGCATAATGTTGTTGATTAAACGTGTAACCAGCTTTGAGTTATACATTGGATCAGGTAAAACATCACGCTTAGCGATTTGGCCTCTTCTTGGCATCTTCGCTTCCCTCCTTCATAAATTTTAATGAGTTCATAGGTACTCGGTTTCCCGTGGAGTCAACAAAAGGTCATATACGCTTTATATATAGGTATATAAACTATTGTCATCCATAAGAAATAAAGTGTGGCTTACTTCTTAGCAGCCTTTGGTCTCTTTGCACCGTACTTTGAACGGCTCTGCATTCTTCCGTTAACACCCTGAGTATCGAGTGTACCACGGATGATGTGGTAACGTACACCAGGTAAATCCTTAACACGGCCGCCGCGAATCATAACAACAGAGTGTTCCTGAAGGTTATGACCTACGCCCGGAATGTAAGCAGAAACTTCAATACCGTTTGTAAGACGAACTCTGGCAATCTTACGAAGAGCTGAGTTAGGCTTTTTAGGTGTTGCTGTCTTAACTGCAGTACAAACGCCGCGCTTCTGAGGAGAATTGTTATCAGTAACAATATTTCTCTTTGTGTTAAGTCCCTTTAAGAGTGCAGGTGTCTTTGACTTCTTCTCAACAGTCTTACGACCTGTTCTTACGAGTTGGTTAAAGGTAGGCAATAGTTTATCTCCTTTCAAAATTATTTTATACGCAGTGTGCGTATAAATCATACAGCAAGCAAAACATTGCAGTATCATTTAAACGCACACCTTGGGGCAAGCAGACTGCTCACCCCAAAATGTTGTGTTTTTTTACAAAATGCGGAATAAATCTTTGTATAATTTAACCAAAGTCATATCCACACGGTTAGATATTATAGCTTATTGCATTGTATTTGTCAAGAGTTCTTGTAATTGTTCCAGATTTAAAGTTTCGCTGTCGCCTGAGAAATAACTTGGAACAACATCAACATCTCTGAAAACATCCATACCTGTACCTGCAGGAACAAGCTTACCGATAATAACATTTTCCTTAAGACCGATAAGCGGATCACTCTTGCCCTTGATAGCAGCATCAGTGAGAACACGTGTTGTTTCCTGGAAGGATGCGGCTGAAAGGAATGAATCCGTAGCAAGTGAAGCCTTGGTAATACCCATAAGAATAGGAATATAGGTAGCCTTTTCAAGACCTGTTTCACCGGCGGCAATTCTCTTTTCAACAGCCTCATTTGCCTCATCAACCTGAGCAACATCAACCATTGTGCCTGCAACAAGATCCGTGCTTCCTGCCTCGTCAACAGTACACTTCTTAAGCATCTGACGAACGATAACCTCAATGTGCTTATCGTTGATATCAACACCCTGTGTACGGTATGCAAATTGAACTTCCTTAATCAGGTAATTATATACAGCCTCTTCACCGAGGATAGCAAGAACATCGTGCGGATTAACAGCACCGAGTGTAAGCTCTGTACCCTTTGCGATATGTGCACCCTCAACAATGTTTTCACAAAGTCTTGCGCCATAAGGAATGAGGTACTTTCTTTCCTCTGCTGTTTCATTATCATATACAACAACGTGACGGCTCTTTTTGATTTCTTCAAAACGAACATCACCCTCAATCTCACTGAGGATTGCAAGCTGCTTCGGCTTTCTTGCCTCGAACAGCTCCTCAACTCTCGGAAGACCCTGTGTAATATCAGCACCGCCGGCTACACCACCGGTATGGAAAGTTCTCATTGTAAGCTGTGTACCCGGCTCACCGATTGACTGAGCAGCGATAATACCAACAGCCTCACCAACCTGTACAGGCTCGTTGAATGCAAGGTTAGCACCATAGCACTTACGACAAACACCATGACGTGATTTACAGGTAATAAGTGAGCGGATTTTAACAGACTCAATGCCTGCATCAACAATACGCTGTGCATCCTCAGCAGTCATCATTCTGTCAGGCTCCATAAGAACCTCGCCTGTGTTCGGATCAATAACAGGATCAACAACGAAACGGCCAGTAAGTCTTTCCTCAAGCGGCTCAAGTACACGATTGCCGTCCATAATTCTTGAAACTACGATACCGTCGTGACAGCCGCAGTCATCATCACGGATGATGACATCCTGTGATACGTCAACAAGACGACGAGTGAGGTAACCGGAGTCAGCGGTACGAAGCGCTGTATCAGCAAGACCCTTTCTCGCACCACGAGAAGAAATGAAGTATTCAAGAATATTAAGACCCTCACGATAGTTAGCACGGATAGGAACCTCAATTGTCTTACCTGCTGTATTTGCGATAAGACCTCTCATACCGGCAAGCTGACGAAGCTGCGAGGTACTACCACGGGCACCTGAGTCTACCATCATATGAATTGGGTTATGAGCACCGTCAAAGTTTGAAGTAAGCTCGTTAGAAACCTTATTTGTACAATCCTCCCAAGCCTTGATTACTGCTGAAGAACGCTCTTCATTAGTAATAAGTCCATAGTTGTAATTGTAAGTGATTTCGTCAACTCTCTTTTCAGCTTCAGCAAGATAATCCTTCTTCTTATCAGGAATGAGTGCGTCGATAACGGCTACTGTTGTACCTGAAATTGTTGAATATTTATAGCCCTGATTCTTGATTGCATCAAGAACACCTGAAGCAATAGATACACCGTGAACATTGATGCATCTTTCAGCAATCTGACCAAGCTGCTTTTTCTTAACAACGAATGAAACCTCAAGGTCAAATTCTTTTTCAGGATCGTTTCTGTCAACAAAGCCAAGATCCTGAGGAACAGGATTATTGAAAATAATTCTGCCGATTGTTGTGATGATAAGTGCACTTCTTGTTACACCGTTATCTTCCTTGGTAATACGGATTTTAGCCGGTGAATGCATACCGAGAGAGCCCTCCTGGTAAGCCATCATAGCCTCGTCCTTATCCCTATAGATATTGTATGAACGGTAGAAGCCGTATTTCTCGGTGAATTCTGCATCATCAATTTCACAAAGAATTGCCGCATTCGGTACAAAGTTTCTTGGGTCATCAATACCCTTATTGATTTCTGCCTTAACGTCGTTAAAGGAAATCTCTTCTGTTCTTGCCTCATCCTTAAAGAACTTAGGCTGACCCGGCTCGCCTTCCTTAATCATAGTTAAATAGTATGAACCGATAACCATATCCTGTGTAGGAACAGCAACAGGCTTACCGTCTGAAGGCTTTAACAGGTTATTTGCAGCAAGCATAAGCATTCTTGCCTCTGCCTGAGCTTCTGCTGAAAGCGGTACGTGAACAGCCATCTGGTCACCGTCAAAGTCAGCGTTAAATGCTGTACATGAAAGCGGATGAAGCTTAATCGCTCTGCCCTCAACAAGAACAGGTTCAAATGCCTGAATACCAAGTCTGTGAAGTGTGGGGGCACGGTTGAGCATTACAGGGTGGTCCTTAATAACAACTTCAAGACTGTCCCAAACAGCAGGATTTGCTGCTCTCTCAACCATTTTTCTTGCAGATTTAATATTGGATGCTACGCCTGTTTCAACAAGACGTTTCATAACGAAAGGCTTGAACAGCTCAATAGCCATTTCTTTAGGAAGACCGCACTGGTGCATCTTAAGCTCAGGACCAACAACGATAACAGAACGTCCTGAATAGTCAACACGCTTACCGAGAAGGTTCTGACGGAAACGGCCCTGCTTACCCTTAAGCATATCACTCAGTGACTTAAGCGGTCTGTTGTTAGGACCTGTAACAGGTCTGCCTCGGCGGCCGTTATCAATAAGGGCATCAACTGACTCCTGAAGCATTCTCTTTTCATTTCTTACAATGATTTCAGGTGCTCCAAGCTCAAGCAATCTCTTTAATCTGTTGTTTCTGTTAATAACACGTCTGTATAAATCGTTCAGGTCACTTGTTGCAAATCTGCCGCCATCAAGCTGTACCATAGGACGGATATCAGGAGGAATAACAGGAATTGCATCAAGAATCATCCATTCAAGCTTGTTACCGCTGTGATAGAAAGCATCCACAACATCAAGTCTCTTTAACAGACGAACTCTCTTCTGACCGCTTGCACCATCAAGCTCGGCAGTAAGCTCATCACGCAGCTGAGCAACATCAATGCTTTGGAGAAGCTCTTTAACAGCCTCAGCACCCATACCTGCCTTGAAGTCGTCCTCATATCTCTCACGCATTTCTGCGTATTCCTTTTCATTGAGAATCTGCATCTTCTCAAGCGGTGTATCACCCGGGTCTGTTACAATATATAATGCAAAGTACAAAACCTTTTCAAGGTATCTCGGGCTTATGTCAAGAACAAGACCGAGTCTGCTCGGAATACCCTTGAAATACCAGATATGTGACACGGGAGCAGCAAGCTCAATGTGACCCATACGTTCACGGCGAACCTTAGATTTTGTAATTTCAACACCGCAGCGCTCACACACCTTGCCCTTATAGCGGACTCTTTTATACTTACCGCAGTGACATTCCCAGTCCTTCATAGGACCAAAGATTCTTTCACAGAAAAGACCGTCACGCTCCGGTTTTAAAGTTCTGTAGTTAATTGTTTCGGGCTTGGTAACCTCACCGTAAGACCACTCACGGATTTTTTCAGGTGAGGCAAGACCGATTTTTATAGAACTGAATTCATTTTCATAATTATCCATTTGGAAGCACTCCTTTTTCTTAATTTATTGCGGAAGTCGTATCAGATTAAAATTCATCATCGTCTGCTTCGTCACTGAAAGCATCAGCGAACAAATCATCAAATGCATCTGACTGACCTGCTTCCTCGCCTTCCTCATCGGCATCTTCAACGCCGTAACCTTCCTGATCCTCAAAATCATTAACAGTTGTGAAGGCTTTATCATCAATAGGCTGAATGCCTGTGCCATCGTCGAGATCCTGCTTAAGCTCAACCTCATTGCCCTCTTTGTCAAGCACTCTTGTATCAAGACCGAGAGCCTGAAGCTCTTTGAACAGTACCTTGAAGGATTCAGGTGTGCCTGATGTAGGAATGTTTTCACCCTTTACGATTGACTCGTAGGTGCGTACACGACCGACAACGTCGTCTGACTTGATTGTGATAATTTCCTGAAGAGTATAAGCAGCACCATAAGCTTCAAGTGCCCAAACCTCCATCTCACCGAAACGCTGTCCGCCAAACTGTGCCTTACCGCCAAGAGGCTGCTGTGTAACAAGGCTGTACGGACCTGTTGAACGTGCGTGGATTTTATCATCAACAAGGTGATGCAGCTTAAGGTAATACATATAACCAACGGTAATTCTGTTGTCGAACTTCTCACCGGTACGTCCGTCGATAAGCTCTGTTTTACCATCAAATACCTTATTTCCGTTTTCATCTATATAGTAGCCGATATCAGCAAGTTCAAGACAGTCACGGATATCCTGCTCGTGAGCACCGTCGAATACAGGAGTCATCATCTTCCAGCCGAGCGCCATAGCTGCATAGCCAAGATGAACCTCAAGCACCTGACCGATGTTCATACGTGAAGGTACACCCAGTGGGTTAAGAACAATATCAAGCGGTCTGCCGTCAGGAAGGAATGGCATATCCTCCTGTGGAAGGATTCTTGAAACGACACCCTTGTTACCGTGACGACCGGCCATCTTGTCGCCGACCTGGATTTTACGCTTCTGAGCAATATAAACTCTTACTACTTTATTGACACCGGGTGAAAGCTCGTCGCTGTTTGCACGGGTAAATACCTTAACATCAACTACAATACCATACTCACCATGAGGAACACGCATTGAGGTATCACGAACCTCTCTTGCCTTTTCACCGAAGATTGCACGAAGAAGTCTTTCCTCTGCAGTAAGCTCGGTTTCACCCTTTGGTGTAACCTTACCAACAAGAATATCACCTGAATGTACCTCAGCACCGACACGGATAATACCGTCTGCATCAAGGTCCTTAAGTGCATCCTCGCCGACATTAGGAATATCTCTTGTGATTTCCTCAGGTCCGAGCTTTGTATCACGTGATTCAACCTCATGCTCCTCAATATGAATTGAGGTATAAACATCATCACGAACAATTTTTTCGTTAATAAGAACAGCATCCTCGTAGTTATAACCTTCCCAGGTCATAAATCCGATAAGTGCATTCTTACCCAGTGAAATCTCACCATTACAGGTTGCGGGACCGTCAGCAATAACCTGTCCGTCCTCAATCTCCTGATGAAGAGAAACAATCGGACGCTGGTTAATGCAGGTGCCCTGGTTAGAGCCTGAGAATTTAACAAGCTCGTACTTGTCAACCTCTTTGTTCTTAGTTGTAATTTCAATAGTGCCTGCATCAACTGCAGTTACTGTACCACCGCGTTTAGCTGCAACAACTACACCTGAGTCATAGGCTGCCTTGTATTCCATACCGGTACCTACAACAGGCGCAACAGTCTTTAAAAGCGGAACTGCCTGACGCTGCATGTTCGCACCCATAAGAGCACGGTTAGCATCATCGTTTTCAAGGAAAGGAATCATTGCGGTAGCAACTGACACAACCATCTTAGGTGAAACGTCCATATAGTCAACCTTGTCAGGTGTCATTGTCATAAACTCATCACGGAAACGGCATGTAACTCTTTGATTTGCAAATCTGCCCTCTTCATCAAGCGGCTCATTTGCCTGAGCAACAACAAAATTATCCTCCATATCGGCTGTCATATAAACAACCTCGTCGGTAACAACACCTGTTTCCTTGTCAACCTTTCTGTAAGGAGCCTCAATGAAACCGTATTCGTTAAGACGGCTGTAGCAAGCAAGATATGAAATAAGACCGATGTTAGGACCTTCAGGTGTTTCGATAGGACACATTCTGCCGTAGTGGGTATAGTGTACGTCACGTACCTCGAAACCTGCACGGTCACGTGAAAGACCGCCGGGACCGAGGGCTGAAAGTCTTCTCTTATGAGTTAACTCAGCAAGCGGGTTGTTCTGATCCATAAACTGAGAAAGAGGTGATGAACCAAAGAACTCTTTAATAGCAGCAACAACAGGTCTGATGTTAATCAATGCCTGAGGAGTTATTGCCTCATCGTCATCCTGTGCCTGAAGTGTCATACGCTCACGAATAACTCTTTCCATTCTTGTGAAACCGATTCTGAACTGATTCTGAAGGAGCTCTCCGACTGCACGGATTCTTCTGTTACCGAGGTGGTCGATATCATCTGTTGTACCTACACCGTTAGCAAGGTTCAGCAAATAGGATACAGTTGCAAAAATATCATCAATCGTAATATGCTTTGGAATAAGGTCATCACAGCGAAGCTCGATTTCCTCCATAAGTGCCTTTTCATCGTCACCGCACTTTTCAAGAATTTCAGCCAGAACTCTGTAAGAAACCTTTTCATTGATACCGAAAGGCTTGCAGTCAAAATTAACATAGGCATTAATATCAACCATACCGTTAGAAGCAATTTTGATTTCTTTACCGTCAACATCGACATATGCAAACATAACACCTGCATTCTCGATTTCAAGTGCCTTTGCCTCATCAATCTTTTCACCTGCATCTGCAAGGAATTCACCCTGCGGCGAAATAACAGGCTGAATAAGTGTCTGACCTGCAAGTCTGTCACTTATAGCAAGCTTTTTGTTATATTTATATCTTCCTACTCGTGAAAGATCATAACGGCGTGCATCAAAGAACAGACCGTCTAAATGTGACTGTGCAGTTTCAAGTGTCGGCGGCTCACCCGGACGAAGCTTCTTATAAACCTCAAGCAAAGCCTCCTCCTGATTTTTTGTCGTATCCTTTTCGATAGTAGCGGTGATTCTTTCATCCTCACCAAAGAAATCAAGAATTTCGCTGTCTGTACCAAGACCTAACGCTCTGAGGAAGGTGGTAATATAAATTTTTCTGTTTTTATCAATACGAACATAGAAAAGGTCATTGGCATCTGTTTCATACTCAAGCCATGCACCACGGTTAGGAATTACTGTATTGGTGAATAATTCTTTACCTGTCTTGTCGTGGTCCATATTGTAGTAAACACCCGGTGAACGCACAAGCTGAGAAACAATACATCTTTCAGCACCGTTGATAACAAATGTACCTGCATCTGTCATCCATGGGAAATCACCCATAAATACAGTGTTTTCCTTAACCTCACCTGTTTCCTTGTTAACAAGTCTTGCTCTCACCTTTAAAGGCTTTGCATAGGTAACGTCACGAGCCTTACACTGAGCAATTGAGTATTTAGGCTCGTCATCCATTGAGTAATCAATGAAATCAAGCACGAGATTGCCTGAGTAATCGGTAATTGAACCGATATCCTTAAACACCTCTTTCAGACCTTCGTCAAGGAACCACTGGTATGAGCTTTTCTGAACTTCAATAAGGTTAGGCATTTTCATAACCTCATTGATTTTGGCAAAGTTCTTTCTGGTAGTAGTACCAAGCTTTGTGTCCTTCACATTTACCATTTGAGTCACTCCAATCTTTGTAATATCCAACAGATAAATCATGCTTTTTGACGGGAACACGGTTGTATTCTGTTTCAAAATGCATTTGGCGGAAAAGCCAAACACGCACATTTTTCCATTTTATTGCCCTATAATATATAACAACTTATAAGATAAGTCAAGAAAAAATTTTAATAATTTACAGGATTGTCAAAAACTTTTTTAACTACGCCGCCAAGTGTTTTGTGTGTTGGTGTGTTTTTGCGTATTCTCAACACACTTTTTCAGTAGATGTTACATATTACGTAAAATTAAATGTTTGGTAAATTTATGTTATATTACATTGATTTAGCAGAGCGCATTTGTTATAATAGCCCTTGGTGAATTATAATGAAAAGAATTAAAAAGATTTTATCTATAGCATTATGTGCAGTTATAACAGCATCACTTTTCAGCGGATGCAGTTCAAAAAATGAAAGCATTGACTTTATATATCCCTTCAGTGGTAATGTCAACAGCTTTGACCCGCAGGTTGCAGCTACGGCTGACGAATTTCTTATTGCGGAAAATTGCTTTGAGGGGCTTGTAAGAATCAGGGACGACGGCACTGTCCGGGATGGCGTTGCCGAAAGCTGGGAAATCAGCAATGACGGACTGACCTATACCTTTAAACTGAAAAAAGGTATTAAGTGGCGAATCAGTGAAAAAAGTGCTGTGACCGAGCTTATGGGAGAAAATTTCAACCCTGACATAACAGCAGATGACTTTGTGTTTGCTCTGCAGAGGGCTGCTGATCCATCAACCGAATGTCCCCTGTTCACAAGCATTGCAAGCATTGAAAACGCAGGTGAAATTCATTCAGGCAAAATGGCTGCTGATAAGCTTGGTGTTACAGCAAATGATGATTACACACTTGTTATAAAGCTGAAAAGTGCCGATGAAGGATTTCTGAATGCAATGTCCACAGCAGTTGCAATGCCCTGTAACCGTGAATATTTCAATGCTACGAAAGGCAGATACGGTCTTGGTCTTTCTTATTCAATGTTTAACGGTCAGTTTTATGTTAGTTCAATTCTTGAATCATCTTACATATTAAGAAATAACAAGCTCTACACAGGAAGCCATCCGTCCTCTGTCAGTGATGTTACGCTCAACATCATCAACGAGGAAAGTGACGTTGCACAAAAATTAAAAAGCGGTTATTATGACTGTGCTTATATTACAGGCAAGGAATACGAAAGCATTGACGACAGCAAAATCACTGTAACGCCCTACTCCAATAAGCTATGGGCAATGGTGCTTAATAAAAACAGACAGATTTTCAGCAATACCGATTTACGCAAAGCAGTATGTCTGAGCATTTCCAATCCTGAAACGCAGCAGCACAGCTATCTCACTAAAGCAGGAGGTCTTACTCCGCCAAGCTGTTCAATTGAAGGCAAGCCCGCAAACGAGGCTATCGGCAATTCTTCATACAGTCAGGACACTGAAAAAGCCGTTGAGCTTTGGAGAAAGGGTCTTGAGGAGGAAAAGTATACATCTGCAAACCTCACTGTAATTGCAACTGAGGATATGGAGGCAACTGCAAAACAGCTTGTGCAGGGAATTCAGGGCAGTATAGGTAAAATTTCAAGCTATGGTAAAGAGGGTAAAATATCATTCTCTCTTAAGATTGACGTACTCAGTCAAAAGGATTTTGATACTGCTTTTTCAAATGGTGAATATGATCTGGCATTGTATTGCTTTGAGTCAGACAGCCAGAGTGCCGTCACCTTCCTCGGTGACATTATAAAAGGTAATTATTTGGGTGAAATTGACGGAATCGACAGTCTTATGAATGAGGCACAGAATGCTGCCGCTAATGATTCAGCAGCAAAATGCAAGACGGTTGAAGAAAAAATCATAAGTGATTATTCCCTGCTGCCTATATATTATGAGGCATCATACTATGCACAGGCAAAGGGGGTCAGCGGTGTTGATTTCCACCCCGGAAGCGGAAGGGTAAGTTTTATTAATGCAACAAGAGAAGATTAAAACAGCTATCTGCTGGGTATTGGTATTTATATGCATGGGAGTGATATTCTGGCTTTCATCGCGCACCGCTGTTGAATCTGCACAGCAGAGCGGCAGTATACTTCAATATTTAATTGAAATATTCGGTGACAATATTTTCACTGATTTTATTGTGAGAAAGCTTGCACACTTTCTGGAATTTACGGTTCTGTGTCTGTTAATGAATATCGCCTTGTATCAGACAAGAAAAAGAAAATCTTTTATTTCAGCCACACTGCTCACATCACTTTATGCAGTAACCGACGAGGTACATCAGTTATTTGTTGAAGGAAGAGCCTGCCGTATAACTGACTGGGCTATTGATACCTGCGGTGCAATACTGGGCACAATTGCTTTTGCTGTAATTATGCTGTTAATTTCAAAGGTGTTAAAAAGCAAAAATACCATTGACAGGAAAATTAATTAGTCTATAATATACATTAGTATGTAATTATTAATAATAGTGATAATAAGGAGGTACATAATATGAATGTATTAATTTATGATAACGAAGAACAAATCGGCATTGCAGCCGGCAATTATATGTGCGGTCAGGTCCTTGCAAAGCCAAACTCAGTGCTTGGTCTTGCAACAGGCTCAACACCGCTTAAGCCTTATGGACATATGATTAAGCTTTATGAAAACGGTGCAGTCGATTTCAGCAAGGTAACCACCTTTAATCTTGATGAATACTGCAAGCTTAATGTTCATGACAAAAACTCATATCATCGTTTTATGCACGATAACCTTTTTGATCACCTTAATATTCCTGAGGAAAACATTAATTTCCTTAACGGAAATGCTGAAGACTTAGAACAGGAATGTAAGGCATACGAGGAAAGAATTAAGGCTGCAGGCGGTATTGATATTCAGCTTTTGGGCATCGGCTCAAACGGTCACATTGCATTCAACGAACCAAGCGACAGCTTCCAGCGCTGGAGCCACGTAGTTGCTTTAAAGGAAAGCACAATTCAGGACAACAGCAGATTCTTCAATTCCATTGACGAGGTGCCTACACACGCAGTAACAATGGGTATCGGCTCAATTATGCAGGCAAAAAGAATTCTGATTATCGCCTTGGGCGAAAATAAAGCAAAAGCTATCAAGCAGTTAATTGACGGCAATGTTACACCTCAGTGTCCTGCATCTGTTCTTCAGTTCCATACGGATGTTACACTTATGCTTGATAAGGGTGCAGCCTCACTGATATAAGGAGAAAACACAATGGCAGAAAAAGAAAAATTTTATATAACAACACCGATTTACTATCCTTCAGGCAATCCCCATATCGGTCACTGCTACACCACTGTTGCCTGTGACTCAATTGCTCGTTTCAGACGTATGCAGGGCAAGGATGTCATCTTTCTTACAGGTACGGACGAGCACGGATTGAAGATTGAGCAGAAAGCGAACGATAAGGGCGTTACACCAAAAGAATATGTAGATGAGATTGTAGCTGTCTTCAAGGATTTATGGAGCTATATGAACATCAGCTATGACAGATATATACGCACCACTGACGATTATCATATTGAAACCGTACAGTGGATATTTAAAGAGCTTTATGACAGAGGCTATATCTACAAGGGCAAATATGTAGGAAAATACTGCACGCCCTGTGAAAGCTTCTGGACCGAAAGTCAGCTTGTTGACGGCAAATGCCCCGAATGCGGACGTGACGTTATTGAGGCTGAGGAGGAAGCGTATTTCTTCAAAATGGCACCCTTTGCCGACAGAATTGAAAAGCTTCTGCTTGAAACAGATTATCTGCAGCCAAAATCACGTGCTGTTGAGCTTGTAAACAACTTTATTAAGCCCGGTCTTGAGGATTTGTGTGTTTCAAGAACCACCTTTACCTGGGGTGTTCCTGTTACATTTGATGATAAGCATGTTGTATATGTTTGGGTTGATGCTTTGTCAAACTACATCTCTGCATTGGGCTATCAAAACAATAAATACAATGAATTTGATAAATTCTGGCCTGCAGATCTTCATATGGTTGCTAAAGATATTATGCGTTTTCACGCCATTATATGGCCTGCAATCCTTATGGCACTTGACCTGCCGCTGCCAAAGCATTTAGCTGTTCACGGCTGGATTACCTTTAACGGTCAGAAGATGAGCAAGTCAATCGGCAATGTGGTTGACCCCAAGGTGCTCGGTGAGCGTTACGGTGCAGATGCTATAAGATACCATATTTTAAGAGAAATGGCTCTTGGTGCTGACAGCTCATTCTCAAACGAAATTATGATTAACAGAATCAACAGTGACCTTGCAAACGATTTGGGCAACCTCGTTTCAAGAACTGTTGCAATGGTTGAAAAGTATTTCGGCGGAGTTATCCCTGCTGAAAAGGAATCTGATGAAATCGACAATGAGTTGATTCAGATGGCAGCCTCACTACGTGACAAGGTTGAAAAATGCATTGACGAAACACAGCTTAATAATGCACTTGCTGAGATTTTCAAGGTTATATCCCGTGCAAATAAATATATTGACGAAACTACACCTTGGATTTTAGGCAAAGACGAAAGCAAAAAAGCAAGGCTTGCTGCCGTGCTTTATAATCTGCTGGAGGCAATCCGTATTTCAACTACACTGCTTTCCTGCTTTATGCCCACAACAATGCCCAAGGTCTGGGAGCAGATTGGTGCAGACGAAGCTTTAATCACATATGAAAATGCTGCAAAATTCGGCGTTCTTCCGCAGGATGTAACGGTTTCAAAGGGTCCTGCTCTCTTCCCGAGAATTGATTTTGATAAAGAAATTGAAGAGCTTAACGCACTGATTACAAAGCAGGCTGAAGCCGCACAGAAGGCTGCGGAAAAAGCTAAGCCTGAAATTGAAGGTCTTGCAGAAATTCAGTTTGATGATTTTGCAAAGGTTGAGCTCAAAGTAGCCGAGATTATCGAATGTGAGCCAATCAAAAAAGCAAAAAAGCTTTTAAAATTACAGGTTAATGACGGAACAGACGAGCCAAGACAGATTGTATCAGGCATTGCACCGTGGTATAAGCCCGAGGAGCTAATCGGCAAAAAGGTTGTTATTGTAGCAAACCTTAAGCCTGCAAAGCTTTGCGGTGAAATGAGCAATGGTATGCTCCTCGCAGGCGATGTAAGCGATGACGATGTTCAGGTGCTGTTTGTTGACGGTATGCCTGCAGGTACTAAAATAAGATAAAAAATAAGAGGTAGTTATATGTATCAAAACATATTTGATACACATTCACACTACGACGATGAAAAATTTAACCCTGACCGAGAAATGCTGCTCAGCAATCTTCAAAGTCAGGGTGTTTCTAATGTTGTAAGCTGTGGCTGTGATATTGAAACAACACAATTTAATTTTGATTTGGCACAGAAATATGATTTTATGTATTTTGCCGCCGGATTTCATCCTGAATGTCTTGAAGGCGCAAGCCTTGAGGATTTGGAAATCATCAAAAAATTTGCTCAGAATAAAAAGTGTGTGGCAATCGGTGAAATCGGTCTTGATTATCACTGGATGAGCTCAACAAAAAAGGTGCAGAAGGAATTCTTCACCTCACAGATTGAGCTTGCTGCAGCTCTTGATTTGCCTGTTATTGTGCACGACAGAGAGGCTCACGGCGACACACTGGATATTTTGAAGGCAACAAAGCCTAAGGGTGTGGTACACTGCTTCTCGGGCTCAAAGGAAATGGCACGTGAAATCATTAAGCTTGGTATGTATATTGGTCTGAACGGTGTCGTAACATTTAATAACGCAAGAAAAAGTCTTGAAGTCGTTAGGGACATTCCTCTTGACCGCCTTGTGCTTGAAACTGACTGTCCTTATCTCGCCCCTGTTCCTCACCGTGGCAAAAGAAACGATTCATCACTTATTCCTTTTATTGCTGAAAAGATAGCCACACTGCTTGATATGGATGCACAGGAGCTTTTGAATATCACAAACGAAAATGCTAAAAAATTATACAATTTATAAAGCCCTTGATTTAATAATATCTCTGTGTTATTATACTTTGGTATTTTTATAAAAATTAAAGGAGGAAGCATGAACAGTTTTGCACTTGCAATGTCATTTAATGACGTTATTGAAAAAATTGACGGCTGGGTATGGGGCTGGGTACTTATTGCATTAATCCTTGTTGCAGGGCTCTGGCTTTCTGTACGAACGGGGTTTGTTCAGGTATTTCATCTTGGCAAAGCTCTTAAGTATATGGTAAAAAATGAAAACGAAGGCGAAGGTGAGGTTACTTCCTTCGGTGCACTGTGCACTGCCCTTTCTGCAACAATAGGTACAGGAAATATAGTAGGTGTTGCCACAGCGATCTGCCTTGGCGGCAGAGGTGCTCTTTTATGGATGCTTATTGCTGCTTTTTTCGGTATGGCTACAAAATATTCCGAAGGCTTTCTTGCAATCAGATTCCGTGATAAAAAGGATGACAATCACTATCTTGGCGGTCCTTTCTATTATATAGAAAAAGGTATGGGCACAAAATGGAAATGGCTCGCAAAGCTGTTTGCCATATTCGGAATCGGTGCAGGACTTATGGGAATCGGCACGATAACACAAATCAACGGAATTACCAGTGCTGTTAACAATTTCTTTGACCCTGAGGCAAAGCACATTGCCTTTTCTATCGGTGCAAACAACTACACCTGGTCAACAGTTATAGGCGGTGTTGCAGTAACCATTCTTGCTGCCCTTGTTATAATAGGCGGTATCAAAAGAATTGCAAAAGTATCTGAGGTTATTGTTCCTGTTATGGCAATTACATATGTTGTTTTTGTTTTAATTATTGTATTCACTCACTTAAGCGAAATCCCTGCTGCACTGTCAAGCGTATTCAAGCTTGCATTTTCAGCCAAGGCTGTAACCGGTGCAGGTGTGGGTATAACCCTTAAGCTCGCAATGCAAAAGGGTATCGGCAGAGGTATATTCTCAAATGAAGCCGGTTTAGGTTCAGCTCCTATTGCAGCGGCTGCCGCTAAAACAAAAGACCCTGTACGTCAGGGACTTGTTACAATGACAGGCACATTCATTGACACTATAGTTATCTGCACATTGACAGGTCTTTCAATCATTTTAACCGGTGCAGACAATGCTTTTGTTGAAGGAAGTGTTGAGGGTGTAAGCATTACCACAATAGCATGGCAAAAGGGATTACCTTGGAATGAAAGCATATCAGCATTTATTCTGATGCTTTGTCTGACTTTCTTTGCATTCACTACAATCCTGGGCTGGGATTATTACAGTGAACGCTGTCTTGAATATCTTACAGGCTCACAGAAGGCGGTTAAGGTTTACCGTTATATTTACATATTAGCTGTATTTATCGGTCCGTATTTAACCGTTTCGGCAGTATGGAATATTGCTGATATATTCAATGGATTAATGGCATTTCCAAACCTCGTTGCACTGTTTACATTAAGCAGTCTTGTAGGAAAAGAAACAAGAGCTTATTTCGCCGAAAAAAACCACGATTTAAAAGAGCTTTCAAAAAAGAAAAAGCAGCAATAAAAAAGACCTTGCAAACAACTTGTTTGCAAGGTCTTTTTTTACTATATGTTCATAGTAGATAAATAATCCATAAGCTTTTCTCTGTCTTCATAAGACATCAATCTGACCCTAAGAAGTACAGACTGCTCAAAATCAGAGAGCTGATTAAAGCCATCAGTTGTGCGCCATCCTAAATCAAAATTGCTGTTTGCATGTAAATCACTATCCTGCTCTTCGCTCAGAAGCTCATCGACAGTTACATTGAACAAAGCAGCCATTTTTTTTATAACAGACAATTTAGGGAAGCTTTTGCCGATTTCATAATAAGCATACGCACTCCTTTTAATTTCAAGTGCATCTGCCACCTGCTGCTGTGTTAAGCCGGCACTTTTTCTTAAGGCTTTAATTTTTGATGCTAATTCTACCATTTTATCTCTCCTTTCGTCATTATTCGCACCTTTAGTATAATATAATACCGACAAAATGTCAATATATGTCACATCTAATAAATATTACAAATTTCATAATAAGTTTGACAAAATTGTTACAATAATGTTATAATTAGATTAATATGTTCAATATTAATTTTAAAATAAAGGAGTTTTTCAGTTGAAAAAGATATTATCTTTACTGTTCAGTCTGATTCTGGCGGTAAACATATTTACCGTTTCGATGGGCAGTACCCCACTTACTGCAGAAGCAGCGGACTATGCTACAGAGCTAAGAAGCAAAGGCTTCCCCGAAAGTTATATTGACGATATAGTAAAACTGCACAAGCAGTACCCTAACTGGATATTCAAGCCACTCAAAACAGGTCTTGACTGGTCTGCGGCTGTTGCAGGTGAACGCAAAAAGCATAATCAGCAGCTTATTGAAAAAAACGCTCATAATCCTGCGAATATGTATTGCAACTGTTCACAATGCTACAAAAACGGCAATTATGTTATTCAGGAGGCAAGCAACTGGGTATCAGCATCGCAGTATGCTGTTGAATATTATATGGACCCAAGGAACTGGCTGAATGAAAAAGGTATTTTCCAGTTTGAATCCACATCCTATAACGGCACCCAGACCATTAATGGTATTGAAACAATACTTAAAGGTACATGGATGCACGATTCATATATTACTTATAAAGATAAAAACGGCAAAACACAAACAATTAAAAAGAAATATTCAAGCGTAATATTGAATGCAGCAAACTCAAGCGGTATGAGTGCTTACTACCTTGCATCAAAAATCAGGCAGGAGGTTGGCGGTGCTTCACCGACAGCAGCTGCTGCAAGCGGAACACACAAAACATATCCCGGCATTTATAATTACTACAACATCGGTGCTTATGATGGTGCAACATCAGGACTAAGATGGGCAGCGACTGCGTCTAACGGCTACTTCACAAATGTTGGCTGCTATGTACGAGAAAAACCAACAACAAGCAGTAAAAGTCTTATTCTGCTTGCTGCAAATACCAAAGTTAATTATATTAAAACAACTGTTAAACAGTCTGACGGATACAAATGGTACAACATTTCAGTAACCTACAACGGAAAAAGCTACACAGGCTATATCCGTTCAGATCTTGTTGACCACAGAACATCAGACACTTATAACAGACCTTGGACCGACCCTGAAAAATCAATTTTAAATGGTGCTAAGTACATAGCAAGAAACTTCAAAACACAGAACACGGGCTATCTGCAGAAATTCAATGTCAACCCGAACTCTGACTATCTTCACAGTAATGAATATATGGCAAATGTTGCCGCTGCTGCTGCAGAGTCAGCTACAACCTATACCGCATATAAAAATGCAGGTATAATGAATATTACAAAAACCTTTGAAATCCCTGTTTTCAATAATATGCCCAACGATGTTACACCTGTTTTAAACAGAAACACATTCACGACCAACGGCACTGTTCAAAAGCCATCAGTTACAGTAAAAGCTAAATATGGCAATGAATTGACCTATAATAAAGATTTTACTCTGACCTATTCAAACAATAACTCAAAAAACGTAGGCAGATATACTGTAACAGTTAATTATATTGGAAATTATAAAGGATTGAGCAGTAAAACCTTCCCGTATTATATCAATCCTAAGCCGACAACATTCCTGTCATCTGCACAGGGCGGATTTAAGGCTGTAAAGAACGGCTTCACCCTCACATGGAATAAGCAAACAAGCCAGACAACAGGCTATCAGCTTCAGTATGCAACAAAGAGAGATTTCTCAAATGCTGCTTCAGTATGGATTGAAAACAATACCATCACAACAAAAACAATTACAGGCAGAGCAGGTAACACAAGGTACTATGTAAGATTAAGACCTTATACAAAAATAGGAACCGGTACATTCTATGGTAACTGGGACTATGAAGGCAATTACATCAAATCTGTTGTTACACTGAGCGCTTCATCTCAGATTGGCAAACCAACAGCAAAGCTGAATACAAATGTATTTACTACCAACGGTAAAGCGCAGAAGCCGACGGTAACAGCAACAGACAGCAAGGGAAACAAGCTCGCAAACGGAATTGATTATACGGTAACATATTCAAATGCAAACTCAACAAATGTGGGCAGATATACTGTAACTGTTAAATATATCGGCGATTACAGCGGTAATGCTTCACAGACCTTCCCGTATTATATCAATCCTAAGCCGACAACATTCCTGTCATCTGCACAGG
>OFGK01000143.1_pt1 | contig 78484 bp, 83 predicted proteins | sample 1521771 | NCBI WGS metagenome assembly OFGK01 (sample SAMEA3504088, study PRJEB24116) | mouse gut metagenome | biome: mouse gut; feature: mouse-associated habitat; material: faeces | place: Denmark | collected 2011 | reverse complement strand
GAAACCACTGCCGTACACAGTGACGGAAGAACGGTGGAGAAGTGTTTCATAGAAGAATGCCATGCGAACACAGAGTCGCATAGGTCATCAGCCTTGCGAGGAGCCGGATGCGGAAAAGTCGCACGTCCGGTTCTGTAGAGGGGCATTCCCCGTAAGGGGAATGTCTACTCGACCCGGGGTTTCTACATATGGGGAACTGATTTTGACAACTGAATATTGCATGGCATACAGGACGTGAGGGTATGTGTAGCCACGATGTGGGTGCGCCACGATATGCCTGTTCCAAAACGATTTGGAATGGACGTGAGGAAATTACACAGCAGTTGTGCAAGGCGATGAAGCATATCCGTGATAATGATACTTCTGGGTTTTGGATAAGATCCAGTCACAGGATGACGGTGCAATTCCGATGTGGGCAGCGTAATGAACTGCCACCTGTATGTGGTTTTATGGATTAGGAAACAGGAAAAAAGATCCCTTTTACTTTTTGTGGTGATGGATTGAAGCGTCGGTGATTTCGCAAAGTTTTAGAATTAAATGCGAAAAGAGTTGAATAAACTCTATCGCATTTATTTTTTTATCCATGAAAAACATAGATAAAATGCGGTGGAGCCGTAAACTCTACCGCATTTTTTATTTTACCCAAAAGACGAAAAAGGAGGCGTTGGGCGTGAGAAAACAGTACAAAAAATTAACCTATGCAGACCGGCAGACAATAGAACGCATGAGCGGGCAGGGGATAGCACCGAAAGCAATAGCATTAGAAACCGGCGTACACATTGCAACCATTTACAGAGAGATACAGCGGGGAACCGATGCAGAAGGGCATTACAAAGCAGAATTAGCGCAGCAGGCTTTATTCAGTTAGGGGGGGCAGGCATGGCAGTACATACAAAAACAGACTTGTTACAGATGCAGAGCCTGCCACTTGACGCAAAAATCAGAATGACCGCAAGGCGCATAAGTGTATTTTGCGATAGTGAAGATGCTTATTTAAGCATATCGGGCGGCAAAGATAGCAGGGTATTAGATGATTTGGAACGGCGGTTTGTAAAATCTGGCATACCAAGAGTTTTCATAAATACCGGATTAGAGCATAGGAGCGTCAGAGAGTGCGGCACAAAATACGCAGATGTGATATTAAGACCGGAAAAGAACTTTAAAGAAGTGCTGACAGTATACGGCTATCCAATTATATCTAAAGAGGTTGCACAGACAATAGCAGAGGCGCGGATCGGACTGAAAAACGGCAAAAAATATACATACAGATTAAAAAAATTAAATGGGGAAGTTACGAGCAAAGACGGCAAAAAAAGTATGTTCAATATCCCACATTATAAATTTTTATTAGATGCGCCGTTTCGTATCTCACATAAATGTTGCGATGTGATGAAAAAGAAACCAGCTAAACAGTATGAAAAAGAAACCGGCAGGAAACCGATTATAGCAACACTGGCAGAGGAAAGCAAGTTGAGGCTGCAAAAGTGGTTAAAACATGGCTGTAATGCTTTTGATTTAAAACGTCCCATGTCAACACCTATATCATTTTGGACGGAAAACGATATTTTGGAATACATATTCAGATACAAGATTGATTATGCGGAATGTTACGGCGACATAATACCGCAGGTTGACGAAAGCCAAATAGAAGGGCAGATGAACTTATACGACATAACACATAACTATGAGGGCTGCAAGTTTTGTACTACTGGCTACAAAAGAACCGGTTGCATATTTTGTGATATTGACAATATCAGAAGAAATCCTCTATGACAACATGAAACAGGTGGTCATCAAACGTCTTTTAAAACAGGAAGATTCCACGTTGAACCGGCAGTTCGAGGACTTCGCTGGCTTTTACGGATTCAAACCCATCCTGTGCCGGCCTTATAGGGGGCAGACAAAAGGCAAGGTGGAACGCACGGTGCAGTTTGTACGGGATAATTTCATGATTGGAATCAAGTACGAAAGCCTTGCAGACCTCAATGGCCAGGCGCAGGCCTGGTGCAACAAAGTCAATGGAAAGGTTCACGCCACCACCAATGAGATCCCCTTTGAGCGGCTGAAAGCGGAACGGTTAAACCCTCTGCGCCGGGAGTACATCATCGATAGAATCAACCTGCGCCGGGTACAAAAAGACTGCCTCATCTCCTATGCCGGGAATCAGTACTCCGTGCCAGCGGAATACATTGGCAAAGATGTGGCAGTCGTGGCCCTCGACAGTATGCTGGCTGCCTACTATGAGGGAAAGCAGATAGCCCTGCACCGAATATCGTATCAGAAAAAGGATATGGTTGTCAATCCACAGCACTACAGACGGCTCACCCTGAAACAGACGATGGAGGCGGAAAATATGCTTTTGGAACAGGACAAAGTCATTGATTTTCCTTTAAAATCTTCTGACTTATCCAGATATGACGAGGTGCTGTATGAATGAACTGACTATGGACAGGCTGCGGGAGAACCTGGAAAGCCTCAAGATGAAGAACACCCTGGAGATTCTGGACAACTATCTGGAAAGGGCGGTGGCGGAGAAGTTAAATATCGTGGATGTTTTGGATCACATTTTTGCCGAAGAAGCGAAATCCAGGCGCAGGCGCGCTTATGAGAAACAGGTCCAGATGTCCGGTTTCCCCATTAAGAAGACGCTGGATGAATTTGATTTTTCCTTCCAGCCCTCTATTGATAAACGCCAGATTGATGAACTGGCAACTATGCGTTTCTTGGAAAACGGGGAAAATGTAGTTTTCCTTGGACCGCCGGGTGTGGGCAAAACCCATCTTGCCTCAGCCCTTGGGCTTGTGGCTGCAAAACACCGGTTCTCCACCTACTACATCAACTGCCATCAGCTCATTGAGCAGTTAAAGAAAGCCCACTTTGAGAACCGGCTGCCGGACAAGCTTAAAATCCTGTCCAAGTACAGGATGCTTATTATCGATGAGATCGGATATCTGCCTATGGACATTCAGGGGGCTAACCTGTTTTTCCAACTCATCGCAAGGCGGTATGAGAAGACATCCACAGTCTTTACCTCTAATAAGACCTTTTCCCAATGGAATGAGGTATTTGCTGATGTCACCATTGCTTCCGCCATTCTGGACCGGGTTCTGCATCATTGTACCGTGGTCAATATCAAAGGAGAGTCATACAGGCTGAAAGAACGCAAGGAATTTATGCGCCAGAAGCAGCAGACCGTGAATACGCTTTTTGAGCAGGGAAACACCTGAAGATGTAACTTGATTCCGCTGAAAAACTACAAAATTTGGTTGGCGTTTTCTTACAATTTTAAATCGGCGTTGACAGCTGAAAGCAGGGGAAGCTGCTGAAAACGCAGGGATTACCAAGCCTGAGTACGAAGATGTAACATTTACGAATTTCATCAGATAAGAGGTGCAGACAGATGGATATATTTGAAAGAGAACTGGCGGGAGAAGTCATTGATCCGCAGACTGATCCGGAATTCGATAAGTTTCTTGCGGTACAGAGACAATCCTATGAGCTGACACATAAATTGAACACTTTGCCGTATCTCAGAGATGAGATAAAACCGGTGTTTAAAAGCTTTTTGCTGAATATGATGAGAGTACAATGCTGATTCCGCCATTCTATACAGACTTTGGAAAGAATACGAGGATCGGAAAAGGCTGCATGATTCAGCAGGGATGCGTATTTTTTGATAGGGGTGGTATTACAATCGGGGACAATGTTCAGATTGCGCCAAAAGTCAATCTTGTTACGCTGAATCACGATCTTAGTGCAGGCGGCAACAGGAAAGCGACTTACTGCAAGCCGATTGTAATTGAGGATAATGTATGGATTGGAATTGATGCAACAATCCTTCCCGGTGTTACGCTTGGAAGAAACTGCGTTGTTGCCGCAGGGAGCGTGGTGACGAAGGACGTTCCGGCGAATATGATTGCTGCAGGAAATCCGGCAAAGATCGTGAAACAGATCAAGTAGCAAATCTGTAAAGACAGCTTTGCTGAAAAATTTTATAGTTAGAGACAGAAAGAAGGGTGGGTAATAACTTCCAGTTGTTCGAGATGATTATATTAAATCTGTAAAAGTTCTTTGGGTGTAAAATTTAACGATAGCCTTGCTAAAAAACAGGCTATCGTTAAATTTTACACTATGGAATATCGAAAGTACGTCAATTCCAACTAATAAAACGATAGCCGCCTATGCACGAGTGCATTTGCCATTCTGAAAAGTGTTTATTTTCGGGAATTTGCGGTAAATGTAAAAACGATAGCACCCGTGCAAAAATTGTATCAATCTGGACACGCAATATGGTGTGAGAGGACAGCTAATCAACTAATGGTTAGTCTCCTACTTGATTATTCTGCCTCCAACTGCCGAGGGCTTATTTAAGCAGCTGAAAAAACATTTATTTTTACTTGACAAATCTGCATCCCTGTTTTAATATAAAAATATGAACAGTTGTTCAAATATAAACATAAGGGGGTATCTCATGGCTGTTAATGATATAGAATGCTGTGAAACATTTCAAACGCATGAGGAACTTTTGAAACTTGTAAACCAGCAGATGCCGGATGAGGATGAGCTGTATGACTTAGCGGAGCTTTTTAAGGTGTTTGGAGATTCTACCAGAATCAGGATACTGTATGTTCTTTTTGAGGCGGAGGTTTGTGTATGTGACCTGGCAGAGACGCTGAATATGACGCAGTCGGCAATTTCCCATCAGCTGAAAATCTTAAAGCAGTCCAGGTTAGTGAAAGGAAGACGGGAAGGAAAGTCCGTTTTTTATTCCCTGGCGGACAGTCATGTGAGAACCATTATTGCCCAGGGAAGAGAACACATTGTAGAAAGGTAAAAAAGGTATAAAGGCTGAAAGAAACTTTCAACCTTACGTATTTGGGCCTATTCCCACTTGGGAGGAGCCCAAGCGGGAAAGGCATGGGTATAAAAATGAAAAAGAAATTTAAACTGGAAGATTTGGATTGTGCTAATTGTGCAGCAAAAATGGAAGATGCAATTAAAAAAATAGAAGGGGTAAATGATGCGTCGGTAAGCTTTCTTGCACAGAAAATGACGATTGATGCACAGGATGATATGTTTGATGACATTATGAAGGAAGTTATAAGCGTTTGTGCAAAGGTTGAGCCTGACTGTAAAATTTTAATGTAGTCTCAGATGCCGCGAATGGGAAAGGAGGAGACTGGAAATGACAAAAAAGCAGAACAAAATGCTTATACGGATTATTGTTACTTTTATTCTGTTTGTGGTATTAATGATTTGTGAGCATACAGGGATGCTTGATCCAATAGAAAATACATGGATTTTATTTGTTATATATTTGATTCCATATCTGGTGATTGGGTATGACATCGTATATAAGGCAGTCAGAAATATAAGTCATGGTCAGATATTTGATGAAAATTTTCTGATGATGATTGCAACCTTTGGAGCATTTGGGGTAAAGGAATACTCGGAAGCAGTTGCAGTAATGCTATTTTATCAGGTGGGAGAATTGTTTCAGGGATATGCAGTTGGAAAGTCCCGTCAGTCCATATCAGATATGATGGATATCTGTCCCGAATATGCCAATCTTGAGGTGGATGGAAAGTTAGAGCAGGTAGATCCTGATGATGTGGAGATTGGCAGCATTATCGTGATCAAGCCAGGGGAGAGAATTCCTCTTGACGGAGTAGTTGCCGAGGGAGAATCCCTGATTGATACAGCGGCGCTTACTGGCGAATCTGTTCCAAGGAAAGCATCTGCAGGGGATGAAATTATCAGTGGCTGTGTGAATGGAAGCAGTACATTAAAGGTAAGGACGACGAAGGAATTTGACGATTCTACGGTGGCCAAGATATTGGAACTGGTGGAAAATGCCAGCAGTAAAAAGGCAAAAATGGAAAATTTCATTACCAAGTTTGCCAGATATTATACTCCAATCGTTACCATTGGCGCTGCATTGCTGGCAGTGTTGCCGCCTCTTATTTTAGGCGGCGGATGGGGAGAATGGATTCAGAGGGCATGTATTTTTCTGGTAATTTCCTGTCCCTGCGCGCTGGTGATTTCTGTTCCGTTAGGATTCTTTGGCGGAATTGGAGCGGCTTCTAAAATAGGAGTTTTGGTAAAAGGAAGTAATTATTTAGAAGCAGTTGCGGAAATGACTACCATTGTATTTGATAAGACAGGTACCTTGACAAAAGGTGAATTTAAAGTACAGGAAATTCTGCCTGTGAGCTGTGGGAAAGAAGAACTTTTGGAATTGGCGGCTTTGGGAGAAGGATATTCCACCCATCCTATTGCCGGCTCAATCAAAGAGGCATATGGAAAAGAAGTTGATCTAAACCGCATTGGGCAGGCGGAGGAAATTGCAGGTCATGGCATCTGTATTTCTATCGATGGAAAAGAAGTTCTGGTGGGAAATGAAAAACTGATGAAAGCCAGAGGAATTACATGTACGCCATGTGAAAAAGCAGGCACTATCGTTTACATTGCACAAAGCGGTATTTATGCGGGAGCAATTGTAATTTCTGACACTGTTAAGGATGGAGCAAAGGAAGCCATCCGAAGCATGAAGCAGGTAGGCGTAAAAAAATGTGTTATGCTTACCGGTGACGGATATGGAGCGGCAAGGGCGGCAGCAGAGGAACTTGGAATTGATGAAATATATGCACAGCTTCTTCCGGGAGATAAGGTAGAAAAGGTTGAGGAGCTTTTAGCCGGTCAAAAAGGTAAAGAAAAGCTGGCTTTTGCAGGAGATGGAATTAATGATGCACCGGTGCTGACCAGAGTGGATGTGGGAATTGCAATGGGAAGTATGGGCTCAGATGCGGCAATTGAGGCAGCAGACGTAGTTCTTATGGATGATGATGTAAGAAAAATTGCGCAGGTGGTGAAAATTTCCAGAAAGACCTTAAGGATTGTAAAGCAGAATATTGTTTTTGCACTTTTGATAAAAGCACTGGTGCTGCTTCTTGGAGCGTTTGGTGTGGCCAATATGTGGGAGGCTGTATTTGCAGATGTGGGTGTTTCCGTTATTGCAATTTTAAATGCTATGCGCACATTAAAAACAACAGATTAAAATTGATTTCTTTAAGGCTGTAATAGCTCTTGAGTCTGTTTCTGCGGTATGTTACAATAATTTGTAACTGTATCAGAAACAAAAGAGAAGCCGGTGACATCTGTTGAAAAAGAAAACTTTACACTTGACAATATTATTTAGTATCTGTTTTGTATTTTTTTGGTTTTCATTCTCTATTTATGCCTATGGCGGGGAAGATACGAAAGCGTTGCAGGTAGCTTACGAAAGCTATCAGCAGCGCTTTTTGCAGATAAATACAAGATGGCAGATTGACGGGGCAGGTTTTCAGGTAATAGAAGAGCAGGTCTTTCCCATAGAAACGAAAAGCTATGGGCAGGTCTTTATGGTACCTGCTATTGACAGGGAATATCACAGGCTTGTTTTGTTTTTCGCCAGGGAAAACGGAACCATTGTGTTTAAAACGGATCAGCTTGAATGCAACAACCGTAATCCGGGGAAATTAGAACAGCCGGTTGTGGAGCTGACAGCGGTTTCTTTTCAGGAACTTAACAGAGATGGGAAGATGGATATTATACTGATTGTAACTTGTATCAACAGCAGTGGTTCATATAAAGGAAATCCTTATAAAGTTGGGGAAGTGCTGTTTCAGGATGAACAGGGATTTTATCGGGATTACCGGATATCGGACAAGATTAATCGGTTTAGCATGAATAAAAGTGCCAAGTGTATTGCCGCGTTTGTAAAGGGAGGCTATTCTACGGAATTTTTGTATACTGCATCTACCAAACAGGAACTTTTGGCACACGGATTTGAAATCATCAGGGAGCAATGCTATTACAGGCAGTTTGAAAAGCTTGGCAGGCTTGAAGTGGTGCCTGGTACATATACAATGGCGGATTTTGCCACCTTTATGATTTATCTGATTAATGAGCAGGGGGATATTGTGTGGAGCTTTCAGCCAATGGGAGATTATGATAACCTTTATGCTTTAAAAGGCATTGCCTGTAAGGATATTGACGGAGACGGGATGAAAGATTTGCTTGTGCTTGCAAGATACAGCTATGAGGGGCAGGAAAATGAACTGATCACAGAAAGTAATTATTCGGTGTATTATCAAAGGACAGGCGGTTTTTATAAAGATACGGAGCTGGTAATGCAGAATCCATGCAGTGATGAGGATACGGTGGCGGCACTGGTGGAGAGAGCAAGAGCTTATTGGGGGTGGAAGGTAGAATGATAAAAATATTGATAGTGGATGATGAAAAGCCAATTTGCGACTTGATTGATTTAAACCTTTCTGCATCAGGATATCAATGCAGGGCAGTACAAAATGGGCTGGATGCCATTGATTTGATTGAGAAGGAAACCTATGACCTTATTTTGCTGGATATTATGCTGCCGGGAGCAGACGGATATGATGTAATGGATTATATAAGACCAATGAAAATACCGGTTATTTTTATTACTGCGAAGCATGAGGTCAAGGATCGGGTAAAAGGACTTAAGCTGGGGGCTGACGATTATCTGGTAAAGCCCTTTGATGTGGTGGAACTGATGGCCAGAGTGGAAGCGGTTCTCAGGCGTTATAACAAGACGGAAAAGATGTTAACTGCCGGTGATGTGGTGGTCGATGTAGAGGCACGCAGAGTATTAAAAGGGGGTAAGCAGATTATCCTTACTAATAAGGAATTTGGCCTTCTGGTGCTCTTTATGCAGAATAAAAATGTTGCATTGTTTCGGGAAAGCCTGTATGAAAAGGTCTGGGAGGATGAATATATCAGCGACAGCAGAACTTTGGACCTTCATGTGCAGCGGCTTCGAAGGAAACTGGGATGGGAGCAGAATCTGGTAGCAGTGTATAAGGTGGGCTATCGGTTAGAGGTACCGCAATGAAATTTTCATTAAAATTATTACTGTGGACTATGATCGTTATGGCAATTGCCCTTGGGTTTAGTGGGTTTTATTTCATTAATTACGTGTTTGAAACTTCATTGGAGCGGGAAGCGGGGCAGGCTCTTGACGAAAATAGTATTTTAAGCTTTGCTTTTGAAACTGCTGTTTTAAATGTTCCTGCCAAGTATGACGTGCTGCAGGATTCTACGGTGGAGCAGATTGCTTACAATCTGGAAAACAGCGGTCAGAATACAAGCCGTATGCTCCGTTTATCAAACGAGGAAAAAAAGACTTTGTATGTAAGTGATGGGTTTGATACGGATGACGGACTGCTTCTTGAAACCGTGCAGGGAACGAAAACCTATCGTACCATAGCAATGAACGGGCATTATTATATTCAGACAGGCAGTACGGTAAATGCATTGGACCGGGTACTATATTTGGAGACGCTTAGGGATGTTTCTGTGGTTTTCAATGAGCGTGAACTGGGGTTTCGGGTATACCGGCAGGTTACGGTGCTTATGCTGCTTTTTGGAACGATTATTATGCACTTGATTGCCTCCTGGCTGACAAAGCCAATCAGGCTTCTTACTCGTGCCACCAAACGGATGGCGGCAGGGGATTACGATTATCGTGCAAAGCTGGTCAGTGATGATGAATTAGGACAGCTTACCCGTGATTTTAATAAAATGGCGGAAGCGCTTGAAGAAAATATGAATGAGCTGGAAGCGGAAATTCAGGCCAGAGAGGATTTCGTGGGGGCTTTTGCACATGAGCTGAAAACCCCGCTTACTTCCATCATTGGTTATGCAGATCTGCTTCGATCAAGAAAGCTTGATGAAGAGAAAAGCTTTATGTCTGCCAATTATATCTATACGGAAGGAAAACGTTTGGAAGCCATGTCAATCAGGCTTCTGGATATTATGGTTACAAGGCATGGGCAGGTGCAGTTTCAGGAAGTTCAGGCGGAAAGTCTGTTTTCTTATTTACGGGATATGTTTCAAAATAACAACAGCATGAAATTCGTGTATTCTTATGATCAGGCTCTTTTGCTGGCAGAGAGCAATCTGATCATTACGGTTTTGATTAATCTTTTGGATAATGCATGCAAAGCATCAGAGGAAGGAAAGATAGTAGAAGTAAGCGGTCATAAGGAAGAGGAAGGATATCGTTTTACGGTAAAGGATTATGGAATCGGGATTCCGGCAGAAGAGCTTCAGAAAATTACCAAAGCATTTTATATGGTGGACAAGTCAAGATCCCGAAGCCGCAATGGAGCAGGGCTTGGGCTTGCCCTTTGCACGGAGATTTTGGCCCTTCACCACAGCAAACTGGAAATTACAAGTACTCTTGGAGAAGGCACCAGTATTAGTTTCCTTTTGCCGAATTTAGAAAAGGAGGGTGAGTGGAATGAAAAAGACAACCATTAATTTTACTCTCCTGATGGGAGCGGTAGTGGTGATGATTTTGTCAATATGGGGTCCGGAGCAGCTTGCCATGTATAAAGACAGGATGGTACTAGACCATATTAATATACAGGAGGTGGAGACGGAAGGCGCAGGTTACAGGTATACCCTTGCAGTGAATGAAAAACTGTATATTTTGTCTCAGGCACTGCTTAGTCAGTCCCTTCCAGAAAGCGAGCAGAACACATTAACAAAGATAGAAAGTGAGACTGGGGCTTATTTGGATTTGGATGGAACTTATGCATTTGTAGTCAATCATAAAGGTCCTACGGGGAAGGAAATTACCAATGAAGAAATTTTTTCTACTTGTAACGAAATGCTTGCATCTTTAAAGGAGATTCATATTATACCGGATACGGTAAGAGATGTGGACAGTACCAATTATGAAGCAGTGCTTTATTCTGCCATTGATGTTCTGGAACCGAGAAATAACGTTGCGGTGTGGAAAGTCAGTCTTTCTACAAACAGGCAGAATGCAGACAAGTCCAATCGTCTGATTGATGCTTATCTGGATGCAGACAGTGGAAAAGTCTATGAATTTTATGTGAGAACCCAGTTGAAATGGGAAGAGATTGACACATATGAGATTGTAAAAGCCTGGGCCAGCTATATGGGGCTTCCGGTACCCTCAGAATACGAGACGGATAATCCTTTGCTGGAATCTACGCCTTATTATAAAAAATATGTTTTTTCCGGGATGGGAGAGCAGAAAACCATTGTAACTATCGGGTTTTATGAGGGAATCAATGAACTGTTTTTAAAAATCTCAAAATGATGCAAATATGATGCAAAAATGATGGAACTTTGATGCAGTTTTGATGATAAAATGATGCACCCTGCGCGTAAGATGATAATAAGCAGATTACACGTAAGGGGCATTATTTTATGTTTAGGGGAAAAAGGCGTTATCGCAAAAGTACGAAGGAAAATACAAGGAGAATGTGGATGGCTTTTGCCAGCATGATTTTGATTATAGGAATCATGGGTGCATTCACTTTTATGGCAGTGGTGGCTTTGGCAGCACCCAAAGAACCGGGAGCACAGAATATATTACAATGGATGGATGAGACAGGGGATGTATCCGGTAATGGGTTGGCAGGGGAAACAGATGTGTCCGGCAATAGCCTTTTGGCAGGGACAGTGGATGCATCCGGCAATGGGATTTTTATAGAAACAGCAGAGGAACCATACATACCTCTTATTGTTGTGGATGCCGGACATGGCGGAGAGGACGTGGGCTGTGTGGAAGGTGGAATTGCGGAAAAAGATGTAAACCTTCAAATAGCACTTCTTGTAAAAAGTGCGCTGGAGGAAAAGGGATATCGGGTTATGATGCCCAGAACGACAGATGAATATTTGGAAAAAGAAGAAAGAGTTGAGTTGGCAAACAGCTATCAGGCGGACATTTATATTAGTATTCATCAAAATACTTATGAAGGAGCTGACAAGTCTGTAAGCGGTATTGAAACATGGTATGATGGAGCGGATGATACCAGAGACAGCAACCGTCTTGCAAGGTTAATTCATCAGCAGACCATTGAAAGTACCAAAGCGGAGGAAAGAGAGCTATTGGAATGTGCAGATTTTTGTGTTACCGGAAAAACTTTAATGCCGGCCTGCCTGATTGAAACAGGATTTTTGTCAAATCCCAGAGAACGGGCATTGCTTTCCACAACAGAGTATCAGGAAAAAATTGCTCAGGGAATTTGTAATGGCATTGACTTGTATTTTAATCCAAGAACCATGTACCTGACCTTTGATGACGGACCTTCAGCAGAGTGTACGGATAAAGTTTTAGATGTGTTGGAAGAAAAGGACGTTAAGGCAACTTTTTTTCTGATTGGAGAATACGTAGAGAAATATCCTGAGGTTGCAAGGAGGATTGTGGAGGAAGGCCATACCATAGGGATTCACTGCTACCGGCATGATTATGGAGTGCTTTATGCAAGTAAGGAGAGTTTTCTTGAGGATTTTCAAAAAGCTTATGATGTGATCTATCAGGTTACAGGTGTGGAAACCAGGTTGTTCCGTTTTCCGGGAGGAAGCGTTAATGCATATAATGAAGATGTAAGGGAAGAAATTATTGAAGAAATGACGAGCAGAGGATATGTATACTTTGACTGGAATGCAAGCTTAGAAGATGCGGCAGGAAAATATGAGCCGGAACAGCTTATTGAAAATGCAGTCAGTACCACTTTAGGAAGAAAGCGGATTGTTATGCTGGCTCATGACAGAGTTCTCAATACAGCGCTTTGCCTTGGAGAACTGCTTGAACAGTTTCCTGAATATCAAATGGAGCTTTTGACAGAAAGCATGGAACCTATACAGTTTTAATTGTTTGCTTTTATGTATAAAACTTCTTTTTTTATCCATAATATGGCATAAAGAAAGGAGATTTTATTATGGCAGTTGATTTTAAAAACAGTGAAACCAAGGATAATCTGATGAGAGCTTTTGCAGGTGAAAGCCAGGCAAGAAACCGTTATACCTTTGCAGCTTCTCAGGCTAAAAAGGAAAAATTACATGTGATTGAGGCTGTTTTCACTTATACGGCAAATCAGGAAAAGGAACATGCGGAGATTTTTTATAAACATTTAAAGGAGCTGGCAGGTGAGACAATTCATGTAGATGGAGGCTATCCGGTAGATATTACGGAGGATATTTCAAAGCTTCTCCGCATGGCGCAGCATAATGAGTATGAAGAGCATGATTCCGTATATAAAGCTTTTGGAGAAAAGGCAAAAGAGGAAGGATTTATGCAGGTTGCCAATTCCTTTTTTATGATTGCGGAAATAGAAAAAAAGCATGGTGACCGGTTTGGACGGTTTGCAGAATGGATGGAGAAGAAGCAGCTGTTTAAAGAAGAGAAAAAGCAAAGCTGGATATGCCTTAACTGTGGGTATATTTATGAAGGTGAGCAGGCGCCTTTAAGCTGTCCGGTATGTGAGCATGACCAAGGGTATTTTGTAAGACTGGAACAATCTCCCTTTGAAAGCTGAATTGATGTAGATTTTGTGAATACTTCCGGTTGGTAATTGACATAAGCAGCGATTAAAGAATATAATGAAACCATTATGAACAGAAACATGTTCTGACTGAAATGAGGCAGAGTATGAAAGAAAGAAAAAAATGGCCAATTGTTTTGGTCTGGTGGATATTATTTATTTCTTTAGTCGCTGTAGTCGCTTATTTGTCCTTCCAAAGCGGAGAAGATGCGAAAGAGCTGGGAAAACAGACTATCCTTCAATTTGCGGAGTCACAGAATGAAGGCGGGCTGGTGAGTCAGGAATATTTGGATGCGTTGACCTACAAGATCAGACAAAGCGGACGGGTGATTGCATTTATCATGATTGGAATTGTGGGAACCATCACCATTCATATTTCCTTTTATAAAAGTAACTGGCTGGCGCGGACTACAATAACAGCGGTAGTGCTGGTAGGAATTGCATATTTGACGGAATGGCTGAAAAAATATATTCCTTCAAGACATTATAGTTTTGAAGAAATGATGGTCAGTATTTTGGCCGTGATTGTGGGGTTTGTGTTTGTATCGGTAGTAACCTTTGTCTTTAAAGCAGTGAAGGGATTTTTCCGGCTGATAATGGCGGGACATGGGTGAAATACAATATTTTTGATATGAAAATAATCTTGCTTGTAGAATTAAGGGATGATATAAATTAAAAAGGAAAGGCATCAGAATAAAGCGGAGTAATTATGAAAAATAAAAACAATTATTTTAAAGCGGCATATTGGATATTCATATGTGCGTTTATTTTAACAGGCTGCGCTAACAATCATGGTGCAAAAGAAAAGGTTTCCGTAGGAGATGAGAAAGAAGAACGAGTGGAAGAAAAAACAGAAGAAGCAGTGATTGAATCAGGCAATGATTTCATAGAGACAGATACAGACGATTCAACTGAGAGCATAGTAATGGAATCGGAGACCGCCTATGCAGATTGGTCAGAATATTTTAATGGTTTGAATGGATCAGCCGTTGTATATGACGTTTCTAACGGACGGTATATAATATATAATAGTGATTGTGCATTGACTCAACGCTCACCATGTTCCACATTTAAAATTATTTCTTCTCTGATTGCTCTGGAAAATGGAATTTTTGAGCCGGAGGATTCCACAAGGGAGTGGAGCGGCGAAATATTTTGGAATGAAAACTGGAATAAAGATATTGATTTTAGTGAAGCATTTCTTACTTCTTGCGTATGGTATTATAGACAGGTCATAGATGATATTGGGAAAGATATGATGCAAAAAGAGTTGGAAAAACTTCAATATGGTAATTGTGACATTTCTGATTGGGAAGGGCGGTTAAATACAAACAATAATAACCGGGCTTTAACCGGCTTTTGGCTTGAATCTTCTTTATTGATCTCCCCTAAAGAACAGGTGGAGGTAATGGAACGTATCTTTGGTGATGGTTCGGAGTATTCAGAAGAAACACAAAATGAATTGAAACAGGTTATGCTGGTATCGGAACAGGAACAAACAGATACTTCGATATATGGGAAAACGGGAATGGGAAAAGCTGAAGGTATTGTTGTTGATGCATGGTTCACAGGATTTGCGGAAGGTACAGAAGGGAGAATATACTTTTGTGTGCATCTTGGAAGAACTGATGGTATGAATGTATCCAGTTCAGAAGCAAAGGAAATAGCAATCCAAATTGTGGAGGACTATTATGATCAGTAACTTATCATGACTAAACTTGTAAGAAGCATAATTATTTTTGGATGGGTGGTGTAGTCATCATCTCATGAACTCCATTTCCCGCCTCAAAAATAATTATGCTTAGCTATCACATATTCTTTTCTAAATTATGAAATAAGTTTGATGATTGTGCTACGACCGCTCTAAATATTTTTCCTCGCAGTACTTGCAGCGGTAAATTTCCTTTTCTTCATCAGCAAGTACAAAAATGTGAGGAAGTTCCTGCTCGATGGAAGTGATACATCTTGGATTTTTGCAGCGGATTACATTTTTAATTTCTTTGGGGAGCAACAATTCTTTTTTAGCAACAATTTCTCCATCTTTAATTACATTCACGGTGATATTATGGTCGATGAATGCCAGAATATCCAAATCCAGCATATCAATATCACATTCCACCTTTAAAATGTCTTTTTTCCCCATTTTATTGCTTTTGGCATTTTTAATGATTGCAACGGTGCAATCCAGCTTATCAAGCTGAAGGTGATGGTAAATGGATAGGCTTTTTCCGGCTTTAATGTGATCTAATACAAAGCCTTTTTCAATTTTTCCTACATTAAGCATATTAATTTCTCCTATTTTATTTTTGACTGGTTAATCAACTTTAAGATTGAGTAAGGTTAAGATAAGAGCCATTCTTACATAGACGCCATACTGGACCTGCTTAAAGTAAACTGCTCTGGGATCATCATCTACTTCTACAGATATTTCATTTACCCTTGGGAGTGGGTGGAGAACCAGCATTTGGGGGCCGGCCAGTTCCATTTTTGCCTTGTCCAGGATGTAAAAATCCTTTAACCTCACATAATCTTCCTCATTAAAGAATCGTTCTTTTTGAACTCTTGTCATATATAAAAGATCCAGCCTGGGCATAATATCTTCCAGACGTATGACTTCCTCGTAAGGAATATTTTTTTCCTTTAACATATCGGTGACATAGTCCGGCACCTTAAGTTCGTTGGGAGAAATGAAAATGAATTTCATTCCTTCATAGCGGGAAAGCGCATTGATTAAAGAGTGAACGGTACGTCCAAATTTCAGGTCGCCGCATAATCCAATGGTAAAGTGGTCAAGTCGTCCTTTTAGGGAACGGATGGTTAACAGATCTGTAAGTGTCTGGGTAGGATGCTGATGTCCTCCGTCACCGGCATTGATTACCGGAATAGAGGATTTACCTGCCGCAACCATTGGGGCGCCTTCTTTTGGATGGCGCATGGCACAGATGTCGGCAAAACAGGAGATAACACGAATGGTATCTGCAACGCTTTCGCCCTTGGCAGCGGAAGAGGAATTGGCGTCAGAAAAGCCAAGAACGCTGCCTCCTAAATTAAGCATGGCTGATTCAAAACTGAGTCTTGTACGGGTGCTTGGCTCATAAAAGCAGGTGGCAAGTTTTTTTCCGGCACAGGCATGAGAATATTTATCCATGTGTGTTTCAATATCGTTTGCCAGATCAAAAAGCCGGTCTAATTCTTCTATGGAAAAATCCATAGAACTCATGAGATGTCTCATAATATTTATACTCCTTTCCATAAAAAATCGAAGAGAAATTCCTCTTCGATTTTAGATTTAACATTAGGATGATTCGCAAAGCGCGGCATCCGTTGTTTCATATTCAACTTTGGAACGATAACAAATCCTCCACAGCTTTTCGTCTGGGAGCAACAGGTGTTTCGTCAGGATATCCCACAGGAATCAGGGCAGCCAGTTCTCTTTCTTCAGGAATGTCTAATAATGAAGCTGCTTTCGCTTCATCAAAGATACCCATGATAACGCTGCCAAGTCCCTTTTCATAGGCGGCCAGACAAAATGTCTGTGTGGCAGCGCCGGCGTCGAACATCTGCCAGGAAGCACCTTTTACGGTACTGAAGGAACCATCCCGCTCAAAACCGCTTCTTCCTTTGATAAATGTGACTGCAATCAGTAAAGGCGCCTGAGCGATGATCTCACCATTTTTGGGATATGCGGTGGTGCATTCAGCAGCAATTTTATCCTTTAATTCGCCTTCCACTGCAATATAGCGGGTGATCTGCGTATGTTTCCAGCTTGGCGCATAGGATGCTGTCTCAATGATTTCTGAAAGCAGTTTATGATCCACAGGATCAGCCTTAAATTTTCGGATACTTCTGCGTTCTTTGATACATTCTTTTGCGGTCATAAGCATACTCCTTTTCCTGTTAGAATATTTTGTAGAAGCTTTATCTATTGTTTCTTATCATAGCACATTAAGGGGGTTCTTTCAATTGAAAGAAATAAATATTGGGGAAATTTTCATAATGAAAAATCCTTGAACAGGGATTTTTCATTTGCATTCTACATGTGAATTTAGTATACTACCTAAGAAAGGTTTTTTAGGAAAGGTATGGGTTAATTATGGCAACAGAATTTGTAGAAAGAAAACGCTGGCTGTTTTTGGGGCTGCCCTTTACATTTACCAAATATATTATTAAAGAAAATATGCTTACCATAGACAGTGGTCTTTTAAGAAAGGTTGAGAACGACTGCTATATGTACAAAGTGCAGGATGTGGAGCTGGTTACTACGCTGCTGGAACGAATTGTGGGAATCGGAACCGTAATATGTTACACAGGCGATACTACCCATCCCAAGCTGATTTTATCTCATATAAAAAATGCCAAAGCGATCAAGGAGTTTATTCTTGAAGCTTCCGAACAGGCAAGAATGAAACGACGTACATTAAACACGCTGGATATTGGCGCGATGTCGGATGACATGGACAGTATAGATTAAGTATAGTTAAAAGCGGTATGAGAGATTCATACCGCTTTTCATACTTGAGGGCGCAGATAAGTTCATTTTCAGGAAGCGGATTTATCGTTAGTTAAAAGATGTTCAAATAAAAGTCCTGCTAAAAACCAATTTGGAAAATAGTCCAGACGGATTACCTTTTGGATATGCCAACGGGAGCGTTCATAATTCCAGGGGCAGAATTTATGCTGATCGAGAAAACGCCCTGTCAGATATTCGCCTGTAAAGATGCATAGGGCATAGATGCTTCCACGCACCGCAAAAGAAAATTTTTTCATGCGTGAAAACAATGGATGCAGCAAACATGCGCTGCCATAAATAGGGAACATCCAAAGAGAAGTCTGCCCTGTAAGCGTCATATCTCTTTTTTGAAGAGAGCCCATAGCGGTAAAAATGATCTCCAGACACCAGCCGGTTAAACCGCATTTCAAAAAGTTTTTAAATATAGTTTTCATCATAAAAACAGTATGGTAAAAAATTCTTGTAATTATACATGAGGAAAGAGACAGATCAATGAATGAGCAAAAAAATATGACCTTTTGCGAGGTAATGGATTATGTGGAGCAGCTGAAGACATATGGGAGCGTTCCGGGGCTTATAAATATTCAAAATTTGTGTACAAAGCTTCAGATGCCTCAAAATGATCTTAAATTTGTACATATTGCAGGAACCAATGGAAAAGGTTCTGTTCTTGCTTTTGTTTCCGAAATTTTAAAGGAAGCGGGATATAGAGTTGGGAGGTATCTTTCTCCGACTATTTTTGAATACAGGGAACGGATACAGATAAATGGAAAATCCATAAGTAAAAAAGACTTATGCCGGATGATGACGATTATGAAAAATGCCTGTGAGGAGCTTTTAAGTGAGGGAAAACCCCATCCCACAGCATTTGAAATTGAAACTGCAATGGCGTTTTTGTACTTTAAGGAAAAGAAGTGTCAGATTGTAGTACTGGAAACAGGACTTGGAGGGCTGCTGGACGCCACAAATGTTATTGAGGAAACGTTAATTGAAGTTTTTACCTCCATTAGTTTAGACCACATGGGGGTTCTTGGGAAAACGTTGACTGAAATTGCTGAAAACAAGGCAGGCATTATAAAGAAGGGTTCTGTTGTGGTGGCGCTTAAGCAAAATGTGCAGGTGATGCAGGCGCTTGAAAGGAAAGCACAGTCTGCAGGCGTTCCCGTTTATTTTGTGGAAGCGCAGGAAGCAAAAGGGATAAAGCAAAACCTGGATCGTCAGGTATTTTCTTTTAAAGGATACAAAAATTTGACGATAACTATGGCGGGTGTTTATCAGATTGAAAATGCCATGCTTGCAGTGGAAACAGTAGACCAGCTAAAAAAATCAGGATATGCTGTTCCGGAAAAGGCGGTGCGGGATGGACTGTTAAAAGCCTTTTGGCCGGCGCGTTTTCAAATTGTTTCAAAGAAACCATATTTTATTGCAGATGGAGCGCATAACAGGGATGGCGCTTTAAGGCTTGCTGAATCCATTCGTTTTTATTTTACAAACAGAAGAATTATTTATATAATAGGAATGCTGAGGGACAAAGAGCAGGAGGAAATATTGAAAACACTCTGTCCCCTTGCGGCTTTGGTTTTGACTGTTTCCACTAAGGGAGAGAGAGGATTTGGGGCTTATGAGCTGGCTTGTCTTGCAAAAAAGTATCATGACAATGTAACGGCAGTTGACAGCGTGCAGGAAGCAGTTGAGCTTTCATATCTGCTTTCAGATAAGGATACGGCAATTATTGCATGCGGTTCTCTCTCGTACTTGGGAGAATTGATTATAATAGTGGAAAGTTTATCTGTAAAGAAGAATAGAAATCAGATCGGGAGAGATTCACATGGTAAACAAAGAGAAGATTGAGCAGGCAGTCCGGCTTTTGCTGGAGGGAATCGGTGAGGACTGTGACAGGGAAGGGCTTAAGGAAACGCCTGGGAGGGTGGCAAGGATGTATGAAGAGATCTTTGCAGGAATGGATCAAAGTGCAGGGGAACATCTGTCAAAGACCTTTACAGCTGAAAATAATGAGATGATTGTAGAAAAGGATATTTCATTTTATTCTACCTGTGAGCATCACTTGATGCCCTTTTATGGAAAAGTGCATATTGCATATATACCAGATGGAAAAGTGGTGGGAATCAGCAAACTTGCCAGAACAGTAGAGGTGTTTGCCAGAAGGCTTCAGATTCAGGAAAAAATGACTGCTCAGATTGCAGATGCCATTATGGAGGACTTGCAGCCCAAAGGAGTGATTGTGATGGCTCAGGCAGAGCATATGTGTATGACCATGCGGGGGGTAAAAAAGCCCGGAAGCCAGACAGTGACTATGGTGGCGCGAGGTTTGTTTAAAGAAAATGAAAATATGAGGAATATGTTTTTAAACCTTGTAGACAGGTAAAGGATGCAGTGATGGAACGGGTAAATAAAATTCTGACAAACAGCTTATATCAAAGCTATCTTGAAAAAAATAATCAGGCGGAAGCCCAAAGGAGCTTTTGCCGCCATAATACAGCACATTTTCTTGATGTGGCAAGGATTGCACTGATTTTAAATGAGCAGGAATGCTATGGACAGGCGCAGGAAATTATTTATGCGGCTGCCCTGCTTCATGACATAGGAAGATGGATGCAGTATGAGGACGGAACTCCTCATGAAAAGGCAGGAAGTATGCTGGCACCGGAAATTTTAAAATCTTGTGGCTTTACAAAGGAAGAATCTGAAAGAATTGTTAAGGCAATTGACAGCCACAGAAGGGAAGAAGTGAAAGAGGAGAAAAATTTATCTGGACTTTTGTACAGGGCGGATAAGCTAAGCAGAGCCTGTTTTGCCTGCAAAATGGAAAAGGAATGTGACTGGAAAAATAAAAAAAAGAATTTAAAATTGATTTTATAGGAACTTAAGACAAACTCAAATCTTTAGATAAGAAAGGGGAAAAATAATGAAAATAGGCAGCAGGGAATTTGACGTGAAAAGTCATACTTATATTATGGGAATCTTAAATTTAACCCCTGATTCTTTTTCTGATGGAGGAAAGTACAACCGATTGGATGATGCCCTTTTCCATGTGGAGGAAATGTTAAAAGAAGGCATGGACATTTTGGACATTGGCGGTGAATCTACCAGACCGGGGTACACTTTAATAAGCGAAGCGGAAGAGATTGAAAGAGTAGTTCCAATTATTGAAGAAGTAAAGAAGCGTTTTGATGTGCCGGTTTCTCTTGATACCTATAAGGCCGGGGTGGCCGGGGAAGGGCTTAAAGCCGGTGCTGACTTAATTAACGATATCTGGGGACTTAAATACGATGGAAAAATGGCGGAAGTGATTGCAGAAAAAAATGTGCCATGTATTCTTATGCATAACAGGAAAGAGCCAGACTATAAAAATTTTCTTGAGGAAGTGAAAGCTGATTTAGGTGGGAGCATTGAGCTTGCAAAAAAAGCAGGAATATCCATTGATAAGATTATTTTGGATCCTGGCGTGGGATTTGGGAAGACCTATGAGCATAACCTTCAGATCATTAAATCCTTAGAACAACTGTATCAGTTAGGCTGTCCCCTGCTTTTGGGTACCAGCCGCAAGTCAGTGATCGGTCTTACTTTAGATCTGCCGGCCGGAGAGCGGGTGGATGGTACGATTGTTACCACAGTGTTTGGCGTGATCAGCGGATGTGCTTTTGTGCGGGTACATGATATAAAAGAAAATTTACGCGCTGTTAAAATGGCGGAGGCAATTCTAAAAAGCGGCAGGACAGGAGATTAATGAAAGGTATGGGAGAAAAATGGATCAGATCAGAATAGAAAATTTGAAAATTTATGGATTTCATGGTGTTTTCCCGGAAGAGACAAAGGAGGGACAGATTTTTCAAATTGATGCCAGACTGTACGTGGACTTAAGACCGGCAGGAAAAAAGGATGAGCTTTCTTTATCTACCCACTATGGGGAAGTATGCCATTTTATGACGCAGTATTTCAGGGAAAATACATATGCGTTGATAGAGGCGGCGGCAGAACATCTTGCCAGGGCAGTGCTCTTAAAATTTCCTTTAATTGAACGTCTGGAACTGGAAGTAAAAAAGCCCCATGCACCGATAGGCCTTCCTTTTGGGAATGTGTCGGTGTTTATTGACAGAGGATGGAATACAGCCTATTTAGGGATTGGATCAAATTTAGGAGAAAAACAAAACTTTATTGACAGGGCTGTTACAGGGCTGAAAGGAAATGAGTTGATTAGAAAGGTGAAATGCTCCCAAATGATTGAAACTCCGCCTTATGGAGATGCAGCCCTTTATGATTTTCTAAACGGGGTAATAGAATTAAAAACGTTGCTTACCCCATATGAACTGCTTGACTTTTTACACCAGCTGGAAGAAGAAGCCGGAAGAGAGCGGAAAATACATTGGGGGCCAAGAACTCTGGATCTGGATCTTTTGTTTTATCAGGATTTTGTTTCAAATGATCCGTTGCTTACAGTACCTCATCCGGATATGGAAAACAGAGAGTTTGTATTAAAGCCTCTTGATGAATTATGCCCCTGGTATTTGAATCCGGTAACAGGGAAAACGGTAAGACAGATGCTGAATGACTTAAAAAACAAGAAGGAAGCAGATCAATGAAAAAGAAGGTAAAAAGCCCTCAGGGAAGCTGTGAGCAATGTAACAATTATGTCTATGATGAGGATTATGAATGCTATACCTGTGAAGTAGATTTAGATGAGGACGAAATGGCAGGATTCTTATCGGGAACCTACATGGAATGTCCATATTACCAGCCAGGGGATGAATATTTGATCGTACGTAAGCAAATGTAGAGATATGGAAGAAAAAGAAAACCGACAAACTGTTATTCCTCACAAGTTTATCGGTTATTTATCTTAGCGTCTGGCACTCCATTTACTCCTTGTTTTTTTCATTTTTAATGAGTCCGCGATAAATGATCATAGCACAAATTGCTGATGATACACCTGTGGTCAGCGGTTCTAATTCATGACCATTGATATTGCAGATCATGTTGATTACAAGTAAAATAATCAGTATTACTACTGCTACAGCAGTCCCTTTTAAAAAGTGCTTCATAATTTCAAATCCCCTTTCAAAAACATATATTTGTTATAGGATAGTATATCAGAGAAAACAGCAGTTTTCTTAAAACAGTCATAAAATGCTTTATTCCGTAATTAAGTGCGTTTTTCTTCTGCAAAGGATGCAATTATTCATCATTTTCGTAGTGTGGTGCTTGATACAGAGAATCACATACAGTATAATCAGGGAAGTAAAACGTGAAAGGAGAAATGGATTGAAATGCTGCTGTCTTTTTTCCAGCTTTCACTTGCCATTCGTAATGTGTGGCCCAAACGCATGAGTCTGAAAGCATTTATTGTGCTCTATATGCTGTTGTTACTTGCCGGAATGCCGGTAACGCTCCTATCCTGTATACCATACGGTCTGTTCGGTATTTTGGTGGCAGTTTGTATTTATGGATTGGCCGCCTGCCGGGATACTGCATCCCAGAATGTCTGCATGGGAATGATTGGATGTCTGCTTGCTGTTATCACAGATAATTTTCTGGCAATTCTTATGGACATACTGATTCCTTCGGCATTATTAAATCAGCAGCACTTTTCTTTCGGGATCAGTCTGATTCGTGTTTTACTGTTTTATTTTATTACGTTGTTTTGCGGCAGTCTGCTTAAAAAAATATTACTGTCAGGAAAAGGGGTTTTACACCTTCAGCAGACCTGGTATTTGATTGATGCCGCATTACTGCTTCTTATCACTATTTATCTGTTTGATAATTTGATTCCCGGACAAAATGGCTCTTTTGGAAGAATGATCTATAATAATGTCTTACATATTTCAGGGTATCTGCTGGTTATGCTTTTTCTGCTTCTGGCTATGCGGCGTTCTTACCTGGAACAAATTAAGACGCAGGCAAAGCAGAAAGCTTTACAGGATTTGCAGGATTATACACACAATTTGGAAGCCATGTATAATTCTCTGCGTTCTTTTAAGCATGATTACGTTAACATTTTACTTTCTTTATCCGGCTACATTGAAAATTGTGATATGGACGAATTAAGAGATTTTTTTGAAGATAAAATCTTCCCAACGAAGAATCTGATTGACCAGGGGGATTATAAGCTGAATCAGCTTGGCAATATCAGTGTATTAGAAATTAAAAGCCTGCTTTGCGCAAAAATGATTTATGCCCATGAGTCAGGGATTGATGTTACGATTGACATTCCTGACAGAGTGGACAGTTTTCCGATAGACACTGTAGACCTTGCCAGAATACTGGGAATTTTTTTAGACAATGCGATTGAAGCCGCGCTAGAGACAGAAACGCCGCAGATAGGCTTAAATATTATTCAGAATAAGGATGGGGTGTCCATCATTATAAGCAATTGCTTTCGGGATAATGGCGTGGTTTTGTATAAGTTAAAGCAAAAAGGCTTTAGTACGAAGAGTGGACATCAGGGAATTGGGCTTTCCAATGTTCAGAAAATTATCAGTTCTTATGACAATGTGCTGCTGGAAACAACAATGCAATGTGGTTATTTTATGCAGCATATGGAACTTGCCGCATGAGAGGAGTGACATAATTATGCTGAATATTTTTGTGTGCGAAGATAATGACGTACAACGGCGGAATATTGTGGAAATCATTCAAAATACCGTTTTGATAGAAGAACTGGATATGCAGCTTGTTTTGGATGCAGGAGATCCTTATGTGTTATTGGAAAAGGTCAGGACCAGTCAGAGTACAGGTGTTTATTTTCTTGATATTGACTTAAGCAGCAACATGAATGGAATGAAACTGGCACAACAAATCAGATTGTATGATCCCCGGGGATTCATCATATTTATAACTGCACATTCTGAACTAAGCTACATGACCTTTCAGTATCGGGTGGAAGCAATGGACTTTGTTTTAAAAGACAACCCTGCCGAAGCGAAAGTGAAAATCAGGGAATGCCTGTTAAATGCAATGGAACGCTATACCCTCCAAACCAATAAAACACATAAAGTTTATACGATCCAGGCTGGTGGACGAAAAATCAGCGTGGATTATAATGACATTTTCTTTTTTGAAACCTCCGGTAACATACATAAAGTCATTCTTCATGCAAAAGATCGTCAAATTGAATTTTCCGGTACCATAAAAGAACTGGCAAGTACATTAGAGGATAACTTTGTGCGCTGCCACCGGTCATTTCTGGTAAATAAAAATAACATAAAAGAATTAGACGTTAAAAACCGGATCATCCATTTTACGAATGGAGAAACCTGTCTGATGTCCACACGCATGATGAAAGGACTTTGAAAGTACGTTATCCATTATTTTTCCACTGCATCCATTGCAGCAGTAAATGTAGTTACATTTACAGGACCGTTTACCGGAGTGTGATAAACAGGCACATCCATTCCAAAGGCATTAAAGTAGGCATAGGTTGAAGTAAGATTGATATTTGTGTAATTACCAGATGCCACCACTTCAGGTTCACTTCCATCTAACCGCATCCGCATAAGTGCAGGATCGGAGGCAGAGTTACGCTGATAGTAAATATAGCTGTCACCTACATTAAAGGTATCCACTCTGTCATTCGTTAAAATTTCCACAGTGTTTTCAGAAAGAGAATAGCGGCACAGACGGTAGTTTGAGGAAACGTCCATGTAGTAAATATAGCCGGCGTTATAAGCCGGATACCATAGGTTTCCTTCAAAAACGGTGGAGATCAGGCCGGTTCTGGTGTCTAAGGAATAAAGGTAATGATTTTCTTCCGTTCCATTAAAATAAATGACTCCGTTATAGCAGGCAGCAGGGTTTATGATCATGTCAGATACCAGTTCATTTTCCGTTTTGTCAGTTTTTACTTTATAGAATTTGGTAAAATCCTTGTTGTTGTACCGCTGGTAATAAATATAATCTCCCACAAGCTGCATGGTGACTGCTGCATTCCGGTCCAGACATTTGGAGTCATTTCCATTTAGTTTAGAGCGGTAAACGCCATAGGTCCGCACCACGTATCCAAGTCCGGTTCCGCCGCCGGAACTGTCCATATAATAATAGAGAAAATTGCCGCCTACATTGATGGAATTCACCTGATTTGTGGATAATTTTTTAATTTCTGTTTCATCGCTGTTCATGGAATAAAGACATCCGTTATCATAGGCATTGGAAAAATAAACTTTTCCGTTGCTTTCGGCATACAATCCCCCGTTATTTAAATTTCCTGCGGTATTTCCGGTAACGGAAATATCATTTGGAGGAACTTTTTCCGCCAGAGAAGATATTATGGCGGAGGTGCAAAGTATAAGTAAAATAATCCCTATAATCAAAAATATTTTCCAGTTTTTTTTCATAGACAAATACTCCCTTCAATTATATTTATTATAATTAGGTTATGTTTTTTTCGCAATACTCTCTTTGGAACGCTTGAAACAAAAAAGTATTTATAATAAAATAGAAGCAATATTCAAAGGAAAAATATCGAAGAAGCGCTTCTGGAATGGAGGAAAAATGGACTTATTGGAATTGCGTGGAAAAATTGATGAAATCGATGCGCAGATTGTGGATTTATATGAAAAGAGAATGGATATTTCCAAACAGGTGGCGGAATATAAAATTGAGACTGGAAAGCAGGTTTTTGATAAAGTAAGGGAGGAAGAAAAACTCCGTAAGGTGAAAGCTTTAACCCACAATGAGTTTAATGCCCTGGGAATAGAAGAGTTGTTTGAGCAGATCATGTCCATGAGCCGGAAGCTGCAATACCGTATGCTGACAGAACATGGAAGTGCGGGCAGACTTCCGTTTATTGGAGTGGACAGCCTTTACAAAGGAAAAGCTAAGGTGGTATTTCAGGGAGCGGAAGGCGCATATTCCCAATCGGCTATGATGCAGTATTTTGGAGATCAGGCGGACAGTTTTCATGTGGACACATTCAGAGATGCCATGACTGCCATTGATGAGGGCAGGGCGGATTTTGCAGTGCTTCCCATAGAAAACTCAACAGCAGGCATTGTGAGCGAGATTTATGATCTTCTGGCGGAATTTGAGAATTATATTGTAGGAGAGCAGATTATAAAAATTGAGCATTGTTTAATGGCGCTTCCGGGAACCCGCATTGAAGATATTCAGACGGTATATTCCCATCCTCAGTCGCTGATGCAGTCGGCAAGATTTTTAAGTGAGTACAACTGGCGTCAGGTCAGCATGCATAACAATGCATTTGCAGCCCAGAAGGTAGCGGAGGAGGGAAACAGAACACAAGCAGCTATTGCCAGTGAATATGCGGCAAAAATCTATGGGCTTGAGGTGCTTGCCGAAAAGATCAACCAAAGCAACGCAAATTCTACACGTTTTATTATTGTGACGAATCAGAAAATTTTTATGGAAAACGCAAATAAGATCAGCATTTGCTTTGAAGTTCCCCATGAAAGCGGTTCCTTATACCATATGCTTTCTCATTTTATTTATAATAACCTGAATATGAACAGGATTGAAAGCAGACCGATTGAAGACAGAAGCTGGGAATACAGGTTTTTTATTGATTTTGAAGGCAATTTATCAGATAGTGCCGTAAAAAATGCCCTGAGAGGACTTAGGGCGGAAGCCAGAAATATGCGTATTTTGGGAAATTATTAATGTGGTGTAAGCTGGCGGCAGATAAAAATTATCTGGCCGGCTGATCCCATGGAACATATGGAAAAAGGAGCATGGCTGTAACTATGAGAAGGCAGGAATTGATTGTATATAAGGATTTTGACCAGGAAGAAGGCCGCCTTTTATTTGATATGGCATGGCTGATGGAGCATTATAAAGAGGACTGTTATAACAAAGGAGATCTGGCAGGGCTTTTATATGACTGCATCCACAGGCTCCTTGAACTTGCAGGTAATCATGGGTTTTATGGAAATCTCTGGCATTGCTATCTGTCAAATCTTTTGGTCAATAATGAAAACAGCTATAGTAAGGCGTGTGAGATTAGAGGAGAGGTAAAAGGCAGCATTAACCGGGCGGTTTTACATGATATTGTTATTTTCAAGGAATTTTTTGACTATGATTTTACAGATATGGTGCAGACGCTTTCCATCACGGATTTTGACCTTATCACTGCATATGAAAGCAGTGACAGCGAAAGTAAAGTGTATAACAGACGTATCAGGGAAAGAATCTGCAGCCTTGCGGTGAAATTTACCCGGGATCATACGCCGGAGGAGATGAAAGCAACGCTCACGGAGTTTTATAAAGATTATGGCGTTGGAAAGTTTGGGCTGCATAAAGCGTTCCGCGTAACCCATGATGAGGAAGGCGTACACATTGTTCCCATCCGGAATATTGCACATGTGCATTTAAATGATCTGGTGGGATATGAGATACCCAAGAGAAAACTGATTGAAAATACGGAAGCTTTCGTAGAGGGAAGAAAAGCAAACAACTGTCTCCTTTTTGGCGATGCAGGCACCGGAAAGTCTTCCAGCATTAAAGGAATTGCCAATGAATACTATGAAAAAGGATTGCGGATTATAGAGATTTACAAGCATCAGTTTCAGGATTTAAATGAGGTGATTACTCAGATTAAAAACAGAAACTATAAATTTATTATTTATATGGATGATTTAAGTTTTGAGGACTTTGAGATTGAGTATAAATACCTGAAGGCTGTTATAGAAGGTGGATTGGAGAAAAAGCCGGCAAATGTACTGATCTATGCGACCAGCAACAGAAGACATTTGGTGCGGGAGAAATTTTCGGATAAAGAAGATAGAAGAGACGACCTGCATGCAGGCGACACTGTGCAGGAAAAACTTTCACTGGTATCCCGGTTTGGAGTAACAATTTTTTTTGCCGCGCCAGACAAAAAAGAATTTCAAAAGATTGTACAGGTACTGGCGGAGCGATATCAGGTATCTATGCCAAAAGAGGAGCTTTTATTAGAAGCAAATAAATGGGAGCTTGCCCACGGGGGGCTTTCAGGAAGAACGGCGCAGCAGTTTATTGATTATCTGCTTGGCAGAAAGGAGAATTCATGGCAGTAAAAACATTTGCAGCAATTGATGTGGGATCTTACGAGCTTGCTATGAAAATATTTGAGGTTTCCAAGGCAAAAGGGATGCGTGAGATCGATCATATCCGGTACAGTATTGATATGGGAAGCGAGACCTACAGCGAAGGAAAACTGTCCAGCGAAAGAGTGGATGAGCTTTGCCGTATCCTGAGGGAGTTTTCTGATATTATGCGGGCTTATCAGGTTTCTGATTATAAAGCTTATGGCACCAGCGCCATCCGTGAAACAAAAAACAAGGTGATATTACTGGATCAGGTTGAGCAGAGAACAGGAATACATATTGATATATTAAGTAACTCGGAACAGCGTTTTTTAGATTATAAATCCATCGCGCTGAAAGGTGAGGGGTTTCAGAAAATCATTGAGAGCGGAACCGCAATTTTGGATATTGGCGGAGGCAGTATACAAATCTCACTTTTTGATAATGATGCCCTTGTTTCTACTCAGAATATGAGATTGGGAGTTCTACGCCTTCAGGAGCATCTCCATCATTTAGATGCCAGTACCAGACAGTATGATACGCTGATTAAGGAAATGGTGGAGTCCCAGCTTAGCGTCTACAAGAAGCTTTATTTGAAGGATCGCCAGATCAAGAATATTATTGTGGTGGACGATTATATTTCAGAGCTTGTGATGCGCAAGGGAAAAGGTAGCGGAGGAGGAATTGCAGACAGAAAAACACTGGAATATTATACGGAAGCATGCCGCACTAAAAATTTATCAGAGCTTTCCAGGCTGCTGAATATGCCGGAGGAAAAAATTTCTCTTTTATATATTTCAATGGTTCTGCTTCACTGCATTATGAAAAATGTGGAGGCAGAGAGAATCTGGGCGCCGGGAGTGACTTTATGTGATGGAATTGCTTATGAGTATGCGGAAAAGAACAAGATCATTACGCTCCCCCATGATTTTGAAAAAGACATTATCGCCTGTGCCCAAAGCATCAGCAAAAGGTATCAGGGAAGCAAAAAGCGCAGCGAAACTTTAGAGCAGATTGCACTTGCAATTTTTGATGGAATGAAAAAAATTCATGGTCTTGGCAAAAGGGAAAGACTGCTTTTGCAGATTGCAACTATTTTACATGACTGTGGTAAATATATTAGTATGGTGAATTTGGGAGAATGCTCTTACAGCATTATCATGGCTACGGAAATTATTGGTCTTTCCCATTTAGAAAGAGAGATCGTGGCTAATGTGGTTAAGTATAATCATTTAGAATTTGATTACGAGACGGATGAATATAAAAACCAGATGGTTGATAAAGTATTTTACCTGAAAATAGCCAAATTGATTGCAATATTAAAGCTGGCAAACGGACTTGACAGAAGCCACAAACAAAAATTTAAAAATATAAAAATCTTATTAAAGGAAGAAGAACTGATTATTATGGCAGATACCGCTGAAGATATTACGTTGGAAAAAGGGCTTTTTGATGAGCGGGCAGTTTTCTTTGAAGAGGTATATAAAATAAGGCCGGTGATCAGGAAAAAGCGTTCGTGAGAGGCAGGCGCAATAAAAGTCAGGGAAAGGGTTGGGTATAATTCGTATGGGGAAATCAAATTATGAAGGTCCGGAAAATTACAGAAACAGAGAATTAAGCTGGATTTTATTTGACAAAAGAGTTTTAAGTGAAGCAAGAAATAAAAATAATCCATTATTTGAAAGGTTAAAATTTTTAAGCATTACATCTTCAAATCTGGATGAATTTTTTATGGTAAGAGTGGCTTCTTTAAAGGATATGGTAAATGCAGGCTACGATAAGCCGGATATTGCAGGGATGACGCCTGGGCAGCAGATTATGGCGCTGAACAAAGCGACGCATGAATTAGTGGATTTACAGTATTCCACTTATAACAGATCTCTTCTTCCACAGCTTCATTTAAATGGCCTTACGGTGATTGAATCACATGAAAAACTGTCTGACTGGGAGGCTGCTTATGTAGATCAGTTTTATGAGGAGAATGTTTATCCGGTTTTAACGCCTATGGCGGTGGATTCTTCCCGGCCTTTTCCCCTGATCAGAAATAAATCTCTTAATATCGGAGCCCTTGTAAGAAAGAAAAATGGGGATGAGTTTCTTGAATTTGCTACGGTACAGGTTCCAAGCGTGCTTTCAAGGATTGTACAGATTCCCTCTGAAAAAGGACAGGAGAAAAAGGTAATACTACTGGAAGAAGTGATTGAAAGAAACATTCATAAGCTGTTTTTAAATTATGATATTGTATGTTCTGCTCCCTTCCGGATTATGAGGAATGCAGATCTTACAATAGAAGAGGATGAGGCGGAGGATCTGCTTAAAGAAATTGAAAAGCAGTTGAAAAAGCGTCAGTGGGGACAGGCGATCCGCTTAGAGGTGGAGGATACCGTTGACCAGAGACTTCTCAGTATTATAGAAGAAGAATTAAGGATTACGGAAGAAGATATCTATAAAATTGACGGACCGCTGGACTTGACTTTTCTTATGAAAATGTATGTCCTTCCCGGGTTTGAGCATTTAAAGGAAAACAGTTATGCACCCCCGCAGATGGTGCCGGAACTTCCGCCTGAGTGCGATATTTTTGAGAAAATCAGGGAAAAGGATATTCTTCTGCATCATCCTTATGAAACCTTTACTCCAGTAGTAGACTTTATCCGACAGGCTGCAAGGGATAAGGATGTGCTTGCGATCAAGCAGACGCTTTACCGGGTAAGTGGTAATTCCCCTATTATTGCCGCTCTTGCCCAGGCTGCCGAAAATGGAAAGCAGGTTTCCGTTTTGGTGGAACTAAAAGCAAGGTTTGATGAGGAAAACAATATTGTCTGGGCAAAAATGTTAGAGAAGGCAGGCTGCCATGTAATTTATGGTCTGGTAGGCTTAAAAACCCACAGCAAGATAACGTTGGTGGTGCGCAGGGAAGATGATGGAATTAGAAGATATGTGCATCTTGGAACCGGAAATTACAATGATGCTACTGCCAAATTGTATACGGATGTTGGACTTTTAACTTGTTCGCCTTCTATTGGCGAGGATGCCACAGCAGTATTTAACATGCTTTCAGGATACTCTGAGCCACTTAGCTGGAATAAGCTTTCTCTTGCACCGTTGTGGCTGAAAGACAGATTTTTGTTTTTAATTAACAGGGAGCGGGAGAATGCATTAGCCGGGCGCAGAGGACATATCATTGCCAAGATCAACAGCCTGTGCGACAAGGATATTATAAAGGCGCTGTATGATGCTGGCGCGGCGGGAGTGAAAATAGAGTTGATCGTCAGGGGGATCTGCTGCTTAAAAACGGGCCTGCCTGGAATCGGGAATAATATTACCATCCGTTCCATTGTTGGAAATTTTTTGGAACACAGTCGGATTTTTTATTTTGAAAATGACGGAAAAGCGGAAGTATACTGCGCAAGCGCTGACTGGATGCCGAGAAATTTAGAAAGACGTGTGGAAATCATGTTCCCCATTGATAAGCCGGAGCTTCAAAAAAAGCTGATGACAATACTGAATATGCAGCTAAAGGATACGGTGAAAGCACATGTCCTGACGGATAAAGGTATATACGAAAAAATTGATAAGAGAGGAAAGGGATCCTTTAATTCCCAGCTGGAATTCGGCAACATGGCGGTTAAGGCGGCTAAAATGCAGGAACAGGTGGGAAACAGCAGAGTGTTTATCCCGGAAATGCATCATGAATAAAATTATTTTAGCTTCTGCCTCCCCAAGGAGGCAGGAGCTTCTTACACAAATAGGCATGGAATTTACAGTAATACCAAGCAGTATGGAAGAAGTACCTGAAAGCAGGCAGCCCAAACAGGTAGTGCTGGAGCTCTCAGAAGGAAAGGCCGGAGATGTTTTTAAAAGCCTTCAGGAAAAGGAAAAAGGATCCTCCTTAGTGATAGGTGCAGATACCATTGTGGTTTTTGATGGGCAGATTATAGGAAAGCCGGGCAGCAGGGAAAATGCGCAGGAAATACTTTCCTGTCTGCAGGGCAGCATCCATCAGGTATACACGGGGGTTACATTAATATGGCAGGGGGGAAAGAGATCCTTTTATGAAAAAACGGATGTGGTGATGTATCCTATGAGTATGGAAGAAATAAAAGAGTATGTGGATACGGGAGAGCCTATGGACAAGGCGGGGGCTTATGGCATTCAGGGACAAGGCGCAGCATATATAAAGGAGATACGGGGAGATTATAACAATGTGGTTGGGCTTCCCATAGGACGGTTGTACCAGGAAATGAAAAAACAAAAGCTGTTGTAATACATTGAAATACGAAAAAAAGCGAAAAAGTGCTCGTTTTGTAAAAATATAGTAAAAACGTTTCGATAAAAACTGTGCAATATGCACAAAAATGATATATAAAAATATACATTGCAAAATATTGACAATGGTAAAAGCTAATGTTATCCTACTTTTGGAACAAACGGTTGCGCAAAATTGGAAGCGTTTCCAAAAACAAAGTTCCATAACATATCGTTTTAGGAGGATAATGAGTATGAAAAAGAAATTGTTAGCAGCTCTTCTTTCCGTATCCATGGTAGCAGCATTGTTAGCTGGATGTGGAAGCAAGGAAGCGGACAACAGTGCAGCTTCAAATGAAGCAGCAACCACAGAGACAACTGAAACAACCGAGGCAGCAGAGTCCACAGACAATGCTGAAGAAGCAGCACCTGCAGACGTTGATTACGGAACCGGTGCAATTACAATCTGGGTTGCAGAAGAAGTAAATGCTTTTACAAAGGCACAGGTTGACAAATTTATGGAAGAAAATCCCCAGTTTGCCGGCTACACAGTAACAATCGAAGCTGTTGGTGAAGGTGATGCAGCCAGCAACATGATTACTGACGTAGAAGGGGGGGCAGATATCTACGGATTTGCGCAGGACCAGTTGGCACGTCTTGTATCAGCAGGCTCAATCATGGAAGTTATCGGCGACTATGCTAACTTTGTATCTACCAGCAATGATGCAGGTGCTGTTGGCGCAGCTACTATGGGTGATGCAATCTACGCATTCCCTGTTACTTCCGATAACGGATATTTTATGTATTATGACAAATCTGTTGTAACTGATCCTACTTCTCTTGAAAAAATTGTTGAAGACTGTGAAGCAGCTGGCAAAGGCGTTTACATGGAAATCAACTCCGGATGGTATCAGACAGCATTCTTCTTTGCAACAGGCTGTGAACTTACCTATGATGCAGATTCTACAGGTAAGTTTGTAAAGGCTAATGTTACCTATGCTTCTGACAATGGCGTTAAGGCTTTAAAGAAGATGATTGAACTGTCCAAGTCTCCTTCATTCTTTAATGGTTCCTCTATCAGCAATGCTACAAATCCTGGTGCAATCATCGATGGTACATGGGATTCAAGTGCAGCTAAAGAAGTATTTGGCGACAACTATGCATGTGCAAAGCTTCCTACCTTTACTGTTGACGGCGAATCATTCCAGTTCAGCGGATTTGGCGGATTCAAGCTTTTAGGCTTAAAGCCTCAGACAGATACCAACAAGGCAGTTGTTTGTCTTGAACTTGCTAAGTACCTTTCAAGTGCAGAAGTTCAGCTTGCACGTTACAACGAAGTAGGCTGGGGCCCTTCCAACATGGAAGCACAGGCTGATGAAGCAGTTAAGGCTGACGAGGCTCTTTCCGCACTTGCTGAGCAGCTTGCATTCACAATTCCTCAGGGACAGTATCCTAACGATTACTGGACTCTGGCAACAGCTCTTGGTGATGATGTAATTGCTGATAAATATGACAATGCATCTGATGAAGAATTAATGAGCGTTCTGGAAGAGTTCCAGGCAACCTGTGAATCCTACGCTCAGTAGGCAGATCACAAAATGATATATGGCTGTGTCGGGCGGACTGCTTTGCGGTCTGCGGCAGCATTTTTTTCATGGCAGCTAAAGGGGAAAACAGCTTTTGGCTGTCATGAAAAATAAAGAGGAAATTTTATTCGGAGAAATTTACTTCAAACAAAAAATATAACATAAAAAATTGTGATTTGGAGGCGGACATGGGGAAAGAAAGTAAACTATCTGCCAATATTCAGAATATGTTTTCTAATATAGGCAAAAATGTGAAAGAGATTGGTACAACTTTTACGGAAGGCGATTGGAAGACAAAGGTGTCTTTCTTAATCATGGGCTTTGGTCAGTTCATGCATAAGCAGTTCCTTCGGGGAATCGTTTTTCTAGGTGTAGAAATTCTTTTTATCTATTACATGATTTCATTTGGCGCGGAATATCTTGCAGGTATTGTTACACTGGGTACAACTGCCAGCTATGTGGATAAATCAGGGGTGGTTCCGGTTACTGTTTATGGGGACAACAGCTTCCTGATCTTGCTATATGGCATACTAACAATTTTTGTGATTTTTGCATTTATTTATTTATGGAGAGTGAACATTCGCCAGAACAGGCAGATGCAGATGTATCTGGCACAGGGAAGAAAGCTCCCTACCTCTAAAGAAGATTTGCATTCATTGATCAATGAAAATTTCTTTAAAACGCTGCTGGTACTGCCTAACCTTGGAGTGTTTGTTTTTATCATACTACCGATTATTTTTATGATTTGTGTAGCGTTTACAAATTTTGATGCGGATCATCAGCCGCCTGCCGCTTTATTTTCATGGACAGGATTTGAAAACTTTAAGAATCTGTTTTCCATTGGTTCCGCAGGTTTTGGTTCTACCTTCTTTACCGTATTGGGCTGGACTTTGGTATGGGCATTTTTTGCAACCTTCCTGAATTATTTTCTGGGTATGGGCGTTGCAATTATGATAAATAAAAAGGGCATTAAGTTTAAAAAGCTGTGGAGAACGATCCTGGTTATGACAATTGCGATTCCTCAGTTTGTATCTTTGCTTTATGTTTATAAGATGTTTGCAAATGACGGACTGGTAAACGGATACCTGTTAAAATGGGGATTGATTGATAATTTCATTCCCTTCTGGTCAAATGCAACCTATGCACGTATTTTGATTATTATTATTAATGTATGGATTGGTATTCCTTATATGATGCTGATGGCAACCGGTATTTTAATGAATATTCCGGAGGACTTATACGAAAGTGCAAGAATTGACGGGGCAAACGGTTTCCAGATGTTTATGAAGATTACGCTTCCCTACATGCTGTTTATAACAGGACCATACCTTTTAACTTCATTTACAGGTAACTTAAATAACTTTAACGTAATCTTCCTGTTGACACAGGGTAATCCGAAATCAATGGATCTGGCAGGCGGAGCCGGATATACGGATCTGCTTATTACCTGGCTGTATAAGCTGACCATCAACGACACAAATTATCGAATGGCAGCAGTAATTGGTATCATGGTATTTGTGGTTACGGCAGTAATATCACTGGTAGTATATCGTATCCTGCCGTCTGTAAAAGATGAGGAGGGATTCCAATAATGGCAAACACAACTAAGACAAGATCAAGAAGTTTTCATACAAAAGTCAGCAATACAATTACTTATATCGTGTTGATCCTTATGAGCATTATCTGGCTGTTCCCATTTGTAGGGCTGGTGTTCCAAAGCTTCCGTTCTTATGCAACGGAGTATGGCGGCATGGTATCCTACATTATTCCAAAGGTTTTCTCATGGGACAATTACACATACCTTTTCAGTGAGGAGTGTTCTTTTGTAAGATGGTATTTAAATACGTTGATCATAGCTTTTTCTGTGGCTGTGCTCAATACAATTATGATTCTCTGCGTGGCATATGCTTTGTCAAGAAGCCGCTTTAAAGGAAGAACTTTTATGATGCAGCTTTGGCTGATTCTTGGTATGTTCCCTGGCTTCCTTACTATGATTTGTCTGTATTTCCTATTGAAGCAGATAGGACTGACACAGGCAGGGGCTATTCCAGGTTTGATACTGGTTACTGTTGCCGGTGCCGGTATGAAATATTATGTAAGTAAGGGATATTTGGATACAGTTCCTAAGGCCCTTGATGAATCAGCAAGAATTGACGGTGCTTCCAATGCAAGAATTGCACTTACCATTATCCTGCCATTGGCAAAACCTATTATTATTTATACGGCACTGGAAGCATTCATGGCACCTTGGTGTGATTACGTATTTGCTTCTTATGTGGCCTTTGGATACAGCGACAGCTATAACGTGGCAGTAGCGTTACAAAGATGGGTATGGACAAATGATTATCAGGGCTTTTTCACAAGGTTCTGCGCCGGCGGCGTACTTGTTGCAATTCCGGTAACAATTTTGTTCATGTGCCTGCAGAAGTATTATGTTGAAGGTGTTACAGGTGGTGCAGTAAAAGGTTAATAGTTTGTTATATATGGATCTAAAAAGTATTGAAATATGACAATTGATGATATTGCAAGAGAATTAAATATTTCCAAAACTACCGTTTCCAGGGCTATCTCTGGAAAGGGTAGGATTGGAACAAAAACAAGAGAAAAAGTTTTAAAATATATCAATGAAAATAATTACAGGCCCAACGCCCTCGCAAAAGGGCTGGCTCAGTCCAGAACTTTTAATATTGGTTTTGTTATGCCGGAGGATTATAATCTTACGGAGCTTTCGTTTTTTCAAAACTGCATGTGGGGCATTAGCAGCAAGGCGTCAGAATTAGACTATGATGTAATCATTTCAATGGTAACGGAAAATAACATTTCCAGATTGGAACGCCTTGTTGACAACCAAAAAGTGGATGGCATTATTTTGGGAAGAACTCTGGAAAATGATCCGGCTGTAGAATATTTGAAAAATGCAGGAATTCCTTTTGTAGCTATTGGTGCTGCGGAAGATAAGAGTGTGCCACAGATTGATAATGATCACCTGGCCGGCAGCAGTGAGCTTACGAGTCTGCTTTTGAAAGAAGGGATAAGAAAGCTGGCGCTGATCGGAGGCAGTATGCGTCATATCGTAAATCAAAACCGCCTGAAAGGATATGAGGACGCGTTTAAGAAAAATAAGATTGCGATTGACGATAGTGTGATTTATACCGATACATGCAGCAAAATCAGGATTGAAGAGGCAGTCAGGGATTTACTTTTAAAAAAGGCGGAATGTATTTTATGTATGGATGATGCCATTTGCATTCATGTATTGAATACACTTGAAAATGAAGCTGTCAGAGTGCCCAGGGACATTAAGGTGGCTTCTTTTTATAACAGCAGAATGCTGGAAAACCACCAACCGGCTATTACGTCGCTTCAGTTTGATGCGATGGAGCTTGGCGCGGCAAGCTGCAGATTGTTGGCAGACTGTATTGAAAAGAGGGAAGCTGCAAACCAGACACTGCTTGGGTATCAGCTTGTAATAAATGAATCAACGAAGTTTTAGGATGCTATTATACGGGAAGGGACAGGAATAAAAAGTTGGAAAAATTTGTTGTAAATATTATCCATAGGCCGGAGATGGTGCCAGAATATGCAGAAAAGGTGACCGGTCATGGAAAGGAAGAAGATATTGGAAGAACTGCACTGCTGACAGAATCTTTGGATATTTTCAGACTGCAGCAGGACTGTGCGCATAAGTATGGCTTAAAAACCACAATTCAAATGACATATGCCAGTCTTTTTAATGAGGAAGCAATTTCAATTGCAAAAGAACATCATGAAAAGTATGGGGATGAAATCGCATTATCCCTTTTAGGTCTTCCCTGTAAGGAATTTAGGGAGAAATATAAGACAAAAGATTTTTGCATCTGGATGTTTTCTATGGAGGATAAAAAATCTATTGTAGATGATGTGTTTGGAAAATTCTATGATACATTTGGATTTTATCCGGAATCCACAGGCTCCTATTATATGGATGCGGAACTGGTTAATTATATTAAGGAAAAGTATCCTTCTGTAAAATGTGCGGTGGCAACCTGCTGGGAGGAAGGCCCCAAGGCTTATCATACCTGTAATAATTCCTGGTATACTTTTATGGATGGCGGTCCCTGGAATCCCTGGATTCCCTCTAAGCAGAATATTCATGCGCCTGCTGCCAATGAGGCGGAAGACAGCGGTATTGTTGCAATTCCACATCTGTCAAGGGATTTGCTTGCATGCTATGACGGAAATGGCTCTAATTTTGGAACCCATCCTCAGAATGTACTGCGCGGCATGATTTATGATACCAAGACATGGGAGTATCCTTATTTATATAATTTAATAGACCAGTATCGTTCATTGGAAAAATACAACAATGGATATGCTTATAACATGATGTTTGTAGGACCAGGCTGGTTAAATAAGATGGGACGCTGGGAATCACCCTTTGAGCTTCTTAAAAAATCTTATGATGACGGTATGGCTTATTATGGAAAGCTAAAAGAAGAAGGCAAGCTGGAAGACATGACTATGGCAGAGTTTGCTGACTATTTCAGAAGTAAAAAGACCTATACGGAACCTGAGTGTGCATTGTGGAGAGACATTCTTTATGGCTCAGATAAGCAGTTATTCTGGTACTGCGATCCTTATATGCGTGCCTGCATCAATATGGACCAGGGCGGTGCGCTTGTTGATCTTCGTCCCTATGCGGCAAAGCTGAAGTGGGAAGTTGGTATTGGAACTCCTCATATTCAGGATGCTTCATATCCGTTTTTGATTCAGGAAAAATATCGTGCAGGCTACTTTACTCATTATGCAGGAGAGGGAACTGTAAGGAGTGCAAAGCTTTCCTATAATGGTGAAGAAGTGGATTTGTGCCTGTGCAGAACAAAAGCAAGGTTTAGTGAAGAAGTAATTACACAGGGAAAGAAGACAAGGATACTTACCTTAGAGCCTGTTACCATTGAGTTTTATGATTTAACTGTAAAGCTTCAGACGAAAATTTATTTTGAGGAAGGAAGTTCAGAAATCAGGATGGAAAGAACTGTTCTTGAAATGAGCAACCCTGAAGCCAGGGTGGAGTTAAATGAATATATGGTAGCCTGCTATGGTACTACGGAATATACAGAAGATATGTCAGAGATCACTCTTAGCTGCAAAGGGAAAAATGGGGATAAGACAATTGCTTATGCCTATAAATGCAGGGAAGAAGAGGAAGAAGGAGCTTTATCCGTGGAAGCTGTAATTCCGCCGGTTGATACAAGGGTATCAATGAGAATGTCTGATGAAAAGGCTGTAGGATATATCAAAGAAGGTTACGCATTTTCACCCATGTTTACATTGGGCTATAAAACAACACTTATGGATAAGGAGGTAGTTTCCACATGGCTCAAGCTGGAAAAGGCAAACTAAATTATAGATGTCCCTCCTGTTTTATGAGGGATCTGGATATTGACATGTTTTATGATAAGGATAAGAAAGAATATTACTGTATCCGCTGTCAATATACGGGGACAGAGGAAGATGTACTTGCAAAAAACGAAATGGTAAGGTTCCGGTATCGGGATATGTATAAACGATTTACAAGTTTTGACTGATGGAAGTTTAAAGGGCTGTGAAAAAATGAAGTTGAATTAACTGCGTTTTTTCAGCCCTTTATTTTCGGTTGATGATGTTTGACACAAAGAATATTTTGCTGTATTTTTGTAATTATAAAGCAGGAAGGATTTGGAGTAATATGAAATATTATAAAGGAATGGATATTTCCACACTTTTGGAGGTAGAACGCTGTGGAGGGAAGTTTTATGATAAAGGAGAAGAAAGAGAGCTGCTCTCCATTTTAAAAGATTATGATGTGAATGCCTTAAGAGTACGATTGTGGAATCACCCCTATTCGGAAGAAGGAAAGCCATATGGCGCCGGAACAAATGATTTTGAAGCAGCAAAGAAACTGCTGCGCAGAGGAAAAGATTTAGGGTTTGACATTTTGCTTGATTACCATTATAGTGATTTCTGGGCTGATCCGGGAAAGCAGTTTGTGCCAAAGGCATGGAGGGGATATTCTGTGGAGCAGCTGGAACAGGCAGTTTATGACTATACCAGAATTACATTAAATGAATTAATGGAAAATGACCTTCTGCCTGAAATGATACAAGTGGGAAATGAATTATCAAATGGTCTTTTGTGGCCTACAGGACGGGTGCCGGAATATGATAATATTGCCAGATATGTAAAATCCGGCATAAGGGCGGTGCGTGATGTGTCCAGAATTTCCGGCAAAGACATAAAAGTTATGGTTCATTTGGACAATGGCGGAAACAATGCCCTTTATCGGGAATGGTTTGATAATTTTACAGGCAGAGGCGGAGAATTTGATATAATAGGGCTTTCTTATTACCCTTTTTGGCATGGAACTATGGATATGCTGATTGATAACATGAAAGACATTGCCCTGCGGTATGAAAAAGATTTGATTATCGCTGAAGTTTCTATGGGATTTACAATGGAAGATTATGCTTCTTATGAGAAACTTTCGAAAGAGGAAAGAAAGGGAATGGCAACCAGGCAGGGGCTGGTGGATAAAATAGAGTTCCCTATGACAGTAGAAGGCCAAAAGGATTTTATGAAAAAGCTTCTGGAAAGACTGGAAGAAATACCAAAAGGACGGGGAAAAGGCTTCTTCTATTGGGAGCCGGCCTGGATACCGGTTCCGGGAAGCGGATGGGCAACAGAAAGCGCCTTGAAGTATATTGAGGATAAAGGTCCCTGCGGCAATGAATGGGCAAATCAGGCTTTGTTTGACTATCAGGGAAATGCACTTCCGGCTCTTGAGGTAGTAAAGGATTATAAACATGATTAAACTAATTGCATCTGATGTGGATGGAACATTGATTCAGGATTCTACTCCCGATCTGTACAGGGAGATGGTGGAGACCATTTATAAGTTAAAGAAAAAAGGGATTTTGTTTTGCGCAGCAAGCGGCAGGCAGTACTTTAGTCTTCGCAATGTGTTTCGGGATGTGGCGGATGAGATTGCTTATATTGCGGAAAATGGAGCACATATTTGCTATCAGAATAAAAATATTTCCGTTACCCCCATGAAAAAAGAGCATATTGAAGGGATTATGGCTATGCTGCGTCCTTATTATGGAGAGTGTGAAACTGTGGTTTCTACTGCAAACGGAAGCTTGATTGAAAGCAAAAATCAGGAATTTATTCATTTGCTTACCTATGGATATCATAATCATTTCAGATTAGTGGAAGATGTATTAAAGGAAAAGGAAGAAATTATTAAAATTGCGGTTTATCGTAAGGGAAGTATCCGCAGGCTGGGTGAAGGAAACTTTATACCTCCATGGGAAGGTAAAGTCAAAGCATGTATGGCTGGTGAGGAATGGGTGGACTTTATGGACCAATCGGTAGATAAAGGAAACGGCCTTAAGGTGCTGGAAAAATTCCTGGGAATCTGTAAAGAAGAAACTATGGCTTTTGGAGATAATAATAATGATATCGGCATGATGCTGGCAGCGGGAACAAGCTATGCAGTTGACACTGCGGTGAAGGAAGTAAAAAAAGCAGCGGACTATGTCTGTCCGGGATGGAAAGACAAGGGAGTCTATCAAATAATTCAACAAAAAATTTTTCAAGGTATTGACTGAATCAAATATGCAAAGCATAATATATAGTAACAGATGATTGGTGCAATGGGATAAATTCGGGCCCATTCCGAAGGAAGAAGATTTCCTGAGGAAGGCTCATGGAAGAAAGGCATGGGTATTGGTATGCATGAGTTTGATGATGTGGTTTTACAATGTTTTTTAGAAAATCAGGGACAGTTGTTTCCAGAGGAAAATGTGGCTTCTAACCTTGAGGAGGCTGAGGCGTTTTTAGAAGAATGTCTTGCTGTTGTGGTGAATTCCATTGAAGAGGTCTGGGAATTTTTTGAAGAGGAAGGCCTTGACGTAGAGGGAATGGATAAAGAGGAGATTCTTGAGGCTGACGAAGTTTTTGATGTTGGAGACGGAAGATACCTGATCGTCGAAGGGTAAGATTAAATTATGATGAATAAAGAAATAGATAATAAGCTTGAACTAAAAAGAATTGCCATTTTTTTGGGAATTACTTTTTTCCTGACTTATGGCGTGGAAATTTTTTTGATCAGGCATATGGTGGGAAGTTCAGATTTAAACAGGGCGTATCTGGCACAGATGCTTGTGGCGGGAGTTATGTTTTTCCCGGCCTGCGGCGCACTTCTTGCAAGACTTCTGACAGGGGAAAAGCTGTCAAAAGACAATTTGAAGCTGGCGCCTAATTTAAAGGGAAATTTAAAGTATTATGGAATGGCATGGTTTGGAACAGTATTTTTAATTTTTTTCGGAGCTGTCCTGTATTTTTTGATTTTTCCCAATCATTTTGACAAAGATATGGGGTATGTAAAGGTATTGTATGAATCTCAGGGTGTTACTGTAAATAACAGTGAATTAAGGGGAATTATGATCACTCAGGCATTGATGGGAATTTTCCTGTCGCCTGTTCTTAATTTTGTTAATTGTTTTGGTGAAGAATGGGGATGGCGCGGTTATCTGCTTCCTAAAATGCTTGGACGGTTTAAGGTAGTTCCCGCCCTATTAATAACAGGTTTGATATGGGGACTTTGGCATGCACCTTTAACGGTTATGGGGCATAATTATGGCTTGGGCTATAAAGGATATCCTGTGACTGGTATTTTTGCAATGTGCCTGTTTTGTATCGTAATGGGAATTCTTTTTTCCTATGTAACAATCAGGACGGGCAGTTGTATTCCGGCTGTAATCGGGCACGCTGTTTTAAATGGACTTTCGGCAATAGGGCTTTGCTTTACTTCGCTGCAGAACCCTTATAATATATTTTTAGGACCAGCGCCCACAGGAGTGATCGGCGGTATGGGATTTATTCTTTTGGCGGCAGTGCTTTTGACTCTTTTATATAAGGAAGAAAAGCAAAAAAAGTAAGAATGTGTATTGCTTTTTTTTAGGCAGGGTGCTACAATACAATAGAATTAAAGATAGTTACTAATCTAGAGTGGACTTGTCGGTCCACTCTTTTTTAGGAAATTTTTAGAGGTGAATGAATGTCAAAAAAAGAAAACTATGAAGCAAAAGCGGAAGAACTGCTAAAGCCTATTGCAGAAGCAAATCACGTGGAAATTTATGATGTGGAGTATGTAAAAGAGGGCAGTGAGTGGTATTTAAGATGTTATATTGACAAAGAGGAGGGAGTAAGCATAAATGACTGCGAGGCGGTAAGCCGGGCACTGTCAGATGAACTGGACCGGACGGATTTTATTGATGATGCTTATATTTTGGAAGTTAGTTCTCCGGGACTTGGCCGGACTTTAAAAAAAGATAAACATTTAAGAAAAAGCCTGCTTGAAGAGGTTGAAGTAAAGACTTATAAGCCCATAATGGGAAAGAAGGAGTTTACCGGAATATTAAAGGCTTTTGATGAAGATACGGTTACTTTGGGGGCAGCCTTAAAAGAGGGAATAGAAGATATTATTTTTGATAGAAAAGACATAGCGGTTATAAAACTGACATTAGATTTTTAGTCCGGAAAATAAGGGCGGAAAGGGATAAGGGAAAATGAACAAAGAATTAATGGAAGCACTGGATATTTTAGAAAAGGAAAAGGAAATCAGCAAAGAAACATTGTTTGAAGCAATTGAAAATTCTCTGATTACAGCATGCAAAAACCATTTTGGAAAGTCTGATAATATTAAAGTGGAAATTGACAGAGACACCTGCGATTTCCTCTGTTATGCGGAAAAAGAAGTTGTGGAGGAACCGGAAGACGACTGTCTTCAGATATCCTTGGAGGATGCGGCGGAAATCAAATCGGATGCGGCGCTGGGGGATATTATCCATGTGGAAATTAAATCAAAAGAATTTGGACGTATTGCAACACAAAATGCGAAAAACGTGATTTTGCAAAAGATTCGGGAAGAAGAAAGAAGTGTTATTTATAATCAGTACTTTGAAAAAGAAAAAGATGTTGCGACTGGTATAGTACAGCGTTATATGGGCAGGAACATCAGTATTAATTTAGGTAAGGCGGACGGTATCTTAAATGAAAGCGAACAGGTAAAAGGAGAGGTATTTAAACCTACAGAGAGAATTAAGGTATATATTCTTGAGGTTAAGAATACACCTAAAGGACCAAGGATTTTAGTCAGCCGTACCCATCCGGAGCTGATTAAGCGGTTGTTTGAGTCAGAAGTTACTGAAATCAAGGATGGCACGGTGGAGATTATGAGTATTGCCAGGGAAGCAGGAAGCAGAACCAAGATGGCTGTCAGATCAAACAATCCCAATGTCGATGCAGTGGGTGCATGTGTAGGATTAAACGGTGCAAGAGTAAATTCTATTGTGGAAGAACTTCGTGGGGAAAAGATCGATATTATCAATTGGGATGAAAACCCGGGCAATTTGATCCAGAATGCTCTTTCACCGGCAAAAATTGTTGCTGTGTTTGCTGATCCTGATGAAAAGACAGCAAAGGTGGTAGTTCCTGATTATCAGCTTTCTCTTGCCATCGGTAAGGAAGGCCAGAATGCAAGACTGGCAGCAAGACTTACCGGATACAAGATCGATATAAAGAGTGAAACCCAGGCGAAGGATGCACCAGGCTTCCGTTATGAAGATTATATGGATGAATATGACGAGTATGATGCGTATGAAGAAGAATACGGGGAATATGAGGAAGAAGCACCTGAGACTACGGAGTAAGGGGGAATTTGAATGGCAAAGAAAATTCCCATGCGGCAATGTGTAGGATGCGGAGAGATGAAAAGCAAAAAAGAAATGATGCGTGTCCTTAAAACGCCGGAAGAGGAAATCGTTTTAGATGTAACCGGAAAAAAAAATGGAAGAGGAGCTTATCTTTGTAAGTCAGGTGAGTGTCTTTTAAAGGCACGAAAGAATAAAGGATTAGAACGGTCTTTCAAAATGAGTATTCCAAATGAAGTTTATGACAATCTGGAAAAGGAGTTTGATGCTCTTAATGAATGATAAAATTTTATCTCTTTTGGGGCTGGCTGCGAAAGGAAGAAATTTAGTGAGCGGCGAGTTTTCCACAGAAAAAGCAGTGAAGGAAGGCAAGGCGGCATTAGTAATTGTAAGCAGTGATGCTTCTGATAATACGAAAAAGAAATTTACGAATATGTGTAAGTTTTACAAAGTACCGATTTATTTTTATGCCTCAAAAGAAAATTTAGGGAGAGCAATCGGAAGGGAAATGCGTTCGTCAGTTGCGGTTACAAACGGGAAGATGGCAGAAAATATATGGAAGCATTTGGAAGAATCATAGGAATTAAGACGGAGGTAATAGAATGGCCAAAATTAAAGTGCATGAAATAGCAAAAGAATTGGGAAAGCAAAGTAAAGAAATTATCAGTTTTTTACAGGATAAAGGAATTGAGGCAAAGGCAGCACAAAGCTCACTTGAAGAGGAAGCAGCGGCTTTGGTAAGAAAGGCATTTGGAAAGCGGGAAGAGATGAAAGAAGAAGCACCAGCAGTGATAAAGGAAGATATGGCGGAACAAAAGCAGGCATCTGTACCGGATGACGGAAACAAAACAGCATCGGTAAAGGCGGCGGGGAACAAAGTGGAAAACAGACAGGAAAATAAAAACGTCAGACCAGTGCAAAATTCAGGGGAAGCGCCTAAGAAAAAGAAAAAGATTATTTTTGTAAGCAACCCTCATAACAGTAATATGCCGGGACAGCGTCCCCAAAATGACCGCAGGCCGGCGCAGGGAAATAGAAATTCAAATTCAAATCCGAATTCAAATGCAAATACAGGACGTCAGGGACAGGGACAAGGGCAGGGGAGGCCTCAGGCAGAAACACCTCATAAGCTCATTCGTCCTTTAACGGCACCTTCCGTTCCGGAAAGCATGCAGGTGGATTTTAAAGAAAATGCAAGGAAAATGATGGGAGATAAACAGCCTGCCAAAGCTGTGCAGAAACCACAAAATACTACTGCGGCTGAAAATACGCCTCCTGTAAAGGAAGCTGCTGCGCCGAAACCATTCCATAAAGACGAAAGGTTTAAAAAGAATGAGAGAACTCAGGAAAATTCTGGAAACAATCAGGGAGAAAGGCCTGCAAGGAACGACGCCCGCAGACCTGAAGGCACTAATCGTTCAGGTAATCAAAATAGCAGGGGTGATTTTAGGAATAATGGCACTGACAGGAATAATAACAGATATGGTAACAATAATAACCGCCTTGAAAGAAGCGACAAAGGACAGGATAATAGATTTAAGCGTCCTGAAAAACAGGGTAAGAGTTTCACTCCGGAAGCCCCGGCTAAGGATGAAAAACGCAGGGATGAGGAAAAGCGCAGAATAGGACAGGAGAGAGATAGAAAGTCAAAGAAAGACTTTATTTATGAGGATGATGAGGCTGTCATCAAAAATAAAAATAAAGCAGGCAGATTTATTAAGCCTGAAAAGAAAGTGGAAGAGGCAGTTGAGGAACAGATTAAGGTAATATCTATTCCTGAATCCCTTACGCTTAAGGAACTTGCCGATAAGATGAAGCTTCAGCCTTCCGTCATTATCAAAAAACTGTTCCTACAGGGGCAGATTGTAACTGTTAATTCAGATATTTCCTTTGAAGAAGCGGAAAACATTGCCATTGAATATGAAATTATCTGCGAAAAAGAAGTAAAAGTTGATGTGATTGAAGAATTGCTGAAAGAAGATGAGGAAGAAGCAGAGAAAATGGAGAACAGGCCGCCTGTTATTTGTGTAATGGGGCATGTAGATCATGGTAAAACTTCCCTCCTTGATGCAATTCGTAAAACAAATGTAACAGATAAAGAAGCTGGTGGTATTACACAGCACATAGGTGCATATACTGTAAATGTTAACGGTCAGTCCATAACATTCCTTGACACGCCGGGACATGAAGCATTTACGGCAATGCGTATGCGGGGGGCAAATTCCACGGATATTGCAATTTTAGTAGTTGCGGCAGATGATGGGGTTATGCCTCAGACAGTGGAAGCGATTAACCATGCAAAGGCAGCCGGAATTGAAATTATTGTGGCTGTAAATAAGATTGATAAGCCGGGAGCTAATATTGACAGAGTAAAACAGGAAATGACAGAGTATGAACTGATTCCTGTTGACTGGGGCGGAACAACGGAGTTTGTACCTGTTTCAGCAAAATCCGGTGAAGGAATTGAAACACTGCTTGAGACGATTCTGCTTACTGCTGAAATTCTGGAATTAAAGGCAAATCCTAACAGACGTGCAAGAGGTCTTGTAATTGAAGCGGAACTTGATAAAGGGCGTGGACCGGTTGCCACTGTTCTGGTGCAGAAAGGAACCCTTCATGTGGGAGACTTTATTTCTGCCGGTGCAAGTCACGGCAAAGTAAGAGCAATGATTGATGATAAGGGAAGAAGGGTAAAAGAAGCAGATCCTTCCACTCCTGTTGAGATTTTAGGACTTTCTGACGTGCCAAGTGCGGGTGAAGTATTTATTGCTCATGAAAATGACAAGACTGCAAAATCTTATGCAGAAACTTATCTTGCACAAAATAAGGAAAAGATGCTGGAGGAGACCAAGGCAAAAATGTCTCTGGATGATCTTTTCAGCCAGATTCAGGCAGGAAATTTAAAGGAACTTAATATTATTGTTAAGGCAGATGTGCAGGGCAGTGTGGAAGCTGTAAAACAGAGTCTTATGAAGCTTTCCAACGAGGAAGTAGTTGTAAAATGCATTCATGGCGGTGTAGGCGCCATCAACGAATCCGATGTTTCCCTGGCTTCCGCGTCATCAGCAATTATTATTGGATTTAATGTGCGTCCTGATGCAATGGCAAAGACTATCGCAGAGCGTGAAGGCGTTGACATTAGACTTTACAGAGTCATTTATCAGGCAATTGAAGATATTGAAGCTGCAATGAAGGGAATGCTGGATCCTGTTTTTGAGGAAAAAGTAATTGGTCATGCAGAGGTAAGACAGATATTTAAAGCATCTGCAGTGGGTAATATTGCAGGCTCATACGTTCTTGACGGTATTTTCCAGAGAGACTGTAAGGTACGAATCAGCAGGGAAGGAAATCAGATTTACGAAGGCCAGCTTGCATCCTTAAAGAGATTTAAGGATGATGTAAAAGAAGTTAAAGCTGGATTTGAATGTGGTTTTGTCTTTGATGGATTTGACCAGATGCAGGAGCTTGATATTGTAGAAGCTTATATTATGGTGGAGGTCCCCAGGTGAGAAAAAACAGCATGAAAAATACCCGTATTAACGGGGAAGTACAAAAAACTTTGGCGGAAATAATCAGAGGAGATTTAAAGGATCCCAGAATCAGTCCTTTAACTTCTGTAGTTTCCGTAGAAGTTGCACCTGATTTAAAGACTTGTAAAGCATGGATCAGCGTATATGGGGATGAGAAACTGCAAAAGGCCACGCTGGAAGGCTTAAAAAGTGCAGAAGGCTTTATCCGCAAAGAACTGGCAAGAAGAATTAATTTAAGAAATACGCCGGAAATACGTTTTATTGTGGATCAATCTATTGCATATGGTGTAAAAATGTCTAAATTGATTGATGAAGTCAACCGGAAAGATGATGAGTAAAAAAACGGAGATCGATGGTTATGAATATTTGTGAAGAGGTAAAAAATACCAGGACCATTGGTATTAGTGGTCATTTACGCCCTGATGGAGATTGTGTCGGAGCGGTTATGGGGCTGTATCTTTACTTAAAAAAAGCGTGCCCTATGGCAGAGGTGCAGGTTTTGCTTGAAAAACCTGCAGATATATTTAGCTGTATCAAAGGCATAGATGAAATACATACGGATTTTTGTACAAATACAGAGGTGTTTGACGCATTCATAGTGGTAGATTCCGATAAAACAAGAACTGGTGAAGCTGAAAAATATTTTGATAAAGCGGAAAAGACCATCAACATTGATCACCATATTAGCAACAGTGGAAGCGGAATGGTGAATTATATTGAACCCTCGGCAAGTTCTGCCAGTGAGCTTGTCTATAAGGCAATAGAAGATAAGTCTTTGATAGATGAAGAAATAGCTAAAGCATTATATATTGGAATGATTCATGATACAGGAGTGTTTCAGTATTCCAATACATCACCGGAAACATTAAAAATTGCGGCAGAGCTAATTGATTATGGGTTTGACTTTTCCAGATTGATTGATGAAACTTTTTATGAAAAGACTTATGTCCAGAATCAGATTTTGGGCCGGGCGCTTTTGGAGAGCATCCTTTTTATGGATGGCAGATGTGTGGTCAGTATGATAGATAAAAAGACTATGAACTTTTATCAGGTGGGGCCTGGTGATCTGGAGGGAATTGTAAGTCAATTGAGAAATACCAAAGGTGTGGAATGCGCAATTTTCATGTATCAGATTGAATCTATGAAGTATAAGGTAAGTCTCAGATCTAATGGAAAAGTGGATGTTGCTAAGGTTGCGGCTTTCTTTGGCGGCGGCGGGCATGTGAGGGCCGCAGGCGCTACTATGCAGGGAACTTTCCATGACATAGCTAATAATTTATCGGCTCAGATTGAGTTACAGCTATAACAGACTGCCGGGTAAAGAAAGGCTTAGGAGTAAGTATGTATCATGGAATAATAAACGTATATAAAGAAGCCGGCTATACATCTCATGATGTGGTAGCCAGGCTTCGCGGCATTTGTAAACAGAAAAAGATCGGACATACAGGAACCCTTGATCCGGATGCGGTGGGGGTTCTTCCTGTATGTCTGGGGAATGGTACAAAGCTTTGCGATCTTCTGGCAGATAGAACCAAAGAGTATATTGCGGTTTTGCGGCTGGGGATTGTTACAGATACACAGGATATGTCAGGAATGGTTTTAAGCAGAAACAATGCGGAAGTTGATCAGGAGCAGGTAAAACAGGTTATTGCCTCCTTTCAGGGAGAACAGCAGCAGATTCCTCCCATGTATTCCGCTCTTAAAGTTAATGGGAAAAAGCTTTATGAGCTTGCAAGGGAAGGAAAAGAGATCGAGAGAAAACCCAGACCGGTTACTGTTTATGAAATAGAAGTGATAAAGGAAACCCATCCTGAATATACCATCAGGGTGAATTGTTCCAAGGGAACTTATATCAGAACTTTGTGCCATGATATAGGGCAGAGGCTGGGGTGCGGCGGTGCTATGGCAAGTCTGTCAAGAACCAGAGTGGGTGAGTTTAAAATTGACCAGGCAGATACCCTTGACCAGCTTCAGAGCCTTGCAGAAAAAGGGCAGCTTTCCCAGGTGGTGATCCCGGTAGAAAAGATGTTTGAGAATATCCCCGGGGTATATGTAAAGGAAGGGAGCTTTAAAGCACTGAAAAATGGGAATCAGCTAAAATCTGGGGAACTTCAGTTAAAAGAAAGCGCCGCAGGTTCGGATTTAGATATCATAAAAGATGGACAAGAAGTGCGGGTGTATGACCACAGGGGAATTTTTTATGGAATTTATAGTTACAGAAGGCAGTACAGATTATTTTCTCCTGTAAAGCTTTTTATACCGGAAATGTAATACAAATAGCGGGTAAGGATTGATTATGAAGATTATTTGTGATACGACAGAATTTCAAATGGAACAAAAATCTGCTGTTGCCATTGGAAAGTTTGATGGTGTACACAGAGGACATATGGAGCTTTTGTCCCACATCATTCAAATGAAAAAGAAGAAAATGGCGGCGGTGGTTTTTACCTTTCATCCTTCTGCGGCAGTCTTTTTTGGGCAGTCTAAGGAGGCGGAGCTTACTACCAGATATGAAAAAAGACAGTTGTTTGAATCTATGGGTGTGGATGTTCTGGTAGAATTTCCATTAAATAAAGAGACTGCCGCCACGTCGCCGGAGGAATTTGTAGAAAAGATTCTTGCCCGGCAGATGCAAGCCGGGTATATTGCTGCCGGAGCAGATGTATCATTTGGTTATAAGGGACTTGGCAACAAGGAACTTCTTATCCGGATGGCAGGGCAGTTAGATTATCAGGTAGAAATTATTAATAAAGTATATGAGGAAGCTCGGGAGATTAGTTCTACTTATGTAAGGGAAGAGGTTGAAAAAGGCGATATGGAGAAAACAGCCCGTCTGCTTGGAAGATTTTACAGCTTTGAAGGACAGGTGGAGCGTGGAAACCGGCTTGGAAGAAAGCTGGGGATGCCTACTTTAAATCTGTATCCTGAGAGGGAAAAGCTTCTTCCGCCTAAGGGAGTATATTATTCCAGGGTGCTTTTTGAGGGAGGTACCTACCCAGGGATAACAAATATCGGACTGAAACCTACGGTAAATTCTACCAGTCATATTAGTGTTGAAACTTATTTATATGATTTTGATAAGGACATGTATGGCAGAAAAATTGTGACGGAATTGTTACAATTTAAGCGGCCTGAACAGAAATTTGAAAGTGTGGAAATGCTAAAGACACAGATGGAAAAAGATATTGCACAGGGCAGAATGTTTCATCTTAAAAAGACTTGTTCATAAAAAAGTCCATAAACATTCATTGACAGACCAAAGGGAACTTGTTATAATGACCATGTTGAATTTGTAATAATTTTGTAACAACTTTGGAGGTCAGGTGTGAAAAAAAAGATGATACAGGGTATATGCGTGCTTACCGCCGCATTATTCCTTGGGCAGCCAGTAAATTTAAAAGCAGCGGAAATAAATGATACGGACAAGCAGCAGGAAGATACGGAAAATATGGAACTGCTTACCGCCGGAATTGGAGATATTTTTTATTCCAAGCTGACAGAAACAGAATATAAGGAAATTGCCAGAAGAGCAGAAGGCGCTCTGTGGGGATATACACATCTTGGTATATGTAATGTGGAAGAAAATAATTTAAATATCAGGCAGGCGCCTGAGGAATCGGGAAAACTTGTGGGCAAACTTCCTAAAAATGCTGCCTGTGAGATCGTAAGCAGTGAAAATGGATGGGCCTATATTACCTCCGGCAAAGTGGAAGGCTATGTGAAAGAGGAATATCTGCTTACCGGTTTTGAGGCCAAAAGACGCGGCGAAGAACTTGCTTCAGCAATTGCAGTGGCAACAGCAGACGGATTAAATATCAGAGAATTTCCTAATACGGATGCGGAAGTGATTACTCAGGTTGCATCAGGGGAAATGCTTGATATAGTAGAAATTCAGAATGATGGATGGATTAAAGTATATCTGGATGATGAAGAGGTTTTTGTGTCCAGTGATTATGTGGAAGTGAAATCAGATTTGGAAACAGCCATTACCATGACAGAGCTTTTGTATGGACAAGGCGTTTCAGATGTACGTGTTGATTTAAGCCAGTATGCGAAGCAGTTTTTAGGAAATCCTTATGTATGGGGAGGTACCAGCCTTACAAATGGTGCTGACTGTTCCGGTTTTGTTTTAAGTGTATTTGCAAAATACGGTGTTTCCCTGCCTCATTCCTCAAGAGCCCAGGCGAATATGGGGACAAGCATCAGCGCGTCTGAGTTGCAGCCTGGAGATCTGATTTTTTATGCAAAGGGAGGAACAGTCAACCACGTTGCCATTTATATTGGAAATGGGCAGGTTATTCATGCCAGCAGCCCGAAAACAGGAATTAAAATTTCCAATTATAATTACAGGACACCTTATAAGATGGTGAAGATTCTTCAGGATTAAAAAATCCTTTACACATAAGAGTAGTTATGCTATCATAAATAAGCATGAAATCAGCCGTTGCTCGGAAGTTTGGACACTCCGGCCAGTTCTTGGCATCAGGCGGTTTGAAAATAAGGAGGAAATACAATGATTTCTAAAGAAAAGAAAGCAGCTATTATGAAAGAATATGCAAGATGTGAAGGTGATACAGGTTCACCGGAAGTACAGATTGCAGTATTATCAGCAAGAATCCAGGAGCTTACGGATCATTTGAAAGAGCATCCGAAGGATAACCATTCCAGAAGAGGTATGTTTAAGATGGTTGGTCAAAGACGTGGTCTTCTTAATTATCTGAAAGAGAAAGATATTGAAAGATATCGTGCTTTGATTGAAAAACTGGGACTTAGAAAGTAAAGATGGCAGTTTTAGGGCGGAGCATACCGAAATTCGGACTCCGCCCTTTGTAATATGCTGCTGCATTTATGTGTGCAGACAGCCGGTAAGATAAGAAAAGGAGAGAGAATATGTACAAGACGTTTTCAATGGAACTTGCAGGACGTACCCTTAAAGTCGATATAGACAGAGTGGGGAAGCAGGCAAACGGATGCGCGTTCATGCATTATGGGGATACCACAGTGTTATCCACAGCAACTGCATCGGACAAGCCCAGGGAGGGGATTGATTTCTTCCCTCTTAGTGTAGAGTATGAAGAGAAATTATATGCAGTGGGAAAGATTCCCGGAGGGTTTAATAAAAGAGAAGGAAAGGCTTCTGAGAATGCAATTCTTACAAGCCGTGTAATTGACAGGCCCATGCGTCCTTTGTTCCCCAAGGACTACCGGAATGACGTTACCTTAAATAATATGGTAATGAGTGTTGATCCTGAGTGTCGTCCTGAGTTGGTGGCAATGCTTGGAGCAGCAATTGCAACCTGTATTTCAGACATTCCCTTTGACGGCCCCTGCGCCATGACACAGGTTGGCATGATAGATGGTGAATTTGTGATTAACCCTTCCCAGGAACAGTGGAAAAATGGTGATCTGAATCTGACAGTTGCTTCTACTTCTGAAAAGGTAATTATGATTGAAGCAGGTGCCAATGAAATTCCTGAAGAGAAGATGATTGAGGCAATTTACAAGGCACATGAAATCAACCAGACGATTATTGCATTTATCAATCAGATGGTGGCAGAAGTAGGCAAAAAGAAACATGAATACACTAGCTGTGCAGTGCCCGAGGAGCTGTTTGCAGCCATTAAGGAAATTGTGCCTCCCACGGAGATGGAAGAGGCAGTATTTACGGATGAAAAGCAGGTTCGTGAAGAGAACATTAAGAATATTACCGAAAAGCTGGAAGAGGCATTTGCAGAAAATGAAGAGTGGATGGATGTGCTTGGAGAAGCCATTTACCAGTATGAGAAAAAGACTGTGCGCAAAATGATTTTAAAGGATCACAAGCGTCCTGACGGTCGTGAAATTACACAGATCCGCCCCCTTGCTGCCGAGGTTGATATTATTCCCAGAGTTCATGGCTCTGCAATGTTTACCCGTGGGCAGACGCAGATTTGTAATGTATGTACTTTAGCTCCGCTTTCCGAGCAGCAGAGAATTGACGGACTTGATGAAAATGAAGTCAGCAAGCGATACATGCATCATTATAATTTCCCTTCCTATTCCGTAGGGGAAACAAAGCCTTCAAGAGGTCCTGGAAGAAGAGAAATCGGACATGGCGCACTGGCAGAAAGAGCACTGATTCCTGTGCTTCCTTCTGAAGAAGAATTCCCTTATGCAATCCGTACCGTATCAGAAACCTTTGAATCAAATGGATCTACTTCAATGGCATCTACCTGTGCATCCTGTATGTCACTGATGGCTGCAGGCGTACCCATTAAGAAAATGGTTGCAGGTATTTCCTGTGGTCTGGTAACGGGAGAAGCAGATGATGATTTTGTTCTTCTTACTGATATCCAGGGGCTTGAGGACTTCTTTGGAGATATGGACTTTAAGGTAACAGGAACCACAGAAGGTATTACTGCAATTCAGATGGACATTAAGATTCACGGGCTTACAAGACCTATCGTGGAAGGCGCGATTGCAAGATGTCGTGAGGCAAGATTGTTTATTATGGATACTTGTATGAAGCAGGCAATTGCCGAGCCTAGGCAGGAAGTCGGTCCTTATGCTCCTAAAATTATTTCTATTCAGATTGATCCGGAAAAAATTGGTGATGTTGTAGGCCAGCGTGGTAAAACTATTAATGAGATTATTGGACGCACAGGGGTTAAGATTGATATTACGGATGATGGTAATGTTTCCGTATGCGGAACAGATGCCCTTATGATGGACAAGGCAGTAGAATACATTAAGACAATTGTAACTGATTATCAGGAGGGACAAATCTTCCAGGGTATTGTGGTGAGCATTAAAGAGTTTGGCGCTTTTGTTGAATTTGCTCCCGGAAAGGAAGGAATGGTTCACATTTCCAAGATAGCAAAAGAGAGAATCAACCGGGTGGAAGATGTTCTTACTCTTGGGGATAAAGTAACTGTTGTATGCCTTGGCAAGGATAAGATGGGAAGAATGAGTTTCTCCATGAAGGATGTAGCACAGGCATAAAGAAAAGCAAAGTAAATAAAATAAGAGATTATAAAAGCCAGAGCTTTCTGAAAAAGGAAGTTCTGGCTTTTGTCATAATTTGGACAAAGCATCATATATTGGGTTAAGGGGTTAAGTGTAGTTTTAAGGCTTTGAAAAGTTTATGGAGGCAATATGAAAAAGAAGGATGAAATTATACGGATTTTTCCTGATTATATGAAAAGTAAGTGGGAAAAAGCGCTTTTGTATGGGGAAAAACTACAGGAAATCCGTCTTGGTGCCGGACAGCCGGTGCGGCTTAAATTTGCCGGAAAGGAAAGGTTTTTAACAAAAGAAGGAGAAATTGGCACTTTTCCGGAAAAGGCATGGTGCTTAACGGAAAAGGAAATAGATGAAATTATAAAAAATGTATGCAGATATTCCCTATATGCTTTTGAAAATGAGATCAGACAGGGGTATATAACCGTATCAGGCGGTCATAGAATTGGAATGGCAGGACAGGTTGTTCTGGATGAAAAAGGAAATATCAGAAATATGAGCCATATCAGGTTTTTGAATATCAGAATTTCACATCAGGTTTTAGGCGCTGCAGAGGAAATAATGCCCTATGTATATGAGAATGGGCATGTATTGAATACGCTGCTTGTTTCACCGCCGGGATGTGGTAAGACAACCCTTCTTCGGGACATGATCAGACAGGTATCTAATGGGAATATTTATGGGCAGGGAAGGCAGGTGGCAGTAGTGGACGAGCGGTCGGAAATTGCAGGAAGCTTTATGGGGACGCCGCAGAATGATGTGGGAATCAGGACGGATGTGCTGGACGGATGTCCAAAGGTACAGGGAATGATGCTTTTGATGCGGTCTATGGCTCCTTCCGTGGTGGCAGTGGATGAAATTGGAGGCTGTGAGGATTTAAGGGCAGTTTATCAGATTCTTCAATGCGGCAGCAGTGTAATTGCCACCATGCATGGCAGTACAATGGAGGATGTGCAGAGACATATGTATTTCAGTGAAGAAAATGGACTTTTGTTTGACCGCTTTTTGTTTTTAGAAAAGAAACAGGGACTGTGCAGAGTCCGGGAAATAATAGATGGAAGGCAGAAAAAAGTGATCTGGGGATTGGAGAGGAAAACATGCTGCGTATAATGGGATGTTTATTAGTGATAATTGGTTCCATAGGATTTGCGCAAAGCATTTGCAGGGAAGGAAAAAATCGTCTTGAAATGCTAAAGCAGATGCGGGGAATTTTTGAAACTATGAAATATTATATTGCTTATCAGAAGGCTGCAATTCCGGAAGCCTTGTGGAAGCTTTCTGATAAAAGCGATGATTTAATATCAGCGGCATTCAGGGAAATATATAACAGAGTTTATGAAAAAGGAGAAAGCCTGCCAACTGTCTGGCAAGTGCAGATGGAAGCAGTGCTTATGAAGTCAGCATTGTCAAAGGAGGAAAAAAAAATGATATTGGATTTTCCGGCCTGCCTGGGGTTTATGGAAGAGAATGCCCAGGCTGGTGCGGTGGATGAACTGCTCCGGGAAATTAATTTACATATCAAAGAACTTACTGAAGAACAAAAGAATAAAAATAAAATGATCATGAGCCTTGGCGCAGCAGTGGGAGTATTGCTTTCCATTCTGCTGATATAGCTTAAGTGTGTGGAGGAAATATGGGGATAAACCTGATTTTTAAAATTGCGGCAGTGGGAATACTGATTACTATTTTAAGCCAGATCTTAAAGCATAGCGGAAGGGAAGAACATGCATTTTTAATTTCTTTGGCAGGACTGATTTTAGTGCTTACCTGGATATTGCCATATATTTATGATTTATTTGTTATGATACAGGATTTGTTCCGCCTATGACCGTTTTAGACAGAGAGGATTTTTGATGCGGTTAGGGTAAGCGGAAAAGCTTAAAAGTACAGTTGAATAAAAAGGCGTATTCAACTTAAAAGCTAAGTGCGCGCCGCAACGCGCAGATGGGTTCAACTTGGAGATTATTAAAATAGGGGTGCTTGGAGTGGCAGGCGTTATGCTTGCTTTACAATTTAAATCAAACAGGCCGGAATACAGCCTGTATTTGGGGACTGCTATATGTCTGGTGATTTTTACGTTTTCTGTGGAAGGACTTTATACACTGCTTGGAAAAATAGGAGTTCTGGAGCAATATCTAAGTGGCAGCGGAGAATATTTAGGCTTTTTGTTTAAAGCGGTGGGAATCACTTATGTTTGTGAATTTTGTGCCTCCATTTGTAAAGATGCAGGATACAGTGCGGTAGCAGGGCAGATCGAAATATTTGGAAAGCTGTCGGTGCTGCTTATGGGGGTACCGATCCTTAAGGCGGTAATTGAAAATATCAATGCAATAGCCGGATAGATGAAGAGGGAATATGGGATGGAAGCAGGAAGAATGCTTAAAGTGAAAAGGGGAATCATAAAAACAGGTTTATTTCTGTTTTTATGTGCAGGTGCTATCTTGTGCAGCCTTTGCTTTGAAATGCAGGTACAGGCGGCAGAGACAAAGGAGAGTGAAGCGCAGACACAGGCAGAGCGTTCCTATATAGATGACTGGCTGTCAACTTATGATATGAGTGATATCAATCAGGGAATGGACAACTTGTTTCCGGAAATGAATATTGATGCAGATGAACTTCTCTTTATGATAATGGAAGGGAAGTTTCTGGAGGCATTTACGATGCTGACGGGATGGATCAGGGAGGCCCTGGCAGGAGAAATGGAAGGAATCCGGAGAATTTTTATTTATATTCTTGTACTGGGAGTGGTGTCTGCCTTGTTTTCCGGCTTTTCAGATTTGTTTGTAGGACAGCAGGTGGCGCAGGCAGGATTTTATTTTCTTTACATATTTCTTATGGTTATTATGACCAGGGTATTTTTGTTTGTTTCACAAATTGCTGTTTCAGCAGTGGAGAATATTGTACTTTTTGTAAAATTATTTATACCTACATATTTTGTGGCGGTGGGAGCCGCCCAGGGAGCGGCATCAGCAGTTTACTATTATCAGATGATGCTGATTATTGCCTATTTGGTGGAAAGTTTTTTAAATACCGTATTGATCCCTTTTATTTACAGTTATGTGATTCTGGCGCTTTTAAATGGTTTGTGGGCGGAAGAAAAACTGAGTCTTTTGCTTGAAATTCTGGAAAAGGGGATTGTAATGGCGCTTAAAGTTTCTATGGGGATTGTTACCAGCTTAAGTCTGGTGCAGGCGGTGATTGTTCCTGTGGCATCCCAGCTTAAAATTTCCGCCATGCGGAAAGCAATATCTGCAATTCCCGGGATTGGCGGGGTGGCAGAAGGAGTTACGGAATTGGTAATGGGTTCTGCAGTGCTTATTAAAAACAGTATGGGAGTGCTGCTTCTTGTTTTGATTTTTGGAGCCTGTATTCTGCCTCTTCTTAAAATTGTGGTTGTAACAGCCACTGTAAAGCTGGGGGCGGCAGTTACAGGAATTGTGAGCGATAAAAGGATTGCTTCATGCACCAACAGAGTGGGAGTAGGTTGTTTTCTGCTTTTTCGGTGTGTGTTTACATCAATGGCTCTTTTTATTATTGTGATTGCAGTGGTATCATATACAATATCTTATTAGGAGACAGAAAATGGTAGAGGCAATTAAGGAAATATGTATTTTTGTGATTATAGCGCAGGCAGTTATGTTTTTTGTTCCAGGAAATGCCTATATGAAATACGTCAGAATTCTGGTGGGCATTTTGATGATTTTGAAAATAACGGAGCCGGTTTTCGGGCTGCTTTTGGATAAGGAAAAAGAAAAGGAAATCAGTGAAGGGATTGCGTTTTTGGAACAGAATATTGAATTAAACGCTGCAAAACTAGAGATTAAGGATAATCGTACGGAAATTTACGGGAGTGTTACAGAGGAATTGAAAAACAAATTAAACAATTGTGAAAGCGGTTATAAGGTTTTAAATGTGGAATTGACGGAGGATCAAAGAATCGTTATAACAGTGGCAGCCGAAGAAACAGAAAATAGTAGTGAAAATAAAATTCAAATAGATTCGGTGGTGATTGGCGAAAGCAGCATGCGAAGCAATAAGTCATCAGAGGGGAAAGAGGAGGAGCTTAAGCAGGCTTTTGGAAATAGTATTTCAGTGGATGCTGAGAAAATAGAAGTTGTTTTTCAGGCAGATTAAAAGAATATTTTAACTTTGCGCATAAACATTCAAAAGAAAAATGTTATGCGGGAAAGGAACAGGTTTTAGATGCAGGAGAAGGAAATAAAGAAAAAGATTACGGAAAAATTAACAAAAAATAATTTTCTGATTATTATTCTTGCAGGTATCTTACTGCTTGTAATTGTCTGGCCTGTGCAGGAAAAAAATGTGGATACGGATGCAAATGCAGATGTACAGTCCGGTCAATTGGACAGTAAAGGGGATATAATTAATTTACATGCAGGAGGAGCCTCCAATCCATATGAAGATAATTGGAAAAGTGAAGATGAATTGTATACCTATGCTTCTTATCTGGAAGCATCTCTGGAGGAACTGCTGGCTACAATGGATGGGGTTGGCAGGGTGAGAGTGATGATCACATTGGAGAATTCAGGAGAAACAATTATAGAAAAGGATAAAAGCACGGAAAGAAACAGTACCACGGAAGTGGATTCTCAAGGCGGCAGCAGGAATACGATGGATTTTAGTGATACTGAGGAAACTGTTTATGGGGAAAACAGTATTCCATATATTACGAAAATGATGACTCCTTCCGTTAAGGGAGTGGTAGTCTCGGCTCAGGGGGGCGGCAATGCCAAAACAGCAGAAAATATATCGGAAGCAATTCAGGCATTATTTGGTATTGAAGCACATAAAATTAAAATAGTTAAAATGATTTCACAATAAGAAGGAGACACGGACTTGAAGAATATGGTGAAAAAGAATCAGATTATGATTACAGCGTTGGCAATCATGATTGCAATTGCCGGATATCTGAATTTTGCAGGCGGCAAGATTACGGAGGAGGAAATACTTACAGCAGGATCCGATACGATTGTTTCAGAAAATCAGCAGACAGAGGATGCAGATGTTGCGGCTTTGTTTGAAATATCTGATGAAGATATGGAACAGGCTGGCTATGTAGAAATTGAAAGTATGGATTCGGATGTTGTGATGCAGCAGGAAAATTATTTGGATGAAACAATGGACGAAGTACTTGCTGAAAATATGACGCAGGAAGTGGCAGAAAATACAGAAAGTCAGATTAATGACAGTGAAACGCCGGGAGAAGCCGTATTTACTTCCACAACGAATGTAGGAGCCCTTTCCAGTGCAAAACTCCTTAAAGAACAGACAAGAGCTAGAAACAAGGAAACCTTATTGGAGATTATTAATAACGTGAATATCAGCGAAGAGCAGAAGCAGGAAGCAGTTGATAATATGATTGCATTAACCGATATAGCTGAAAAAGAAACAGCAGCGGAAATTCTGCTTGAGAGTAAGGGATTTGATGATGTAGTGGTAAGCATAACGGATGACAGTGTTGATGTTGTAGTAAATGCCAGCGAACTTTCGGAAGCCCAGCGTGCACAGATTGAAGATATTATTATCCGCAAGACAGGGGTATCACCGGATGCAATTGTAATCAGTACTATGGCAACAGAATAAATAGATGCTATATTTTGAAAAATGTGGTATCCTATTACAGGAGAAATGATAGGAACATTTTTATGAATGTTTGATTGTAATGGATAAGAAAGGGATACCCTGATGAAAAGAGTCTTTTTAATTGTTTTGGACAGCGTGGGAATAGGTGCTATGGAGGATGCGGCAGAGTTTGGAGATGAGGGAACTAACACTCTTAAGTCTGCGGCAAAGGGCTCCTGTTTCCACATGCCAAACATGGAACAACTGGGATTGTTTAATATTGATGGCGTTGATTGGAAGGAAGGTACAGCATCACCTGAGGCAGTTTACGGAAGAATGAGGGAAGCGTCAAAGGGAAAGGATACCACCATAGGACATTGGGAGATAGCCGGCGTTATATCAAAAGAGCCGCTTCCGGTTTACCCGGATGGCTTTCCGGAGGAGATTCTAGATCCGTTCATCCAGATGACAGGAAGAGGGATTTTGTGCAACCGGCCATATTCAGGAACGGAAGTAATCAAAGAGTTCGGAGATGAACATGTAAAAACAGGAAAGCTTATTGTATACACATCTGCGGACAGTGTATTCCAAATTGCAGCCCATGAGGATGTGGTGCCGGTAGATACGCTTTATGAATACTGCCGGATGGCAAGGGAACTATTATGCGGAAAGCATGGCGTGGGCAGAGTGATAGCAAGACCATTTGCAGGGGAAAGTGGAAATTATCAAAGAACATCAGGAAGACATGATTATTCTTTAGAGCCGCCGGCACAAACTATGCTGGATGTGATAAAAAAAGCCGGCAAAGAAGTGATCGGTGTAGGAAAGATCAGGGATATTTTTGCAGGACGGGGAATTACTTCCTATGTTTATACCAATGGAAATACAGATGGCATAGAGAAAACCATTGCATATCTGGAAGAGGACTTTGAAGGACTGTGTTTTATTAATCTGGTGGATTATGACATGCTTTACGGACACAGAAATGACATAGAAGGCTATGCTCGGGCGCTGGCAGAGTTTGATGCCGCATTACCCCGGATCATGGGAAAGCTTCGGGAAGAGGATGTTTTGATGATTACTGCGGATCATGGATGTGATCCGGGATATGTGGTTTCTACGGATCATTCCAGAGAACATACGCCGCTTCTTATTTATAGTAAAAATATTAAGCCTGTTAACTTAGGAACCAGAGATACATTTGCAGATATTGGTGCCACGGTACTTAAGTTTTTGGGAATAGAAGGAAATATTTCCGGCCAATCTGTATTATAAGAGGCATTTATAGTAAAGAATAGAAAAATGAGATACATGGAAAGGAAAAATACATGAGTAATTACGATCATGAGATAAACAGAAGAAGGACTTTTGCGATTATTTCTCATCCGGATGCAGGCAAGACCACATTAACAGAGAAGTTTCTTTTATATGGGGGAGCCATTAATCTTGCAGGAAGCGTGAAAGGAAAGGCCACGGCAAGACATGCGGTTTCTGACTGGATGGAAATTGAAAAAGAAAGAGGTATTTCGGTTACTTCTTCGGTTTTACAGTTTGAGTATGATGATTTCTGCATTAACATTTTGGACACGCCGGGACATCAGGACTTCTCGGAGGATACTTACAGAACACTGATGGCAGCAGATTCAGCAGTAATGGTAATTGATGGATCAAAAGGTGTGGAAGCTCAGACAAGAAAATTATTTAAAGTATGTGTGATGCGAAAGATTCCCATTTTTACTTTCATTAACAAAATGGACAGGGATGCCAATGATACCTTTGAACTATTGGATGAGATTGAAAAGGAACTTGGGATTGCAACCTGCCCGGTGAATTGGCCTATAGGCTCCGGTAAACGATTTAAAGGCGTTTATGACAGGGACAGGCAGTGTATAATCACCTATTCTGATACTGCAAAAGGAACGAAGGAAGGTGAAACCAAAGAAATATCCGTAAAAGATAAGGCAGCGCTGGTGCCAGTAATTGGAGAGGAAGCGGCTGATACTTTGATTGACGAGATAGATCTTTTAGATGGTGCCAGTGCCGAATTTGATCTGGAATTGGTACAGGCAGGTGAACTGACTCCGGTATTTTTTGGCTCAGCACTTACCAACTTTGGAGTAGAGTTTTTTCTCCAGCATTTTCTTAAAATGACCACTACACCCCTTCCAAGAAAATCAGATGCCGGACTGATTTTACCTACTGAACAGGAATTTTCAGCATTTGTGTTTAAAATTCAGGCTAATATGAATAAGGCGCACAGGGACAGAATTGCTTTTATGAGAATCTGCTCCGGAAAGTATGAGGCCAGCATGGAGGTAAAGCATGTGCAGGGCGGTAAGGTGATGCGTCTTTCACAGCCTCAGCAGATCATGGCAAGTGAGAGAAAAATACTGGAAGAAGCTTATGCGGGAGATATTATCGGTGTGTTTGATCCGGGAATTTTTTCCATTGGTGATACACTTTGTATGCCTAAAGAACAGTTTCGATATGAAGGGATTCCTACTTTTGCACCGGAACATTTTGCAAGGGTGAGACAGGTGGATACCATGAAAAGGAAACAGTTTGTAAAGGGAATTACCCAGATTGCCCAGGAAGGTGCAATTCAGATTTTTCAGGAATTTAACACAGGAATGGAAGAAATTATTGTTGGTGTTGTGGGAGTTCTTCAATTTGATGTATTAAAATACCGCTTGGAAAATGAATACAACGTAGAAATTAAACTGGAAAATTTACCTTACGAGCATATCAGATGGATTGAAAATAAGGATATTGATTTAGGCAGGCTTGTAGGTACTTCTGACATGAAGAAGATTAAGGATCTAAAGGGCAATCCGCTTTTACTTTTTATCAATGCATGGAGTGTGGGGATGACTTTGGACCGGAATGAAGGATTGATATTATCTGAATTTGGACGTGATTAAATGAACCCAAAAAAAATATTTGTTTTAATTTTGCTAAGTCTCATATTATTGACTGGTTGTAACAGTTCAGGCAGCCGAGATGAGCAGGAAAATAGTAAAGAACAACTTAATAGCAGCAGTCAGAATCAGGTAATGTCAAGAAAGGATGCAGAGGAAGAAGGCCTTCTTGCTGAATCGGATAAACAGGAAACAGATCTGGAAGAATTAAATGGCATTTATGAAATTCCTGCTTCTGACACGAATTATGTCAGAAGCAGACAGACGGGGCTTTTTTATTACAACAGCCTGAGCGAGGAAGAACAGATCGTCTATGCGGAAATCCTACAGATATTACAGGAGTTTGAAAGTGGCATTGCGTTATCTTGTGTGGAAACGGATATGATAGAAAAAGTATTCCAGTGTGTGCTGAATGATCATCCGGAAATTTTCTATGTGGATGGATACACTTTTACCAGGTATACATTAGGCGATATGGTGAAAAAGATAACCTTTTCAGGTACCTATAATGTGTCGCCGGAAGAAGCAGCGATACGCCAGGGGCAGATTGCTCAATATGTTGAAAAATGTTTATCCGGCATACAGGCAGGGATGGATCAGTATGAAATAGCCAAATATATTTATGAATATATTATCACTCAGACGGAATATGATGCGAAAGTAGCCGACAATCAAAATATCTGTTCCGTGTTTATTTATCAAAAGAGCGTTTGCCAAGGCTATGCAAAAGCCACTCAGTATCTGTTTAATAAGGCAGGAATTGAAGCAACTTTAGTTATGGGAAGAGTGGCAAGCGGAGAAGGACATGCATGGAATCTGGTTAAGCTGGATGGAAATTACTATTATGTAGATACTACATGGGGAGATGCTTCTTATCAAATCGTAGAGGGAAATGGTGAACAGATGGCGGGCAGTATTCCGCCCATTAATTATGATTATTTATGTGTTACCACCGAACAGATGGAAAGAACGCATACTATAGAGGAAATTGTTCCTGTTCCACGTTGTAATTCAATGGAAGATAATTATTACATCAGAGAAGGGCTTTATTTTAACTGGCTTGATAAGGAGAAACTTGAGGAAGTTTTCAGGAAGGCGTATGATCAGGGAAGCACTTATGTGACATTAAAATGTATTAACAGCCTTGTATATGATGAAATGATCAGATATTTAATTGAGGAACAGGGAATTTTCCATTATCTAAATACGCAGGAAGGAACGGTTTCCTATGCAGAAAATAAGGATCAGCTTAGTTTAAGCTTCTGGCTGTGAATTATTATAATGTAAGAAAAGGATTTTTTCGCTGGGACTATGCAAAAAGTTTAAATTTTGATATGATAAACTATATTAGGGCTTGCAATAGAAAGATGGAAAGGAACGTTATTATGGAGAAAACTATTGAGCAGAACACATATGTTTTACAGGAAGATGAAGATTTAGGAACTGTCAAGATTGCAGATGACGTGGTGGCAATGATTGCGGGGCTTGCAGCGACTGAAGTGGAAGGAGTTGCGGCAATGGCTGGTAATATCAGTAATGAATTAATGAGTAAAATGGGAGTGAAGAACTTAGCTAAGGGTGTCAGAGTAGAAGTAATTGGAAAGAGAGTTAAAACGTATCTTGCCCTTATTGTTGAGTATGGGTACAATATTCCGGCAATTTCACAGAGAGTTCAGGAAAAGGTAAAGTCTACGGTAGAGAACATGACAGGACTTGAGGTTTCAGATGTAGATATCCGCATTGCCGGAGTTAGTATGCAGAAGGATAAATAAGCACAAGGTGGATATTTATGAGCAGAAGAGAAATGAGGGAGCAGCTCTTTAAGCTGCTATTTCGTGTAGAATTTAATTCAAGGGAAGAACTGCCACAGCAGGAAGCATTTTTCTTTGAAGATGAGGAAAATGTTTCAGATCAGAAAGAGAATATGGCAATTAGTGAGAAATTCAATAAAATAATTGAAAAATTAGAGGGAATTGACCAGTCTTTGAATGAAAAAGTACAGGGATGGGATACAGGGCGTATGGGAAAAGTAGATCTTACCATACTGCGTCTTGCTGTTTATGAAATTGTGTTTGATGAAGAGATACCTACCAGCGTTGCAATTAATGAGGCGGTTGAGCTGGCCAAGAAATTTGGCCAGGATTCCTCGCCGGCATTTGTAAACGGGGTGCTGGCCAAGTTTGCATAGGACGGATATGATGTAGAATTGTAGATTTTAATTGTAATATGCACGGAAAGGAACATGGTTATAAACATGCAGAATGTTTATTCGGTTGGGCAGGTAAATTCATATATTAAAAATATGTTTGTGCAGGATTTTCTGCTTCAGGACCTTTCTGTTAAAGGTGAGGTAAGTAATTGTAAATATCATTCTTCAGGGCATATTTATTTTACATTAAAGGATGGAAAAGGAACGATTTCCTGCGTGATGTTTGCAGGGAACCGTTCCGGTCTTGCATTTCGGATGAGTGAAGGTATGCAGATAGTAGCGCGGGGCACCATTGATGTATATGAAAGGGACGGTAAGTATCAGTTATATGCAAAAGAAATCTGCCAGGATGGAGCAGGAGCGCTTTACGAAAAATTTGAGCAGTTAAAGCAGGACCTGCTTGAGAGAGGAATGTTTGCTCCGGAATATAAAAAGTCTATTCCAAGATTTGTAAAAACCGTTGGTATTGTTACAGCATCTACAGGGGCGGCTGTCAGAGATATCATTAATATATCAACCAGAAGAAACCCTTATGTGCAGCTTATACTATATCCGGCTATTGTACAGGGAGAAGCGGCTGCAGCAAGCATTGTTAAGGGGATTAAGGAGCTTGAGCGCAGAGCGGTGGATGTGATGATCGTTGGGCGCGGCGGAGGTTCGATTGAAGATTTATGGGCATTTAATGAAGAAGTGGTGGCGCAGGCAGTTTTTGACTGCAGCGTACCTGTTATATCTGCGGTGGGGCATGAAACAGATACTACAATTATAGATTATGTAGCTGATCTGCGGGCACCTACGCCTTCAGCGGCAGCAGAGCTTGCGGTTTATGATATTGCTCTTTTATTAGGCCGGTTAGAAGGATATCGGACGGTACTTAACCGTCAGATTCAGGGAATACTTCAGTTAAGGAAGGCCCAGCTAAAGACATTGGATACGCAGCTAAAAAAGAACAGCCCTATGGGAAAAATAAGAGAAAAGAGAACTTATGCAATCAGCCTGGAAGAACGTCTTAATATGTCCATGAAAAACATAATTGTGAATAAAAGGCACAGGCTGGCTTTATATATAGAAAAATTAAAAGGATTGTCGCCTTTGGATAAATTAAATCAGGGATATTCTTTTGTTTCAGATAAAGAAGGAAGAACCGTAACAGACATTAACAGGGTAAATGTTGGCGAACCACTGCAGATTTTTGTTAAAAATGGCAGAATAGAGGCGGATGTAACTGCAAAATATCCTGAGCTTAAGCAGACTTAAATGAAAGGAGCATTAAAATGCAGGAAACAAAAGGGAAAGAACCTGGTCTTGAAGAAGCCTTTGAGCAGCTTGAAGAGACTGTTGTAGCGTTAGAGCAGGAAGAAATTTCTTTGGAGGAATCTTTCAGAATTTATAAGGAAGGTATGGAACTTTTGAAAAAGTGTAATCAGGCCATTGATCGGGTTGAAAAAAAGGTACTGGTGCTGAATGAGGATGGAGAAACTCATGAATTTTGATAAAAAATTAACGCAAAAAATTGAACGGGCAGAAAATATTTTAAAAGAATATCTGCCGGAAGAAAGTGGTTATCAAAGCAGACTTATAGAGGCTATGAGCTACAGTGTGATGGCTGGGGGCAAGAGGCTGCGTCCTATACTGATGGAAGAATGTTTTCTTTTATTTGGAGGAAACGGCAGAAAGATAGAGCCTTTTATGGCAGCACTTGAAATGATCCATAATTATTCTCTGGTACATGATGATCTGCCAGCAATGGATAATGATGAATATCGAAGAGGACGAAAAACCACATGGAAGGTTTATGGGGATGGAATGGCAGTGCTTGCCGGAGATGGCCTTCTTAACCTTGCATTTGAAACAGCAGCTTCAGCCTTTGACCTGGCAGAGAGTCAGGAGGAAATGAAGCGGACAGCCAGAGCGCTTAAGATTTTAGGGCAAAAGGCCGGCATCCATGGAATGATCGGAGGGCAGTGTGCTGATATAGAAGCAGAAGATGGCATGCAGATGACCAGGCAGCTTCTATTGTTTATCCATGAAAACAAAACAGCGGCATTGATACAGGCAGCCATGATGATAGGAGCTGTACTGGCAGGAGCTGATGAAAAAAGTGTTGGGGCAATGGAAAAGGCAGCTTATAATATCGGAATTGCTTTTCAGATACAGGATGATATTCTGGATGTTACCAGTACTACGGAAGTTTTAGGAAAGCCGGTTGGCAGTGATGAAAAGAACAGTAAGCTAACCTATGTAGCGCTTCATGGATTAGAGGAATCAAAAGAGGAAGTGAAAAAGCTGTCAAAGGAGGCTATTTCCATTCTTTCTTCCTTTGAAAACCGAAACGAATTTTTAGAGGAACTTGTAAATTCTTTGATCACCAGAGAAAAATAAGGCGATAAATCGGAACAGAAGAAGAGGGGAGTTGTGTTATGCTGCTTGATCGAATCAAAGGTGTCAATGATATTAAAAATATAGATGCATCGGAATATAAGGAGCTTGCCCAGGAAATAAGAGATTTTCTGATTGAAAAAATTTCTCGTACAGGAGGGCATTTGGGCTCTAACTTAGGGGCAGTGGAATTAACGATGGCCCTGCATTTGTTTTTAAACCTTCCGGAGGACAAGCTGATTTGGGATGTGGGGCATCAGTCTTATACCCATAAGCTTTTGACAGGACGACGGGACGGATTTGAGTCGCTTCGCAAGTTTGGAGGGATGAGCGGTTTTCCCAAGCGTAAGGAAAGCGACTGCGACTGCTTTGACACAGGGCATAGTTCCACTTCAATTTCTGCCGGTCTGGGATTGGTAAAGGCAAGAGATTTACAAGGGGGCAGCCAGACTATAGTTTCCGTAATAGGAGACGGTTCATTGACAGGCGGCATGGCCTATGAGGCGCTTAATAATGCGGCAAAACTGGAAACCAATTTTATAATTGTTCTTAATGATAATAATATGTCCATATCAGAAAATGTGGGCGGTGTATCTAAATATTTAAACAATGTAAGAACCGCTAATGCTTATCTGGACATTAAAGAAGGTGTATACAATACCTTAAAGGAGATTCCCAAAGGAAATAAGGTGGTGGAAAGCATCCGTAAGGCAAAAAGCAGTTTTAAGCATTTAGTGGTTCCGGGAATGTTCTTTGAAGATATGGGAATTACATACTTAGGACCAGTGGACGGACATGATATTCCTGCAATGGTGAGAATATTTCAGGAGGCAAGAAGGATCAGAAACGCAGTGATCGTTCATGTGATCACTGAAAAAGGAAAAGGATTTGCGCCTGCAGAGCGGCATCCGGCAAGATTTCACGGTGCAGAGCCTTTTGATGTAGGTACAGGACTGCCTGCAAACCCAAGAAATACGGCAAATTATACGGATGTTTTTTCCACAGTTATGACTAAATTAGGAGCAAGGGATGAAAAGGTAGTTGCAATTACAGCTGCCATGCCCGATGGAACAGGTCTTAAACGTTTTAGAAATATGTATCCGGAAAGATTTTTTGATGTGGGAATTGCAGAAGAACATGCGGTTACCTTTGCAGCAGGCCTTGCAGTAGGGGGGTTAAAACCTGTAGTGGCAATTTATTCTTCTTTTTTACAGAGGGCATATGATCAGATTCTCCATGATGTATGTATTCAAAACCTTCCGGTAGTTTTTGCAATTGACAGGGCAGGCCTGGTTGGAAGCGATGGGGAAACCCATCAAGGCATTTTTGATTTGTCTTATTTGTCCTCCATACCTGGAATGCATATTATGGCGCCAAAAAATAAATGGGAGCTGTCCGACATGGTTAAGTTTGCGGTCAGTCTTGGAAAGCCGGCTGCCATACGTTATCCCAGAGGAGAGGCTTATGCAGGACTTAAAGAGTATCGTGCAACTATTGAACTTGGCAGGTCCGAGCTTCTTTATGCAGAAGGAGAAATCTGTCTGATGGCGGTAGGAAGCATGGTAAAAACTGCTGCAGAAGTTAAGGCAGCACTAAATGCAGAAGGGCATAAATGCAGTGTGATCAATGCCAGATTTGTTAAACCTATTGATTTAGAGGCTGTAACATGGGCGGCTGAAAATCATAAGCTTGTGGTTACAATGGAGGAAAACGTGGCCAGCGGCGGCTATGGAGAAAAGGTCAGGGACGCTATGAGCAGCCTGAAGACGGAAACCAAACTGTTAACAGTTGCTATTCCTGACGAATATGTAGAGCATGGAAACGTTGATCTGTTAAAGCAGGAACTTGGAATCAGTGCCGAAAGGATCACGGAAAGAATAAAAAAGGAAATAAGAAACTTAGAATGAAAGAAAGACTTGATGTATTGCTTGTACAGAAGGGATATGCACCATCCAGAGAAAAGGCGAAAGCCATTATCATGTCTGGAAATGTATTTATAGACGGGCAGCGTGAGGACAAGGCCGGAACTGTATTTGATGTGGACAAAGCACAAATAGAGATTAAGGGAACCGGACAGAAGTACGTGAGCAGAGGAGGACTCAAGCTGGAAAAAGCTGTTGCTGCCTTTGGAATTATCCTTGAAGAAGCCATTTGTATGGATATTGGAGCTTCTACCGGGGGTTTTACGGACTGTATGCTCCAAAATGGGGCAAAAAAAGTATATGCTGTAGATGTAGGACATGGACAGCTTGACTGGAAGTTGAGAAATGATAGCAGAGTCATTTGTATGGAAAAAACAAATTTCAGATATATGACGCCAGAAAATATTCAGGATAAGCTGGATTTTGCATCTGTGGATGTTTCTTTTATTTCTCTTACTAAAATTTTACTGCCGGCCCGGGCTCTTTTGAAAGAAAAGGGAGAGATGGTGTGTCTGATTAAGCCCCAGTTTGAGGCAGGAAGAGATAAGGTAGGGAAAAAGGGTGTGGTGCGTGAACCCGGGATCCATGAAGAAGTAATAAGAAAAGTAGTTGATTATGCAGATTATATCGGGTTTGATATTATTCACCTGGATTTTTCTCCTATTAAAGGTCCGGAAGGAAATATTGAGTACTTGATTCATTTAAGCATAAATTCAAAAAAAATAGAAGACACCCTTAGAATTACAGAACAAGAGGCTGAGGCGGCGCTTGCTGAAACGATCAAAGAAAAAAGAGGTTATTCCTGTCAAAAGGATATATCTGGTCTGATTTCTGAAACTGTTTTAAAAGCACATGGAAGTCTGGATGCATAAAAGGAACCAAAGAAAATGAATGGGGAATCATATGGAGCATTTTTTTGTAGTAACCAATCCAAGGAAAGATGCAGAATTGAAAACTACCCATTTGATCAGAGATTATCTGACCAGACAGGGGAAGGGCTGTATTGTAGACATTGGAATGAAAAGTCCTGACAAAGAAGGTTATACTTATAATGAGCAGGTGGAAAAGGACATAGACTGCATTATTGTGTTAGGGGGAGATGGAACACTTTTGCAGGCAGTTACAAATCTTGCGGAAAAAGATATTCCATTTTTGGGAATTAATTTAGGCACTATGGGATTTTTAGCCGAGGTTAATAAATCAAGTATAGAGGATGCTTTGGAAAAGCTGATTGGTAATAACTATAACATAGAAAACCGTATGATGCTTTCCGGAAAAAGTTATGGAAGATATGGAGTGAAAGATGCTGCGAGAGCACTCAATGATATTGTAATTACAAGGAAAGGCTCATTACAGATTATTGATTTTAATATTTATGTGAATGGAGAGTTTCTTCATTGTTATCATGCAGATGGAGTGATTGTATCGACACCTACCGGCTCAACAGGATATAGTCTTTCGGCCGGAGGGCCTATTGTAGAACCCAAGGCTGATTTGATTGTACTTACACCAATTTGTCCTCATTCCATGCAAAACAGAAGTATTATTTTATCTGCGGAAGATATGATAACAGTAGAAATAGAAAGTGGCAGAGATGGGGAGATACAGGAAGTAGAAGCTATTTTTGACGGGTGTCATAAAGTGCCTCTTTGCACAGGGGAGAAAATAGAGGTACAAAAATCAGAAAAGACCACGGGGATTGTAAAATTAAGTCAAATGAGCTTTTTAGAGGTGCTTCACCGGAAAATGAGTGATTAGGTATCGCATCATTGTAAAATGAGATACATGGAAGGGAAGGGCATGAAAGAATCATGAAAAAGAGCAGACATCAGAAAATGAAGGAACTGGTGGAACAGTTTGATATAGAAACACAGGAGGAATTGGCTGATAAGCTGAAAGAAGCAGGGTATACAGTCACCCAGGCTACCATTTCAAGAGATATAAGAGAGCTAAAACTTTCCAAGATACCAATGGGGGATGGCAGGCAGAAATATGCAATTTTGGCTCATAGCGATCACTATTTAGGTGAAAAATATATTCGGGTTTTAAAAGACGGATTTGTCTCAATGGATATGGCGCAAAATATTTTAGTGGTAAAGACGGTATCCGGGATGGCTATGGCAGTTGCAGCGGCGATAGATGCCATGAAACTAAAGGAAATAGTAGGTTCTATTGCCGGAGATGATACCATTATGATGGCAGTACGAACTGTGGAAGATACGCAGATCGTTATGGAGATAATTCGTAACGTGCTTGAAGAATAACCGGCCATGCGCTTGAGAGAAGGGCGTAAGGAGGAAGCATATGCTTGAAAATTTACATGTGAAAAATCTGGCACTGATTGATGAACAGGAGGTGGTATTTTCACCCGGAATGAATATTCTGACCGGTGAAACCGGCGCAGGAAAATCCATTATCTTAGGCTCCATCAATCTTGCATTAGGTGCCAAGGCGGATAAGGATTATATCCGTACGGGAGCTGACCATGCGTTAGTGGAACTGCTTTTTTCTCTGAATGAGAGGCAAAAGCAGGAAATAAGTAAAATGGATCTGCCAATAGAAGAAAATGGGACACTTCTTTTACAGAGGAAGATTACATCCGGCAGGAGTATTTGTAAGGTCAATGGTGAAACTATAAGTTCCAGCCAGCTTAAGGCTCTATCCGGCAGTCTTATTGACATGTACGGGCAGCATGAGCACCAGTCGCTTTTAAAGCCTGCCGCTTACAAAAAGATGCTTGATGATTATATAGGTGGGGAAGCGGATGAGCTGAAAAAGCATTTAAAGGACATGCTTTCCGATTATCGGAAGATCAGGGAGGAATTGGAAGAACAAAATTCTGATGAAGCAGTGCGTTCAAGAGAAATGAAATTGCTGGAATTTGAAATTCAGGAGATCGAAGAGGCCGGTCTGGATGCAGTTAAAGACGAACAGGTTGAAAAGAAATACCAAAAACTGCTTCACTCAAGGAAAATGAAAGAGATAGTTTTTGCGGTGCATGGACTTACCGGATATGAAAAAGAGGGAAGTGCAGGCACAGGGATCGGTTATGCCCTCAGAGAACTAAAGGCGTTGGGAGACTTTGACGAAGAAAGTCTGCCGTTGATTGCACAGCTTACTGATATTGATGATTTGTTAAATGATTTTAACCGTTCTATGGCTGAGTATAGAGACAGCCTGGAATTTGATGAGGAGGAATTCCAGTACCTGGAAGATCGGTTAAACCTTTTAAATCATTTAAAAAGCAAATATGGGGATTCTGTTGAAAAAATTTTAAAACAGCAGGAAGAAAAACAGCAAGAGCTTGAAAAATTAAATAACTTTGAAGTTTATATGGAGCAGCTTTTTAGTCAGGAAAAAGAAAAGAAAAGAAAAATACTTTCTCTGTGCAGGAAGCTTTCCAATTTAAGGAAAGCAGCGGCAGAACCCCTTGCAGATAAGCTAAAAAGAGCTATGATAGATTTAAATTTTCTTGATGTTGCATTTATGATAGAAATTACCGAAGATGAAACGGAATTTTCTTCAGATGGATATAATAAAGTTGAATTTATGATTTCTACAAATCCGGGAGAGAAATTAAAGCCATTATGGCAGATTGCCAGTGGAGGAGAACTTTCCCGTATTATGCTGGCATTTAAGACAATTTTTGCAGATAAAGATGAGACAGACACATTGGTCTTTGATGAAATCGACACTGGAATCAGCGGGAAAACTGCCTGGAAGGTTTCCAAAAAGCTGGGAAAATTGTCAAAGAATCATCAGATCATTTGTATTACCCACCTTCCACAGATTGCTTCGATGGCGGATGCACATTATTTGATTGAAAAGGAAGTAAAGGAAGAAAGAACAGTAACCCAGATAAGAGAATTAGGGGAAGAAGAATCCTTAAGTGAATTGGCAAGACTTTTGGGAAGTGGTGAACTTACCCAGGCAGTTTTGGATAATGCCAGAGAAATGAGGCAGACCGCATGCAGAGTGAAATCTGATGACACTGAATAAATGATATTTTCGGCAAAAAAATAATTATAGTAACATTTGGAAGAAAAAAAATAAATTTGTGAAAGTAAAAATGAAAGTTTTTCACATACTAAAAAGGACGTACACACTGTATGTCCTTTTTAGTGCTTAATCAGCCTAAAAATATCAGCTAAGAGAAAAGGGATGTGAAAACTTGAAACGTATAAAGGAAACAGAATGTGACAGAATTTGGATCTACAAAAAATTTTTATACTTAATGCTGACTTTTGGGATAGTAGGAACGATACTTTCTCTGTACTATTATATGTGGCTCAGTGTTCCATCCACCATTATGATCAAGGCGGGGGTGGATCAGCAGTTGGATTTCAATATACCTGCTACCGGAGAACTATATAAAGAAGCAGTTGCTGTAAGTGGAAATGTAGATTCGGATGTAAATATAAGTGATAGTGTTTATATAGATTTAAGAAAATCTGTCACAATAAAAGCAAATCAGACTGATCAGTATAAACTCCAGTTAAAGCTTTTTGGAATGATACCGCTAAAAGAAGTGGATGTGGAAGTCATCCAAAATGTAATGCTGAAACCGGCAGGCATTCCAATAGGAATATATGTACAGACGAAAGGTGTGCTTGTGGTGGGCGTGGGGGAATTTGAAGGAGAAGACGGGCAGAAGTATAATCCGGGAAAATATATTTTTCAGGTAGGCGATTATATTTTAGAGATCAATGATGAAGAAATAACAACAAAACGTGGACTAATTGATAAAATCAGTCATTGTGAGGGGCAGGAAATGGTATTTAAGCTTCAGAGAGGAGATGCTGTTATTACCGTAAAAGCGAGGCCCGAGTTAAACCAAAATGGAGAGTACAAAATGGGAATCTGGGTGCGGGACAATGCGCAGGGGGTTGGAACTATGACCTACATTGATGAGCAGGGATGCTTCGGTGCTCTTGGACATGGAATCAATGATATTGATACAAGTGCTCTTATGACTTTGTCCAAAGGAATTTTATACCATACACAGATCATAGGCATCACACGTGGAACCACTGGTTCACCGGGAGAACTGACAGGTTTTATCGAATATGATGACAATAACATTATGGGAGAGATAACAGCAAACACCATGAAAGGTATTTTTGGCATTTGTTCTCCGGAAATTATCGCATCAGCCGGCTATGACTATATGCCTATCGGATTAAAACAGGAAATTAAAAAAGGGCCGGCTCAAATCATCTGTTCATTAGGAGGAGAAATTCGGACCTATCAAGTAGAAGTTATAGACATCAACTTAGAGCATGACAACATAAACAGAGGCATTGTAATTGAGATAACTGACCAGGAATTACTATCAATTACCGGAGGCATCGTACAGGGAATGAGTGGCAGTCCCATCATCCAAAATGACAAACTAATCGGCGCTGTAACCCACGTCCTAGTCCAAGATCCCACCAAAGGCTACGGAATATTTATTGAAAATATGCTTATGCATTGAGTCCGGGCATTCAGGCGTGGCGGAGATCGAGATGCTGTGCTTAAACAGCAGGGAGAATTTTGAAGAGAATAAGAGCTTCTTAAGGAAACGGGCAGAGGAGGAGAGGAATCCGGTGATCCGGAAGCTGCTGGAGCGTGACCAGAACTTCCTGGACCGTATCCAGGTGCAGATGGCTACGACCAGGGAATTTTTAATCATCATCCGGCTCCACAACGAGAAAGGGACGGAGGTGTTCTCCTACCTGGACCGCATCGAAAAATCTTTAAAAGAGCAGGGATTCTCCGCCAGCCGGGCGGGGAGCGAGGATATCAAACGGATCATGGCTGTGTATTACGAGCAGAACGTGACCAGTGAGAAGTTTGAGGACTTTGATGGGGAACGGTGGATCATCCCGGACGATTAAGGGAAAATAGTGGGTTACTACCCTGGCAAAAATGTGGTATACTCTGGGAGAAGGGACAGAAGGGAGGACAGCCTATGGATTATCAGGAATTATTGCGGAAACGGGATGCGTATCAGGAAAGAAAGCATCTCATACCGGAGCTGACCATTGCCAGCTATGAGCGGGCGTTCGAGATAGAATATACCCATCATTCCACGGCCATAGAGGGGAACACCCTGACGCTGATGGAGACAAAGCTGGTGCTGGAGGACAGGATCAGCGTGGGCGGCAAACGCCTGCGGGAACTTTACGAGCCGTTAAACCATGAGAAGGCGTTCCACTATGTGAAAGACTGTATTGGCAAAGGATATGCGCTGGACGAGAAGATTATCAAGGATATCCATGCCATGCTGATGCAAAACATCATGGTAGGAGGAGTTTACCGAAATGTGGATGTGTATATTTCCGGCGCACAGCACACACCACCGTCCCCCAATGAGATGTACCGGCAGATAAAAAATTTCTATGCGGATCTGTCCTGGAAGGGACAGCAGCTGAACCTGATCGAGCTGGCGGCATGGACTCATGCGGAATTTGTAAAGATCCATCCCTACCCGGACGGAAATGGGAGGACATCAAGGCTGATCATGAATTACCAGCTGATGGCAAACGACTTCGCGCCCATATCCATCGCAAAGGGGAACCGTCTGGACTACTTTAATGCGTTGGAAGCCTATGCGGTGGAGGGGGATATCTCACCATTTGCAGAGATGCTCGCAGAACTGGAGGAGGTGCAGCTTGACCGGTATCTTGCCATGATTGAACAGGCCCAGGTGATGAACCAGCAGTTGTAAAAACAGGATCATAATAATGTGAAACGTCAGATGTGAAAAGCGTCTGGCGTCTTTTTATGCAAAAAATTCAGGACAGGAGGAAGAAAGTTGAGGAATACAAATACAGACCAGCCCGGACATCCGGGAGATGTTCGCGTGCAGGAGTTTCTGGATATGATCGCCCCTTCGGTGATCAAATTCAACACGGACCATTTCATCTGCGGCAATACATTCCGGTGTGTCTGGGCGATTAGGGAATACCCTACTTCCACGGAGGAACAGGCCATTTTAAAAAGACTGGGGGAGAAGGACGGGGTAACGCTCCGGATCTACACCCGCCATGTGAATGCCGCCGAGGAGCGGAAGATCATCAGCAACGCCGCCAGTAAGAATCGGATGGAGCGGGCCAACACCAATGACCTGCAGCAGACCGTGATGGCGGAGAGCAACCTGCAGGATGTGGCAACCATTGTGGCCCATACCCACCGGAACCGGGAGCCTCTGCTGCACACGGCAGTATACATCGAACTGTCGGCCAGTGATTATGACCGTCTGAAGCTGTTACAGACAGAGGTCTTGACAGAGCTGATACGCTCCAAGCTGAACGTGGACCGGCTGATGCTGAGGCAGCAACAGGGCTTCCAGTCCGTGATGCCCAGCGGAAAAAATGTGTTCCGGGACCAGTTCGAGCGGGTGCTGCCTGCCAGCAGCGTGGCCAATCTCTATCCCTTTAATTACAGCGGCAAGACGGATCCCCACGGATT
>OFGK01000109.1_pt1 | contig 88243 bp, 88 predicted proteins | sample 1521771 | NCBI WGS metagenome assembly OFGK01 (sample SAMEA3504088, study PRJEB24116) | mouse gut metagenome | biome: mouse gut; feature: mouse-associated habitat; material: faeces | place: Denmark | collected 2011 | reverse complement strand
GGGAAAAATTTATGGAAAATCAGAATTTTATTCAAAATCTGGCCGTCCGGGCAAGCATCGGAACCATCGGCAACCAAAATTTCACATTGAATCAGGCCATGAGCCTGTATTCCTGGTTAGGACCGACCTATGGTCCGTTTTCAGGAGCTTCCATAATCTCCCTGGGCAATCCCAACCTGAAATGTCAGGAAACACTGAACCGCAACATCGGCATCGAATTTAATTTGCTGAAAGGAAGCATCAATCTGGACCTGAACTATTACAACAACATCACCAAAGGCAATCTGACCATTGCTCCTTCCATCGGTTTTGAAACTTATAAAACCAATATGGGAGACCTGACCAACAACGGAATTGATTTCAGCCTGACCATTACACCCGTCAGGACAAAAGACTGGATGCTGACCCTGAATCTGAACGGTTCCCACAACACCAATAAAATCAAACGCATATCGGAAGCACTGAAAAAATACAACGATATGGTGGGAAAAAAAGCAGAGAAAGAAAACGTAAATGTATTCCTGTTCGAAGAAGGACAATCATGAACACCATTTACGCAGTGAGAAGCCTGGGAATAGACCCGGGAACCGGAAAAGAAATATTCCTGACCAAAAACGGAGAACAGACTTTCACTTGGAATCCGGACGAACAAATTCCTGTTGGATGCAAAGAAGCAGACCTGGAAGGTTATTTCGGCTTCAATCTGAAATACAGGTCGTGGGACTTGGGCAGCAGTTTCCATTACTCCACCGGTGCAGACAAATATAACTATACCTTGCACGAAAAAATAGAAGGAGTCAACAACATGAAAAACAACGACCGCCGGGCTTTGACCGAACGCTGGAAAAGACCGGGAGACGTAGCCCGCTATAAAAGTATCAAAGACACCTCGCCAACCCGGTCCACCTCCCGGTTTGTCCAGAAAGAACACATGCTCAGTCTGAATTCCTTACGGCTAAGCTACACCCTGCCCACCGAAAAGCTGAAACAGAATTTCATCTCCATGCTGAGACTCTCAGCCACCATGAACGACCTGTTTTACATTTCCACCATCAGGCAAGAACGGGGCCTGTCGTATCCTTTCGCACGTACCATTCATTTCGCAGCTCAGATAAACTTTTAAACCCAAGACAGATGAATACTAAATCATATATTCTGATATTACTAAGCGGGCTTTTACTCATATCCTGCGGAGAATGGCTGGATGTTCTGCCAAAATCCGAAGTCGATGAAAAAGAAATGTTCGAAACCGCCAATGGTTACCAATCCTCATTAACAGGCATCTATATCAACATGGGCTCTGCAGAACTTTACGGAGCAAACCTGACACTTACCCTGACGGAACCACTCGGACAACAATATTCTATCAATGAAAACGAACCGGAACGGGAAAAATGGAAAAACTTTGATTCCATGAAAGCTTATTTTCTTTGTAAATAAGAGGATAACAACAGAACAATTGGTGTTTTATTATAATCCCTCTTGTTATATTGTATGTCTTTGTCTGCAATTTGAGATGCCATCCATAACAGATGGCATCTCTTTTTAATATTGCTATCCACATACAAATGGTTTTTCTTTTCTCTCATAATCAACACCAACCTTTTTTGTTTTCATTATACAGAGAAATAACAAGCCAATCAAAGGTACGATTCGGACAAAAAAATAAGCGTACCACTATTTCTAATGATACGCTTATCATATTTCATTCTCTAATCAAGGTCGATATAAACGGTTACATTCGTTTCTCTCCATTGATTCTTCCTTACATACTGTCCGTTAGCCTTTCGGTAAGCTGCCGCCTGCTCGAAAGATAGCGGTAATTCAAAGGAAAGAGAACTCCTACCTACTTTGTATAGCCGCCTGTGCAGCAGCAAGACGAGCAATCGGAACTCTGAATGGTGAACATGATACATAGTCAAGACCAATCTTATGACAGAACTCAACTGATGATGGGTCACCGCCGTGCTCACCGCAGATGCCGCAGTGAAGCTCAGGACGAGTGGTTTTACCATTCTTAACAGCTAATTCCATAAGCTGACCAACACCTGTCTGATCAAGCTTAGCAAATGGATCGTTCTCGAAAATCTTTGCATCATAGTAAGCATCTAAGAACTTACCTGCATCATCACGGCTGAAGCCGAATGTCATCTGTGTTAAATCGTTTGTACCGAAGCAGAAGAACTCAGCCTCTGTAGCAATATCAGCAGCAGTAAGAGCGGCACGAGGAATCTCAATCATAGTACCAACTTCGTACTTCATCTCAACACCTGCAGCAGCGATTTCTGCATCAGCAGTTTCAACAACCATAGTCTTAACATACTTAAGCTCCTTGGTGTCGCAAGCAAGAGGAATCATAATCTCAGGAGCAACAGTCCAATCAGGATGAGCCTTCTGTACATTGATAGCTGCACGGATAACAGCCTTTGTCTGCATCTTAGCAATTTCAGGATATGTTACTGCAAGACGTAAGCCACGGTGACCCATCATTGGGTTGAACTCGTGGAGAGATGCAATAAGAGTCTTAATATCTTCAACTGATTTGCTCTGTGCATCAGCAAGCTTCTTGATATCCTCTTCGTCTGTAGGAACAAACTCATGGAGAGGTGGGTCTAAGAAACGGATTGTTACAGGACAGCCTTCAAGTGCCTCATAAAGAGCCTCAAAGTCACTCTGCTGATAAGGAAGAATCTTCTCAAGAGCAGCTTCTCTTTCTTCAACAGTATCTGAGCAAATCATTTCACGGAATGCAGCAATTCTGTCCTCCTCGAAGAACATATGCTCTGTACGGCAAAGACCGATACCTTCTGCACCGAGCTCTCTTGCCTTCTTAGCATCAGCAGGAGTATCAGCGTTTGTACGAACCTTGAGTACTCTGAACTCATCAGCCCAGCCCATGATTCTGCCGAATGTACCTGCGATAGTAGCGTCAACAGTAGGAATTACACCGTCATAGATGTTACCTGTTGAACCGTCGATTGAAATATAGTCACCCTCGTGGTATTCCTTACCTGCAAGAGTAAATTTCTTGTTTTCTTCATCCATAGCGATGTCGCCGCAGCCTGATACACAGCAAGTACCCATTCCACGAGCAACTACGGCAGCGTGTGATGTCATACCGCCGCGAACTGTAAGGATACCCTGAGCAGCCTTCATACCTGTGATATCCTCAGGTGAGGTTTCAAGACGAACAAGAACAACCTTCTCGCCCTTTTCGTTCCAAGCAACTGCATCGTCAGCGGTGAATACAACCTTACCGCAAGCAGCACCGGGAGAAGCACCAAGACCCTTGCCTGCAGGTGTTGCAGCCTTTAATGCAGCAGAGTCAAACTGTGGGTGAAGAAGTGTATCAAGGTTACGAGGATCGATCATAGCAACTGCCTCTTCAGGAGTTCTCATACCCTCATCAACTAAATCACAAGCAATCTGAAGAGCAGCCTGAGCTGTTCTCTTACCGTTACGTGTCTGGAGCATAAAGAGCTTACCATGTTCAACAGTGAACTCCATATCCTGCATATCTCTGTAGTGGTTTTCAAGAGTTTCGCAAACCTTTGAGAACTCAGCGAAAGCCTCAGGGAATTTCTGCTCCATCTCTGAAATGTGCATTGGTGTACGAACACCGGCAACTACGTCCTCGCCCTGTGCGTTTGTTAAGAACTCACCGAACAGACCCTTTTTACCTGTAGCAGGGTCACGTGTGAAAGCAACACCTGTACCGCAATCGTCACCCATATTACCGAAAGCCATTGACTGAACGTTAACAGCAGTACCCCATGAATAAGGAATATCGTTGTCACGACGGTATACGTTTGCACGAGGGTTGTCCCATGAACGGAATACAGCCTTAACAGCACCCATTAACTGCTCCTTAGGATCAGTTGGGAAGTCGTCACCGATTTTCTCTTTGTACTCAGCCTTGAACTGAGTAGCAAGTTCTTTAAGGTCATCAGCATCAAGATCAACGTCCTGAGTAACGCCCTTCTTCTCTTTCATTTTGTCGATAAGCTCTTCAAAATATTTCTTACCAACTTCCATAACTACGTCAGAATACATCTGGATGAATCTTCTGTAGCAGTCCCAAGCCCATCTTGGATTGCCTGATTTCTCAGCAATAGCGTTAACTACGTCCTCGTTAAGACCTAAGTTAAGGATTGTGTCCATCATACCGGGCATTGAAGCTCTGGCACCTGAACGAACAGATACAAGAAGAGGATTTTCCTTGTCACCGAACTTTTTGCCGGTAATCTCTTCCATTTTAACAATGTACTCATTGATTTCAGCCATAATGCCGTCGTTGATTTCACGACCGTCTTCATAATACTGAGTACAAGCTTCAGTAGAAATTGTGAAACCCTGTGGAACAGGCAGACCAATGTTTGTCATCTCAGCAAGGTTTGCACCCTTACCGCCGAGAAGTTCTCTCATGTCAGCATTACCCTCTGAAAAAAGGTAACAATACTTTTTTGCCATTTGAGAAATACCTCCTAATAAAAATTTACAAATTAATTATTTGTACCTTAATGCCGAAGACAAATGGCTATTTGCACTACGGCACAGTACAGTGCAGTAAAATTATACCATAATAAGAAAGAAATTACAAACTTTTTTTATATTTTTTTATATTTAGTATTATTTATCTTGAAAATTTTATTTTTTTGTTGCATAATTAGTTAATAAATACATTAATTCGGAGGTTACACTATGAAATGTGCTATTATACTTGCAGGCGGTAAGGGTACCAGAATGAAGGCGGATTGCCCGAAGGTTATGTGTAATGTTTTATTCAGGCCTATGATCAGCTATGTTGTTGATGCTGTCAAGGAGGCAGGGGCTGAGGATATATGTGTTATTACAGGCTATAAGCATAATGAGGTTGAGGATTACCTTGCTTCTGTTGATACTAACATCAAAACAGCTTTGCAGGAGCCGCAGCTCGGTACAGGTCATGCAGTTATGCAGGCGGACGAATTTATTGCAGCTCATACTGAAGATGAAATACTCATTTTAAATGGTGATGGTCCGCTTATGGATGCCGAAACCATTAATAAGGCTTATGATTACCATAAAGAAAATAATAATTCAATTACATTAATCAGTGCAATTGTTGATGACCTTAACGGTATCGGTCATATTAAACGTGATGAAAACGGTACACTTCTGAGAATTGTTGAGCACAAGGATGCTTCTCCGGAAGAAAAGCTGATTAATGAATCAAACGCAGGCTGTTACTGGTTTAACGGTGCGGATTTGCAGTATGCACTTTCAAAAATTACGAATGAAAATGTTCAGAATGAATATTATCTTACTGACAGTCTTGAAATTCTCATTGGTGCTGGCAAAAACGCAGGTGCTTATGTTGTTGAAAACAATGAGGTTATTTTAGGTGCTAACGACAGAGTACAGCTTAACGGACTGAATACGATTATGAGAAAAAATATCAATAATAAGCTGATGGTAAACGGTGTTGATATTCCGTGTACTGACGGAGTTATGATAGGCAAGGATGTTAAAATCGGCAACTCAACAGTTATTCTGCCTAATACAATTATTGTCGGCAGTACGGTTATCGGTGAAAGTTGTGTAATCGGTCCGAACACCTATATTGATAATTCGGAAATCGGTGACAATGTGGTTCTTGACAATTGCAAAATATTGGACAGCACTGTTGAGAATGATGTTGATGCAGGTCCTTTTGTTAAAGTAAGAGCAAGCTCCGTGCTTAAAAAGGGTGTTCATATCGGCAATTTTGTTGAGGTTAAAAATTCAGTTGTGGGCGAAGGCTCAAAGAGTGCTCATTTAACCTATATCGGTGACAGTGATGTCGGCAGCAGTGTTAATTTCGGCTGCGGAACTGTTACCTGTAATTATGACGGAAAGAATAAGTCACGCTGTAAAATAGGTAATGGTGCATTTATCGGCTGCAATACAAATCTTATTGCACCTGTTGAGGTTGGCGATAAATCCTATATTGCAGCAGGCTCAACTATTACAGATGATATTCCTGAAAATGCTCTTTCAATTGCACGTGCAAAGCAGGTGAACAAAGAGGGCTGGGTTGAAATGAAAAAACCATATAAGGAATAATTTTTACGGATGAAAAACACAGGAGAATAAATTGAAAAAGCTACTATCGGTATTATTGGCGGTGATAACAGTCTGTTTGTTGTTTTCAGGCTGTAACGAAAATGCTGATGTTGACAAAACCACATCAACCACTGAAACGACAACTACCACTACCACAAGAACAACAGAGGATTTAAGCACAACCTTCAAGGAAGCTGAAACAAATAAAATTTATCCCGCTCTTGAAATTGATAACGGTGACGGATACAGTAACAAGATTGCAACATATCAGACAAAATATGACAGCTCAAATACGACAAGAACAACAAATATCAATAACGCTGTTTCAAGGCTGAATAATCTTGTTATTCCGAAGGATGCAGTATTTTCCTTTAATCAGGTTGTAGGTAAGAGAACGGTTCTTGCAGGCTATCAGGAGGCAAAGGTTGTTCAGGGGGACGAATTTGTTGACGGACTCGGCGGAGGTATATGTCAGGTCAGCTCAACTGTATTTCAGGCGGTCCTCAGAGCAAATCTAAAAATAAAGATTAGAGCCTGCCACTCCCTTGAAATCGGTTATGTTCCGCTTGGCGGCGATGCGACTGTACAATGGAATTCACAGGATTTTCAGTTTGAAAACAACTGCGGCAGTGATATACGCTTAAGGGCTACTGCTGAAAAGGGTGTGTTAACCTGTACCATTTATTCAAAGGACAAGGTGTCTGTGGGTGATGTTAAGGTTAATATTGACAAAAACGGTGAGCAGTATGTGCTTACAAGAAGTGTTAATGGTGAAATCAATTATACCACATACAGTAAATACAGTAAGGCTAAGCCGGCGTCATCGTCAACAACAAAAAAAGCAGGATAATATATTAAGAATTAAACACCCCTGATACGGAATAACCGTGTCAGGGGTGTTGTTAATTATTTTTATTTTGCTGCTGCCCAGATGCACTGATTGTTGTCAGCCAATGCTGAAAGGGTCATTTTAGTTTTATTGTTATCTGTTTTGCCTTCGCAAAATACACCGTTATAGGTTGCACCATCAATAACTGCGGTGAAGGTATATGAATCATCATTAAGTTTAAATTCACAGCTTTTGCCGTCAACCGTCAGCTTTCCGCCACTGCTGATTTGAGCCGTAACAGGTGTATTGATGATATGATTTACAGTTGACCAGTCATCGGTTTTCTGTGTTTCATTCTTAAACAGAATCAGCTCATAGCTTCCCGCAATGTCATTAAGACTGACAGGTTTAGCCGTTTCTCCCTTATATGCAAGTGGCAGCATTGTCAGCCAGCCGTCTGAATTCCTGAGCATCTGATGAATCTGTACATTGTGGAAATTGCCCTCTCCGTCATTGTAGCGTGTGTGGTAAGCCTGATATATTTTTCCGTCATTGTCAATCAAGCAGGAGCTGTGACCGCCTGAAAGGTATGCCTTTTCATTGAAGCTGAACTGATAATTACCTATAATATTTGTGCCTGTGCTTTTCATTTCAGTGGCATCATTGCCTGCGGCATCGACATAAGGTCCATCAGGATTTTTGCTTCTGTATTCACGGATGTTATATCCGTCAAGAGCACCAAGACCGCCGTAGGTCAGGAAGAAATAGTAGTAGCCGCTTTCACTGTCATATGTAATAAAGGGTCCTTCACCTGTGTTTTCGGTTTCTGCGTTAGTACGGGAAATCTGTTTGCCGAAATAAATATCGTAGCCGTCATTGTTGTGCATTTCATCATAGTCCGGCATTCCTGTTTCTTCAATCAGCGGAATAACATAAATGCCGCCGCTGAATGACCCATAGCTCAGCCAAAGGTTGCCGTCACTGTCATAAAAAGGTGCGGGGTCAATGCAGTTTGGTGCTGCACCAAAGGTACAGTCATAGCTGCCCTCTTTGTCAAACCAACGCTGTGATTCTACTTCCTCCTCAGTGAAAACACCCTGCTCAATCAGCTCGCCTATATTTGTAAAGCTGTAGTGTGTGGGGTATTTAATCTGACCAAGTTTTCTCAGCTTGTTAAACCCGCTGTAAACAAGACAATCTTTGAATTCAAAGGTTCCTTCGGGACTGTCTGCTGTTGCAAACCATATCACGGATGCTGTTGTTCCCCATACGGATGAACTGGCATAATAACAGTATTTACCCATAGCCTCATTATAAATAATGTCGCTTGCCCATACATTGGTTTCCCATTTGTCATCACTACGTTTCCATTGTGTCTGTGCAGCATCACACCAGGCAAATGCCTTTGCATAGCTTTCTCTCAGTGTTTTGTTGTCGTTAACTAATATTTTATTGCTGTCGTAAACACCTGATGAAACTGTACTCCAATTTATTAAATCATCACTTTCAGCCATTGCAATGTGTGAGCCTGTAACATAATACTTGCCGTTATTTGATTTGAAAAGTGACGGGTCGTGAACAGATATGCCGTTGCTGTCATCAAACTCAAGGGCGTTGCCCTCAAGATTTTTGATTACAGCATCCACTCTTTTTGCTTTGCAGCCTGCAAAGCAAGTGAGAATAATCACAGAGGATAAAAACAGACATAGTATTTTTTTCATATCATCACCCTTGTCAAATTTTTTATTTTATAGACTATCCTAATCATAAACCATTTCAAAAGATTTGTCATCATATTTTTGAATGATTTACATAAAAAAGGCACTCGTTTAGGACACCCTTGATAAAGAGGGTGTCCTAAAACTTTGTAAACAGCTAAATGATTTGATTGTAGGTTGAATAATTAAAATCAAATCGGAGGATTTACAATGAAATCATTATATGAAGAATTAAATGGAAGTTATGTAAAAGTTGGAGATGTTGAAGTTCCTGCACTTGTTTCAGTAGATTCAAATTATAGAATAGGCTTTTGGGGACAAAGACATAAGGAGTATTTGAAAGAAAATCATAGAGTGATATATTATAATTTGGTTACACAAGGCAAACTAAATTCATATTTACACGACATTGATATTAGAGCAAAAGAACAATATGATTTGCTTGTCAAACAGCTTGCTAAAAGTCAAGGTATTACAGAACAACTTAAATCCGAAAACCAAATGTTATGGGTACGGAAAATGAATGGTATTTCTAATCAAGTAAGAGATGTGTTAAATAGAGAAATCATTTTAACGATATAAAATAAATTTGAGGTAGGATAATCCTACCTCTTTTGTATGAAATCATTTATTCTTGTTTTAATATTATACTTTTATTTTTTGGAAACAACCCTAGCTAAAAGTATAATATTTAACAAAATATATTTTATAATGAGATTAATATTCTATGAAATTCAAATTTTATCTTGAAAACCTACTAAACAGATAGTATTATTAGGATATAAGAACTTAGGAAGTGTATAGGATGAAAATATCTACAAAAGGAAGATATGCGATTAAAATGCTTATTGATCTTGCTGAGCATAAAGATGAGGGTTTTATAGCACTTAAGGATATTGCAAAGCGTCAGAATATTTCTAAAAAATATCTTGAACAGATTGTTGCTCTTTTGAATAGAGCAGGAATGTTTAATATTAATCGTGGTTATCAGGGCGGATATAAACTTGCAAGGTCAGCGGATAATTATTCGATAGGCGAAATTTTACGATTGACAGAGGGCAGTCTTGCTCCTGTTTCTTGCCTTGAACAAGATAAAAATATGTGTGAAAAATGTAACTCCTGCCCAACTCTTTTCATATGGGAAGGACTTAACGATATTACAAAAGAATATTTAGATGGCATTACACTTCAGGATGTTTTAGATCATAAACAAGATATCGATAATTTTGATTATGTTATATAAGGAGAATATTATGTGTAATATAAATGAAAACCGCTTAATTGCTTTATTTAAAAAATTAGTTGAAACAGATAGTCCTTCGAGAGGAGAAAGACAGATTTGTGACATCATAAAAACAGAACTTGCGAACTTAAATATATCTGTGTCTGAAGATCATACAGGGGAGCATATCAAAGGCAATGCAGGCAATTTATATGCTTATGCTGAAGGTAAGGTGGATTTACCTCCGATTTTATTTTCTGCTCATATGGATACTGTTGAGCCTGCAAAGAACAAAAAGTGCATCATTGACGATGACGGGAAAATTCATAGTGATGGTTCTACTGTTTTAGGCTCTGATGACTTTGCAGGCATATGTGCAATACTCGAAGCATTAAAAACCGTTAAAGAAAATAATTTGTCTCACAGACCGATTGAAATTATTTTTTCTGTATCTGAGGAGAATTATTGTAAGGGAATATCGCAGTTTGATTTTAATAAGGTAAAATCTAAAGAGGCTTATGTTTTTGATTTGAGCGGAGCGGTCGGAACTGCTGCCTATGCTGCACCAACAATTCTTTCATTCAAAGCAGATATTATCGGAAAATCATCTCACGCAGGTTTTGCATCCGAATTAGGCATTCATTCCATAAAAATTGCTGCCGAAGCGATATCAAAAATAAATTGCGGTAAAATTGATGCTGAAACAACTGTAAATATCGGAACAATAACTGGCGGAACAGCAACAAATATTGTGCCTGACAAATGCAGTATAACAGGTGAGATACGCAGTTATTCAGATGCAAAAGCTGCCCGGCAGTATAATAGTATTGAGAAAATCGTCACAGAAACAGCGGATAAATTTGGTGCAGTTGCCGATGTATCATTTACTAAAAATATAACTGCTTATGAAATTGATGTGAATCATAAGGTTGTTGAACGATTTAAAAGTGTATGTAATGATTTGCAACTTGTACATAAAATGGAGCGCTCATTTGGCGGCAGTGATAATAATGTTATGGTGCAGAATGGAATAAAAGGCATTGTTGTTGCGACTGCTATGAATGATTGCCATACATTAAATGAATGGACAACTGTTGCTGAGTTGAAAAATGCAGCAAAGCTTGCGTTAAATCTTATGATTTCAAAGGAGTAAACTATGAAAATACCATTGCATTATCAGATATCAGATTATGATTGCGGACCTACATCTATGCTCAATGCAATCAGTTTTCTTTTTGAAAGAGAGGAAATACCGCCTGAAATCGTGCGTAATATTATGCTTTATTGTCTTGATTGCTACGGTATTGATGGTATACCCGGAAAGCTTGGAACATCCTGCTCTGCAATGATGTTTTTGAGTAATTGGCTTAACAATTTCGGAAAGCTGGGATTACTTTCGATTTCATCAAATTACATATCAAAAGAAAAGGTTTATATCGGTCAAAGCAGTTTGATTAATGATACTCTTGTCAGAGGCGGTGCTGTTGTAGCAAGACTCTTTTATGATGAATGGCACTATGTTCTGATTACAGGCATTAAAGATGATAATTTAATGCTGTTTGATCCTTATTATAGGGAAGAAGCTTTTGATGATGAAAATATTAAGATAGTATTAGACAAGCCATTTGAATATAACAGAATTGTGCCAATCCCTTGTTTTAACAACGATAAGGAAAAATTGTATTCCTTTGCCGGTATTGACACAAGAGAGGCTGTTTTACTATTCAATGAAAACACAAAAATCACGCAGGAGGACACAGTTGAATATATTATTTAATTGCGTATATATAATATGACAATACAACAGCTGCATTATATTATTACAATTTCAGAGTTTGGCTCAATCAACAAAGCATCAGAGATTTTGTATGTATCACAGCCATCGCTTACAAGTGCTATAAAGGAATTGGAAAAAGAGTTGGGTATATTGATATTTCATCGTAGTGGTCGAGGAGTATCGCTGACAAATGATGGTGTTGAATTTCTTTTGTATGCCAGACAGCTTTATCAACAATATGAATCGATTCTGGATAAGTATGGTAAAAACGGCTCACTAAAAAAGAAATTTGGAGTATCAACTCAGCATTATTCGTTTGCGGTTAAAAGCTTCGTTGAGCTTGTAAAAAAATTTAATACATCTGAATATGAGTTTGCAGTACGAGAAACAAAAACCCGTGAAATTATAGAAGATGTAAACACTTCAAAAAGTGAAATAGGGATTATTTATTTGAGTGATTTTAACAGAAAGGTAATACTCAAAATTCTTAAAACAAATGGGTTAAAGTTTAATAAACTGATTGATTGTGATGCATTTGTATATCTCTGGAAAGGTCACCCCCTTGCAAATCATAAAACAATCCATTTTGCAGAATTGAATGATTATCCCTGCTTGTCTTTTGAACAGGGTGATAACAGTTCATTTTATTTTGCAGAGGAAATACTTACTACAAATGAATATCCCAGAACAATTAAGACTAACGACAGAGCAACTATGCTTAATTTAATGATTGGACTTAATGGCTACACCCTTTGTTCAGGTATTATCTGTGAAGAATTGAACGGCAGTGACTATATTGCAGTCCCATTTGAATCGGACGGTGATGAATGCAATAAAATGGAGATAGGATATATAATTAAAGAAAATGCAATATTAAGTAATCTCGGAAAGCTTTATATTGAAGAATGTATAAAATATTTAAATCAAATATAATATGGAAAAAGATGAACTTGTAAGAATAGTTCATCTTTTTTAGTTATAGGTTAAAGTTATAACCTACTATACCTATATGATATTAGACAATTAAGGTTTGCAGATGTATAATACAACTACAGCGGAAAAGTATTAATACTAAAACAAAAAAATTAAAGGAGTTTTTAATAATGAAAAAGTTTTTAAAGGATTACAAAAAAATAATCGCAATTGTATTAAGTGTTGTGTTGGTTGCAGGCGTATTTGCTGCTTGCAGTCAGGCGAAAAAGGAAGATGACATAGATAATAACAATGTATCAACTGTTGATGATGAGTTAGCGGCAATTCAAAAGGCAGGTAAATTTGTTGTTGGTGTGGAAGGTACATATGCACCTTTTACATATCACGATGATAACGGTGAATTAACAGGCTTTGATATAGAGGTTGCAAAGGCAGTCGCTGAGAAGCTTGGTGTTGAAGCAGAGTTTGTTGAAGCACCATGGGATTCACTTCTTGCAGGTATTGATAGCGGCAGACTTGATACTGTAATAAACTGTGTAAGTATTACTGATGACAGAAAAGAAAAATATGATTTTTCAAATCCATACCTCTATATCACAACACAGATTGTTGTAAGAAATGACAATGATTCAATTAAAACGGTTGCAGATCTTAAAGGAAAAAAGGTTGCAGCCAACACTACAAATATTTATGCTCCATGGTTTGAAGAAAACGGAGCAACAATTGTTCCGATTGAAACAGCTTCAGATGCTGTAAATCTTCTTGTTTCGGGCCGTGCGGATTTTATTGGTTTTAATGCTTTGCTTTTACAGAGCTATTTAAAAGAGCATCCTGATACCGAAATTCATCCGGAATTTGAAATTCCTGCATCAGAAGAGCTTGTAGCTATTCCAATAAAAAAGGATGAAAGCAGACTTGTTGAAGCAGTAAACAAGGCTCTTGAAGAATTGCAGCAGGACGGCACACTTAAAACTCTTTCTGAAAAGTATTTCTCTGACAACTTTACAGAATCGGCTAACTAATAGAAGTGTGTCATTATGAGCGAGAGATTAATTGACCTTTTAGTATCATCGTTTGGAAAAATCTTTTTATCCTGTTTAGAAGTTACGATTCCTCTTACCATTATATCCTTTGTTTTAGGAACATTATTTGCACTGTTGCTTGCGATAGTGCAAATAATGGAAATCAAAGTATTAAAACAAATCGTGCGAATATATGTATGGATATTCAGAGGAACACCGCTTCTTGTTCAATTATTTATCATATTTTACGGAATGCCGTCAATAGGATTAACTATCCCGGCATTTCCGGCGGCTATAATTGCTTTTTCGCTGAATGTTGCAGCGTATAATTCCGAAGTAATACGCTCTGCAATATTGTCTGTACCTAGGGGGCAAATTGAAGCAGGATATATGTCAGGATTGAAGTATAGTCAGATCATGATACGAATCGTTTTGCCGCAGGCGGCAAAGGTAGCATTTCCAAATCTTTTCAATTCAGTTATCGGTTTAACAAAGGATACATCACTTGCATCAAGCATAACGGTAATTGAATTGTTTAAAACAGCCCAGCAGATTGCCGGCAGATATTTTGAGCCATTTGCATTATATTGCGAAGCTGCTCTGGTTTATTTGCTGATAAGTTCATTGCTGTCACTGCTGCAATCTTATCTGGAAAAGAAAGCGATTTGGAAAAAGTCAGATAAGAAAATAAAAATTAAATTGACGGGAGAAAAAATATGAGCAGAATTTCAGAAATTAACATAGATGAATCAACTGAAGAGGTAAAAAAAGCTGTAAGCAAGCATCTTGCAAAGGGACATAGAATAACAAGTGAAAAGCGAACACTTTTACATAATGTAGAGGCTTTTAAAGCGCTTGAGGAAAGCTCCTATTCTCTTGATGACGAATTACAAAAACTGATAGGCAAGCGTGCGGCAGATTTTTATGAGTATGCCATATCGCTTGAAAATGACTGCCTTGTGTGCAGTGCTTACTTTACAAATTTACTGAAAAAGAACAATATTGATTTTGAAACCTTCGACTTTACGAAACAGGAGAAGCTTTTGATTGAATATGCAAGGGCAATCGTTAAAAATCCGAAAAACATACCTGATGAATTGTTTGAAAGACTTAAAGAGGAATTTAACGAAGAAGAAATCGTTGTAATTACAACAATGGGTGTTCTTATGATTGCAAACAATTATTTTAATGATATATTGCAGGTTGAACCCGAAGAAATTATTGATTAAAGGTAACGAACAATTATGCTTGAAGTAAAAAATCTTTATAAGAGCTTTAATGATACTGAGGTTCTTAAAGGAATTGATTTCAAAGTGAATAAAGGCGAAGTTGTTGCAATTTTAGGCAGCAGCGGTTCGGGTAAAACAACTTTATTAAGATGTATTAGTTTTCTTGAAAAAGCAAATAAAGGAGAAATAATATTTAATGATTTCAGCAAGAATATTACATCTGTAAGCAAAAAAGAAATCAGATTACTGCGTATGAAAATGGGGTTTGTTTTTCAGTGTTATAATCTTTTCAGCAATAAAACCGTTTTGCAGAATGTAACCGAAGGCTTGATTACAGCACGAAAGATACATAAAGCAGAGGCAAAGGAAATTGCAGAAGATGTGCTGAAGAAAGTAGGTATGGATAATCGCATTGATTACTATCCTGCTGAATTATCAGGCGGACAGCAACAGCGTGTTGCGATTGCTCGTGCTGTTGCGCCCTCTCCCGAGGTAATACTATTTGATGAGCCGACCTCTGCTCTTGATCCGGAACTTACAGGCGAAGTTTTAAATGCGATGAAAGTACTTGCAAAAGAAGGCACAACAATGGTTGTTGTTACCCATGAAATGGACTTTGCAAGAGAGGTTGCCGATCGTGTTGTGTTTATGGAAAACGGTGTCATTGTAGAGGATAATACCGCAAAAGAATTTTTTGCTTCTCCAAAGCACGAGAGTACAAAGCGGTTTTTAAGAAGGACTTTGGGTGACTATGATTACATTATCTGATAAATTCAAAGGCAATTTGGCTGCAGCTTTTACCATTCTTGTTTGGGGAACAACATTTATTGCAACAAAAGTTTTGCTAAAACAGTTTAATCCTGTTGAAATTATCATTATCAGATTTATTATAGGTTGGGCAGTAATGTGGCTTGTTCGACCTAAACGATTAAAAATTAAAAGCGTGAAAACGGAATTGCTTTTTGTTCTGGCAGGGTTAACAGGTGTGGCGCTGAATTATTTGCTTGAAACAATTGCTTTAATGTACACACAGGCATCGAATCTATCAATGATTGTTTCAACAGCACCACTTTTTGTCGGCATTATGGCATGGATTGTGTTTAAACAAAGGCTTAAACCGTCTTTTGTTTTTGGCTTTTTCATTTGTATAGCAGGCGTGTTTTTAATCAGTTTTGCCGATAAATCAAATGTTCAGATTCACTTAATCGGTGACTTATTAGGCATTGCTGTGGCACTTGTTTGGGCGATTTATTCTATTGCTATGGAAAAAATCGGTAAATACGGGTTTGATGTTATTCTTACAACACGCAGGAATTTTTTCTATGGTATCCTTTTTATGCTGCCTGTTTCGCTGAAATTTGATGGTTTTGAGCATTTTAATTTATGGCTTAAACCTTCTAATTTAGCACTTTTACTGTATCTTGCTGTTTTTGCCTGTGCAATCAGCTTTATTACCTGGAATTATTCTCTTAAAACAATAGGCTCCGTTAAAGCAAACTTATATTGCTATTGTTCACCTGTGCTTACTACAGTTTTTTCTGTGATTTTTCTTCATGAAAGTATATCTGGCAGAATGCTAGTGGGAATGATACTTACTTTAACCGGCGTTATTATTTCAGGTGAATTAATACCAAAATTTTTAAAACAGAGGAACAAAATATGACTTATGTATTTCAGCCAAGCGGTGTCTGCCCAAGTGAAATTACAATTGAAATAGATGACAATAATTCAATTCAAAGTGTAAATGCCATTGGTGGTTGCAGTGGGAATTTGCAAGGTATTTCTGCTTTAATTAACGGTATGTCAGTAGCAGAGTCAATAAAAAGGCTAAAGGGTATTAAATGCAGTTTTAAAAGCACATCCTGCCCGGATCAGATTGCATCAGCATTAGAAAAATTACAAGAGAAACAGGAGAACAAACAATGAGCGATCAGCTTGAAACCCGATGTATACATGGTAATCGTAATTCCATTTTAGAAGATAAAAATCACGCAATAAGTTTTCCCATATATCAGACAGCTTCTTTCAGCCATATAAAACCGGGGCATAACGAAAACGGATTTGATTACACAAGAGAGTCGAATCCTACTCGCCAGCGACTGGAAAATATTATTTCTTCACTTGAGAATGCAGAAGATACAGTTGCATTTTCTTCAGGTATGGCAGCAATAACAGCTTGCTTTGAATTGTTTTCAACAGATGATCATATGATTATGTCGGATGATTTATATGGTGGAACAGTAAGGCTAAGCAATCTTATCAATAAAAAGAATGGTTTACAGATTGATTATGTGGATACAACAGATTTAAAAAATGTTGAAAATGCTATAAAGCCAAACACAAAGGCAATTTATCTTGAAACACCAAGTAATCCTATGATGAAGATTACCGATATTAAGGCTTGTGCTGATTTGGCTCATGGAAATCATTTATTGCTTATTGTTGATAATACATTTTTATCACCGTATTTCCAGAACCCATTGTCATTAGGTGCAGATATTGTTATTCACAGCGGCAGCAAATTTTTGTCTGGTCACAATGATACGATATCAGGTTTTGTAAGTGCTAAGGATTTGCAAATCGCCGATAAAATCAGACTTATTGCAAAAAGCGTTGGCAATACCTTGTCTCCGTTTGATAGTTGGCTCGTTATGCGTGGTGTCAAAACTCTTGCAGTTCGAATGGAGCAACAGCAGAAAAATGCTATCAAAATAGCTGAGTGGCTTGAAAGGCAACCGAAAGTAACAAAGGTGTTTTATCCCGGTTTGAAAAATCATAAAGGATATGAAACGAATATCAAACAATCAAGAGGTTACGGCAGTATGATTTCTTTTCAAACTGATAGTGAGGAAACTGCTATAAAAATACTTGAAAGTGTTAAGCTAATCATATTTGCTGAAAGCCTTGGCGGAACAGAATCACTGATTACTTATCCTGTCCTTCAGACACATCCTGATGTACCCGAAGAAGTTCGTGAAAGACTTGGAATAACAAAAACACTCTTAAGATTATCTGTCGGACTTGAAAATGCTGATGATCTGATTTATGATTTAAAACAGGCAATGGAGGTGTAATTTTGATGAATTATAATTTTGATGAATTTGTAAATCGCAAAGGAACAAATAGTTTGAAATACGATTTTGCAGTTGAATGCGGTTATCCAGAAAATGTATTACCGCTTTGGGTTGCGGATATGGATTTTCCTACCGCACAGCCTGTTTTAGATGCTTTGCATAAGTCTGTTAATCATGGCATTTTTGGCTATAGCGAAGTAAAAGCTGATTATTATTCAGCCGTATCAAAATGGTTTTCAGAGCGTTTTTCTTTTGAAACAAAACCGGAATGGTTGGTTAAAACACCCGGTATCGTTTTTGCTATTGCGATGGCAATACGAGCTTTGACAGATGTGGGTGACAGTGTACTTATTCAGACGCCTGTTTATTATCCGTTTTATTCCGCAATTACGAATAATAATCGCAAACTTGTTCAAAATGAACTTGTTTATACAAACGGGCATTATGAAATTGATTTTGATGATTTTGAAAGTAAAATCAAAGAAAATAAGGTGAAACTCTTTATATTATGCTCTCCGCACAATCCTGTCGGAAGAGTATGGACAAAGGCTGAATTACAGAAAATTGGTAAAATATGCAACAGATATAATGTTTTTGTTGTGTCTGATGAGATTCATTGTGATTTCACTTTAAATGGTAATCAGCATACGGGTTTTTCTGTTGCTTGTCCGCAGATGCAGGACAAATCTATAATCTGTACCGCACCGAGTAAAACTTTTAACCTTGCAGGTTTGCAGGTCTCAAATATATGGATTCCTGATTTGAAAGTACGAAAAAAGATATTAAAGGAAATTGATGCCTGTGGTTATTCGCAGCTTAATTCTTTGGGCTTGGTTGCTGCTCAAGCTGCTTATGAAAGTGGTTCTGAATGGCTTAGTCAATGTAAATCATATTTGCAGAATAATCTTGATTTCCTTCGCGATTTTCTGCAAAAGAATTTGCCTGAAATAAAGCTTGTTGAACCAGAAGGAACTTATTTTGCGTGGCTTGATTGTTCTCAATTAGGATTAGGTTATAAAGAACTAAATGACTTGATTATAAATAAAGCAGGACTCTGGCTTGATGCTGGTCATATCTTCGGAAAAAATTCAGCAATGTTTCAACGCATTGTATTAGCCTGCACTCGTAAAACATTAGCAACTGCACTTGAACAGCTTGAAAAAGCAGTTCATGATAAATAAGTTTTTTAATAAAATTCATTGACAGAAGTAAAAGTATCTGCTAATATTTGGATGGAAAATTAAATATGTGTTTATGTTTTTAAATGGTGCAAATTGTACCAATACATAATCAACTTGTCTTTAGAAGGCAGTTGAGAATTAACATACAGACTTAAATTAAGTCGTTTACATAGTGAGTAAACACACTATGCAGGCAAAGCTGAAAGGCTCTGCTTGTTTGTGCTACTCACTTATGTAAACGGCTTTTTTAATTGCCGAAAATGAAAATTGAATGACCGTCTGAATGGGATATATTACTGCCATGACATCTATTGATAGAGCGGTATAACATCGCTGAAAAGGGATAGGAACTGCATTCAGATAGAACGGCAAAAAGTGTGTCCTACACTGTAGCGAGCATCGGATTTTGACATACAAAATCCAAAAGTCAGGGAAAAACTCCCTGAAACCCTTTCAAAGAATGGAGATGAACAAATGAAAAATAAAAGAGTCAGAAGAAGTATTCGACTTAGTGAAGAAGAATACGAAATATTTTCAAGCTATGCAAAGCAGTGCGGACTGTCCGAATCGCAGCTAATGTGTATGCTGATTATGGGTAAAGTTCCGAAGCCATTACCGGATAAAAATTTTTGGTTAATGCTTGAGCAGTTATACAATATTCACGATAGTTTGAAACAGCTTTCAAGGTTTGATAATTCTTTACTAAAAAAGTGTACTGAAATTGAACAGTTAATTCTTGATTTGCAAAGAGAATTTACTGTACCAAAGGAGGTTGATCTATTTGGCAACAACAAGCCTGTGGCACATAAAAGGAAAGCTGCGTGATTTGATTGAATATGTAGAGAATCCTGATAAGACAAATCTTGATGATGGCTTGCAAGATTTTGTTAATGTGTTTTCTTATGATACAAACCCCGATAAAACAAACAATAAAGAATTTGTAACAGCAATAAATTGTCTGAAAGAAATTGCATTGCAACAAATGATTATGACAAAGCAACAATTCAACAAGTCGGACAAGTATATTGCTTGGCACGGTTATCAGAGTTTTAAACCTGATGAAGTTACACCTGAACTCTGTCACAAGATTGGTGTCAGACTTGCAAAACAAATGTGGGGTGATAGATTTCAAGTAATAGTCAGTACGCATTTAGACAAAGACCACCTGCATAATCACTTTTGTTTTAATTCAGTATCTTTTCTTGATGGAAAGAAATATAACTATTCAAAATCAGAAATGCAAAGATTGAGAAATGTATCTGATGAACTTTGTAAAGAGTATGGCTTATCTGTTATTGAAACAAACAGTAAATCAAAAGCACCGAGCAGGACTTTATACTATGCAGAAAAGAATAATGAGCCTACAAAGTACAACCTAATGCGAACTGCTATTGATGAGGCGATTGCTATTAGTCCAACACCTAAAGAGTTTGTAAAGATTATGAGGAAGAAAGGTTACATTGTAAATGTCAATCCTGAAAGAAAATATGCAACGATTCGTTCAGTTAATGACAGCAGAAATACAAGACTGAAAACGCTTGGCGAAAGTTATGATTGGAACAGCATTATTCATCAGATAAATACACAGGATGGTATTGCTTTGTTTCCTGCATACAAGGAGTTTAACAGAGATAGTAAACCGAAATACATTAAGGCACAAAAATATACTTTCAAAGGCTCATTTGCAACAGTCAAAAAAATTACAGGCTTAAAGGCATTGTATCTGTATTATTGTTATCGGTTAGGTTACTCGCCGAAAAAGAAACAGCATAAGCCTTTGTCACCCGAAATGAAACAGGCTTGGAGAAAGATTGATAAACTATCAAATCAAGTCAGATTGATTTCAAAATATGCTTTGGATAATACGAATGATATTCAAAATCTTATCAGCAATAATAAAGAGCAAATTATATTGATTACAAATCAAAGAAATCAAATCTACAATACACTCCGAAGATGTAAGGATACTGATAAAATATTAAGCCTTAAATTTGAACGAGATTGCTACACAAAAGAATTAACTAAATTGAGAAAAGAAATCAAAACTGCTAATGCAATTCTAAATGATGTTGACGAAATTAAAATGAACATAAAAGCGGAAACGGACATACAGCATCAAAAATTTGCAATTAGCAGAACTAAATCACAAAGGAGGGAGTTAGAATGGGAAAGGTAATTAAACTTGAATTAGTAAAGTCGGATTATGATTATGTCAGTAATCTTTTGAGTTCACAGATTGAAAAATTAAAATTAATGTCATCAGCAGAAAGAATTGAATGGTATAATCAGTCTTTGTTCAACAAGCCTATTAATTTTACAAAACAAATTGATAATACAGTTTACACAGTCAATACGCATTTCAACAAAACTGCAAATGAGAGTGTTAATGAAAAAATAGTCCGAATTTTAGAACAGAGCAGTAAATAATTTTAGAATTACGCTTTAAAGTGTTGAAGGGCAATAAAGAATATGTTATGATTATAGTAACCTACAATCAAACATATTCGGCTGTAGAAAGGAGTTAAATTTGAAAAAACAAACAGACCGAATAACTGCTTTGTATTGCCGTCTATCTCGTGATGATGAGCAAGACGGACTATCAGGCAGTATAAAAAATCAACAATCCATATTAGAGAAATATGCAAAGGAAAACGGTTTTAAAAATACAAAAGTATTCATTGATGACGGCTGGAGTGGTACAAATTTTGCAAGACCAGCATTTATAGAAATAATGGAACTTGCAGAACAAGGCAGAATTGAAAATCTGATTGTCAAAGACCATTCAAGACTTGGAAGAAATAGGCTTATTGTCGGACAGCTACTTGAAGAAGATTTTGACCGACTTGGTGTAAGATATATTGCCATAATGGATAATATAGATACTGCAAATGGGATAAGTGACCTTGTACCTATGCAGGATTTGTTCAACGAGTGGCACGCGAAAAACACGAGTCAGAAAGTACGAAATGTTTTCAAAAACAAAGGCAATTCAGGAGTACCATTAACAACCAATCCACCATTTGGATATACAAGAGAATGGGAGATTGATGAGCCAGCGGCAGAGGTTGTCAGAAAAATTTTCAGCTTATGTATTAAAGGTTATGGTCCTACACAAATTGCAAAACAATTAAGTGCTGCTGAAATTATGACACCTTGTGAGTATTGGATTAGCATAGGTAGAACTTGCGGCAAGCCACCTATAAAGCCATATAATTGGTGTAGTGATACAGTTGCAGGAATACTTGAAAAGCAAGAATATATTGGTGACACAATAAATTTCAGAACTACAAAGAAATCCTTTAAGAACAAGAAAAAGATTGAAAGAGATCCGTCAGAATGGAAAATATTTAAGAATACCCATTCTGCTATTATCAGCGAAGAAGATTTTAATCTCGTTCAGGAATTGAGAAAGAACAAGCGTAGACCTAACAAAACAGGAATAATCAGTATGTTTTCCGGTGTAGTCTGTTGTGCAGATTGTGGTAAGAAAATGTATTACTCTGCAACGAATAACTACAAGCACCAACAAGCAAATTTCTTTTGTTCAAGTTTCAGAAAAGATACCGACACTTGCTCAATGCACTATATTCGTGAAAAGGTAATCTATGATCTTGTGCTTGAGGATATGAAAAGGGTGTTTTTCTTTGTAACTGCATATGAAAAGGAATTTGCACAAATGCAGCTTGAAAATTTCTCTGTTGAAAAAGAGAAAGAGTTATCTTCAAGAAAGCGAGAACTTGAGAAATCAAAAAAGCGTATCAAAGAAATTGATACACTAATTCAAAAGTTATATGAAGATAATGCTTTAGGAAAACTATCCGATGAGCGTTATGCTACAATGTCTATTTCGCTTGAAACAGAACAGAAAGAATTAAAAGAAACTGTTCCAAAAATTGAGAAAGAACTCAATTCGGAAACAAATGAAATTGACAATCTGCAAAACTTTATCGGCAAGGTTAAAAGAATTACACAACCAACAGAACTTACACCTGAACTTGTTCATGAGTTCATTGGAAAGATTGTTGTATCAGCACCTACAAAGATAAATGGAAAACGCTATCAGCAAGTAGATATTTACTACAATGGTGTTGGAGTAATCAAGCAACCTACCGCTGAAGAATGGGAATATCAATTCCAAAACAAATATTTAAAGATAAAAGAAAAAACAGCATAGAAAACTATGCTGTCAATCTTAAACTAAAGGCATCCTGCGAGCACCCTCTTTATCAAGGGTGCTCATTCAGAGCGCCTTTTTATGCTTTTAAGATATTTTTTATTTATCTGATGCCGTATTTTTCAATAATATAATCCATATCTTTATCTCCTCTTCCTGAGAGGTTGATAAGAACGGCGCCCTTATCCATCTGCTTGGCAAGCTTAATACCGTAAGCGACAGCGTGGGAGCTTTCTATTGCAGGAATAATACCCTCAAGTCTTGAAAGCGTATAAAAAGCATCAATTGTTTCATCATCATTAACAGTATCATATTTAACCCTGCCGAGATCGTGCAAAAATGCATGCTCCGGACCTGATGACGGATAATCAAGACCGCTTGCTACCGAATAAACAGGAGCAGGCTCTCCGTTTTCATCCTTAAGCATAATACTGTTAAAGCCGTGCATAATTCCCTCACTGCCATATGTAAGGCTTGCCGCGTGGTCTCCAAGAGCTGTTCCTCTGCCCAATGGCTCAATACCATAAATGTCAACAGGGTCATTGAGGAATCCGGAAAACATTCCCATCGCATTTGAACCGCCGCCAACGCAGGCAACAACAGCGTCCGGTAATTCACCTGTCATTTCAATGAACTGCTCCCTTGCCTCAATGCCGACAACACTCTGGAAATCACGTACCATCATCGGGAACGGGTGAGGGCCTACTACTGAGCCTATACAATAAATTGCATCCTTATACTCATTGCAATATGCCTCGAACGCAGCATCCACAGCTTCTTTAAGAGTCTGCAGACCATGAGTAACTTCAACAACATTTGCACCGAGAATTTTCATTCTTGCAACATTAGGTGCCTGCTTCTTTATATCAACAGCACCCATATATATATCACATTCAAGACCGAAATAAGCTGCAGCAGTAGCAAGTGCTACGCCGTGCTGACCCGCACCGGTTTCTGCAATGACCTTTTTCTTGCCCATATATTTAGCAAGCAAAGCTTCACCCATACAATGATTAAGCTTATGCGCGCCTGTGTGGTTCAGATCCTCTCGCTTTACATAAAGCTGAACATTACCGCCTAACTGAGATGACAGCCTTTCAAGGTGGGAAATAGGTGTCGGTCTGCCCTGAAATTCCTTGCGTATACGGCGAAGCTCATCTATAAACTTGCGTGATTTGCTTATTGAATAGTATGCATCGGTAATCTCGTTCATAGCATTTTGAAGCTCAGGCGGAATAAAAGAACCGCCGTATTTTCCGAAAAAGCCTGATTTATCAGGATAATTTTTAAAGTAGGTGTCAAAGTCAATATTGTTATAATTCATTTTTATTTCCTCCAAAAAAGTTAATTTTAATATTTTTAATTTAGTAATATAATTTATTTTTTCAATAATATGTCTGATTAACTGCGCCATCGTTTTGTTAACAGCATTTTATTTCCTCCCATAAAAGTGTTTTACAAATAAAAAATCCTTGACAGTATTTATATACTGTCAAGGACGAAAAATACTTTCCGTGGTGCCACCTTGATTTATGGCTTTGCCATACTCTCTGCAAGATACAATCATATCTTTGACCATTAACGCAGGTCTGCACGTCATAGAATACTCAGCGTGTGCTTTTGACTATGCCCTCAGCGGTCCATTTAATAAGCCGTTTAATGCTTCGATTCCAGCTCCCGAAGCTCTCTGTAAATGCGTATCTTATTTTTATCTCCGCTTCAACGGTTTGTTATTTACTTGTAAATATGATATCACTAAAATATCAATTTGTCAACAGTAATCTTGAATATGCACTTTCAATGGTTGAATTAAAAATAATGTTCTCAAAAGTCCTTGCACTTTCATAGTCAGCAGAAGTATTTTCAGTAACAAAATAAAATTCTGTACCGCTTTTTTTACACCTGTCAATAAACATCTTAACATAATCGGGTGCTGTTGCGGAATGGTACATTGAGTGAAGCACAATGTCAACATTGCTTAAATTATAGCTGTTATAGTCTATGCCAATGTAGGGTGAAATGACAAGGATTTTTTTGAATTTAAGAACGGGATTTTTAATCGGCTGCTTATTTTCAACTCTGTAAAATCCGTCATAGCTGATATAAACCCTGTCAATTCCGTTTTTAATATGCTTAACCGCAATTTCAAAATTATTGAAGCCGTTAGCGCTTTTGTCCTCCAAGGGCTTGTCACTTGCCACAAGCACAATGGGCTTGTCATAAAACATATTGGCAAGCAGTGAACCTGTAAAGTGCAGGGTATCACTGCCGTGTAATACAATAGCACCGCTGTATTTGTTGAAATCAATACTGCCAATATAGTCGGTAAGCTTTTGCCAAAGCGCAAAGCTCATATTTTCAGACAGCACAGTGAATGGTGATACGCAGTCAAATTCCACATCTTTAATATTGATATAATCAAGTATTTTAAATGGTGTGTCAAGATGAATATGCTCATCCTTAATACTGCCGATTGTACCGCCGGTGCCGATAACTAAAATTTTATTCATATATCAATTATTTTGTAAAGAATACTTTAAAAGCTTTGTAAGCCATATAGGTGTCGATTTTTGAAACGATTTCATAAGGTGAGTGCATTGAAAGCACAGGTACACCAACGTCAATAACATCAACATCAAGATTCGCAATATACATAGCAACCGTTCCGCCGCCGCCTGCGTCAACCTTGCCAAGCTCACCGCTCTGCCATAATACACCATTGTTTTCCATAAGAGCTTTAACAAAGCTTACAAATTCTGCAGATGCATCACTTGTGCCTGATTTACCTCGTGAGCCTGTGAACTTTGTAACACATACACCCTCGTTAATTATTGAAGCATTGTTCTTTTCAAACTGTGACGGCCATGTCGGGTCGAATGCCGCATTAACGTCTGCCGACAGACATTTTGAGTTAGAAAGAACATCTCTGCCCTCGCAGCCCTCCAGTCTTGCCAAATCCTCAATAAAATACTTGAGATAGCTTGAGTTAAGACCGGTGTTGCCGTCTGAGCCCGTTTCCTCCTTGTCGGTCAAAACAGTTACCGCAGTGTATTCGGGAGCAGTGTCAATATCAAAAATTGCCTGCATTGCAGGGTATGAACAGACCCTGTCATCGTGACCGTATCCGCCGATAAGGCTTCTGTCAAAGCCAATGTCATCAACTGTGAATGCAGGAACAAGCTCCAGCTCAGCCGATAAAAAGTCACGCTCAACAATGCCGTATTTTTCAAACAGAATGTTTAAAATGTTCAGCTTAATTCTTTCACTTTCACTGTCGTCTTTAAACGGACGTGAGCCGATTACAACATTGAGTTCCTCGCCTTTAACGATTTCATTCGCTTTTCTTGCCATCTGTTCCGCACCAAGGTGAGGGAGAATGTCGGTAATGCAGAATTTAGGGTCACCTGCATCTTCACCGATTTTAACATCAACAAAGCTGCCGTTATTTTTGCAGATTCTGCCGTGGAGTGAAAGCGGAATAGCTGTCCACTGATATTTTTTGATTCCGCCATAGTAATGTGTTTTGAAAAATCCCAGTGAGCCATCCTCATAAACAGGAACCTGCTTTAAATCAAGACGGGGTGAGTCAATGTGTGCGGCACTGATTCTTACACCATCCATAACAGGTCTTGTACCTTTAACACAAAGTATGATAGCTTTGCCCCTGTTGAAATAGTAAACCTTGTCGCCTGCCTTAAGCGGTTCACCGAATTTGTCGAATTCTTTAAAGCCGTTAGCCTTTGCTGCTTCTAAAGCAGACTGTGCAAATTCACGCTCTGTTTTGTTTTCAAACAAAAACTTTTTGTAGCCTTCGCAGAATTCATCGCAGGCGTTAAGCTCCTCCTCACTCATAAAATCAATGCCGTTTTGCTTTTTGTAAAACAGCTTTTCTTTTAATTCCTTAGCATTTTCGCTCATAATATGTCCTCCAAAATATTGTCGATTTGTGTTTTTATATCTTCGTCGTTATTGTAAATTACATAGTCGGCATTGTTAATATAGTATTCCTCGCTTAGCTGAGCATTTATTCTTTCCATTGCTTTTTCTTCGCTTATGCCGTCACGCTCGGTAATTCTTGTTGCACGCAATTCTTTAGCAGCCATTACAGTAATAATAATATTGCATTTATTCTGTGCTTTTGCTTCAAATAGCTGCGGTGCATCAAGTACCGCAAGCGGTTTTGCAAGCTGTTCGCATTTTGCAATCACCTCAGGGTGCACAATGCTGTTTAAAATTTTCAGCTTTTCTCTGTCACTGAAAACAATTTCCCTCAGCTTATTTTTGTCAAGCCTGCTATCCTTAATAATATCATTACCGAAAACATCTGCGAGCTTATTTAAAAGCAGTGAATTATTTTTATAAATATTTTTAACAACATCGTCACTGTTTATTATATTAAAACCGAGTTTTGTCAGGTATTCGCAAACAAAACCCTTGCCTGCACCGCTTGGTCCTGTTAAGCCGATGAAAAACGGCTTGGTTAAATCAATTATGCTGAAAGCGGCAGCACGGATTAGCCTGTTATAAACTGCCATTCCGACACCTGTAGTGTGCGGTATTCGGGCATAAACCTTTTTTGCACCCATTTCATCAAGCTTTCTGAGTGCATCAAAAAGCTCCTTCGCCTGGCTTAAGTCGTTATTTTCTTTCCCGAAGGTCACCTTAGGAATTGTTACATTGTCATCCTCAAAGCACAGTGCAAAGCAGTCATTTTTTGAATTGACAAATTGTTCGTAGCTTTCTTTGTCAGCATTAACAATAAACACGCGTGCCTTTGGTGCGTAGTGTTTGTATTTCATACCCGGTGATGCGGCAATCTCATCATTTTTCATTCCTTCAAGGACAGCCTTGGCTACATCAACCTTGCCGATAACCGCCTCAATCATTTCCTTGGTTACAGCACCGGGGCGGAGAATGGTGGGTGTTTCTGTTGCAAGAGTAAGTACGGTTGATTCTACACCGAACTCGCAGTCACCGCCATCGATTATGGCATCAATTTTACCGCACATATCGTCGATAACGTATTTTGCTTTTGTCGGTGAAGGCAGTCCGGATGTGTTTGCACTCGGTGCAGCAACAGGGCATCCCGATGCTTTAATCAATGCCCGTGCAGTTTCATTTTCAGGCATACGCACTGCAACCGTGTCAAGTCCTCCCGATACTGTATTACCAATCTTTTCACTCTTTGGCAGAATGATTGTTAATGGTGCAGGGAAAAATTCGTCAATCAGTGCCTGTGCCTTTGGCGTAATTTCTTTAACAAGCGGCTTGATGTCGTCCTTTTTGGCAATGTGAACAATCAGTGGATTGTCACTTGGTCTGCCCTTTGCCGTGTAAATGCTTTTAACAGCATCATCATTCAGCGCATCTGCCCCTAAGCCGTATACCGTTTCGGTAGGGAATGCAACCAATCCGCCCCTTGCGATGATTTCACCTGCAAGTGCAATGTCATATTCACTTGTCGATAAAATCTTCGTTTCCATAATTTAACCTCTAAGTTCCCCCTGTTAAAGAATAGCTTCCTGTTTGTATTGTGGATGTAATGCAAAAAATTTATTGTTTGACATTTCAAAAAATTCCTTAGGGGTTGATTTTTTTGAAAGATCCAGTTTTTCAGTTGTGGAATACCAAATTAAATATTTATCAAGCGGTATATAGTTCTTGACCTTAATATGTTCTCCATCCCTTAACAGCAATCCGTCGTCTGCAAGCATTTGGGCATCTAAATAAAATCTTGCACCCGGTTGATAAATCTGATTAATGTCAGTATCTATTTTGCGTTTTTGTTTTGATGCTATAATAATCTCATTATTTTGAAAAGGGGCTGACAGCATTACATAGTCAGAAAAATCGTCAATATCTCCAAGTAATGTACCAATAGGATCCTGTTCCCAATTTGCTTTTTCGGATTTTAAAATATTCCACGATTTTAAAGCACCGTCATTCAATATACTCTCAAGATTTTTAATCGGAGTACTGTGCACCATGAATTTGCTCTCATATTCCCGAAGGCATTTTTCATTATATGTGTGACTGCTGTACAGCTTTCTTGCTGTTATAATATCTGCTTTTTCAACATCTAAAATTACTTTAATACTGTTATTGCTTTTATAAAAGTCAATCAAGTCACATAGATCATAATACCAGTATTCATAATTTTTGTTGATTTTAAGCGTATAAACAGAATTTTCCATACAACAAAATTGTTTATATTCCGTTGAATCAGTTAATTTACACTTAATTTTCATAAAGATTTTCAATAAAACGAAGTGTTTACTCTTTGATTTTCAGTTCAAGTTCACAGAGCTTTTGATCGAAAGCTTCTTTATTGTTGGTTTTTCTATATTCCTTTAGCAGTTTATTATATCTGGTGTTAATATCAGTTTGTTTTTTAAAATTTTTAAAACTGCGAAAACTCAGTTTTAAATTTAAAAAAACAGATAAATAAAAAACTGCAAGTATAACTATATATAGAATAAATAGTATTTTATTATCATTTTCAAGATTTATAAATTTCACAAACAAAAAATAAACTATCAACATAGCTGCACTATACGTAGCTATTATACCAAAAAAGAATTTGATTAATTTTGACCTAACACTTTTAATAAAATCTTCAACAAACTCTTTTGTGTTCATATTTATTCCTCGCTCTGAGCTTTGAGTTTTTCGGCGGTGTCGGCAGTGATGAGTGCATCAATCATTTCATCCAGATCACCGTTTAAAAATTGCTCTAACTTATAAAGTGTTAAGCCGATTCTGTGGTCTGATACTCTGCCCTGCGGGTAGTTATAGGTTCTGATTCGTTCACTTCTGTCACCTGTGCCGACCTGTGCCTTGCGCTCGCCTGCAATCTCAGCATCGTGCTTAGCTTTCTCGGCATCATAAAGACGTGAACGCAGTACCTTAAGTGCCTTTTCCTTGTTTTTGTGCTGTGAGCGCTCATCCTGGCACTCAACAACTGTACCTGTCGGCAGATGCGTGATGCGGATTGCAGATGAGGTCTTGTTGATGTGCTGACCGCCTGCACCTGATGAACGGAAGGTGTCTATCTGCAAGTCCTTCGGATTAATGTCAAAGTCAACCTCCTCAGCCTCAGGCAAAACAGCAACTGTTGTGGTTGATGTGTGTATTCTGCCCTGACTTTCTGTTTCAGGCACACGCTGAACACGGTGAACACCTGATTCAAACTTGAATCTTGAATATGCACCGTCACCTTCAACGGAAAAGCTGATTTCTTTATATCCGCCAAGTCCTGTTTCGTTTGCATTGAGCACTTCGGTTTTAAAGCCCTTTGCTTCAGCATACATTGAATACATTCTGAAAAGCACGCCTGCAAACAGTGCTGATTCCTCACCGCCTGCACCACCGCGGATTTCGATAATAACATTTTTGTCATCGTTAGGGTCACGGGGGAGAAGCAGTACCTTAAGCTCCTCGCTGATTGTTTCCATATCAGCCTTGCTCTGCTCAAATTCGTCCTTAACCATCTGGGCAAAATCTGCATCCATTCCGCCCTCGTCAAGCATCAGCTTTGACTCCTCAAAAGCCTCCTGTGCTTTTTTGTACTCCCTGAATTTTTCAACAACGGGAGTCAGATGCTTAAGCTCCCTCATCAGTTTCGTATATTTCTCCTGGTCGGAAACGATATCGGGGTTACATACTAATTCATTAACCTCTTCAAATCGTTTTTCAACCTCGTTAAGCTTATCTATCATAAATTAATCCTCTCTAAGTAAATCAAAAAATCTTTTTTTCTTCTGTTCCTGCTGTTCGGGTGTTTCTGATGAATCAACAAATTCAATGGTGAATTTGTCTTTTTTGTTATTCAGTAAATCTTTTTCAGTTAAGACTCTTTTTAATTGGCGTGAAACACCGTCAGCACCGTCAAAGAAATTTACATCGCCCAATACCTCTTTAATTTCAGCCTTTGCCAGCGGATAATGGGTGCAGCCAAGCACCACATTTGAAACCTTGCCCTTGTAGTCGTGCAGATTTCTTTCGAGGTACTCCCTGAGCTCCTCTTTCTTTTCCTGCTCTATTAAATCGGCAAGCCCTACACAGGCAAGCAGGCTGGTGTTGTTGTTGTAATATGTGTAAAAAAGCTTGTGGAATTTTTCGCTCTCAAGGGTTCCCCGTGTTGCCATTACAAGTGTAAAGCCGTCAGGGTTGTAATCGTGCACCATTTTGTAAGCAGGCTCAATGGCAATAATCGGTGTGTCGGTATATTTTTCTCTTAAAAAGCTGACAGCTTTTGCAGATGCGGTATTGCAGGCTAAAACAATTGCCTTGCAGTTTTTTTTATTCACCATAAGGTCGGCAAGCTCATCACATCTTGAGATGATTTCTTCATCGCATTTATCGCCATACGGGTTATTGACTGAGTCACTGAAAAAGAAATAATCCTCGTTCGGAAGCAGGCGTACTGCTTTTCTTATTACACTGATACCGCCGATACCTGAATCCAGAAAGCCGATAGGTTTACTACTGCTCATTTTCCTTAACTGCCTTTATATTTTTTTCTGCCTTAACTCTTGGTATCATAACCTCTCTGCCGCAGGTGCAGCATTTCAGCTTGTAGTCAATACCGAGTCTTGTTATTTCAAATTCTTTTGAACCGCAGGGGTGCGGTTTTTTCATGATTACAATGTCACCGAGCTGTAATTCCATAATATCACCATTGTATAATATTAAGTATTATTTAATCTAAATTATTATATCACTACTGTTATAATTTTACAACTGCATATCTTGCAAAAGATTTTCATATACATAAATTACATAAGAAAAGTGAGTGATGTTATGAAATTCTACCCGGAGGGGAAAAATCCTGATTTATTAAAAACCTTTGACTCTGTAGATGAGCTGAAAATGGCAATGATTAACAATGAGGTGATAGAGTCAAAAGCTTTGCTTTGTGACAGAGAACACAATCTTCACGTTGATCTTGGTGCGGTCAGGGGGATTATACCAAGGCTTGAGGGTGCAATAGGAATTGATGACGGCAGTGTCAGGGACATTGCACTGATATCAAAGGTCAACAAGCGTATCTGTTTCAATGTTCTTGGATTTGAAAAGGATATTTATGATAACAGCATAGCCATTCTGTCACGAAAGGCAGTTCAGCTCAGATGCACGGAGGAATATCTCAACAAACTTGTTCCTGGTGATGTTATTGATGCCAGTATTACACACCTTGAAAAATTCGGTGCATTTATTGATATCGGTGCAGGTGTTAATGCCTTGATACCAATTGATATGCTGTCGGTGTCACGTATAAGTCATCCTAAGGAAAGGCTAAGCGAAGGGCAGAGCATTAAGGTTGTGCTCAGAAAAAAAGAGCCGTCAAAAATGACCTTTTCCCTTAAAGAGCTTTTAGGTACGTGGGAGGATAATGCAAAGAACTTTACACCCGGTGAAACGGTTACCGGTGTGGTAAGAAGCATTGAGGATTACGGCGTGTTTGTTGAGCTTGCACCAAATCTTGCAGGGCTTGCTGAGCCGCAGAATAATTTATTCGTAGGGCAGCAGGTGGCAGTTTATGTCAAATCTGTCATACCTGAAAAAATGAAAATAAAGCTTGTTATCGTTGAAGCCTTCAGTGATGCGGAAGTACCGAAGGAGCTTACATACTATATTGCAGATCGTCATATTGATTATTTTCGGTATTCACCGCAAAACAGCTCCAAACAAATTTTTACCGATTTTAATGAATAATAACCTCCTGAATAAAAAATCCCAAGACAGTCAGTTCTGTCTCGGGATTTTTATTTTAAAATTTTTTAACAGGCTTCAATCTGGATGACAGAAAATTCTCTGCCTGCAGTTATTTCATAATCGCTCCTTTTGCATTCGGGACAGATTCTGCTGTTTTTCATCAGCTCAAATTCACAGCCGCAGGAGCATTTTCCCCTTGCAGGGATATAGTCTAAAATCAGCTTGGTGTTTTCAAAAGCACCACCAATTCTTGCAGCGTTCCAGCATTCCTTAAAATAATCGGGCAATATACCCGACAGCTCGCCTGCCTGAACGGATACGCTTGAAACCTTTTTTAAATCCTGTTCTGTCATAATCTCCTCAACTAATTCAAAGATTTCCAGAACAACGCTTAATTCATGCATTATTTATTCCAATCTTTAATTTCTTTTCTGAGCCAGTTGCACCAGTTGTCTACGCCTTCACCTGTTTTAGCTGAAATAAAATAGATTTCACAGTCAGGATTTAGCTTGTGAATACGCTCGATAACTGCCTCATCATCAAAATCAAACACACTCTTTGTGTCAATTTTATTGATGAGAACTACATCACAGATTGAGAACATAAGCGGATATTTCAGCGGCTTATCGTCACCCTCAGGAACGGACAAAATCATTGCGTTTTTGCTTGCACCTGTGTCGAATTCAGCAGGGCATACAAGATTGCCCACATTTTCAAGCACAACAAGGTCGAGGTCGGCAGTACCGAATTCTTTAATCCCTTGCTCGGTCATACCTGCATCAAGGTGGCACATTCCCCCTGTGTGAAGCTGAATGGATTTAACACCTGTGTCAGCAATTGCCTTTGCGTCAACGTCGCTGTCAATGTCAGCCTCCATAACACCGATTTTAAATTCATCCTTAAGTTTTGCGATTGTAGCCTTAAGGGTTGTGGTTTTACCGCTGCCCGGTGATGACATCAGATTAAGCAGAAAGGTTTTTTCCTTTTTCAGCTCTGCTCTTACTCTGTCAGCCTCTTTATCATTATTTTCAAAAACACTTCTTTTAATTTCAATAACTTTAAATTCGTCCATTGCTGTCCCCCGAATATAAAAATATTGTTTATTATAGTATGAATTAAATAATATTACAAGCCCCCACGGGGGATAAATTGATTATCTTTTCGGGTATTCCAAATCATCAGGCAAGCCTAAAATGTAGTCTGATGAAACATTTAATTTATTGCAAAATTCTGTCAGATAATTTATGGGTATTAATCTTTGTCCTCTTTCATATTCACTGTATTGCTGCTGTTTAATATTTAACATTTGTGCAACATCGTTTTGCTTTAAATCTTTATCTTCTCTTACTGCTTTCATTCGTTCAAAATATGTCATCATTATCACCTCAAGCATAATATATCACACAAAATAAGTATTATTTTGAAGAATTCGATTCCCTATTGTTTGTTCTCATCAATATATAGTCTATGGATGTATTATAAAAATCTGCCAGTTTGCATAAAACATCTAAAGGTATATTTTGAGATGTTGATAATTCATATTTTGATAATGTTGTCTGATGAATATTAATTGCTGATGCAACTTCTTTTTGTCCCAAGCCTTGTTCTTCTCTTAATTCATATAGTCTGTTTTTGTATTCGTGATTTATTTCTCGTGTCCTCATATTTCTTCCTTCCAATTTTTAATATATTTTATCATAAGCCGATTTAGCTTATTGACAAATAAGCGATATTCGCTTATAATAGTTCTGCAAGGGAGATTAAGCTATGAGAGAATTTAAAATACCGACGCATTCAAAATCAACAACTAAAACCATAAGATTTCCAAATGATTTGATTGAAGAAATAGAAAATACAATTGTATGCCAAAACTGCACATTTACTGCTTTTGTAGTTGCGGCTGTAAAATTTGCACTTGAAAATGTACAGGAAAAAGAGAAACAGTGAGATACGCATCTGTTTAAATAAAAAAGGCAATCTGTCGCCGGCAGAATTAAAAGGAGCTGTAAAAAACAAAAGTTTTTTACAGCTCCTTTTTTGTTGTATAAACGTAGGGGCGGATACTATCCGCCCGCAAGGTTCTTTTTATTTTACAAGCTCGATTAATTCCTCACGGCTTAAGCCGCAGTGTCTTGCGTTGTCGTTGTTCGGCACGGCTCTGATAACCTCACCATTATAATGCGAAACAAGCAGCTCACAATCCTTGCCGTCAACCGTGACTGTTCGGATTGAGTAATCCTCTTTAAGCGGTACTTGCTTTGCAAGGCTTGACTTTTCGGTTAATGCTCCTGTCGGGCAAAGCTTAACGCATAAGCCGCAGTTGGTGCACTTTGTCTGGTCAAGGGGCAGTGCAAAGGCAGGTGACACACTTGTTTTGAAGCCTCGGCCTAAAAGACCGATTGCACTGATGTCCATAACCTCTTTGCAGGAGCGTACACACAAACCGCAAAGAATACATTTTGCAGTGTTTCTTTCGATAAATGCGTTGTCATCCCTTGTATATTTCTGCGGCATTTCGCCTGCAAATCTTTCAGGATTGATGTCGTATCTCTGTGCAACGGAAAGCAGCTTGCATTTGAAGTATTCACGGCAGCCGCATTCAAGACAGCGCTGTGCCTCCTTCTGTGCCTCGTCAACTGCAAGACCCAGTGATACCTCGTCAAAATTATTGCGTCTGATTTCAGCATCAAGTACTTTTGCATTGGTTCTTGCCACAGGTTCTTTACCGCTTAAATCAATTCTGTCCTCGTCACGCTTGCTGATGTACTTTGGTGTTAAGTCAAGCTCCTCATCATTGAGGTAAGCATCAACAATTTTAACACATCTGTCAGCCTCGCCGATTGCAGCAATCGCAATGGATGCCCCCTTGTTTGTTGCATCACCGATAGCAAATACACCGTCAATATCTGTGGTGAAGGTATCCTCATCTGCACGGATTGTGCCACGGTCTGTTAAGCCCACAACATTTTCAAAGTCACTGCTGTCAAGCTTCTGACCGATTGCCATAATTACACTGTCAAGGGGAAGGTATTCGGTCTTGCCCTCAATTGCAACAGGCTTTCTTCTGCCTGATGCATCAGGCTCGCCAAGCTCCATAAGCTGAAGGGTCATACCGCAGACTTTGCCGTCCTCGCTGTGGATTTCAACAGGATTGGTTAAGAATTTATAAATAACGCCCTCTTCCTTGGACTCCTTGATTTCAATTTCCTCGGCAGGCATTTCCTTTTCGGTACGGCGGTAGATGACATAAACCTCTTTCGCACCAAGTCTGACTGCTGTTCTGCAGGCATCCATTGCGGTGTTGCCGCCGCCGCAGACTGCTACCCTGTCACCGATTTCTGCAGGCTTGCCCTGAATAACACTTCTTAAGAAGTCGATACCGCCGTAAACACCCTGAGCATCCTCGCCTTTAACACGCATAGGGCTTGATTTCCAAGCGCCCGGAGCAAGAATAACCGCATCGTTAACACTTTTTAACATATCAAGGGTAATATCTTTGCCGAATTTGCAGTTGTTCACAAGGCGAACACCTGTTTTTTCAATCAGGCGAATTTCAGCGTCAAGAACTTCCTTAGGCAGTCTGTACTGCGGAATACCATAGCGGAGCATACCGCCCATTTTGTCCATCATATCAAAAACAGTAACCTCGTGACCGAGTGTTCTGAGATAGAGTCCTGCGGTTAAGCCTGCAGGTCCGCCACCTACAATTGCGACCTTTTTGCCTGTTGACGGCTTGCATTCAGGCAGATAGCTGTCACCCTTCAGGTCAAGGTCCGCCGCAAAGAATTTAAGCTGTGCAATGTTGATAGGCTCCTCAACCTTTCCGCGTCTGCAAGCCTTTTCACAAGGGTGAGGGCAAACTCTGCCGATTGATGCAGGGAGCGGTATTCTGTCTTTAATAAGCTTCAAAGCTTCGTCGAATTTACCATTGGCAATCAGACCCACATAGCCCTGACAGTCCGTGTTTGCAGGGCAGGCAAGCTGACATGGAGCAATACAGTCGCCGTCGTGAGCAGACATAAGCAGCTCCATAGCAATTTTTCTTGATTTTATAACTCTTTCGCTTTCGGTATTGATAACCATACCCTCGCTGATTTTAGCGGAGCAGGAGCGAAGAAGCTTTGGTACACCCTCAGCCTCAACAACACAAAGACCGCAGGCACCGTAAATTTCTACTGCCTCATCATAGCAAAGGGTTGGTATGTAAATTCCGTTAGCCTTTGCCGCTTCCAATATTGTACTGCCGGCAGGAGCAGTAACCTTCTGACCGTTTATTGTCAGGTTAATCATATCCATTTAACTACTCCTCCTTACTTTCTGATAATTGCACCGAACTTACAGTTCTGAATACATTTTCCGCACTTGATACATTTTTCAATATCAATAATATGCGGCTGCTTAACTGAGCCTGAAATTGCATCAACAGGGCAGTTTCTTGCACAAAGTGTACAGCCCTTACAATTGTCCTCAATGATTGAATACTCAATCAGGCTCGAACATTCACCTGCAGGGCAGGTTTTATTTTCAATATGAGCTATGTACTCATCCTTAAAATACTTAATTGTAGTTAGAACAGGGTTTGGTGCTGTCTGACCAAGTCCGCAGAGCGCACCGTCCTTGATGCCGTAGCAAAGCTCTTCAAGCAGCTCGACATCGCCGTCCTTACCCTTGCCCTCGGTAATTCTTGTTAAAATTTCAAGCATTCTTGTTGTACCGATTCGGCAGTGAACGCATTTGCCGCAGCTTTCCTTGGCAGTGAAGTCAAGGAAGAATTTTGCCATACCTACCATGCAGGTGCTTTCATCCATAACAACCATTCCGCCGGAACCCATAATTGCACCTGTTGCACCAAGAGCTTTGTAGTCAATAACCGTGTCTATCAGCTCGGCAGGAATACATCCGCCTGACGGACCGCCCATCTGAACAGCCTTGAAAGCTTTGTCGCCTTTCATTCCGCCGCCGATGTCAAAAATAACGTCACGCAGGGTTTTGCCCATAGGGATTTCAACAAGACCGCTTCTCTTAACCTTGCCTGTTACGGCAAATACCTTTGTGCCCTTTGAGCCTTCTGTACCCATAGCAGCGAAAGCCTCACCGCCGTTGTTTATAATCCAGGAAACATTGGCGAAGGTTTCAACATTATTGATATTAGATGGCTTTCTCCAGTAACCGCTCTGGGCAGGGAACGGCGGCTTAAGCCTTGGCATACCTCTATGACCCTCAAGTGATTCAATAAGTGCAGTTTCCTCACCGCATACAAATGCACCGGCACCTGCCTTAATTGTCATTGTGCAGCTGAAATCCGTACCAAAAATATTTTCACCTAAATAACCCTTTTCGGTTGCATCCTCAATTGCCTTTTCAAGTCTTTTGATCGCAAGTGGATATTCGGCACGAACATATACAACCGCGTTCTTTGCACCAATTGCGTATGCACCGATTAGCATACCCTCAATAAGATTGTGGGGGTCACTCTCAATAACAGCTCTGTCCATAAATGCACCCGGGTCACCCTCGTCTGCATTACAGATTAAATATTTTTCATCATCCTCGCTCTGTCTTGCGGCGTTCCATTTGAACCATGTGGGGAAGCCTGCACCGCCTCTGCCTGCAAGTCCTGATGTCTTGATTACCTCAATAACCTCCTCAGGTGTCATGGATGTAACAACCTTTTTAAGTGCAGAATATCCCTCTGCCTCAACAAATTCATCAATGCTTTCAGGATTGATGATACCGCAGCGGCGAAGAGCAATACGTGTCTGCTTGTCTAAAAATTCCTTGTCCTCGTCACTTACAAGCAAATCGGCAATTGCCGACTCGTTGCCTGTCTGTGCATATTCGGCAATTTGTTCAGCATCCTTTTCCGCAACCCTTACAAGCCTTTTAACGTCACCATTATCATCATAAATATCAACAATCGGCTCAAGGTAGCACATACCTATACAGCCGGCGATGGTCAGCTTTGCTCCATTAAGGTTGCAGTTAAGCAACGCTTTTCTTACTTTTTCGGCACCTGCCGCAATACCGCAGGAGCCTTGACCGATAACGATTTTCATATTACTCAGCCTCCCTTAACTCTCTTAAAATTTTCTTTGTTTTATCAGGAGTCAATGAGCCGTATGTATCCTCATTAATCATCATAACCGGTGAAAGTGAGCAGCACCCAAGACAGGCAACGCACTTTAATGAGAATAAACCATCCTCTGTTGTTTCACCGTCATCAATTCCAAGCTCGTCCTTGATTGTCTGTAAAATCAGCTCGCTTGAATTGACATGGCAGGCAGTGCCCTGACAAAGCATAATTAAATATTTGCCGACGGGTGTAAGCCTGAATTGCGTATAAAATGTAGCAACGCCCATGATTTCACTTTCAGCGATTCCTGTTTTTTCGCTTATTAAGCAAATGGCCTCTTTCGGCAGATAGCCGTAAATATCTTGTGTTTTTTGCAGTATTGTTATTAAGGAACCTTTTTTATCAGCAAGTGCCGTCAGAACAGGTTCAATTAAACTTAAATTAATTTTTTTCTCCAAAATTTCGTTACCTCCAGCAATTTTCATAACTATATATATGGGAGCACTCATATAATACTAAATTAAACGCATAGTTTCAAGTGTTGATTTATGGAATTTAACTTTAATTTATATATTATTAATGTATTTGTTAACTGTTTTTGCCAGTCCGTCCTCTGCATTTGACGGCGCAGTGAATTTTGCAGCGGCTTTGCAGTCATCAGATCCATTGCCCATAGCAAAGGAAAATTCTGCCCACTCAAGCATTTGGATATCATTGCCTGCATCACCAAAGCACATTACTTCGTTTGCATTAATACCTAATGCATTACTCAGATTTGCAATGGCAGTACCTTTGTTTGCTGTCTGGGATGTTCCCTCAAGGCAGCCTTCAAAGCTGACCGAGGTGGTTAATTCAAGCTCCTTCATTTTTGAAGTAAAACATTCATACTGTCTGTCTTCTAACGAATAAAGCGTAATTTTTTCAATCCCCCTGTCACCGAGATATTCAATTAAATCATCGTGTGCATCCATTGTCCCTTCAATCTGGTCTAAGAATTCCTGAGGAAGATCGGTGTTGTTGAAAAACGCAATGCATTCAGTCTGATAATGACTTTTGCCGTTGATATAGACCTCAAAAAATACTTTTTGTTTTAAAAAATGACTGATTGCGTCAATGGCAGTTTTATTGGGTATCAGGTCACAGCATAGTGTTTTTCTTCGGTTTCGGTCATAAACGCCTGCACCGTTTGCGTAAATTACATAATCGGCAAAGGGAATCTGATCAGTTACATTATCGGTTAGCACAAGGGGTCTGCCTGTGGCAATTGCAATTTTAACACCTTTATTGTGTGCTTTTTCTAAGGCGCTGACAGTGTAATCAGTTATTGTTATATGGTCAGGCGACATTAATGTGCCGTCTAAATCAGTGGCTATTAATTTTATCGACATATTTTTATGATCCTTTCTTTTAAAATATTCTAACATATAATTCAATATTTATCTATATAAAAATTTTTAAGATATGTTAACATTAAATAATTCGGGATAACAGGTGAGTATTATGAGAAAATTTATACATGCATTTTTGATATTGGTGATTATAATCGGTGTTCTGAATTTATGTGATTTGTACTCAGGCTATAAGCTGAGCTTGGGTGTTGACAGAGTTTTCACTACTGAGGAAAACACCATAGAGGCAACGCATAAGCAGGAGGCAAAAAATGAAGAAAATCTCAATAATTATCTTTATCGTCATATGGATGAGCATGATAAAAAAACATATAACACAATTTATAATGCTGTTTTAGGCTTTAAAACTCCCGTGTTTATAGGTTATTTTGAAGATGTTCAGGATGCCTTTGATATATTTAAAATTGTAATGTCGGAACATCCTGAGCTGTTCTGGTGTACAGGTCAATGCTCTTTCGGTGCAGGAGGATTTCTCAATATCGACTATGCTTATTCAAAGAGTGAGGCGATGGAAAAAAAGAAGCTTATTGAAGAAAAGACAGATGAATTTATAGCAGGACTGGATGGGGACGAATATACCAAAGCACTTGCGTGCTACGAATATGTTATTCTGAATACCTGTTACGATATGGAGAATCTTGACAGAATTTTAGAGGTGCCTGAGGATTCCTCAATAGAGGGTGTATTTTTAAAAAATACTGCTGTTTGTGCAGGATATGCAAAGGCATATCAGTATTTGCTGCAAAAAGCAGGATTGACAGCTATGTATGTTGTAGGCGTTGGTTCAAACAGCAGCGGTTCGGAAAATCATGCATGGATTATACAGCAGATTGACGGAAAATATTATTACAGTGATCCAACCTGGGATGATACAAAAAATGACAAGCTTGTGTGTCACAGTTATTTTTGCATTACAGCAGGTGAAATAACCGTTAATCATGAGATTGACGAATTATATCCGCTTTTAACGGCTAATTCTTTGGAGGCAAATTATTTTGTAAGGGAAAACAGATATTTTGATGAATATTCTGTCAGTGATGTAAGAAAGGTTATAGCTGATAGTCTTGAGAAAAATCAGGATTTTGTGGAATTCAGATATAAAACTCAGGATGAATATGAAAAGGCTAAGGAACGCCTTTTTCAGGAGGGTGAGATTTATATAGCTTTTAAACCTACGGATTTTCTGAAATATTCAGTCAATACCGAGAAAATAACACTGATTAAGGATGATGTTCATAGGGTAATAATGCTGATTTATAATAAGGATAATAATTGATGTTTTTGACAATACGCAGGATATAGTCTATAATTAAGATAATAACTTTGAGGGGCAAAAAAATGAAAAAAATATTAGCTTTTTTAACTTCTTTATTTCTTATTATGACGGCTTGTGCAGTCCCTGTGTCAGCTCAGGAAAAGTCGGTTTTAACAATTAAAGCTGATGATACCCGCCGAAAAATTTCGGACAAGCTATACGGCATTTTTATTGAGGATATAAGCTTTGCCTGTGATGGCGGTCTTGTTTCAAATCTTGTTAATAACGGCTCATTTGAGTACGCATTTAACAAGACAACAGGCTGGGTAAGTGACAGTCTTACTTTGTCAACTGATGACAATGCCGTACCTATGAATAAGAATAACCCGACCTATGTGGCTGTTGCGGTTAACGGAAAGGGTTCTCTTAAAAATCTTGGCTATACCGAATTGTATGATTATAAAACCTATGACAGAAATAATAAAAAGGCTGAAACAGCAGATATGGGCTTTAAAGAGGGCGTAAGCTACGATTTTTCCTGTTATATGCAAAACAAGGATTTTAACGGAACAATATCTGTATATCTTGATTCAGCAAAAAACAAGTCAAATGTTACTTCTTTGGATACTTCAACCGTGGGTAATAGCTGGACTGAAATCAGTGCTGTACTTGAGGCTGCCGCTACAGAGGATGGTGGGTTAACAATAGAATTCGACGGCAGCGGAACAATGCTGCTGGATTTTGTAACCCTTGTTCCTCAGGAAAGCTACGGTTACGGCAATCCGAACTGGCAGTATACTACACTCAGGTCAGATCTTTATACTGCACTGGAGCAGATGAATCCGTCATTTATCCGTTTCCCGGGCGGCTGTCTTGCCGAGGGCGACAGTCTTGAAAATCTCTATGATTGGAAAGAAACAATTGGACCTCTTGAGGAAAGAAAGCAGTTTTATAACCTATGGCGTGATGATGTCGGAAGAGATTATATCAACACAATGGCAATGGGTTACCACGAATATTTTCAGCTTTGCGACGATTTGAATGCAGAGCCGCTGCCGATACTCAATGTAGGTCTGACCTGTCAGCCGAGAGCAGCCTATGACGACTATGTTCTTGCTCTTGAAAAGCTGTCAATGACAGATGCTCAGTGGGAAAGCTACCTGACGGAGAACAGAAATCTTGACCCTGAAAAGCAGGCTGACGAAAGAAAGGAATTTACCGATTATATAAACGGATTGAATATTAATTCCCGTGACGATTTTGAAAAATACCTTGATACAATTGCACTTCGTCCCGGTACTGCTGAATGGGATGCATATGTGCAGGATATTCTTGACCTGATTGAATATGCCAACGGTGATGCTACTGCCACTTACTGGGGTGCGCTTCGTGCCGCTAATGGCAGCGAAGAGCCGTTTAATCTTAAATATATCGGTCTTGGCAATGAAAACTGGGGCGAGATATATGAAAGAAATTTCAGGGCACTTTACAAGGCAGTAAAGACCGTGTATCCTGATATTACCGTGATTTCATCAAGCGGAATATGGCTTGAGGGCGAGGCGTTTGACAATTGCTGGGATTGGATTGACAAGGATTTTAAGGATACGATTGTTGACGAGCATTATTATACAAATGATAGCTATCTGATGAACAACAACAGTAGGTATGACAGTTATGACCGTAATTCCGCACACGTTTTTGTTGGCGAATATGCAGCGACCTCACCCGGTTTCGGCACACTGCTGACAAAGTCAAATATTTATGAGGCTGCAGAGGAAGCAAGCTATCTGACAGGTATTGAGCGTAACGGTGATATTGTGGATATGGCTTCATATGCTCCGACCTTTGCAAAGGTTAATTCCCAGTGCTGGAATGTTAATCTTATCTGGTTTGATTCACAGGAAATTGTATTGACACCGAGCTATTACACGCAGATGCTTTTTGCCAATAACTATGGCAGTGAATACATATTTTCAACCTTTGGGAATGGAGAAACCGACGAAAACGGTGTCTGTCAGTCCGTAACTGTTGATGAGGAAGGTCAGGTGGTGTATGTAAAGCTTGTTAATACCTCAGGCAAAGAAACAGCAGTTGATGTTAAGCTGGAGGGTTGGGATAATATGAACAAAGCATCTGTTCAGTCTGTCGAAGGCAAATATAAGCAGGCTTGCAATGAGCTTGGTAAAAATACAACCTATCCAACAGAGTATGATATAAATATAAGTGATAATCAGATGACAGTTGAGCTTGGCAAATATGATGTTACTGTTTTGAGAATTGCTTACGGCAATAATGACGGTTCATTATTGTACACGTTGCCGAATTTCATTAACACAATGACACAAAACACAACAGATTTTGTGCCTGTTGCATTAAAAGCAGGCATTGGCGGAGGTGCAGCAGGGGCTGTACTTCTTGTTGCTGCTGCCTGTGCCGTAACAGTCATAATGAAGAAAAAATCAAAGAAAGGTGACAATTAAGATGAGAAATGGTTTCAGGAAAGTATTTTCAGTTTTATTATCAATTTCAATTATCGCTGCTGTCCTTGCAGGTTGTTCAAAGGTTGAGGAGTTTACCTTTTGTCCTGCAACTGAAAAGGATAGTGATGTGGCAGTTGTCAGCTTTAATGTAGCAGCACCCTGGGGCAGTCTTTTAAAGAATACATCAGGTAATGCAAGAGTAAAACGCTTTGCGGTTTATATGAACGCTGTTAAGCCTGATTCAATCGGTACGCAGGAAATGAACAGTGACTGGATGAAAAAGCTTGCGGAGTTTATGCCTGACTATGACAGCTATGGTGTTGTTCGTGGTGGTGACGATAATGAGAAAAAAAGTGAAATGAACTCGGTTTTCTGGCTGAAGGATAAATATGATTGCATAGACAAAAACACTTTCTGGCTGTCGGAAACACCTGACAAGGAAAGTAAGTTTGAGGGTGCAGGCTGTTACAGAGTATGTTCTTATGTTGTTTTACAGAGCAGAGAAACAAATCTTAAGTATATTCATATGAATACGCACCTTGATAATGCAAGCGACGAAGCAAGGGTGTTCGGAGCAAATGTTTTGCTTGGCAAAATTGATGAGCTTAAGGCACAGTATCCGAATACACCGATTGTTTTAAGCGGTGATTTCAATGACTATATCGGTGGTGAAGCGTCAGGCGTTCTGGCTGATAAACTTAATGTTCAGTCAGCAGATACAAATACCTACCACGACTGGGGAAAAATTACTGAGGGCGAGCCGATAGATTTTATTTTCACAACAGGTACAATCAGCGATTATCAGATTTTAAATGACAAAACAAATGGTCTTGTGAGTGATCATTACGGAATTTACCAGACAATCAAATTTTAAAGAAACTGAACAACTTCTTCGGTAAAAGTATGAAATAGAGAAATCACCCTCCTGATGTAAAATAACATCAGGAGGGTGATTTTATTTTGGATTAACATTATAAATCATAAGCGTCTGAACAAACTGTGTGCCGAGAAAAGGCTTTTGATAAGCAATTTCAAATCCCATAGATTCCATAAATTCAATCAGACGGCGGGAGAAGGTTTCATATACAACTGCAAAACCTTCTTTTTTAGCAATTGATTTAATTTCCGAAAGCAGATTTTCCAAATCATCCTCTGCTCCGCTTGCTGAGCCATACAGTGTGAGCACTTGGGCATCAATTTTTATAGGTACTATAATTCGTGTAATATGGTCAACATTTTTACGCTGAACAAAAATTCTTGATGCATTTCTATTTATTTTCAGCTTAAACGAATTTTTTCCCGAAAATTTATATTCAAATTCTTTTTTATTCACAAGAGAAGCTATAATTTTAACGTTCGGTGAAACGTACAATTGCCCCTTTTCAGTCCAGTCAAACAAATGATAATTTAGAAAATCATCAATAAAATCAGCTCTTTTTGATTTGGCAGGGCAATAGAACATAAAATGAGGATGTGATAATAGTTTTGGTGAAATAAGCTTTTTCATTTCATCTGCTCTGTTCTTATTCATTTTTTCAACCTTCATTCTGTCACCAACTTTCAATTAAAATAACTTATAAAATCAGATGCTTTTTATCTGTGCTTGCTTTTTAATTCCCTTTTTAACAACAAACCACATAATCAAACTCATTATTACACATGCGTAATCGGCACTTGCCTGTGCCCAGATAATGCCTTCAAGTCCGACAGCAGCATTTAGTATAAACAAAAGCGGAATATAAATCAAGCCCTGTCTTCCGATTGAAAGAATCAAACTCTGGATGCCCTTGCCCATTCCCTGGAAAGAGAAGTTGAGAACAAACATTATACCGATAATCGGTCCCGGACTCATAAGTGCAATAAGCATTTTAACACCAAGCTCAATAACATTGGCATCATCAATAAACATGCTGATTACATTTTCCTTGAATACTACATAGAACAAGGTCATAACCGTGCCGATTACTATGTTGCATACCATACTGAAATGCAGGCACTTTTTCATTCTGTCATAATTTCTTGCACCGTAGCAATAGCCGATTAAGGGCTGAACACCCTGACCCAAGCCGATTTGCAGCATTACAACAAGCATATTTGCTTTCATTGCAACACCCATTGCAGCAACGGCATTATCGCCGTAGGAAACAAGCACAATGTTAACAATTATATTTGAAAGGCTCATCAGCAGATTATTAAGACTTGCGGGCAAACCGACGTTGATTACACCCTTTGCAATACCGTCTTTAAAGGTGTATCTTTTAGGGGTGATGCTGAGAATGCTTTTGCCTTTTAAGAAGTAAAGCAAAAAGAAAACAACAGAACAGATATTTCCGATTACTGTTGCAATTGCGGCACCTGCAACACCTAAGCCAAAACCAAACGGCATTTTAAAGCCAAAAAGCTCATCGCCGCCTGACAGAATAAAAATAGGGTCTAAAACAATATTTACAACCTGACCGAGAATGCTTCCGAACATTGATGTTTTGGCTGCACCCTCACCTCTGACAAGATTGCAGACGGTGATTGCAGTTATAACAGAGGGTGAGCCGATTGCAACCCATTTGAGATAATCGGAAGCAAAACCGATTGTATTATCGCTGGCACCAACCATATAAAGCAGCGGTGTTTTAAAAACCATAAATAATACACCTAAAACAATACCAAGCAGTATTGAGGTGTAAATACAGAAGCTGCTGATTTTTTTGACCCTGTCCTGTCTGCCCTCTCCCAGTGAACGGCTGATAAAGGCACAGCCGCCTACACCAAAAAGGTTGCCGACAGCAATGAATATTAAAAATAACGGCATTGAAACACTTACGGCAGCAACCTGATTGCTGTCGCCTGTCTGACCTACAAAAAATGTGTCAGCAAGATTATATACAATATTAATAAGCATGCCGAGCATACTGGGCACTGCCATTGTGGCAACCGCCTTAGGTATACTGTAGCTTTCAAAAACCTGTTTATTATCTTTCATAATTAACTATTACCTCATATCATCTAAATCAATTCGGAAATTTTCACAAAATCCTCCATACACAGCTTTTCTGCTCTGATGTTCTGTTCAATACCAAGGCTGTCAAAAACCGCAGCCGCATCTGATTTTGCAATGCCCATTGTATTTGAAATACTGTTAAGAGCAGTTTTGCGCCTTTGCGAAAAGGCACATCTTACTGTGGTGAAAAATTTCCTTTTATCTTTAATATCAAAAGGCTGATGACTTCTGACCTTAAGTCTGATAACAACACTGTCAACTTTAGGGCTGGGCATAAAGCTGTCACGCATAACTTCAAAAAGGATTTCACTTTCGGCATAATAATTCACTGCAACGGTAACTGCTCCGGCTCCTCTTGTGCCGACCTCTGCGCAAAGCCTTTCGCCGGCTTCCTTCTGCACCATAACAACGATTTCATCAACAGGAAGCTCGCTTTCAAGCAGCATCATAATTATAGGGGATGTAATATAATACGGCAGATTTGCACATACTTTAACTGAGTCGCAGTCGCTGAATTTATCGCTGATAAGCTGTTTTAAATCAAGCTCCATAACATCGGCATTTATAATTTCAAGATTATTGCAGTCAGCCAGAGTTTCTCCAAGCACAGGCAGCAATCTTTTGTCAAGCTCAATACTTATTACCTTATCGGCAACACGGCAAAGCTCCTTTGTCAACACACCAAGACCCGGACCAATCTCGATAACTCCGATTTTACCATCTGAGCACAAACTGTCTGCCATTGCGGGGCAAACGTCAGGATTGATTAAGAAGTTCTGACCCAGTGCCTTTGAAAAGGTAAAGCCGTGCTTCATTAATATTCTTTTTACAGTGTTAATATCATATAAATTCATAGTCATATACCTATTAATGTATTAAAAGCCTGTTTGGCATTTGAATATTTTAACACATTCACAAATAGTTTACAACCTTTATCTTGACATTTTATGATTAAATGCTATAATACCTTAGCCGACTAAAGTTAGTCGGCTAAATTAACCGCAGAGGATTGAATTTATGGGATTTAAAAAGCACAATGTACCGCCGCCAAGGGGAATGATCGGGCCGCGGATAATGTGCCTGTCAAGGCTTATGCGTCAGAAATTCAATGAAGCAGCGGCTGAGCAGGGGCTGTTTTCCGGTCAGCAGGATATCATTTTTCTGCTGGTGGAAAACGAAGGAATCACATTAAGCAAGCTTGCCGAAAAGCTTGAGGTTTCCGCTGCAACTGCCAGTGTATCTGTTAAGAGAATGGAAAAAGCGGGCTTTATTGTGAAAAGGCAGGATGAAAATGATGCCCGTATTACACGTCTTTATCCAACAGAAAAGGCGAAAAGAGCACCTGATAATATCAGGAAAAGAATGGATGAGCTTGAAAAGGAGCTGAGCCGAAGCTTCACACCCAGTGAAATGGAAATGCTCAGCGATATGCTTGACAAATCAATATGTAATATCCTTGAAAGGAGTGAGGATTAATGATAAAAAAACTTGCCCAATATATGAAGGGCTTGTGGGGACTTGCAATCATAAGCGCCTCAGGAATGATAATTGAGGCAATTTGTGAGCTGGCCCTGCCTTCCCTTGCCAGCAATATTTATCATATGGTTGACAATGCGGTCGATATAAGTGCAACGAAGGCTAAGGTGTTTCAATATGGAATATTTATGCTGCTGCTTGCAGTCATCGGACTTTGCGGAGGTCTGGCAACAATGAAAACCTCAGCAATAGCCAGCCAGAAGTTTGCATACAGACTAAGATCGGATATGTTCAAAAAAATCAGCAGATTTTCATTTAAGAATATTGACGAATTTTCTACAGCATCATTGACAACGAGAATGACAAATGATGTAACAACTCTCCAGAATGTTGTTATGATGTCGCTTCGTATTCTTGTAAGGGTGCCTGCTCTGCTGATTGTGTCGGCAGTATTTGCTGCAAGAATAAACCTTAAAATGTCTGCTACGCTTTTGATATTACTGCCTATTTTTGCAGTTATTATAGCGGTTGTTTTGAAATTTGGTTTCCCCATGTTCCAGAAAATGCAAAAGCGTGTTGACAGTGTTAACCGTGTTGTGCAGGAAAACCTGATTGGAATAAGAGTTGTTAAAGCCTTTGTTCGTGAGAAGTATGAAAAAAAGAAATTCCATAAGGTATCCGACGAGCTTGCAAATCAGGGCGCAAAGGCGTCGGGACTGATTGTAATTGTTATGCCTGTTATGATGCTTCTGTTCAATGCAGTAATTGTTTTTGTATACTATAAAGGAAGTCTTGATGCCGTTAACGGCATTATGCAGGTTGAACAGGTATCGGTATTTGCATCATATATTGCACAGATTTTAATGAATCTTATGATGGTTTCAATGATGCTTTTAATGCTTGCAAGAGGTAAGGCATGCGGTGACCGTGTGGTTGAGGTGTTAGATACTGACATTGATATTACCAACCCTGAAAATGCTTATATTCCTGATGCATCTTCTCTGAGGGGTGATGTTGAATTTAAAAATGTATCCTTCAAATATTCAACTGATTCGTCCGGTGACAACATACTTGACAACATCAATTTCAAGGTGAACGCAGGTGAAATCGTCGGTATTGTTGGCGGAACGGGCTGCGGTAAATCAAGTATGGTAAATCTTATACCCAGACTTTATGATGCAACGGAAGGTCAGGTTTTAATTGATGGTGTAGATGTTAAAAACTATGATTTAACAGCGCTTCGTGATATGATCGGTGTTGTTCTGCAGAAAAATGTATTGTTCACGGGAACAATCAAAGATAATATCCGCTGGGGTAATAAAAATGCAACAGATGAGGAAGTCATTGCAGCATGTAAGGCTGCACAGGCACACGACTTTATTATAGCTCAGCCTGACGGATACGATACCAATCTTGCACAGGGAGGCTTGAATCTGTCGGGAGGTCAGAAGCAAAGGCTTTGTATTGCAAGGGCAATGATTAAAAATCCTAAAATTCTTATTCTTGATGACTCTACAAGTGCTGTTGATACAGCAACTGAAGCAAAAATCAGAGAAAGCTTTTATACGGAGCATGCAGGTACAACGGTATTCATTATTGCTCAGCGTATTTCCTCTGTAATGAATGCAGATAAAATTCTTGTTGTTGATGACGGTGAAGTAAAAGCAATCGGTACACATGATGAGCTGCTGGAGAGCAGTGAAATCTATCAGGAAATTTATACAACACAGCAAAAGGGGGTGCTTGAATAATGCCGCCAATGGGACCGCACGGGAATACTGATTTTAAAAAACCGAAAAATGCCAAAAAAACCTTTGGAAGAATACTGCAGTATATGGGCAAAAGCAAAATGTTTCTGTTTGTTGTATTTATTATGCTTGTTCTGAGCACCGTCTGCTCTATTGGTGCTTCATACTGTCTTAAGCCAATACTGGACGGTGTTGCAGAGTCTATTAAAAATGCAAGCTTTGACACGGAAGGGAAGCGTATTCTGATTACAAATCTTGCACAGCTTTCCGCACTGTATATAGGTGCAGCAATATTTTCTTTTGTGCAAAGTAAAATTATGGTTAAAATTGCATATTCAACAACAAATCTTATAAGAAAAGATTTGTTCAATCATATGCAGACCCTGCCGCTCAGCTATTTTGATTCACGTACGCATGGTGAAATAATGAGCAGCTTTACAAATGATGTTGATAATATTCAGATGATGCTTGAGCAGTCAATGGTACAGCTTGTCAGCTCTGCCTTCACCTTTGTTGGTATCGTGGCAGTTATGATTAAACTCAGTCCTGCAATGTTTGCAATTGCATTGATATTCCTTTTGATTATGCTTTTGGCAGTTACTAAAATAGGAAAGCAGTCAAGAAAATATTTCAGACTTCAGCAGGAAAATCTGGGAGTTATGAATGGTAATATTGAAGAAAATATTGAGGGACTTAAGGTTATTAAGGTATTCAATCACGAAGAACAGTCAAATATGGAATTTGGCAAGACCAATGAGGAGTTCCGGAAAGCTGCTACAAATGCAAACTTTTTTTCAGGAATTATGGGTCCATGCTCCACAGGCATAAACAATGCAAGCTATGCATCGGTTGCACTTGTAGGCGGTGTTTTAGCATTGACAGGCAGACTCAGTATCGGTACGTTTTTCACCTTTCTCAGCTATTCAAAACAATTCACCCAGCCGATTAATCAGATTGCAAACCAGATGAATACCGTATTTTCTGCCCTTGCAGGTGCTGAAAGGGTATTCAAAATAATGGATATTGACAGAGAAACTGACGATGGTACAGTAACACTTTCTGCAGAAAAAAATTCCGACGGCAAAAAGTGGTTCTGGCTTGATGAAAATAAAAAAATACCTGTCGAGGGTAAGGTAGTTTTTGAGAATGTTGATTTTGGCTATGTTCCCGAAAAGCAGGTGCTTAAAGATATTAATCTGTACGCAAATCCGGGTCAGAAAATTGCATTTGTCGGCTCAACGGGAGCAGGCAAAACTACAATAACAAACCTGATTAATCGTTTTTATGATATCCAGGATGGAACAATCACATATGATGGTATTGATATCAAACGCATAAAAAAGGATGATTTAAGAAGAAGTCTTGCAATCGTTCTGCAGGATACGCATATGTTTACAGGCACAATTATGGATAATATACGCTACGGAAGGCTTGATGCCACTGATGAGGAATGTATTGATGCTGCAAAGCTTGCATCCGCACATTCTTTTATCAGACGTCTGCCTGATGGCTACAACACTGTTATAACAGGCGACGGCGGCAACCTTTCCCAGGGTCAGCGCCAGCTCCTCGCAATTGCCAGAGCCGCAGTTGCAGACCCGCCGGTCATGATTCTTGATGAGGCAACGAGCTCAATTGATACAAGAACAGAGATGCATATTGAGCATGGTATGGACCGATTAATGATTGGCAGAACTGTTTTTGTAATCGCTCACAGACTTTCAACAGTCAGAAATTCCAATGCAATTATGGTGCTTGAAAACGGAGAAATAATTGAACGCGGCAGTCATAGCGACTTGCTGGAATTAAAAGGCAGGTATTATGAGCTGTGTACAGGTAAGGCAAAATTAAGCTGACAAAGTGAATTATTATACGGATAATTCGTATATTGTGGTATGCTTTTTTTCCTGACCACAACTTGTAGTATGTCAAAATTTTATTGAAAATATCGTTAAAAAGGACTTTACAAACTCGGGTATAAGTGATATAATTTAGCTGTCTTAAATGTTAAATACTAAAATTATATTTTGAGGTGTTATTTATGAAAAAGTTTTTATCAGTAATGCTTGCTGCAGTAATGGCTGTTTCTGTTTTTGCAGTATCAGTTATTCCGGCAATGGCAGCTCCAAGTCCGACAGCTACAACAGCTACAAAGAAGGGTCCAACAACAACAGTTAATGGTGCTATAAATACCATTGATGTTACCTATACACCTGACAAAAATAATTCAAACAAAATTACTTTTGAATACACAGGTGAAGGCACTGTTGTGGGCTGGACAAACAACCTTGCAAAACTCGGTTATGTTGAGGGCACTGACTTTACAGCAGTTGAAAATCCTGACGGTACTTACACCATCACATTAATGAATGCTGATGCTATAAAGGATTTTGACAACGGTAAAGTAATTGTAGATGTTAAGGTTAAGTTTGACACAACAACTACATCCGGTCCGACAAAGAAGAATGATTCTTCAAAATCACCGGGAACCGGTATTGCTACAACAGTAATTGCCGGTAGCATTGCTGTTGCAGGTGCAGGTATTGCAGTTCTTTCAGCTACTAAAAAAAGAGATGCTGAATAATCAATAATTAAAATAAAGCCTGTTTGCCATTATGGTAAACAGGTCTTTTTAGTGTATCGGGTGATTTTATGAAATCGGATGAAAATATGAATAAAAATGAAAATGCTAATGACGAAGCATATCAGGAATATTATGATAAGTATTATAATGAAGATAAGAAAAAGAAAAATGCAAAGCTTATTATTATATTTTTAATTGTATTTGTTTTGATTTTCTGCGGTGTTTATTTCGGCATTCAGATTTATAACAATCATATAAATGAAACTCCGACTGACACAACCGTGCCCACAACTGTGAGCGAGGTTCAGCAAAAGGTTGAAAATCCAATTGATTTTGCTTCACTTCAGGCAGCAAACAGCGAAATTTACGCATATATCAAAATTGAAGATACAAATGTCGACTATCCTATTGTGCAAAGTGCAACAGATGATGAGTTTTATCTCAGACATACTGCTGAGGATAAAAGCTGGTCAGCAAGCGGTGCGGTTTATACAGAATCAGTTAATACCAAAACCTTTAACGACAGGGTAACCGTTATTTATGGTCATAATGGTTACGGTGATACGTTTTTCACCACCCTGCACAGATTTGAAAAAGAGGATTTTTTCAACAATCACCCCTATTTCTATATTTATACCCCTGAAAAGAAGCTGACTTATCAGGTGATATCAGCCTTTAAATATGATGACCGACATATTATGAATTCCTTTAACTTTGCAGATACCGTTCAGTTTTTGGAATTTGAACAATACCTATCAAATCCGTCCTCTGCTTTAAAAAATGTCAGAACACAGCTTGATAAAGAGCTTGACGAAGACAGTAAAATCGTTGTGCTTTCAACCTGTATAACAAATCAGAAAAGCAGCAGGTACCTTGTATGTGGAGTATTAGTAAAAGATGAACAAACCTATTGATCCAAATTTAAATGACGATTTAGAGCTTGATATTTTAAACGATACAGATGACTTTATGCGTGCTGACAAAGATACAAGCGACGGCAGTGAAAATATAATGCTTACTTTGCAGGAAGGTGAGCATCATCATTCAAGCAGTCATCATCACAGTCACCACCATCATCACACCTCGGAAAGTCACAGCCACCATCATCATACGCATTCACGCCATAAGAAAAAGAAGAAAAAACTGCCGGCTGCAGCAAAAATTGCTGTTGTATTTTTAGTGCTGCTGCTTGCGGCCGTTATAGCTATTGTGGGCACATTCTTTTATCTTGAGCAAAAGGGTAAAAACAGCTTTACAAATGTTACCACCCAAACAAATTATGAGGAAGTCATCGAGCACGAGGGGCACAAATATGTTTATAACAAAGATGTTGTTGCCATTGCATTTATCGGTGTTGATAAAAGAGAGCTTGGAGCGGGTGATACTATTGGTACTGCCGGACAGGCTGATGCTGATATCGTGTTAACGGTTGATACAAAAACAGGCAGAGCCAAAGCTATATCCATCCCACGTGACACAATGGTTGATGTAGATTTGTACAGTGAAAATAATATTTTCCTCAGAAATGAAACATTGCAGCTTTGCTTAAGCTTTGCCTATGGTGACGGCAAGGCATCATCTGCCAACAATGTTACAACATCTATTTCACGAATTCTTTATAATGTGCCGATTAACAAGTATTTTGTGCTTGACCTTGACGGCATAGCACCGATTAACGATGCTATCGGCGGTGTTACTGTTGAGTCGCTTTATAACTTTGAAAATCTCGGTATTAAAGTAGGTGACAAAGTTCACCTTACAGGTGATCTGACTGAAAGCTATGTCAGACAGCGAGATATGCAGACTATTGATGCGTCACTTAACCGAACAGCACGTCAGACACAGTACATTAAGGCATTTGCAAACCAGCTTCTGCCTGCGGTACTCAATGATTTCAGCACAGTAAGCAGGCTTTATAATACTGCTGCTGATTACAGCACAACCAATATGGATTTATCAAATGTGACCTACCTTGCATCACTGCTCGTTTCAAAGGGAATCAGGGATTTTGAAACCGAAACACTGCAGGGTGAAATGAAGGAAAGCGAAAGAACAGATTATGCAGATTATGTTTATGCCGAGTTTTATCCTGATGAGGAGCTGACTCTTGAAACTGTTCTTGACACTTTCTATACGCAGGTTGGTTAATATATATATAGGAGAATATACTATGGAAATGGAAACAAAAAAAATGCTTTCCTCCTATGCTGCAAAAATCAGAATGGGAATTATTGAAAGCACCTACGGCGCAAAAGCAGGTCATCCGGGCGGCAGCCTTTCATCAGCAGATGTTTTTGCTTACCTTTATTTCAAAGAAATGAGGGTTGATGCAAAAAATCCTAAGGATGAAAACCGTGACAGATTTGTTCTGTCAAAGGGTCACTGTGCTCCGGGTCTTTACAGTGCGCTGGCATACAAGGGCTTTTTCCCTGTTGAGGATTTGCCGACATTAAGACACATTGATTCATATCTTCAGGGTCATCCGAATATGAATACTGTGCCCGGTATTGATATGTCAACCGGCTCACTCGGTCAGGGTATAAGTACCGCTGTCGGTATGGCAAAGGGTGCAAAATACATAGGCAATAATGATATCAATATTTATACACTCCTTGGTGACGGCGAGATTGAAGAGGGTCAGGTATGGGAAGCTCTTATGTTCGCAAACCAGTATAAGCTTGACAATCTTTGTGTAATCATCGACTGCAATGGTCTGCAGATTGACGGAACTACAGACGAGGTTATGACAGCAGAACCGATTGATAAAAAGTTAGATGCATTTGGTTTTGACGTTATTACTATAAACGGTAATGATTTTGACGAGCTTGAAAAAGCATTTGATGCATTCCATAAGTCTGAAAAACCATTTGCAATTATTATGAAAACGGTTAAGGGCAAGGGTGTATCATTTATGGAAAATGAGTGCGGCTGGCACGGAAAAGCACCTAACGAAGAAGAATATAACATTGCAATGGCAGAGCTCAGAGCTGCACTTGCAGAGATTGAGGAGGCGTAAAAATGGCTGATATTAAAAAGATTGCTACCCGTGACAGCTACGGCAATGCGCTTAAGGAGCTGGCACAGGAGGGTGCAGATAAATTAGTTGTTCTTGACGCTGACCTTTCAGCAGCAACAAAGACCGGTATTTTCAAAAAGGATTTTCCGGATAGACATATTAACTGCGGTATTGCTGAAGCAAATATGATTTGTGTAGCTGCAGGAATGAGCACAATGGGTCTTGTGCCGTTTGCATCAAGCTTTGCAATGTTTGCTGCAGGCAGAGCCTTTGAGCAGGTTAGAAACACAATCGGTTACCCACATCTCAATGTTAAAATCGGTGCTACTCACGCAGGTATTTCTGTTGGTGAGGACGGTGCATCTCACCAGTGCTGTGAGGATTTTGCTTTAATGAGAGCAATTCCGGGTATGGTGGTTATCTGCCCTGCTGATGATGTTGAGGCAAAGCAGGCAGTTAAAGCTGCTTACAGCTATGAGGGTCCTGTTTATTTAAGATTCGGCAGACTTGCTGTGCCTGTGTTCCACAATGACGATTATAAATTTGAAATCGGCAAGGGTGAGGTTATCACTGAGGGTACAGATGTAACAATCATTGCTAACGGTCTTATGGTCGCAGAAGCAATTGAGGCCGGAAAGGTGCTTGCAGATAAGGGTATCAGTGCTGAAATTATCAACATTGCAACAATAAAACCGCTTGACGAAGAACTTGTTGTCGCTTCTGCTAAAAAGACAGGCAGGGTTATTACTGTTGAAGAGCATAACATCATCGGCGGTCTTGGTGAGGCTGTTTGCTCATGCCTTAGTGAAAAGTGCCCGACACCTGTTAAGAGAATCGGTGTTAACGATGAATTCGGTCATTCAGGTCCGGCTGTTGACCTTCTTAAGCAGTTCGGTCTTAGCTCTGAAAACATTGTTAAGGTTGCAGAAGAGTTTGTAAAATAATATATGTATTAAATATAAAACGCACCCCAAAAGACAGACACTTTTGGGGTGCGTTTATTTCAGGTTAATATTTATTGACTGATAACAGTTACAGTTAATTATAATTCTGCAATCAGTTCTATTTCACAAAGAACGCCCTTTGGCAAATCCTTAACAGCCACACAGGAGCGTGCAGGCTTTGATGTGAAGTAGGTGCCGTAAATTTCATTGAATTTTGTAAAGTCATTTATATCCGCTAAAAAGCAAACTGTTTTAACAACCTTATCCATTGTTGTACCTGCAGCCTCAACAACTGCCTTAAGATTTTCGCAAACCTGTGTTGTCTGCTCGTCAATAGTTTTTGCCTCAACCTCATTGGTTGCAGGATTGATTGCAATCTGACCTGATGTAAAGAGCAGACCATTAGCTTTAACAGCCTGTGAATACGGTCCGATTGCGTTAGGTGCGTGATTTGTGCTTACATATTCCATAATATTTAAATCCTTTCTGAATTATTATATGTTTTTAATCACAGACCTCAAAGCCTGCTGCTTTCAGGGCCTGTTTAATCTGTACAATGTGGTGGTAATTTCTTGTTTCCACACCGATTTGCAGATAACAGTCTGTTATGTTCATATCAAGATCGGTGCTGTCATAGTTTACTGAAACTACATTTGCACCCTGCTCTGCGATTACCTGACTTACACCTGATAACTGACCGGGCTTGTCTGAAAGGGCAATTGTAATATTTGCTGTTCGTCCTCCCATTTTCAGACCACGCTCAATTACACGTGAAAGGATTGTAACGTCTATGTTGCCTCCTGATACAAGACAGCAAACCTTTTTGCCTTTAATATCAGGAATTTTACCATTCATAACAGCAGCTACAGGCACAGCACCCGCCCCCTCGCTGATAAGCTTCTGTTGTTCCATAAGCGTTAAAATTGCAAGAGCAATTTCATCATCACTGACTGTAACAATGCCGTCAACATATTTCTGTGTCAGCTCAAAGGTTAGGTCACCCGGAGTTTTAACAGCAATACCGTCGGCGATAGTCTGCACCTTTGAAAGTGTTTCAATCTCACCATCAATAATTGATTTTTCCATTGACGGTGCACCGGCTGCCTGTACACCATATACCTTGCAGTCAGGATTAATCTGCTTAATGGTGTAGGCAACGCCTGCGATAAGTCCGCCGCCGCCGATAGGAACGATAACAGCGTCAACATCGGGGAGCTGTTCAAGTATTTCCAGTCCGATTGTGCCCTGTCCTGCAATGACGTCAGGGTCATTGAACGGGTGAATAAATACGTAACCTTTTTCATTCTTAAGCTCAAGTGCTTTGTTGTAAGCATCGTCATAGACACCTTTAACCATACAAACCTCGGCTCCGTATTTTTTGGTAGCCTCAACCTTGCTGATTGGTGCTCCGTCCGGCAGACAGATTAATGATTTAATACCATTTTTAGTGGCTGCCAGTGCAACACCCTGTGCGTGGTTTCCTGCCGAGCAGGCAATAACACCCTTTGCCTTTTCCTCTTCGCTTAACTGGCTTATTTTAAAATAGGAGCCACGGATTTTAAATGAGCCTGTTATCTGCAGGTTTTCTGTTTTTAAGTAGATATCTGCATCAGGGCAAAGGTTTTTTGCCAAAATCATATCGGTTTTTCTTACAACCTCACCTAATACTCTTTTTGCAGAATAAACTCTGTCAAGGGTCAACATTATATTTCCTCCGAATTACCAAGTAAATTTGCAGTCAGCGTAACTGATTTCACCGTCACTGTCGGCATAAATCGTTAATAGCTGATTTTGACTATTAATATAATAGAACTGATATTGCACGCTGTCAATACCATTTTCGCCTGTTCCTATCTGTTTTGTATGATTACTGTGTAATTTTAGTTCATCATTATACATATTGCTGATACTGTCAGCAAGCTTTTGGGCATTATCTGCTGCAAGCTTTTCTGTTTCATTGTCACGCTCATTGGCATAAACAACACCTGCGTCACGGCTATATTTGTATGTGAATTTTCCGTATTCAAGCTCACCGCTTATTTCTGCATTTTCTTTGTTCCCAAGTGTGTTTATTACAGCGGTTCTAAGCTCGCTGCCTTTCTGACTGTCACTTTTCGGTGGAGAGGTTGTTTTTTCAATAATCTGTTCTGTGGTGTTTTCTGTTGCAGACACAGACGAGACTGCTGTTGCAGTGTTGTTATTGCTGTAATTCTCTGCCGTTTTTGTGCAGGCAGCAAATGATATACAGATTAAAGCTGTCAGCATTAAAGCTGTTATTTTTTTCATATTAAAACCTTTATCCTTTCATCTATCGTTATTGAATCAGGTGTGATAATGCAGTCAACTGCAATAATTTCCACACCATTTTCGGCGGCTCTTTTTAGTTCCTTTGCGAAAGCGGGATCACGCTGCGTGTTTGGAGTAAAGCAGCCGCAGCCTTTCATTTGAATAACGAATATGACTGCTGAACGATAGCCGTTTTGTTTAGCCTTTATCAGCTCACCAAGATGCTTTCGTCCTCTTTCAGTAGGTGCATCGGGGAATTTTGCAGTTCCGTCAATCTCCAGTGTAACACCTTTAACCTCAGCATACATTTTTTCGCTTTCATTTTCTATGTAAAAATCAAGGCGTGAATCGCCGTATTTCGTTTCAGGCTTAATAATAGTCGGATTTTCAAGCAGTCCTCCGTTTTTTATCCATTCACCGACTGCTTTGTTGGGAGCCTGTGAATCCATATTAATAAGCACTTTGCCTTTATAAACAGCAATTAAATCATATTGTGTTTTTCGCAGGGGATTGCTGCTTTTTTCAAGAAATACCGTTGCACCGGGAACTAAAAGCTCCTTGCATCTGCCTGTGTTTTTTACATGAACGATATGTTCTTCACCGTCAATTTCAACCTGTGCCGTAAATCTGTTTGGACGGTTTAAAAATCTGCCCTTTTTTATACTATTGTAATTCATACTTATTAGATTAAGTCAAATTGCTCAAACTGTCAAGAATTAATTGTCTGTGTTCTAAAAAATACTTAAAATTGTATATTGAATGGTATACAGATTGGGTATAGAATGTTTAAAGAACAGGAGGAATGACAGTGAAGAATAATCATACAGTTAAAGAGAAAAAGAAAATTACTGTTAAATCAATCTGCTTTACCGCAGTGATGGCGGCATTAATTTTTGTGTTTACCTTTACATTTAAAATTCCGCTTGGCAATGGTTATACACACCTTGGTGATGCCATAATCTTTTTGTCAATACCTCTGTTAGGCTCAAAAAAGTCCTGCTTTGCAGCAGGTATCGGTGCGGCACTTGCAGATGTAATCGGCGGGTATACCATATGGGCGCCGCCAACCTTTTGCATTAAGCTTTTGTTGGTTTTAATCTGCGGTATTTTTGCAGAAAAACTGATGAAAAATAAATTTTTCGGCTATATTATTGGTTCTATTTTGGGCGGCGTTTTTCAAATCTCTGCTTATACACTGGTTAAAATTGTTATGTTTGATAAGGCTTATGCATTTTCATCATTGCCTACGCTGGCAATACAGACAGCGGTGGGAATAGCGGTTGCACTGGTATTTATTGCAATGTTTAACAAAACTAATGTTACTGCCAAGCTCAGAAAAATGGTGGAGTAAAGGAGTACAGCAATGAAAAAAATTGATGCACATACACATATCGGCAACTTCGGCGGATGGGCAGGCTTGTCCTTTACCAAGGAAAGATTGATTGAACAGATGGATGAATTTGAGGTTGAAAAAACCTTTCTCTGTCCGTCAAACTTTCAGAATAATGACGATGTTGTTGATGCTGTTCAAGCCTATCCTGACAGGATTGTACCGTTTGTGTGGGTTAACCCTGCACTGGATGACGTTGAAAAAAAGCTTGAAAAGTATATAAATCAAGAGGGATTTAAGGGTATTAAAATGCAGCCGCTTTTTGACAGCTTTGTTGCCGATGACCCTGTGGTTTATCCTGTTATGGATTTTGCAAGAGCATATAATGTTCCTGTTTTTATTCACTGCGGTCATCCGCCTTTTTCGCTGCCGTGGAGCATTGCGCTGCTTGCAGAGCAGTACCCGGATGTTAAGGTGACTATGATTCATATGGGGCATGGTCATGGTGTTTATATTGATGCTTCTCTTAAAATGGCAAGAAGATACAATAATCTTTACCTTGAAATGAGCGGTATGCCGATGGGCAGCAAAATCAAGGAAGCGTATGAAACCGTCGGCAGTGACAGAATTATGTTCGGTATTGACTCACCATTTCATCATCCTACAGTGGAAATTCAAAAGGTGCTTAGCTGCGGACTTGATGAAAAGGCACAGCAGGATGTTTTCTATAATAATGCCAAAAAATTGCTTGGACTATAATTTATATAAATCGTAGAGGATAGGTATAATTTGTCCCTGTAATACAATAAAACCGCCGATAGCAAGTGTTATCGGCGGTTTTTGTTAATCCCAAAGCTTTTTATAAATAGCGAGCAAATCATTTTTGTTAATTTCTTTTATTGTGTTTGACGGAGAGCCTGATGCCATTGCGTCTTCAGCCATCTTGTCCATAACCTCAAAGAATTCATTTTTGTCAATTCCGTATTTTTCAAGTGATGGTATTTCACAGATTTTGCAAAGCTCAGCACAGGCATCAATAAATTTTTTTGCCGCTGTCATATCATCCTCTTTTTCGGAAGAAGCACCAATTGCTCTTGCCATATCGGCAAATCTGCTGTGTGCTCCGTCGTATACATATTTAAAGCATTCGGTCAAAAGCATTGCATTGCTGATACCGTGAGGAACGTGGAACAGTGCACCGATAGGTCTGCTCATTCCGTGAATGATTGTAACAGATGCGTTGTTGAAGGCAACACCTGCCTCAAGTGCTGCCAAAGACATTTGTGCTCTTGCTTTAATATTATGTCCCTCGTTATAGCATACGGGCAGATATTTAAAAATCTTTTTGATTGCTGAAAGTGCAAATTCATCAGTCAATGGCTGGGCTTTTCTTGATGTGTAAGCTTCTGCAGCGTGACAGAGTGCATCAAGCCCCGTAGCAGCAGTTACACTTTGAGGCGCTGTCAGTGTGAATGCAGGATCATCAATTGCCAAATCGGGCATAAGAACAGCACCTTTTAAAAGCATTTTAATATCCTTTTCCGTGTTGGTGATGATTGTGAACTGTGTTGCCTCTGAGCCTGTTCCGCTTGTAGTCGGTATTGCGACCATAGGCGGTGCAGGTATATTTATGATTTTTCCTAAATAATCGTTGATTGAGCCGCCGTTTGTTACAACGGCACCGATTGCCTTCATTGCATCAATAGGTGAACCGCCGCCAACAGCAATTAAAAAATCACAGTCATTTGATTTAAAGCAGTCAACACCTTTGCTTATGATTAGATCAGTCGGCTCTGAATTCACCTCATCAAAAATAATGTATTTAATACCTAAAGAGCCAAGTATGTCGGTTACCAGTTTAACATTGCCGAGTCTGACCATAAATTGGTCGGTAACAATTAAAGCCTGTTTGCCGAAGGTCGCTATAAATTCTTTTGCATTTTCAAGTGCATTTTCACCATAGATAACCTTTGACGGCATAATGAATTGATTGCCCATTTCCTCTTTACCTCACTGTGACAAAAAATTAACAAATATATTTTAGTCCAAACAGACAAAAAGTCAATAGTAATTTTATACAAAATGAACAAAGCATTCTTATAGAAAACATATATTGTTTTTTATCTTTAAAAGTCTGCAGTGAAAATCCGACATCATATTATATAAAGTATTGATATGTGGTTTGAAAACAATATAAAGCTCATTTGTGAATTTAAAAATATTACCATTAAACCCTTTTTTAAATCGGTATACACCATACATAGGGTCAGCCTTATCCTTATATCCTGAAACACCTCCAAAGTCATAAACATCACATTTTTCATTTATTGCCCATTGAATCATTGTCCATTGAATCAGATATGTCGGCATATAATTCCTGTATTTATCTGTACTGCCACCATATAAATACCATACCTTATTTCCGTAAAACACAGACATAGCAGCAGCAATTGGTTCATTCTCGTATTCAGCAATAAAGATTTTGATATGCTCGGGTCCCATAGCGTCAAATATTTTTTCATAGTAAGTGATGTTATGTACATGAAAATTGTCACGTTTGGCAGTGTGTTTTAAGATTTTATAGAAAATCGGAATATCACTTTTTTGTGCCTCGCGTATTTTTACATTTTTTCGTATTGCCAAGTTTATATTATACCTTGTTTTCGATTTGAAGGATTTTAATAACTCTTCTTGGCTTTTATCCTTTATATCAAGCCTGTAAACAAACTGGGGCTGAATTGTTTTACTGTTGGTTTTTAATTTATATCCCAAGGATTTCGCCGTTTCTTTAAATTTATTATTACTGTCCAAAATATCCGGATCCATTCTGAAAACAAAGGCATTGTACTTTTTTGCAGTTTTTTTTACCTCTTCAGTCAGTTTTTGCAATGCTTCCTTATTATCGGAATTACAGATAAATCCCCTTGGTGCATACATCATATATGAATTGAACAGAGGAACTTTCTTCAGCAGCACACTCATAGTGCCGATAATCTTTTCATTGTTTTTGACAACAAGCATTTCGTGCTTCCAGTTTGTTTTCACCCTTGCCCATTCGGGTGACTGTAAATAATGACTTTTATTGTTTGATTGCAAAAATTCGTACAATTCCCTGTTTTTTGCTGTTTCTTCATTTGTTGACATATCTATCTCCTAAACTTTAGTTTAGGTTAGTATACATTTTAAAAGTATAGATTTTTAATATAAACGCAATCAAAACAGCATATTTTATTGTTTTGCGGAGGAAATGGGAAGCTTCGCTGTAAAAATAAAAGCAACAGTGTGACGCTGCTGCCGGAAATTGTAAAAAAGCCGTTGGATTGTCCAACGGCTTTTGCTGTTTGAAAATATTGATTATAAAAGACCGTCCCAGGTGTCAACCTCTTTAGCCTTCATTTCTTCCTCGTCAAACCAATGCTGTGTTACAGATTTGCTTTCTGTAAAGAAACGGTAAGCATCTTTACCAAGGCAATGTAAATCACCGAAGAAGCTCTGCTTGTGACCGCTGAACGGAATAAATCCAACAGGTACGGGAATGCCGACGTTGATACCAACCTGACCGCCGTCAGTATAGCGTGCAAACTGACGAGCATAATAACCGCTCTGTGTGTAGATAACTGAGCCGTTTGCGTATGGGCTTGCATTCATAATGGCAAGTCCCTCATCAAAATCCTTGCATCTCTTTACGCAAAGTACCGGACCGAATACCTCATCACTGCCGATTGTCATATCTTCTGTAACATTGTCGAAGATTGTCGGTCCTACAAAGTAACCGTTCTCATAACCCGCAGGAAGCTCCGGGTTTCTGCCGTCAAGAACAATGGTTGCACCCTCATCAATGCCCTTCTGAATATCGGCAAGCACTTCCTTATAGTGCTTTTCGTATGTGATAGGACCAAGGCGTGTTGACTTGTCCCAGGAAGGACCGCAGTTGATATTTTGTGCCTGTGCCTTAAGCTCAGCAACAAACTTATCTGCAATTGATTCCTGAACAACTACGCAGGAGAGTGCCATACATCTCTGTCCTGCACAGCCGAATGCAGAGTTGATAACACCGGCAACTGTTCTTTCAAGTGCACAGTCCTCAAGAATAAGTGCGTGGTTTTTAGCCTGGCAGAGTGCCTGACATCTCTTACCGTTAGCAGCAGCCTTTTCATAAATCTTTAAGCCTACAGGAGTTGAGCCTACAAACGTGATACCCTTAACATCCGGATGCTCAAGGATTGTGTTGATTTCATTTCTTGAGCAGGTGACAATGTTGATAACACCGTCAGGAATACCTGCCTCCTTGTAAAGCTCGCCGATTCTCATAGCTGTTCTCGGAGTAAGTGAAGCTGCCTTTAATACCATTGTGTTACCGCAGGCAACACACACCGGTGCCATCCAGCCGAAAGGAATCATAGCAGGGAAGTTAACAGGAACGATACCGGCAAATACACCCATTGGCTCACGGTATTTAACTGTGTCAAAGCCTGTTGATGCATCCATAAGGCTTTCACCCATCATAAGTGACGGAGCCTGAATTGCAAGCTCAGTGCCCTCCTGTGCCTTACCTACGTCGCCCTGAGCCTCACCCCAGGTTTTTCCGTTTTCTTCACAAACCAGCATAGTGAGCTCATCCATATGCTCAATAAGGAGCTCTCTTACCTTGTAAAGAATCTGTGCTCTTTTTCTTGCCGGAGTTGCTCTCCATGCAGGATAAGCTGCCTTTGCAGCCTCAATAGCCTCTAACACCTCGTCATTTGTACAGCAAGGTGCCTGACCTGTAATTTCGCCTGTTGACGGATTGTGAAGGTCGTACCAAACCTCTGTCTGTGAGTCTTTGAACTCACCATTTACAAAATACTTTAATTTTTCCATAAAAATTACCCCTAAGTAAAATTTTGCTTTTATATTTTACCATTATATTATTGTAAATTCAATAGATAATGGGCATATTCACTAATTTTTAACTATTACATAGAATGAGATTAACGGGGTGATAGTATGACACTTTCCCAAATGAAAGTAAATGAGTCAGGATATATTATAAGCATTGACAACGGCTCGAATTTTGAGCGCAGGTTTTCAGATATGGGATTTATAACAGGACAAAAAATAAGCTGCACAAATATCGGTTTGTTCGGCTCGCCTATAGCCTATCAGATACGCGGCAGCAAGGTTGCACTGAGAAAAAGAGATGCTGACAGAATAGGAGTGGTTTTGTGATAAAAAATAAAAAGGTTTTACTTATGGGTAATCCCAATGTAGGCAAAAGCACGGTGTTCAATGAAATCACAGGCTCTCACCAGCATACGGGCAACTGGACAGGAAAAACAGTTGATTCCTGCAGCGGCAAATTCAAATACAAGTATAATAATTATGAGCTTGTGGATTTGCCGGGTACATACAGTCTTCTTGCCTCCAGTGAGGAGGAAAGAGTAGCAAGAGATTATCTTTGTTTCAATGACTATGATTGTGTTGTTTGTGTGGTAGATGCTACTAATTTAGAGAGAAATCTTAATTTGGTATTACAGATACTGGAGCTGACAAGCAAGGTCGTTTTGCTGCTTAATCTTTGCGATGAGGCTAAAAAGAAAAAGATTGAAATTGATACAGAGCTTATGTCAAAGCTACTGGGCATTCCTGTGGTAAGGGCAACAGCACGAAGCGGTAAGGGAATTAATGAACTGCTTGAAATAGTTTATCAGATTTCAAATGAAACTATGCTCAATGAAAATACAACACTGTTTTATAATAATTCAATAGAAAGTGCCGTAAAGCAGGTCAGCAGAGTATTAAAGGGGCAGATTGATACTGAAAGAAATCTGAGATTTTTCTCATTAAGGCTTATTGAAAACGATGAAAGCTTTAATACCTCCTTCAAAGCGAATTTTGGTGAGGATATTCTTTTAAAGGGCAGCTTAAGAGCAAGTATTAAATCTGCACAAAACAAATTAAAACAGTTTGGGGTTAATGTTTCACAAACGGTTACAACGGCTATATTTGATAAATCCGAGGATATTTCAAAAGCTGTGTCGAAAAAGCTTCCGTCAAAAAAGGATGCCTTTGAGCATAAGCTTGATAATCTTCTGCTCGGTAAATATACTTCAATACCAATAATGCTTCTGCTTTTCGGTGCTGTACTGTGGATAACTATTGCAGGCTCAAATTATCCGTCAGATTGGCTGAGGGGTGTGTTTGATCATTTTCAGGTGTGGCTTGCCGATTGGCTGGTCAGCATTAATGCACCTGATATTTTTATCAGCCTTTTTGTTAACGGAATACTTCGTGTGCTGCTGTGGGTAGTCGCGGTTATGCTGCCGCCAATGGCAATTTTCTTTCCGCTGTTTGCACTTCTTGAGGATTTTGGTGTTCTGCCGAGGATTGCATTTAACCTTGACGGTGCCTTTGAAAGCTGCGGTGCCTGCGGCAAGCAAGCACTGACTACCTGTATGGGTTATGGCTGCAATGCTGTCGGTGTAACAGGGGCAAGAATAATCGACAGCCCCCGTGAACGTCTTGTGGCGATTATCACAAACTCTCTGACCCCCTGCAACGGCAGATTTCCACTTTTAATTGCAATAATATCCATGTTTTTTGTTAAAAACAGCTTTTTGTCTGCGATGATACTGCTTGCCATGATTGCAGTGTCAATGCTGATGACCTTTGCATGCTCCAAACTGCTGACATCAACGGTTTTAAAGGGTGTAAGCAGTTCATATATTATGGAGCTGCCGCCGTATCGCAAACCAAAGGTGCTAAGGCTTATAGGTGATACAATCAGGGAAAAGGTACTTTTTGTTCTGCTGCGTGCAGTTGCTGTTGCGGCTCCTGCAGGCTTGATAATCTGGGTGCTGACGAATATTTCTGTCGGTGATATTTCATTGCTCAGTAAAATATCAGAGGTGCTTAATCCGATTGGTCAGTTTCTTGGTATGGACGGTGTAATGCTGTTGGCGTTTATACTTGGTTTCCCTGCCAATGAAATTGTAATACCGATTGCATTGATGGTTTATTTATCAACCGGAGAGCTCAGTGATTATTCATCACTTGAAAGTCTGAAAACAATTTTAGTTGATAATGGATGGACCTGGGTAACAGCACTATGTGTATGTGTGTTTTCAATGTTCCACTTTCCGTGTTCAACAACCCTCCTTACAATATATAAGGAAACAAGGAGTGTCAAGTGGAGTGCATTATCAATGCTCGTTCCGCTTATGGCGGGTGTGGTCTGCTGTGCCCTGATTAATCTGATATCAAAATTGTAGGAGTTATATATTTTTACATTTTTCTCACATTATATGGAATATAATATCTCACGGGAAGTGTAAAAATGAATGTTAAGGAAAAGATAAAGAAAATAGATAAGGGCAGCTTAAAAAATGCTCGGTTTAACGTGATATTGAAGAGGGGCGCATGGTTTCTTGCAAGCCTTGTGCTCAGTGTGTCAACAGTAATCGGCGGATGCTGCCCTTTTGCCGTGTCACTTATTTGTGTGTCCAGCAGAAAAAATTTTTTGTTTTCGACTGTCGGTGCAGGGCTTGGCTATATGATTTTTTGCAGCGGGAATGATGCAATAAGGTATTTCAGTGCAACCATTATTGCCTGCCTTGGTACACTGGCGATAAATATTTTCAATACTAAGAAAGAAGCTTATCTGCCTATGCTGGTAGCTTTTTTATCGGTTTTTACAACAGGCATTGTTATGAATCTGAAAACAGGAGCAGTTATAGGTCAATATGCTCTTGTGTTCGGTGAAGCCGTTCTTGCAATGGGGAGCAGTTATTTCTTTTTCAAGGGTGTAAACTGCAATATGAAAAGACTTAAGTTCAAGGCCTTGCCGGTGGCGGATTTGACCTGTCTGCTTATTTCTTTTTCAACATTGCTTTCAAGTCTTTGTGTCATCAATATTAAAGGCTTTGCACCGGCAAGAATGATAGCGGCTGCAATAATGCTTATTGCAATACGTTTCGGCTCAAAAAAATGGGGACTTATTATTTCTATATGCTTGGGTTTTTCCGTTGGTATAAGCGGTGAAAACAGCTTGTTTTTGCTTGGCGCGTATGCATTTTCAGCACTTGCTGCCGGGCTTTTTACATCTGTATCATCCCTAAGTGTAGGTGCTTGCTTTGTTTTTTCAATGGCGTTTTTTGCCGTTGCGTCGGGAGAAGGCGCATTAGCTCTTTGCACTGTTCTTGAAAGCTTTGGCGGTGCGTTGATTTTAGTTCTTTTGCCTGAAGGTGCAAGATATAAAATCAATGAGTTTTTTGAAAGCGGTGCTGATATTGCACCCGATGGGAGCTTAAGGCAAAGTCTGGTGGTAAGGCTCCGTTTTGCCTCCTCTGCCTTATCACAGGTAAGCGAAAGCGTGCGTGATGTCAGAGAAAAAATTAATGAAATGGGACGCACCGAGCCAATGGAAAGTGAGCTGCGAATGGTTGCGGCAGACCAGTTTTTTTCGATAAGTGATATGCTTGCCGATCTTGCCTTTGAGTTTGATGAGGCTGAGCTTTTTGACTATAAGGCTGCAGGTAAGATAAGACGGATGCTGGGTGAATATGATATATACCCTGAAAATATTTCAGTTATTGTGGACAAGTTTAACAGAACAAGAGTTGAAATTTCAGCACCTTCAAAGACCCATGGGCTTGACAGCCCGAGGATTAAAGCTGAAATTGAAAAAATCTGCGGAAGATATTTTGAAAAAAGCCGAACAAATTATTCGGGTAAAAGCCAGATGGTGTCGATTATAGAACGTGCAAATTACAAAATGGACTTTGGCTTTGCGCAGTATTGTGCTGAGGGTAAGCTGTGCGGTGATACCATTAAAATGATTAATGACGGCAGAGGGCATATGATTTTTATTATAAGCGACGGAATGGGCAAGGGCGGACGTGCTGCTCTTGATGGTGCTATGGGAGCAGGTCTGTTGTCAAAGCTGCTTTCGGCAGGCTTTGGCTTTGATTCGTCGCTTAAGGTCGTTAACAGTGCTTTGCTTGTAAAAAGCAGTGAGGAAAGTCTTGCGACTCTCGATTGCGCCTGTGTTGATTTATTCAACGGAAAGTGTGAATTTTACAAGGCAGGAGCCCCTAAAAGCTATGTGCTGAAAAATAATTCGCTGAGCAAATGTGAGCTGAGCTCAATGCCTGCAGGTATTTTAAGAGGTATTGAATTTGCCAAACGCACCACTGTTTTGAATGTCGGTGATGAAATCATAATGATGAGTGACGGTATTACCGATTTAGGCGGAATACTTGATGAATTTATTAAAGTGAATGATAAGGTAACGTCAAATGAGCGTGCTCAGGCGATACTTGATTTTGCATTGGAGCACGGTGATTCACGCCACAGGGACGATATGTCGGTTATTGTTGCAAGGTTAATTAAGGATTGATTTGATGAAAAAGTTTCTTGCTAAAAAGAAAAAAGAATCTGCTGTTACTATACCGCCGAGCCTTGACAGCTTTCCTGATTTTACAAAAAAGGAAATTTTTACACAGGGTCAGCTTATTGATGATTTGCTTGACAGATATATAAAGGCGGACAAAATCAGCTTTGATTATTTAAAGGTTAAGATAGATAAAATTAAAAGAATTTATATTATCGGTGCAGGGACTGATTATTCCTGTGCAGTATTCGGTTCATATAATTTTGAGGTTTTGCTTGATATCATTTCCGTTCCGTTGGCGTTGGGTGAGTTTTTGTATTCTAATCCGATTCTTGATAAAAATACCCTGGTTGTTTTAATCGGTGAAAGCAGCAGTGTTCAGAAACGTATCGAGGGCAGCGGTGCAAGGCTGATAAGAATTATGGATTTCAGCGACAATAAAGGTGATATTGTGCTTAATTATAAAACGCTGGGCAGAATACCGACAGCCTCATATTCACTAAAGCTGACAGCACTTGCAATGCTTGCTTTATATTTCGGAGAGAAAAATCAGGTTATTACTCCTCTTTACGTAAAAATTGCAACGCAAATGCTAAGAGGATTAAAACATAAAATAAAAGGTATCTTATCTCAGGAATATATTATCAATGAAGCTGCAGGAGCACTTGACAGTGATAAACTGCTTTTTACAGGGACTAATGTAGATTATGCGGTTGCAGTTTATGCAGGTGAGCTTTTGCACTCAAAAAAATGCCTTTCATCCTCAATATCCTTAGGACAGCTCAATCCGGAATTTAAGGATAATTTTTCAATCATTGCATTAGCGTCAAATATTGATTTTTATAATCTTATAAGCCATATTGATGATTTTAAGCTGAAAATAGTTTCAAGCAGTGTGGATGCGGATGATGATAAAATACTGTCTTATGATGAATCTATCCCACTTTTAAACCCGATACTGAGCGGTGTTATCATTCAGATGATTGCTTATGTAAAGCGAAACGGTTGACTTTGCTTTAATTTGTGTTATAATGCTGATAGAAAAATTGAAAGAGGTGGAAGAATGTATAACTTTTCTTGCAAGTAAGAATGATAAGCAGTGTGCCAAGGGCTCATTGCGTCTGTTGCGGGAAAGTTATTAAATCTGTCTGCTTTATCATATGCTGTGCCGCCCCCTTGGCGGTATTTATGTGCTGTGTCGGCTGCAAGAGATGCTTTCTTGCAGCCATTATTTTTTGTTACGGTACAGGAGGGCTTAATAATGTCTATGATTAAAGTTGATGGCTTGACCTTTGCATATCCTCAAAGCTATGACAATATATTTGAAAATGTCACCTTTCAGATTGATACAGATTGGAAGCTTGGCTTTGTGGGAAGAAACGGCAGAGGAAAAACCACTTTTTTAAATTTGCTTTTGGATAAATATGAGTACAGCGGAAAAATAATCAGCTCAGTAGAGTTTGATTATTTTCCGTACCCTGTTAAGGAAAAAGATAAATTAACAATGGATATACTCAGTGAGGTTTGTCCCTTCGCTGAGGAATGGGAGATTTATCGGGAGCTATCGCATCTTGAGGTTGATGGTGATGTTCTTTTCAGAGCCTTTGAAACCCTTTCAAATGGTGAGCAGACAAAGGTGCTGCTTGCGGCACTGTTTCTTAATGAGGGTCATTTTTTGCTGATTGATGAGCCGACCAATCATCTTGATATCAGGGCGAGAGAATTGGTAGCAAAATATCTGAACAGCAAAAAAGGTTTTATACTGGTATCGCATGACCGAAGGTTTCTTGACGGCTGTGTTGATCATATTCTTTCAATGAATAAGAATAATATAGAGATACAGAGCGGCAACTATTCATCCTTTTCACAGAATTTTGAACGCAGGCAGGCGAGTGAAGCTGCAGAGAATGAACGGCTCAAAAAGGATATAAAGCGTTTAAAGACAGCCGCACGCCGAACAGACGAATGGTCGGGACGTGTGGAAAAATCAAAAACAGGTGCTTATGATAAGGGTTTTGTGGGTCATAAGGCTGCTAAAATGATGAAACGCTCAAAAGCTATTGAGAACAGGCAGAACAGGGCTGTTGAGCAGAAATCAATGCTCCTCAAAAATGCTGAAAGGGCAGATGCTTTAAAGATGTTTCCGCTTATGTATCACAGCAGCAGGCTTGTGTCGGTTTCGCAGGTTTCAATAAGCTACGATTGCAAAGCCGTGTGTGAGCCTGTTACTTTTGAGGTTAATCAGGGTGACCGTATTGCTCTTGACGGCAGAAACGGAAGCGGAAAAAGCAGTATTCTGAAGCTGATTATCGGTGAAGAAATAAATCATACAGGCTTGATAAATATAGGTTCGGGAATGAGAATATCCTATGTTCCTCAGGATGCATCATACTTATGCGGAACACTGGCAGCACTTGCCGATAGCAGCGGTATTGATGAAAGTCTGCTTAAAACCGTTGTAAGTAAGTTAGGTGTGGAAAACAGTCAGCTTGAAAAGGAAATTTCGGATTTTTCAGACGGACAGAAGAAAAAGGTGCTGCTTGCAAAAAGCCTTTGTGAAAGGGCACATCTTTATATATGGGATGAACCGCTTAATTTTATTGATGTTTATACACGTATACAGCTTGAAAATCTGATTGGCACTTTTTCACCAACAATGATTTTTGTTGAACATGATAAAATGTTCAGAGATAAAGCGGCAACAAAAATTATTGAAATATAATTTATATTGCAAGGCTTCGTAATTTCTGCTATAATTTATATATTATGAAAAAAATATTATCAGTCCTGTTAACCTTGCTGCTGGTTTTTAGCTTATCAAGCTGCAGCAGCGTTCATAAAAAAGAAAAATACACCTCAAGCTTTCTTGATTTGTTTGATACTGCATCAACTGTTATTGCTTATGACGACAGTCAGGAGGCTTTTGATGAGCATATGGAGCAGTTTCACGGCAGGCTTGAGGAATATGATAAGCTTTATGATATTTATAATCCCTATGAGGGTGCGGCAAACCTTTATACACTCAATCAGCAGGCAAAGGACGGTCCTGTTAAGGTTGATGAGAAAATTATTGATTTGCTTGAATACTGCAAATATGTTAATGATTTAAGCGAGGGTAAAACAAATGCCTGCTTCGGCTCAGTGCTGAGGCTGTGGCATTACAGCCGTGAAAATGCAGGAAATAATCCTGATAAGGCAGCATTGCCCGATATGACAGAGCTTAAAAAGGCAGCAGAGCATACCTCGTTTGACAGCCTTGTTATTGATAAGGAAAACAGCACCGTGTATTTCAGTGATCCTGATTTAAAGCTTGATGTGGGTGCAATTGCCAAGGGCTATGCGGTGCGAGAGGTCACAAGCTGGGCTAAGGAAAATCTCTGGACTGCAGCAGCAATAAGCATAGGCGGTAATGTTTCAACCTTCGGCTTTAAGAATGATGACGGCAGAACTTTATGGAATATCGGTATTGAAAATCCTGATACCACATCAAACGACTATCTTCTGAATGTAAAAATTACGGATTTGTCTGTTGTAACCAGCGGTGACTACCAGCGTTATTTTGTTGTTGACGGCAAAAAATACTGCCATATCATTAATCCAGAAACACTGATGCCTGCTGAATATGTGGCGAGTGTTTCGGTTATCTGTAACGATTCGGCACTTGGCGATGCACTTTCAACAACATTGTTTAATATGCCTGTTGATGATGGTATGGAGCTTGTGGAAAGTCTTGACGGCGTAGAGGCTGTCTGGGTTGATAAGGAATATAATAAATCTTTCAGCTCAGGCTTTGAGGAATATATATTTAATGACTAAATTTTAAGGAGAAGCACTATGAACAGTAAGGCACATTTTAATCCAAAATCAATGAAATGGTTAATTTCACTTGCAGTAATGATTGTTTTGTCCGCAGGGGTTATTTTCGGCTCGAGGGCAATTGATGAGCTGGCAAATAAAAAATATAATGAGCACCATGAGCCCGGCTTTACCATTGCATCAACTGAAGCTATTGACATTGCAGGCTATGATACTGCAAGCTTCAATGTAAGTGCGGTTGAAAAGGCTCTTGATGCAAGCGGAAATGTTGTGGCTTATATTGTAACAGGCGAAACTGTCGGCTATAATCAGGAGGAGCCTATTGAAATGGCTACTACTGTTTCAGCAGACGGCACTCTCGTGTGCGGTGTTGAAATTATTCATCAGAATGAAACCGAATATCTTGGCGTACAGATTCAGGGTGAGAATTTCAAAAATCAGTTCAAGGGCAGACTTCTTCCCGTTGTTTCATCTGCTGACACAGCAAAGGGCTCAACCATTGATGTTATTGCAAGGTCAACAATATCCTCAGAGGCTGTGATTGACGGTGTTAACAATGCGGTCGATTTCCTCGGCGGAGCAAATCTGATTGAGGCTGCGGAGTAATGAAAAAGGCGGATTTTATCCTTATCGGAGTGGTTGCCGTTGTGGCTGCAGTACTGGTTTTATGTCTTTATGTTTTTAACGGCGGCAGCGGTGATTTTGTGCAGATTGAGGTTGATGGTGTTGTGACAGATACGATTCCCCTCAGCAATGACACAGTGCGTGAAATCCAAACTGATAACGGAACAAATACCTTAGTGATTTCTGAGGGCAGTGCTGTTATGACACAGGCTGATTGCCCTGACGGTATTTGTGCAAATCACAAGCCGATTCATAAAACAGGGGAATCCATTATCTGTCTGCCGCATAAGGTAGTTGTTACGGTTATTAGTGATAAATCAAATGATAATGAGATCGATGCGGTTGCTTAAATATGAAAAAAAATAAAGTTAAAAATGTTGCTTTTTTCGGTATGATGGTGGCACTTGCCTTTACCTTCAGTTATCTGGAAAGCTTAATACCTTTTAATATCGGAATTCCCGGGGTTAAGCTGGGTCTTGCAAATCTTGTTGTGGTTGTGGCACTTTATACAATGAAGCCGCGTGAGGCTTTTGCAATAGCCGTTCTGAGAGTTCTGCTGGCAGGTATGACCTTCGGCAATCTTTACAGTCTTGCATACAGCCTTTGCGGCGGAGTACTCAGCTTTGCGGTAATGTGCCTTGCGAAAAAGACAAAGCTTTCAATAATCGGCGTCAGTATGCTGGGCGGAATAAGTCATAATATCGGTCAGATAATTGTTGCGGCAATTGTTATGGAAACGGTAAGGATAGCCTACTATCTGCCTGTGCTTCTTGTTGCAGGGCTGATTACAGGTCTTCTTATGGGTGTTGTATCCAGGCTGATTGTAGACAGAATAAAGAAAATCAAAAATTCAAAAAATAAAAGCTGATGTGAATCAGCTTTTTTATTTTATAATTAGACTTTGCCGTAGAAATTTAATGTTTTTTCTGAATTCTACGATTAGTATGTGTACTATGCTTAACAATATTATTACAATAGTATTGAAAGAAGGAGGTGTCTTATGGACCAAATTAAAATCGGCAAATTCATTTCAAAATGTCGTAAGGAAAAAAGGATGACACAAGCTCAGCTTGCAGAGAAATTGAATATTACCGACAGAGCAGTTTCAAAGTGGGAAACAGGCAGAGGTATGCCTGATTCTTCCATAATGCTCGAACTTTGCAACGAGCTTGGAATTACTGTGAATGAATTATTATGTGGGGAGCGATTGAAAATGGATGATTATAATTTGAAATTTGAAGAAAATTTACTTGCGGTTCAAAAGGAAAAGGAAGAAAGCGACAGACGAATGCTGAAGCTTGAAATGGTGATAGGTGTTATATCTTCTATAGCATTTTTGGTGCTGGTATTTACCGCATTATTTGCAGGCTTGTATCCGATTGCCCGAGTGGCACTTATATCAATTGGTGCTTTGATTTTTATTACCGGTGTAGCCAATGCAATAAAAATTGAACAGATTGCAGGTTATTATGAGTGCAGAGAATGTAATCATAAGTATATACCGTCCTATAACAGTGTTTTGTTTTCAACACACCATGGAAGAACAAGATATATGAAGTGCCCTCATTGCGGTAAAAAAAGCTGGCAGAAAAAGGTTATATCCAAATAGCAAAATAATCCGAATGCTTTTAGCATTCGGATTATTTTTTCATATAGTCAATGATTTCTTCATCTGATATATTTAATACTTTGATTATTTTTTTCAATGTTTTGATTTTTGTGTTTTCCTCATTGGCTTCTATTCTTTGTAATTGCCTTAAACTTATGCCTATTGTTTGAGCAAACTTGTCTTGAGTATACCCTCTTTTTTTTCTGTATTCTTTAATCATATAATCACCACTTACATTATAATACATTTCATTTAATTTTAAAACGTCGTAAAATGTCGTATTTTCTATTGACTTATCGTAATCAATATGATAATATCATAATAACGACATTAAATGACGTTATTATAAGGAGGGTAATATGTCAAAATACAAGCACAAAATTGAAAACATAACAGGCTTTATGCTGCTATCAAGCATAGAAAATGTTTGGGGTTTATATTGCATTGACTCGCTTAGTGATGAAACAAAAAAATGCTACCACAATTTTATGAAAAGTCTTGAGAAGGATGTTCCATTGCCAAAAGCCGATATTGACGGCTTTGAATTGTTTGCAATATGTAATGATAAAGATTGATTAAATCGGTCCGATTTCGCAAAGCAAAAGCTTTCAGTGTTAAAAGTGATATGTGATATTGCACTGCAGTTTTATTCGGCAAGACGAGTTGTATTGCAGGTTGTATAAATAGGAGAGCCGACTGTGTTATACAGTCGGCTCTTAAGGTAATTATTTTTACTGATTTAACCCTTCGATTCAATCAGCTTGCAATCTAATTCTTTTGTTTTTATCTGATTGTTTTCAACTCTTGCGATTGTTAATTTAACTGTGTCACCGGGCTTTGAGTCAGCCAGAACTGACGTCATAATATCAGTTGAGGTGAGTGTTTCACCGTTAATTGCAACAATCATATCATACTGCTGAACGCCCTTTGATGCCAAATCGGAATCACTGCTGATTTCGCTGATGACCATTGTGCCCTGTGCATCCTTGAAGCCCAATTCGTTTAGTGCCTGAATGATTGCGTTAGAATTGTTAAAGCTTGTAATCGGTGAATAGGTGATACCGATTTTTGCTCTGCCCTCAACATAACCGACCTTGATTAAGCTGTTTGCTGTTTCAACAGCAGTTTTTGATGGCACGGCAAAGCCCATGCCCTCATATTCAGTTGAGGCTATTTTTGATGAATTAATACCTATTACCTGACCCTGCATATTGAATAAGGCACCGCCGCTGTTGCCGGGATTGATGGCAGCATCTGTCTGAATACAATCTGTATCATAGCCGATTGATGATGAAACCGGTCTTGCGAGGGCGGAAATATAACCGCTTGTAATGGAATTTTTAAATTCCAGACCACCCGGACAGCCGATTGCAACAACCTGCTCACCGACTACAAGATTTTCACTGTCAGCAAAATCTGCAATCTGCAGACCCGTTTTATCAACGGAAAGCACTCCGATATCTGTCTGTGCATCAAAGCCGACCATTGTTGCATCAAGCTCGGTATCATCATTAAGCGTTACCTTGAAGCTGTCACCGTCGCTGATAACGTGGGCACAGGTTAAAATGTAGGTTTTGCCGTTGCTTTCACTCATCAGAACGCCTGAGCCCTCACCTGATTTTGAAGGCTCGCTGTTAGAATTGTTATTCTGACCGTAGCCGAAGAAATGGTTATATGCATCTGCATTTTTTGAATACACTGTAATGCCTACACAGGAGTCGATTGAATTTTTTGCAACACCTGCAACCGTGTAGTTATTGTCTTTATCCTTAAGAGGAACGTCTCCGCCTTCACTGAGTGTTTTATCATCAATCTTCTGGGACTGGTTTGTATGATTCTGATTATCCTTTGAATCACCGATTGTGCCTGTTAAAGCACTTACGGCAAGTGCCACGCCTGCAATAACAAGACAAACAGCCAGAACGATCAGTATAATTATACCGGCCTTGCTCTTTTTCGGAGGCTTGTTATTATTGTTCTGCTGATTAAAGCTCTGATTTTGATAGCTGCCGTTATTTGGCGGAGTGTAATAGCTTGAATTGTTCTGGTTAGCCGTACTCTGATTGGCTGTATCTTTATTCTGATTTGTGTAGGAATAATGATAGGTGGTGTTTTCAAAGGGCGGTTTGTCATTTTTCGGCGGTGTATAATAATTACCGTTGCTTGTACCGCCTGTTGGCTGACTGCTGTCTGCAGTCGGGTTATAATACTCCGGTCTTGCTTTATTTTCAGAGTCCTTATTTTTGTTTTCAAAGTCTTCCATTATTTCTTAATCTCCTTTTTATAGATGGGGCTGTACGTCTTAGGTAAGGTGAATATAAATTCAGCCGATGATTCATCGTCGCTTTTTGCCCAGATTTTACCTCCGTGCATTTCCACCATCATTTTAACTATATAAAGTCCGAGTCCTGCACCCTTGGCATCAAGACTTCTTGACTTATCAACCTTATAAAATCTTTCAAAAACCTTCGGCAGCTCATTGCTCTGAATACCAATGCCGCTGTTTTTGATATGCACCTCAATTCTGTCATTCAAATCCTTCATTGACACATTGATAAAGCCGTTTTCATTTGTGAATTTAACAGCATTGTCAAAGATGTTGTAAATTACCTGATAAATCATATCGGTATCCGCAACAATATAGGTTGGTGCCAAATCCTCAAGTCCCTGTATTTCAATATTCTTTTCCTCAATCTTTTGCTCAAAGGTTAATAGAATATGAATAATCTGATCGCTGATGTCATAGTTGGACGGCTTCATTTCAAAGCTGCCTGATTCGATTTTACTCATATTAAGCATAGCAACAACAAGCCGTGAAAGACGTCGGATTTCGCCGCTGACAATATTAAGATAATAATCCTGTTTATCTTTCGGTATAGTGCCGTCAAGTATTCCGTCAATAAAACCGCCGATTGAAGTCATTGGTGTTCTCAGCTCGTGCGATACATTGGAAACAAAGCTTCGCCTTGATGATTCCAGTGTATCCAGTGAATCTGCCATATCGTTAAAGGCTCTGCCCAAATCTGCAAGCTCATCATCACTGGTGATTTTTACTCGGTATGAAAAATCACCGATTGCAAATTTCTTTGCTGCAGTACTCATCTGCCGCAAAGGCTTAACAAAATTTTTAGTCAGCTTCCATATTGCAATAAAGGCGGCAACAAGACATACAAGTGCACTGAGGATGAACATTCTCATTACAGACAAGGTCAGTGAATCAGCAGTTGTAGGAGTTGTGCCGAAAACAGTACCGATTATCTGCTGTTTACCGTTTAAGTCATCATAGTATACCGGTTTGCCTACAATATAGGACGTTGTGCCGTTAACCTTGGCCTTGCCGATAAAGCTGCCCTCAAAAGCACCCTGAAGCATAGCACTGTCAACAGTAAACCTGTTGTGATATGTGCAGACAGGCAGTCTGCCAAGATAAGGTGTTTCATTACCCTTTTCCCTGCACATTATTATATTGCCCTCATTGTCACAGACAAATATATCGGCATCAATAGAGCTGCATACTATATCAAGAGTGTTGCAAATCATACCCTTTTCAATAGAATAGCGGTCATTCATATCCTGATCAATCATTGTTGATGAAACACTGCTGACAATTAAGTCGACATTTTCTCTTAAAAGCTTGGTGTTTTCACTTTGAGTGTAGGCATTAACAAGCAGGGTAAGCGTAAAGCCGAGTACCCCAAGTACCACAAGGAAGATTGTTGCAAACAAAACAAAGTATTTTGCAAAAATATTATGCTTTATATGTCTGCCGTTAGTTTTTTCATTAAACAGCATTTATATTAGTCCTTTGTTTCAAATTTATAGCCAACGCCCCATACGGTTTTAAGTGACCATTTGTCAGACACACCCTCAAGCTTTTCACGAAGTCTTTTGACGTGAACATCAACAGTTCGTGAATCGCCGTAGTAATCAAAGCCCCATACCTCGTCAAGAAGCTGGTCACGGGTGTAAACCCTGTTTGGATTTGAAGCGAAATGATAAATCAGCTCAAGCTCTTTAGGCGGGGTATCAACAGCTTCGCCCTTTACCTTGAGCTCGTAGTTAACAATGTTTATTTCAAGGTTATCATAGGTTACAACCTTTTTTGTGTTACTTTCTTCAGAAGGAGTGCCATTTGTTCTTCTGAGAACAGCTTTGACTCTTGCCATAACCTCTTTTGCATCAAATGGCTTTGTTACATAATCATCAGCGCCAAGCTCAAGACCAAGCACCTTGTCAAAGGTTTCTCCCTTAGCAGTAAGCATAATAATCGGTGCAGATGAAACCTTTCTGATTTCCCTGCAAACCTGCCAGCCATCCATTTTCGGCAGCATAATGTCAAGCAGCACCAGTTCAGGTGATTTTGCATGGAAGGTGTTAACAGCAGCCTGACCGTCATTGGCAACATAAACGGTGTAACCGTCATTTTCTAAGTACAGCTTTAAAAGCTCGCATATGTTCTTATCATCGTCTACAACAAGTATTTTTGTGCTCATTTCATTTTCTCCTTTTCATTGTGACACCATCATAGCACCACAAATTGATATTTTTTTGATGTTTTGGTTAACAATTTTTGAAAATTTTTAACAGTTTATAAATTTCAGATTAATGTTTTTTTACCATTCCTTGCCCCTGTTTATGCAGCTTTCGGCAAAGTCAATAAATTGCTTTGCACATCTTGGCGATCTACCGCCTCGGCGTGTTGCCCATTGTTCTGCCTTGAAGCAAAGCTTTTCCTCATCAGCATCAAGCCCTCTGTCTGCTGCAATCTTTTTTACAATGTCAAGATATTCAGTCTTGTTGGGGTTGATAAATGTGATTGACAGACCAAATCTGTCGGACAGGCTCAGCTGTTCCTGCATAATGTCATTAAGATTCATTTCATTTTGTCTGTCGCTGAAGCTTTCTTTAATAAGGTGACGTCTGTTTGATGTGGCATAAATAAGCGTGTTCGCCTGCTTTCCTGACAATGAGCCTTCAAGTGCAGCTTTAAGCTCACTGAAAGAGCTGTCATTTGAGTCAAAGCTTAAATCATCTATATATATAATGAATTTCAATGGTGCATCTGCGATAGCCTCACGGATAAGGGTGAGCTCACGAACAGTGCTTTTGGGTATTTCTATCATCCTAAGACCTTGGGTGTGATATTCGTTAAGCAGTGCGTGAACGGTGGAGCTTTTGCCTGTTCCTCTGTCACCATAAAGAAGAACATTGTTTGCCGGATGACCTGTAACAAAGCTTTCCGTATTGTCAATCACCTTTTGCCTTTGTATCTCGTAATTCTTTAAATCTCTGAGTGTGATCGGGTCAGTTGATGTCACAGGGCACAGTTCACCATTTCTCCATGTGAACGCAATGTGCTTTGCGAATTTGCCGTAACCATTCATTCTGTGATATTTGATTAAATCATCAATTTTGTCTTTCCAGTTTGTGTCGAGTGGGCTTGCTGCACTGCCGTTATTGAATTTAGGCAGAGTATTAAGTATTTCCCTGATTTCATCATTTTCAATATTGCTGATTATATCGTCAGCAGTTATTCCTGCAATTTCCTCCAGCATCGCAAGGTCAGACCTTGCTGCTTCAATGATTTTTTCATCAGCCAAATCTCCGCAGGCTGCTTTTGTGAACAGGTTATCATTAGTTAATATGCATTTTGATATATGCTCTTTAACTGAACCGGCAGCGAGAACTCGCCTGTAAAAGCTGCTGTATGCACCGATTACATATTCCTCTGCAGTGTTCAGCAGCTCAAAAAGCTCTGCGTACAACTTGTCCTCCCGGAGGTTATATACACAAAGTGCCTCCATATAATATTTGATTTTTGTTATTTTATTCATATTTTCCGCTTCCAGACTTGTTTTGTTTAGATTTTTTAAAAAAATAATATTATTCCATATTATATATAATAAAACATTATATTCCGTTTTACAAGCAGTTGAGCAATAATTTGTGAAAAATAAGGATTTTATTATAGACAAAACACAAATTATATATTGTATGATGTCAGACAACGTATTGACATTCTGAGTGCTCCTGTGCTATTATAAATAAAAAGAGGTGATACAATGAGCAAGCTTGCAGACAATACTGCACAGCGTATTGTTGAAATGATAGAAAATGAAAGCAGATTTGCAGTAGGCGATAAACTGCCGAATGAGGTTGAACTTTCTGCAGAGCTGGGGGTAAGCCGTTCAACACTCAGAGAGGCGATAAAAATTCTCACAACCAGCGGATTGCTTGAAATCCGCCGTGGAAAGGGCACATTTGTTACTGCTAAAACAATTGTGGACTACAGTGAAATTAATGATATATCGTCAGGTCTTGATGATTTGTTTGAGATGCGTTTGATGTTTGAGCCTGATTGTGCCTATCTTGCGGCTCAGCGTGCAACCGATGAAGAAATTGATATAATATGCTATTACGGCGAGGAAATTGAAAAGAAAATTTTAAGCGGTGAGGACCGCACCTTTGAAGAACAGAAATTTCACGAAAGCATTGCAAATGCTACACATAATGCGTTTGTAAAGCAGTTTATTCCGATTATTTTCAATGCTATAAAAAAAGGTGTTCTGGTTCTGACAAAGGATCAGGATGTAAGTGAGGATAATATGAAGGATGACCGATTGATTATGGAATTCCTGAAAAAAAGAAATCCCGATGGTGCACGCACGGCAATGAGGCTTCATATCATTCATGCAATTGAAATGCTTAAGAAAAATAATTAAATTCACTATTGACATTGGACAACTAACGCTATATAATGAAAATTGTTAAAAACACAATCAGGTTGACAGACAACCTGATTGCAAAAAATATATTTTTTATTTACGGAGGAAATTAAAATGGCAGAAGCAAAGATTTTTTATGAATCAGACTGTAATCTTGATGTACTTTCAGGCAAAACAGTTGCTATTATCGGTTTTGGCTCACAGGGTCACGCTCATGCACTTAACCTGCACGAAAGCGGTGTTGATGTAATCGTTGGTCTTTATGAGGGATCAAAGTCATGGAAGCATGTTGAGGAGCTTGGTCTTAAGGTTATGACAACTGCTGATGCAACAAAGGCTGCAGATGTTATTATGATTCTTACACCTGACGAGAAGCAGGCTGCAATCTACAAGAGTGATATTGAACCAAACCTTACAGAGGGCAAGGCTCTTGCATTTGCACATGGTTTTAACATTCACTTCAAGCAGATTGTACCTCCATCATTCGTTGATGTATTTATGATTGCTCCTAAGGGACCTGGTCACACAGTTCGTTCAGAGTATAAAGAGGGCAAAGGTGTTCCTTGTCTTGTTGCTGTATATCAGGATGCAACAGGTCACTGTCTTGATACAGCACTTGCTTACGGTGCAGGTGTTGGCGGTGCTCGTGCTGCTATTCTTGAAACAACCTTTAAGTGTGAAACAGAAACTGACCTTTTCGGTGAGCAGGCTGTTCTTTGCGGCGGTGTTACAGCTCTTATGAAGGCTGGTTTTGAAACTCTTGTTGAGGCTGGCTATGACCCAAGAAACGCTTACTTTGAGTGTATCCACGAGATGAAGCTTATCGTTGACCTTATCTACAACGGCGGTTTTGCAAAGATGAGATATTCAATCTCAAATACTGCTGAGTACGGCGATTATGAAACAGGTAAAAGACTTATCACTGATGAAACAAAGAAGGAAATGAAGAAGGTTCTCGAAGAAATTCAGGATGGTACATTTGCTTCTAAGTTTATCACAGAGAGCAACAACGGCTGGGCACACTTCAAGGCTAAGAGAGCACTTGAGGCTGAGCATCAGCTTGAAGAAGTCGGCGAAGGCATCCGTGCTATGTATAGCTGGAACGGCGAGGATAAGTACGCAGAGAAATAATAATATCATTATTAAAAAACAGACGGTAAAGGTTTCTTTTGAAATCTTTACCGTTTTCTGCCTTTTTATTCTTTATTTTTACATTTGATAATGATATAATTGCGTTATAGTCAGTTTCGGAGTTCCAAATAATATGAAAACAAAAATTTTAAATTTTGCCAAAAAGCACCACTTTATATTGCTGTTAATGAGAAAGATAATTATTTTTATAAACAGAGTTAAATATTTACCGCATTATATTTTTGAGCGTGTTGACAGTAAAACAGTTTTGTTTGAGGCATATATGGGCAGGCAGTATTCTTGCAGTCCGAAAGCAATTTATCTTGAAATGCTTAAGGATGATACCTTTAAGGACTACAACTTTGTCTGGGCATTCAAAGATCCTGAGGAGTTTGAATTTCTCAAAAAAAACAGAAACACTACACTGATTAAAAGCGGCGGTAAGGAATACTTCAAAAATTTTGCAAAAGCAAAATTCTGGATAGTCAATTCAAGAATCAATGAAGCAATAATGAAAAAAAGCAGTCAGGTTTATGTTCAGTGCTGGCACGGTACACCGCTTAAAAAGCTTGGCTATGATATTGACGCAAAAAACGGTAATGCAATGAATTCTGTTAAAGACATCCGATATAAGCACCGTGTCGATTCAAAGCGATATACCTATATGGTGTCGCCATCACATTTCTGCAGTGAAAAATTTGCATCGGCATTCAATTTAAAAAATACAGATATTCTTAAAGAAGTCGGTTACCCGAGAAATGATTATCTTTATAATTATACCGACTCTGATGTACAGCGTATAAAGGCAGAACTTCAAATCCCTGCTGATAAAAAGGTTATACTGTATGCACCGACCTGGCGTGATAATCAGCATGATTCTGCTAAAGGTTACACATATACTCCGCAGCTTGATTTTGATATAATGAAAAAGGCTGTCGGCAGTGAATATGTGTTACTGTTCAGAAGTCACTATTTTATTGCAAATTATATTGATTTAGAAAGGTATAAGGGCTTTGTCTATAATGTGAGCACTTATAATGATATAGCAGAGCTTTATATTATCAGTGATTTGCTGATTACCGATTATTCAAGTGTTTTCTTTGATTTTGCAAATCTTAAAAGACCTATGCTTTTTTATATGTATGATTTTGATGAATATAAAAATGAAATGCGTGATTTTTATATTGATGTAACAGAGCTTCCGGGTCCTATTGTAAAAAAAGAAAGTGACCTGATTGAGGAAATCAATAATATTGATACCTATAATATTAAGTATGGTGGAAAGTATATTGATTTTTATAATAAGTATAATTATCTCGATGACGGCAAAGCCGCAGACAGAATGCTTGAAATTCTGAAAAACAATATATAAGTAAGAAAAAAGACACCGATAGGTGTCTTTTTTCTTGAAAGGGACTATACATTTCACTTGTGTTTACGCTTCTGTTGCCACCTCATAAGGGCAAAAACAAGTGACGAAAATCTGTTAATAAGTATAACAGCGAGTGGAAATGGGGAAATTGTAACATATGGGAGAAGCTGCTCGGTCGGCCTTGTTCATTTTGAAGTTCATATTTATTCCATTGATAGTTGTACGAAAACGTGGTATCATAGCTGTAATTCAAAGATTGTTCTCGGTATTATTCCATTCATAATCTTTCTTATATCGCCGGAAACCAACAGGGCATTAAACGGCGTTATGTTTGGTCTTATGATAATGGGGCTTACCTCCCCTTATCCTGATTATTTTAATGTTTATCAGGCGTTAAAACAAACGAAGAAAGGGTGCTTATTGCAGTTTGAAAAAGATGATTTGTATGCAATATCAGCGAGTGATTTAAAATAATGATTTGTATTATATGAGTACTCTGATTAAAATATCGTTCTCGACGTTTTTATATACAGGCTTATCGGCATACGCAGATACAGCGAACGGCTTGAAAACACAGCGTTTTCATAGGGTTAATTGATAAATAAGAATTTATCTTTTTACATATATACATTCAATCAGTCCATTTTCTTTTTTTCCTTTTTGCTTTTTAAGCTTTTCCGTAAAGGTTATTATATCTTCATTAATGAATTTTATATCATCTGTATCCTTGCTTTTTTCATTTGTAAATACATAACTTGTTAAGCCTTTATATACCCATTCATCTGGTGATAATTCAGTTGCTATTTGTTTATAAGTATTATTGCCTAATATAATTGTATCAATATTTTTAATGAAATGATTATATCCATAATCACCATAATGTTCTTGATTTTCTCCCGCAATCCAATCCACACTTTTATTGCTGTCTGCAATAAATCCATCCAAGCTTTGCGAAATATATAAAATTATCTTTCTTTCTGTCATTTTAGTGCCTCCGAAAACGACCATTTGTCTTATCATCCTATAATAGAAAATAACAATACAGTATTCTTAAAAAATAGATATACAATACTTAAAAAACAACTTTTATTTTAACAGCTATACATTTAATATATACCTATGCATAACAGATTTAACCTGAAAGGAGAAGCTTTGAAAAGAATTGATTTAATTTACAAGCAACTGCCGGATACACTGCTTCCTTGGTATAAGCAGAATGCACGAGAACTTCCTTGGCGACAGGACACTGAGCCTTATCATGTCTGGATTTCGGAAATTATGCTGCAGCAGACGCGTGTAGAGGCAGTATGGGCATACTATCTTCGCTTTTTAGAACAGCTTCCCGGTATCCGCGATTTGGCAGAAGTATCGGAAAGTCAATTGTTCAAGCTATGGGAGGGACTTGGCTATTATAACCGTGCACGCAATCTTCAAAAAGCAGCACGCATAATTGAAACGCAATATGGCGGACATTTCCCAAATCAATATGAGAACATCCGTGCTTTGCCCGGTATTGGACCATACACTGCCGGTGCCATTGCTTCAATCTGTTTTAACCAGCCTTATGCTGCTGTAGACGGTAATGTACTGCGTATTATCACACGCATGACGGAAAACGATGCACCAATCGATCGTATGCAAACAAAAACCGAAATAGCGGCACAGCTTGAAAAGGTATATCCGAAAAATAATTGCGGACAGTTTACACAAGCATTAATGGAACTGGGCGCAACTATTTGCACGCCCAAGTCACCTAAATGCACCGAGTGTCCGGCAAATGGTTTTTGCCGTGCATATGCCAACGGTACAGTGCCGCAATATCCGGTTAAACAGCCAAAAAAGGATAAGCGTTTAGAAAATCGCACGGTCTTTTTGCTGCAGTGCGGAGAGCAATATGCCATAACGAAGCGCACCGAAAGCGGCTTGCTGTCAGGATTATGGCAGTTGCCGAATGTTCTTGGAGAAATGGATGTTAATCATGCATTAAATACCGCTGACACTTTTGGCGTTCAGCCTGTGGAATTATATAAGCAGATGCATCGTGTTCACATCTTTACGCACATCAAATGGCAGATGACCTGTTATCATATTCTGTGTGCAAATAAAACCTCTGATTTTGTTTGGGCAACCGCACAAGAGCTTCAAACTGACTATGCACTGCCGACTGCATTCCGTATGTTTTTTGAATTCCTTAACGAAACCAATGAAACAGAAAACAGTTGATAAATAAAAGAAAGAAGGCAAGGAATAAAATGAACCGCCCCAAGTTGTAATGTCTGCACAACCTGGGGCGGTTCACTATGCCTTTTATAATGTGCTATTTATCATTTTCTATATTTCCTATATATCCAATTCCTGATAAAATCTTTCCTAATTTACCCATATAATCTTCATCACAATAAGCATAGAGAGCAGTATTTCCAACTCTGATAGTAATGTAGTATACGTCGCTTGATTTTAACGAGTGCATATAATAATTTGCATATCCTTCCGAATTGCTGATATTACCACTGCTTCTATAATCAAGCATTTGATTACATGCATTATCATATACATTATCTGCACTGTTTTCATTATCAAATTCAAAAAAGTCAAAACGAATTTTTTCATTCTCTATTGTGACGCTGCTTACAAGATGAGAATCATCTTCCGAATATAAAGATGTTGTATCTGACGGAACATATCCTAAACTGGTAAGTACAGTAGTTACTTGTTGACAAGTTGCCGGTGTTTTGGGTTGCCCATTAGAAAAAGCATATATCAGTATCACTCCTAAAAGAATTAGTCCACTTACAAATAAAATAGTTAAACCTATTTTTTTTTTTATTAAGCCACATAAATGTACCCTCTTTGAAATCAATATAAACATAGTATAATAAATGTCAATATATTAATCAAGTTAATGAAAAACCATTTTTCATTAACTGAAGTTATATTTATATTAGTAAACATTTATAATCCTAAATACAAAAAACCTAACATAGAAATTGAACTGCCCCAGATTGTGCAGACAGTACAAAAAGACCCTAATTGATGTAGA
>OFGK01000087.1_pt1 | contig 94958 bp, 76 predicted proteins | sample 1521771 | NCBI WGS metagenome assembly OFGK01 (sample SAMEA3504088, study PRJEB24116) | mouse gut metagenome | biome: mouse gut; feature: mouse-associated habitat; material: faeces | place: Denmark | collected 2011 | reverse complement strand
TCTCCCCGTTCTTATCATAAAACTCTATGTAATCGCTGTTGCCTGATGGCAGTTTCTGATATTTCACTTTCCCTTCAAGCAGCGTTGCCACAAAGTCTATGGGCTTAAGCACATTCTGCCTGTTCTCTGAAACAGCTTTCAGCCCGGAAGTGATGATTCCTTTTCTGTCCGGGGATACCTCCGATGTGTAGCTTTTCATCAGCCTGTTAAACCCCTCCGATTTGTTCTGGAACTGCCCTTTCGCAAAATCCTCATAAGCCTGTTCCCTGATCTGCTTCCGGTAATCTTCATCACTGACACCGCTTTTCTTTTTTGAGAAAACATATTTATCATTAAAATCGGGCAGATGGATACCACCTATGCTTCCTGTTCCTGGAAAATATCTGTTCTGCAATGAACCATTGGACGAACTGACCTGCATTATTTCACCTTCTCCTTTACATTTGCTGCCATGAAATTATTTCTTATTCATAAAATCCCAATATACCTGCATACTGTACTGGTAATATGCAGCCGTCTTTTTCTGGCTAAGCAGTTTCATGTCACTTATTACATCCCTGAACATATCCATGAAATCCCTCCGGTCATTCAGCCCCATGCTTCCGGTTTCCATTGGAAGTGAACTGAAACCGTTTTTCTTTTCCACACCCGTATAGGCTTCTAATGCCCTCATCTCCACGATTGTTGCAAACTTCGGATTAATCTTATTGATATGTATAGTCTGCTCAAATTCATCTCCATTCTCATCAACACCCTTTGCAATCACAGTAGGATCATCCTGCGTCGAACCTTCTGCATATTTAATGTAAAAAGACAGTCCCGTTCCATTGCCTCCGGAATACAACATATCATCTGTTTTCATATAAACAATATGGCTTTTTTTAGCTGCCACGTTATTGACTTGTTCTGCAAAACTCTTTCCAGCCGCATTCTGCTGTGTCCTTCTTACTCCATATCCTGCCGCCTGGCAGCCTGCTGCTCCTACTCCGTTAATGCTCATTTTCCTAATCCTCCATATTCTTTGTTATTGCGCCTCTTTGTCATTTCGCCATATCTGCTCCCTCATAATAAATCCAGGCAGTTAGAGCCTGCCTCCTCATATCTTACTTTGTAACCTGACAGCCCCTCCATTCCATATGCCTGCGCATAGTCATAGAGCATCAGTATATCATCCCTTAACTGCTCATATCTGCCATTGCTCTCCTGTGAATTCAATAACTGACACAGATTTTCCGGAAGCCCGCTGATCTTTCCATTCCCATCCACTGATATATCATTCCATGAATACTGACCTTTTGTTGCTTTTTCAAGAAAGCTCGTAGTCGTCTTGTAAGCATTGATCCGGTTGTATTCTGCTGTGGAATAATCTGACGCCTGCATATGGGACTCCCATAGTTCATCCGAAAACTGTTCCTCAATCACATCCGCAGCCTTCCGCTTTTCTTCCTCCGAAAGCTCCCCAATAACAGTTATCTTCCCATAGATATCCATCTCTATGGCATACTCTTTCCCCTGCACGTCAATCCCTGCTTTTTCCAATGCTTCCTGCATTTTCGGGAACAAAGTGTTTTTCAGTCTGCCATTGGCCGCCGCCCGCTCATAATCATGCAGATTCGCAAAAATTTTTAGGTAAGCCTCCTCCCGTTTATCCAGGATTTCTCCAGATGCCTTCTTCTCCAGCAGTTCTTCCACGCTTTCTTTACCCGTATAGCGTTCATCTTCCGTCAGGGAATCATACTGCTTTCTATGCAGTCTTTCGATCTCACTGTCATAATCCTGTCCACTGTTCACTTTCTCCTGCTTCTGGTACTTTTCTTCCATAATACGGATACGATAAGGCTCTTTTGTATCCACATTCCCGCCATCGTGATTTTCCACTCTGATGGTATACCGATTTGATTCGTCCCAATCCGGCAGGGTAAGTACCTTACTACCATCACCGTTATTTTTCGCTATCCCTATCTGGTTTCCTTTCGCATCGTAAACTACAAGATCATAATCACAGCCTTCCGGGATATTTTCCAGCCGAACTGTTACTTTTGTCCCTATGCCCATCATCTCATAAAAGCTCTTTTGGGCATAGGAAAATGAATAGCAGTCTACATCTCCGTTTGATTCCAATTTTCCTTCCAGATAGCTGTCCCTGTTCTGCAATAATATCCCAAGATCATATGTACTAAAATATCTGTCTGCCTTGTCATCATATTTGGTTTTCTGACGATAGCTGTCATTCTTATTTTCACAGTTTTCTATCAAAATAGTCTGCCCGTTCAGCTCCTTCATGGGAGAGGCGAACCCTCTGTTCCCATAATGACCGCCATTGATCAAAGGGCTGATGATGTAATGTGTATAGTTCATTTCTTAATATCCTGCCTTTCTGTTGTCACTTAATTTATCGGCAGATTTTTCTGTTATTTTGAAATGTAAGGAACGAAAGGCATATAAAATGAAATGAAAGACATAAATGCAGAGAACAAATCTAAAGTTTTTATTTACTTAAGTGACAAAAATAGACATTCCTGACCAAAAAATTGCTAAAAACAAAGACCTTTACTACGATGCCATCGATCAGGCACAGAATGGATGGTACGAAGGCACTGAGGACGCTGTTCCATTTATCAAATATCTTCTTGGAACTATTCTTGTAGCCTATAAGGATTTTGAAGACCGCTTTGCACTTGTTGAGACCAAACTGCCTGCTCTGGAAACAGTAAGACGTGCTACGATGAATAAAATCAGTCGTTTTACCAAGCAGAATATTCGTGAACTTTGTCGATCTCTCAGCATAAGCTCCATCGAGGCGCTCTCCGTAAGTTGGCAGCCTACGGCGAACTTAAGAGAGAAGGCTCTGGGAAAAATATCTGCTATTACAGATTGAAGTGATTTTGATGGGTATCTTATCCGGCATATTCAAGACGAGAGATAAGCCCGAAAACAGAACATGGGGCAGTGCCTGCACCTTTTATATCCAAAATAAAGAGTTCGAAACACATATCTGTCTCTTTAATAAAAATAACTTAGCGGAACCTCAGTGTATAAGGTTCCGCTATTTGTAACTCATCTTTACAAGTTTTGCTGCCTTGGTCGAAACCGACCAGGCAATTTAGTTCTCATTCATCTTTACAAGTTTTGCTGCCTGGTCGGCGGCAATGCATGCATCGATGATTTCCTGAATATCCCCGTTCATAATTTTATCCAGTTTATAAAGGGTAAGACCAATTCTGTGGTCTGTCACCCGTCCCTGGGGAAAATTGTAGGTGCGGATCTTTTCAGATCGGTCGCCTGTTCCAATCTGACTTCTTCTCATCTCAGCCTCTGCGTCATGTCTCTGCTGCTGTTCTATGTCGTAAAGCTTTGCCTTTAAAAGGGCAAACGCTTTTGCTTTGTTCTGAAGCTGTGATTTTTCTGTCTGGCTATACACTACAATACCAGTGGGATAATGTGTCAAACGTACCGCAGAATCAGTGGTATTGACACACTGTCCTCCGTTTCCGGAAGCACGCATTACATCAATTCGTATATCCTTATCTTCAATCACAATATCAATATCATCATCCACTTCAGGCATAACTGCCACACTAATGGTAGATGTGTGAATCCGCCCGCCGCTTTCTGTTTCCGGAACTCTTTGCACACGATGAACGCCGCTTTCATACTTCATTTTGGAATATGCACCCTGTCCAATAATAGTAAACTGCACTTCTTTCATACCGCCAATACCGATTTCATCCACATTCATGGTTTCCACCCGCCAGCGCTGGCCTTCCGCATAGTGCACGTACATCCGGTAAATTTCTGCTGCAAAAAGCGCCGCTTCATCGCCTCCTGCACCAGCTCTTATTTCAATAATAACATTCTTGTCATCATTAGGATCCTTGGGCAGAAGTAATATCTTTAATTCCTGTTCCAACTCTTCAATACGCTTCTTAGCTACATTTAGCTCTTCCTTCAGCATTTCACGCATTTCATCGTCAGATTCTTCCTCCAGCATAGCCAGGGAATCCTCCACATCCTGACCTGCTTTTTTATATTCCTTATATGCCTCCACAATAGGTGTAAGATCGCTTTGCTCTTTCATTAGTTTTCTGAAACGCTGCTGATCATTTGCCACCGTAGGCTCGTTTAATTCACTCAAAATCTCTTCAAAACGGATTAAAAGATCTTCTAATTTATCAAACATGATTCCTCTCATTCCGCCGCGTATGCAGCCATTTAATCAGTAAACCTTACCCTGTATATACTCCGGATACTACCCGGTCCAGTCCGGATAAATCTTTGCAGACTGCCACCTCCTGATACCCTGCCTGCCTCATATAATGACTTACCTCCACCGCCTGCTGACAGCCAATTTCAAAAAAGAGCATACCGCCGGGGTATAGATAATCACCTGCCTGCTTTATAATTTCACGATAAAAGTAAAGTCCATCCTTTCCTCCATCCAAGGCCATGCGTGGATCATGTTCCCGCACTTCTTCCATCAAAGTCGGAATCTCTTCACTTGAAATATAAGGCGGATTGGAAACAATAATTTCATATCTGCCTGCTACATTTTCAAACAAATTACTTTGTATAAATTCCGCACTTATTCCAAGCGACCTGGCATTTTCTTCCGCTACCAAAAGAGCCTTTTCTGACAGGTCACATCCTGTTCCCAGGCAGTCATTGGAATACTTTAAAAGACTCAGCAAAATGCAGCCTGAACCGGTACACATATCCAAAATGCGCATGCCATCATGAAGATTCCTCATAACCTCTTCCACTAACGTTTCCGTATCCTGCCTTGGAATCAATACATCCGGAGTTACTTTAAAATGAAGCCCCATAAACCCCTGATATCCTAAAATATGTTGGAGTGGAATATGATGACTCCGCTTTTTAATATAGTTTACATAACAATTATAATTTTCCTCTGACACGGAATTACTTCCATGTACCAGAAGGTAATTTCTATCCGTTCCACAAACTTCTTCCAGAAGCAGGCGGGCATCCAGCAATGCTTCATCGATCTGTGCTTCCTTTAGCCTTTCTACTCCCAGTCGGTACAACGTTTCATATTCCATCGTCAGGTAGTTCTGCCTCCTTAGAATCTTTTTCAGCCCCATCATCCATCCAGGAGTCGTCCACTTCATACCCAAAGGTTTCCTTCAAATACTCCTTCCAGTCAAACACTGCCTCCACCGACTTAATTGCCACCTCAACCATACTTTCATCCGGTTCCTTGGTAGTAAGCCGCTGTAACAACATTCCCGGTGCCGAAATAATTTTTACTAAAATATTATCAGTTCTTCCTGCAAGACGGATAATTTCATAAGAAATTCCTGCAATTACCGGAATCAACGCAATACGCAGCATTATCCTAAGTGCTGCATTATCCACTCTGATAAAGAAAAATAATACAATACTTACAAACATGACAAAAAACATAAAGCTGGTTCCACAGCGTTTATGAATTCTGGAACTTCTCATTACATTATGCACCGTAAGCGGTCTTCCCTTTTCAATACAATTAATGCATTTATGCTCCGCCCCGTGATATTGATACAGCCTGTGAATATCTTTCATAAGGCTGATTCCCACCACGTAGGCAAAGAAAATCAATATTCTGATTATGCCTTCTATAATTACCAATAAAGAGGCATTTCTAATATATCCAACTAAAAAGGAGGAAATAAAATAGGGCAGTAAAATAAAAATGCCCACAGCCAGTAAAACAGAAATCACTGTTGTGATTCCCATAAGTACATTTTCCCCTCTGCCGCCTGACATTTTATCAAGCGCTTTATCCAGTTTAGTTTCCTTAGCCTGTTCATCCTCATAAAAGGAAGCTGAATAATTAAGTGTTTTCATTCCCAGCCTGAGAGAATCTATAAAATTGAAAATTCCTCTGATAAACGGAGTTTTGGTAAGTATATTTCCATGCATACAGCCATGAAATACTTCCATCTCAACTTCTATTTCTCCATTTGGTTTTCTGATGGCTACCGCATAGTCATCTTTATTTTTCATCATAACGCCCTCTAAAACGGCCTGTCCGCCGATTCCGGATGAGCGGCTGCGTCTTTTCTTTTTCACCCTTGCTCCAATCCGCCCGCTTTTGCGGGCTATCTAATCAGGGAGGTTGAATGCTTTTCCTTTCAACCTTGCTCCTATCTGCCCGCTTTAGCGGATCATATTCTAAAAGATAATTGCGTAGCAATTAAAGTATGCGTAATAGTAAAATGACCGGTAAGCACAGGAAATATAAATACGCATAACTGCGCATTTATATTTCTGCCGCGGCATTCGTCAAATGTGGATGCTTGCGCATCCACTTCGCAGCGTAAGCGCTCATGTAATTGCATGCGAGCATGCATTACATGGTCCCTTACGCTGCTGCGCGTATGCAGAGCATACGCGCTTGACTCATTGCTCGCACAAAATAAGGTTGAGATGTGACCACCCCAACCTTTTCCTGCAAAATTATTTGCTTTCTACACCGTACTTCTTGTTAAACTTATCAATACGTCCATCAGCTCTTGCAGCTTTCTGCTGGCCTGTGTAGAATGAATGGCATTTAGAACAAACTTCAACGTGAATATCTTTTTTAGTTGAACCTGTTACAAATGTATTACCACAGTTGCAAGTTACAGTTGCCTGATAAAACTCAGGATGAATTCCTTCTTTCATGCTTTCACCTCTCTATAATAACTTAATAATTATGTCTTCATGCACTAATCTGAAACAGCTTTTTTATTATATCATAGCTTATCCTATCATGCAAGCATTTTTAAAACCATTTTATTTTTTTTATCATATTTACAACTTCCTGATTATTTCTGGTCTTTGCAAAGATATCAAGAATTTTGTCTACGGATTCCTCAGGCTTTAATCCATTCAGGCTCTTACGCATAATATTCATTGCTTCCAGTTCATCCTGAGCAAGGAGCAGATCCTCTCTTCTGGTTCCGGATTTTGGAATGTCAATGGCTGGAAACATTCTTCTTTCCGAAAGCTTCCGGTCAAGTACAAGCTCCATATTTCCAGTTCCTTTAAACTCCTCATAAACCACATCATCCATCTTGCTTCCGGTATCCACCAGTGCTGTCGCAAGAATTGTAAGGGAACCGCCTTCCCGCATGTTTCTTGCTGCACCAAAAATTCGTTTTGGCATATGTAATGCTGCCGGATCAAGACCACCGGATAAGGTACGCCCGCTTGGCGGCACTGTCTGGTTATAAGCTCTGGTCAGCCTTGTGATGCTGTCGATCAGTATCATTACATCTTTCTTATGCTCTACTAAGCGTTTTCCCCTCTCAATTACCATTTCCGAAACACGTTTATGATGTTCAGGCAATTCGTCAAAAGTAGAATAAATAACCTCCACATTAGGTCCTTCAATTGCTTCTTTAATGTCTGTAACTTCCTCGGGGCGTTCATCTATTAAAAGAATAATCAAATGTACTTCCGGTGCATTGCGTTTTACAGATTTGGCTACATCTTTAAGCAAAGTTGTTTTACCTGCTTTAGGCGGCGATACAATCATACCACGCTGGCCTTTTCCCACTGGACTAATCAGATCCATAATTCTCATGGCAACACTGGCACCCGGCATTTCCAAATGAAGTCTTTCATTAGGAAAAATAGGCGTCATATCTTCAAAGTTGCATCTCCTGGCAGCCACCTCCGGTGTATACCCATTAATGCTTTTTACATAAAGCAGCGCCGCAAACTTTTCCCCCTGAGTTCTAACGCGGGTATTTCCCTCTAAAATATCTCCTGTCTTCAGCCCGAATCTTCTAATCTGACTGGGCGCTACATATACATCATGATCTCCGGGCAGATAATTTTCACAGCGAATAAATCCATATCCATCCGGCATAACTTCCAAAATACCGCTGGCAGCAATACCGCTGTCTAATTCTACCGGAAACTTGTCCTCATCAGCTTTCGGTTCTTCTACACGTCCTTCTGTCCGTTCCGGTTTATATTCTGCTCTCTCTGTTCTGGCCTCTCTAACATTTCCTTCCTTTTCAGGACGGTCATTTCTCCCTTCCGGCTTTCCTGACATAGCAGGTTTTACCGAAGCGGGCTTCGGTGTGACATTTTTTCCTTCTGCCTTTTCCTTTTCATCCTCTGCAAGCATCAACTCTACGATTTGTGCTTTTTTCATCGTTGATGTGCCTTTTAGTCCTCTGGCTTTTGCAATTGCCTTTAAATCCGCAAGCGCCAAAGACTCATACTTTTCTCTCATAAAATCCTCCATCTTCTTATAGTCACATTGTATTACACTAAATCTACTAAATCTTCAGGTTTTCTTTCGGGAATTTATTACGATTTGTTATCTGAAATGTTTATACACAGAGATTATACAACATAATCATAAAAATAGAAAGTTTTTTCTGTTATATATATCTGAAAATATTATAGATATTAATGCATATGATTAATCCCATCAGTGCCATAAAAAGTTTGTCTACCGTTTCATTTTCAATTTTCTTATTTATTCTGCTCCCTGCCAGACCTCCAAGTATGCCGCATGCCGCCATTAATAACAGCACTGCCGGCTGAAAAGGCGGAACATTCCCTTTGATTACTGTTGATAAAAGACTGGATATCTGAGAAAACATAATAACATAAATTGAGTACATTGCTGCCTGTTTCGTTGCCATAGAAAAGAAAAAGAACAAAACAACCAAATTAATCGGCCCGCCGCCAATTCCCAAAAAAGAAGACATAATTCCAAGCACAACGCCAATCAGAAAGATAACCGCCTTGCTCCTCACATTTTTTGTATGAATCTTTCCTTTAAAAATAGTATAAATTAAAGTTCCGGCAGTCACCAGCATAAGCACAAATGCCTGGATTGCTCCCACTCTGCTGCTGTCTGTCAGGCAGCGTAAAATCCCCTGATAAAGTTCCTTTCCAGTAAGACCTCCCACTACGCCGCCAAGAGCCAGTACTGTTGCAAACACTTTATCAAAATCAAAGTCACGCTTTGCTTTCATGCTTTTATATAAGGAAACAATTGACATGGATAAAACCGTGCAGCCTGAAAGAAATGAAACTGTCGTCACTGCCATTACACCGGTAGCATCCAGCACCGGTTTAATAATCACTCCGCCGCCAATGCCGCAGATGGCTCCTACTACCGAAGATAAAAAACAAACAATTACTATGATCAAATATTCCATTACTATCATCTCCCTGTATACTACACTATGTCTCTGTGCCGCTTCATTATTTCAATGGCACAATTTTCTAATATTGCGCCGCCTGTTTCATATTGTCCAGCAGAACATATCTGCTTATGGGAACGCTTCTTTCTACAGCGCCTGCCTCCATAAACTCTCTCTGCTGAATTTCATAAAATCTGGCTACATCACCTTTTTGCGCACCCACGCTCACAAAACCTTCTGTCAGCCATTGTGCATCTCTGCGCTGCTCATAAGCACTCTTTTTATCAATTGCAGTTACTTCCGAAATCCAGTCAGCCACCTGTTTTACGTTATTTTCTATAGCCCTGTAATTCATACCTTTATAAATAGCTTTTGTAAAGCGCAGTACAACATCTGCATGTTCTCTGGCATACTGGGGCAGCGTGATCCATGAGGAGATGGAGGCGGTCTTATTGGAATAGGACATATTATTGGCAAGTACCACTCCGTCATTTCCAAGTCCTTTTAACGCTTCCAATGTATAAGGCGACCAAATTACACCGGCATCCAAAGTGCCCTTTTTCATTGCAGCAACAATTTCTTCCGGCTTCATATTGATAATTTCCACCTCATTGTGAGAAATACCTTCTGTTTCCAGTGCAATCCTCAGAATCGTCTCGCTGGATGCATTCTCTACATTTCCTATCCGTTTTCCTCTTAAATCTGCTACCGTACGCACTTCATGGGATCTGTTTCCTATAATTGCTTCGGCATTGGATAAATGGGACATAATTGCAATAGATGCACGTCCCTTAATACAGAATTTATGTGCTCCATTTCCAATGTATCCCAAGTCGATCTTTCCTTCTTCCATCGCTTTAATAATTTCCAGACCGTTAGCATACTCATATAATTCAATTTTCAAATTCTCTTTTTCAAAATATCCCAGTTTCATTGCAGGCACTACCGCACAAAGACTTCCATAATTAGGCATATATGCCACTTTAAGGATTTCCGGTTTCGTAAATTTATTTCCTTGCGCCTTTAATACCGCCTGCTCACAAACTGCATTCATCTTTTCATGAACCGCAGATACATCGAATGCCTTTTCCCCGATGCCAAAGGAATTGTTCACTATTTTCTTAAAATGAGATACAATATTTTCAGTCGCTGAGTAATTGCTGTCGCTAAGTGTTTTTAAAGACTCCATATTTTCTATAATTACATTCTTTTTATCATCCAGCTCTTTCTCATTGACCTCAATCTGGCGCACTTTCAGGGCAACATCCTGAATCAAAACATTAGTCTGTTTCATCAGCTCATTTGTTTTTTCAAGACTTGATGTCTGCGCTTCAAAAGCGCTTTGTACCGTCTTAATATTCTCCACTGATTTATTGGATTTTTCTTCCAGCGTAGCTATGATCTTCTCTATGACTTCAGCGCTTTGTCTGCTTTGCTCTGCAAGCGCCCGTATTTCTCCTGCAACTACTGCAAATCCTCTGCCTGCCTCCCCTGCTCTTGCCGCTTCTATGGATGCATTTAAGCTTAAAAGATTAGTCTTGGCAGCAATGCTGTTAATCATATCAATAGCCTGCTGAATTTCCTTGGTTGCCTGATTGGTTTCAATTGTATTTACCGAAATCTCTTCAATATAATTTTCCGTATTGGCATTTTCTTCAATCAGTTCCCTGAAAATATTGACAACTTCCTCATTGCTGTTCTGCATATTTAAAGTAACCTTATCCAAATCTTCCACATAACGGCTGGTCTGATCGATAAGGTTTCCCATTTCAATGGTAATCTGATTAATTTCCTTGGTTCGTGTTGCCAGTTCGCTGTTTCCTTCATTAATAACATCTATCGAATTGCCGACAGCATTAATTGCCACATTTGTGCCGTCCGCTATATAATTCATTTCCAAAATATCTTTATTTAAACTGCCCAGATTTTTACTCAATCCTTCAAGCAGCTTTTCCTGCGGGCTGTGTCTTAAACTATTGGTTTCCATTCCTGTCTTTTTTTGTGTTTTATTTGCGAATAATTTCATACCATACTCCTTTTAACTTAAAGAAAAAGATGTGTTATATTTAAATCGCTGATCATTTTTATCACTTCTTTTGTCCGACTGCATCCAAACTTCCTTAACAATCCTTTGATCTGCGTCTTTACAGTCACTGGCTCCACACATCTTTCCTTTGCAATTTCCTTGACCGTTTTACCTTCTAAAAGCTTTTTAATCAATTCCCTTTCCGTCTGTGTAAGTCTGGATATATTATTAATAAAAAACAAAAGACTTTTTTCACTCTTTTGAAGTCTCACATATTCCCGCATGACCACGTCATGCACCTTACGTTCCATAATTGGATTTCCTGTATAAGCACTCCTTATGTGATTCAGTATCTCATCTTCGCTGCATCCTTTTACCAGATAATCTACTGCGCCTGCCCCCATTGCCGTTAAAATCATTTCATTTGTATCATGCACTGTCAGAAAAATAACATTGACATCTCCAAGCTGCTCCCTCAGCAGCTCCGTGGCAGTAATCCCGGCATTTAAATTTTCCATTTCAATATCCATCAAAATAATATCAAATTTTGTTTCCTTGGCCAGCTCCACAATTTTCTTACCGCTTCCGGCTGTTCCCACCACTTCCATATCTTCCTGACGGTCAATCAGTTCACACATGTCTTCCAAAAGCAGGGGAAAATCATCTGCTATCATTATTTTTATTTTCTCTTTGCTATTTTTTGTTTCCATTTTGGTTCCCTGCCAATCTCTCATTGACGTACTTAGGCAGTAAAATATAAAAACTGCTGCCCTTTCCTTCCCTGCTTTCTGCACGCAGGCTTCCTAAATGCCCCTTAACAATTGCCCTTACATAATATAATCCCATTCCCCAGTTATGATTTCTATTTTTGCTTGTGTAAAAGGGATCAAAAATCTTCTTCATCAAAGCTTTAGGGATCCCCACCCCATTATCTTTTACTTCAATTACCGTATACAGCCTTTCATCATGACTCAAAAGAAAAACCTGTCCTTCTTCCCCACGCTCCGCCGCGTCCACTGCGTCCTGGGCGTTGATCAGTAAATTATAAATTGCTTCACACAGGTGCGCTTTATCTGCCAAAATAGCAGCATTTGATTCCAATACTACCTCCACCAAAGCGTTGGGAAACTTATTATAAAACCGATTTAAAGAGTCATGTACGATCTCCTCCAATTGACAAGGCACCATAAGGATAGAACTTGACTTCACCGAACGGTAAAGCTCTTCCATTCTTTCCAGCAGTGCTTCGTTGATGTCTGCCAGTGTAGTAATGTATTCCTCCGCCTTCCTTATATCCTCTTTCTGCTCCAAGTCAAGACTATTCAGCCTTTTGAAAATAACTCTATTTGCAAGAAGCTGATTCTTCGTACTATGTACAAACACCAGCGTTCCTACTCTGGCAGTATTATATTTCCGCTCCATTACTACATCTTCCATGTCGCTTGCATAACTTTCCTGTGTATAACGAAGCAGGCTGATAAAGCCTAAAATACCACAGATCACATTTACCAGCATTAACAGATAATACGCCCTAATATCCCACATATGCTGCAAGTAGCCAATTCCCCGTTTCCATTTATAGGAAGAGCTGTAAAACCGATACACTTGTCCCGGATCCTGTCCACAATAAATTAAATATAGCCCTGACATTGCGATCATACATATTACAATTAAGCTGAACTGTCTTCTGAAAAATACCATTGTTATGGATAAAAATTCTATAACTAAAAGAAGCATTGCTATTGCTATGTAAAACAAAATCCAAAAATAAGAAAATTCTACAATAAAATCCTGAAAATCCGGTTTCCATGCTATAACTGCCTTATAAATTTTAGGATAATAGACAATCAAAGAAAAAACCGGCAGAATGGCAGATACTTTCTTTAACACAGAATTTCGTCGAATGACCGGAATCATGGAATACTGCATAGCTATCTGCAAAAGAAAAAAGGGAAACAGGTACCGTCCTAATGCAATCATGTAGCCAATCAGATTTAAGGGAATGACCAAATACTGGATTTTCCCCTTCAACTCCATTGACACAAACAGAAATTCCAGCATTTCTCTTGAATATCCACCTTTTTTCGCCGCAAAGATCAGTATCCCCGTAAACTCCAGCATCAAGCTGATACACATTCCAGAGAGAAAAAATGATTCTATGCTTCTTTTTCTCAGCAGTACAAAACCAGAAGCAATCAAAAAAGCTCCCAGCAGTAAAATCAGCACTTGAATCACCTCCCTGCCCATTACAATGGTTGAGAGTAGTATACCATAAAGACACACTACTCTCAATTGATTACACTATTAAAAATAAGCGGACGTTTCTATTTACTTTCCTGCTTCAATCATTACATCCAGCATTACGTAATCAGAAACTGCCGGAACAGGATCAACTTCCACTGCACCTGCTGCTACAAATCCCTGTTTCTGTGTTTCATAATATCCTTCTACAAGGCCGTTAGCAGCACCTTCAGATACTTCCTTACCTGTAAGCCAGTCGGCATCGCCTCTCTGCTCATATACACTGTCATAATCCTGTGCTACCTGAGTTGCTACATACTGTGCAACCTCATCATAATGATCATCTGCTGCGTAATCCATTGCTTTGAAGAGAGCTTTTGCAAATCTTACCAGAATATCTTTGTGTTCTTCCGCATAAGAAGGCATTACAATCCAGCTTGCCAAAGATACTGTAGTATCTTTAAATGTCATATTGTCTGTCAATTTTGTTGCATCGCTCATTTCTTCTAAAATCTTTAAGCTGTTAGGTGACCATGTTGCACAAGCGTCAACACCGCCTGAAAGCATAGCTGTAACAATCGCAGATGCATCCATATCCACTGCTTCAATATCATCCATTGTCATTCCTGCTGCATTTAAGGAATTTACAAGGATATCCTCACTAGAGCTTCCTGAAGAATAAGCAACCTTCTTACCTGCAAGATCTTCAACCTTTGTAATACCAGGGCCTCCGATCAGCGCATCACCATTGGAAATATGGGAAAGTGCAAAAATAGATGCCTGGCCATTGATACAAAGCTTGTGTGCTCCCTGTCCAATATATCCAACATCAATACTTCCTGATTCCATTGCTGCAATGATGGTAGGACCGTCTGCAAACTCGACCATTTCTACTGTAATGCCTACTTCTTCGAAATAGCCTTTTTCTTTTGCAGTAAGTACTGACCATAAGCTTCCGTAGTTGGGCATATATGCCACATGTAAAGTAACAGGTTCATATGTTTCCTCAGCCGGAGCTGCTTCCTGTTCCTCTTCAACCGGAGCTGCTTCTTCAGCGTTCTCAGCAGGTGCCTGCTCCTGGGTTTCTGCTGCTGCAGGTGCAGCGGGTTCTTCTTTTGCGCCACAGCCAACAAACGTTGCGATCATTGCCAGCGTTAACAACACGCTTAAAACTTTTTTCATTTTTTATCCTCCTTAAAATAGACTGTTTATAGATAAATGTCTGAAAACAGACAATTAACTATCTTTTTACTTTCTAACTTCAAGATATTCCTGATATACCTGCCCCCAAATATGGTTCTTTAAATCTAAAAACTCAGGGGACATTTTTGTTTCCTGGGTTCTGGGATATGGAATATTAATATCCACAATCTCTTTGATTCGTCCAGGCCTTGCACTCATTATAATTACCTTTTGCGCCAGAATAATTGCCTCATCCACATCATGGGTGATAAAGAAACAAGTTTTCTGTTCTTTTTCCCAAGTCTCCAAAAGTTCTGACTGAAGCTGGGTTCTTGTCTGTGCATCCAATGCACCAAAAGGTTCATCCATAAGAAGTACGGAAGGATTTACCGCATAAGCCCTTGCAATGGCAACTCTCTGTTTCATACCGCCTGAAAGTTCTTTGGGATAATGATTAAGGAAATCTTCAAGCTGTACCATTTTTATGTATTTCATGGCTCTGTCTTCTGCTTCTTTTCCTTTGATTCCCTGCAGATTTAAGCCAAACATAACATTTTTCTTTACGGTCATCCAAGGAAACAATGCGTACTGCTGGAAAACAACGCCTCGCTCCGTTCCTGTTCCTTCTACTTTCTTACCGTCACAGTACACTGCTCCTGAAGATGGCTCAAGCAATCCTGCTATAATATTCAGAAGTGTGGACTTACCACATCCGGAAGGGCCTACCACACAGATAAACTCATTTTCGGCAATGTCCAGATTTACTCCGTTTAACGCCACCATTTCCCCATTGCGGGAATTATATATCTTTTTAACATTTTCTATTTTTAATTTTATATTTCTCTCTTCTCCTGCCATCCCGTCAACTTCCTTTCTAATAGTTTAATCACCTTTTCTACGGTAATGCCGATAATACCAATAATGATAATATACAACAACATAGGTTCAGATTCAAAGCTGTTGTTCAGGGAACGGATACGCATTCCCAAACCTGCACTTGCACCTGTGGATTCTGCTGCAATCAAAGTGGTTAAGGCAACAGAAGCACCAAGTCTGACTGCTGTCATAATAAAAGGCAATGTGGCCGGAGCAATAACCCTTAAGAAAATGTCTTTATCCGTAGCTCCAAGTACCCGGGCTGCTTTGATCAGTGTTTCGTCAATATTGATGACTCCCTGATAGATTGTGATTGTCATGATCAGAAAAGTTGCGATGGTAATAACGATAATCTGCGGCTTTCTTCCTACACCGGCAGAAATAACTACCAGGGGAACGTAAGCCAGAGGGGGAATATTTCTTACAAACTGAATCCAGGGTTCAATAATATTTCTCACTGGACGGTACCAGGCCATCAGGATCGCCGTAGGAAGCGATAAGATAAAGCCAAGTACAAAGCCGGCGCTGACAGAAATCAGACTGCTTTGAATATCCTTCCAGAAAACCCCTCTCTCAATCATTGTTTTTGTAGAACTTAAAGTAACGATAATATTCGGGAAGCTTCTTGCTGTTTTCGGGTTCAGGGACAATAAATACCATAAAACCATAGCTACTAAAAAGGAAATAAGCAGCCATACTTTATTGGGGATTTTCCCACCTTTGTTTTTTTCTTTCATAGCGGTTTTCCTTTCTTTTTTACTTAATGCAAACTCTATTTACATTATATTGTAAAATTCTCCGCTGAAACAGTATGATTTTTTTTCATACTATTTTGTCCCTGTCCCCCTGACAGCATTTCATTTTTTAGATTCCAGCTTTTTTATAACGCTCGGCCATCTCGTCTAAAGTAACACATTCTACCAAAGGCGCTTTTCCCACAGAACCGAATTTTACAACCAGTGTTCCCACCGCTTCTTTTACTCCGGCTTCAATACATCCCACAATTGCCGCCACATCCTCATCAGGAATGGTTCCTTTCATCAAAGTTTCCATAATAGGTGTTAAGAATACTCTGGGATCAACCTGTGTTTTATTTTTCTCTAACAGCTCATATATTGCTCCGACAGAAGGACTGTTATGTTTCTCCGGATGCTTTGCAAAAAATTCCTTCATATTTCTTGTTACTGCAAGACGGATATCCGTATCCACGTTGATTTTGCCAATTCCACAGGGAATTGCCTTTTGCAGTTCATCAGCAGAAATTCCATAGGCATTCTGCACATCCCCGCCTAATGCATTAATCTCATCCACAATATACCGTGGCACAGTGGAAGAACCATGAGATACCAAAACTCCAAAAATATTTTCATGATTCATACATTCCTTAATGGCAATTGCAATTTCTTTCCGCAGCTTTACGTCCTTTCCTTTAGAAGGTCCATGCATGGTGCCATAAGAAATCGCCAGACAGTCTACCTTTGTTTTCTTAAAGAAATCAACCGCCTTTAAGGGATTTGTATAAGTGGAGGAAGCGGCAAATACATGATCTTCCACGCCGGCTAAAACACCTAACTCTCCTTCTACTGTAATTCCCCGTTCATGGGCATATTTAACAACTTCTCTTGTCAGCTCCACATTTTCATCAAAAGGCAGGGAAGAGCCGTCGATCATAACAGAGGTATATCCTCCCTCAACAGCCGCTTTTACAGAATCAAAATTCTTTCCATGATCCAAATGAAGGACTACCGGCACCGGAGATCCTTCTCCGTATTTTTTAACTGCGTCAGCAATATTTCTTGCCCCGATTTTCTTATCCTCTAACGTGGCATTTAAAAAGTCACATCTCCCGCCCATAAATCCGTTGGCAAGATCTGCCCCCTGCAGAATTGCCGCTGAACGGAACATCTCATGTACTTCAATTACTGCTTTCGCCTGGGCAACTGCGTTTACATTAAACGCTCCCTGTGCATAATGGTATTTATCCGTCGCTTCCAACAACGGTCTTAAAGGTACTAATGGCATATATAATCTCCTTTCATCTTGTAATTTGTTTTCCCATTACAAAAGTATCCACTACACTATTTTCCTCATCCAAAATAACAAGGTCGGCATCTTTTCCTTCTTCTATAGAGCCTTTCTTGTCAAAAACACCGATCAGTTTTGCCGGATTTTCCGTAAGTAGTTTCAAAATCTCCTCAATAGGACGTCCTGTAAATTTCAAAAGATTCTTTAATGCCTGCCCTGTAGTCAATGTGCTTCCTGCCCGGACACCGTTAGATGCCAGCTTTGCGTCCCCGTCCACTACTACTACGTCATTTACGCCAAGCTTATAATTTCCATCAGGAAGTCCTGCTGCCATGATGGAATCTGTAATTGCAACCACTCTGTCCAGTCCTTTCGTCTTAAGAAGGAGACGTACAACTCCCGGATGAAGATGGCGTCCGTCACAAATAGCCTCACAGTAGATGTCAGATTCCATTGCAGCACCCATAATTGCCGGAAAATGCTGGTGGAGCAGCTTCATTGCATTAAAAATATGGGTACAGGATGCCGCACCGTTTTCAATGGCCTTCATGGAGGTGTCATAGTCTGCCCCTGAATGTCCGATTGCCACTACAATTCCAAGCTCTTTCATGGCGGGAATTGCATCTACAATCCCTTCAATCTCAGGAGACACCGTTAAATATTTAATGTTTCCTTCTGCTTCTTCCTGATATTCCTTTAACAGCTCTACATCTGCATCCCGAAGGAGATGCTCCGGCATGGCGCCTTTAAATTCGTGTGCAAGAAAAGGCCCTTCCAGATGAATTCCTAAAAGATTGGCACCGTTATTTTCCATTTTTCTGTGCTTTTTAAATTCGTTGATACACCAAATCGTCTGCTCCTTGGTATCGGTAAGTACGGAACACAGCCAGGAAGTGGTTCCCTGGGTAGCCATAAAGTGGCCTATCTTACCTAATTCTTCTGCTGATGCCGCATTTACATCCACTCCTACTGCTCCGTGGGTATGTACATCAATAAAACCAGGTACTACTTTTTTCCCTTCTGCATTATAAACAGCTGCTCCATCAGCAGGCTTTTCTTCTTTCGGAAGAATATGAAGGCAGCCTCCTTCTATTCCAATGGTCTTTTCCTGAAAGCTTCCATTTAAAAATACTTTCCCGTTTACAATATATTGTTCCATTTCTATTTTCCTTCTCCTTTTTCAAACTGCCTGACAGCACTGCCCAAAGCATATCTTCGGGCAGCCTGCCAAATCACATTTCCAAAAACCATTTTATCATTCCGGAAGATTTGCTACAAACTCCGTAAACTTAATATTAATATCCGGATGGCTCTGTAAAAGACTCACCGGAAAATGTGCCTCAGGTTCACCATAGGCAGCATGGCGTACCACGCTTCTATGCCAGTCCCTAAAGCATCCCAGACGGATTTTTCTTGCATGGGAAATCTCGTTAATGCCGATTGTAATACAGTAATGAGGCATATCGTCCAAAGCACCGTTTAAATCTCCAATGGAATTAACCGCTCTTGTTTCTTTTGAAATAGGCAGCACTCTTGTCTTAAGCTGTAAAAATTCTTCTCCGCTTAATTCATCCTGAGGCTCGTTAAAGGCCACATGCCCATTGATGCCGATACCACCAAAGCAAATATCCACACCGCCCAATTTTTCAATTAGTTCAGGAATATAGCCAAGGTTATCAGGATTCGGAAATACTCTCTGTTCTTCCGGCATAACCAATTCCGGCTTAATTTTCGTGTACACAGTTCTGTCCATAAAGCCTCTGAAACTTAAGCGGTGCTCTTTAGGTATCCACTGCTTATCGTCTGTAAGATATTCGTCCATGTTGATGAACCAAACATTTTTCAGATCAATATTTTTATTGTTTACAATATCCACAAAATAAGGATATTGTCCAACAGGGCCTACCGGACAGATAAACACCGTTTTTTCTCCCAAAGCATTTTTTCTTTCGATTTCATCCGCCATTTCCTGTGCAATGGACTGGAATACAACCGCATTGTCCTCCATAACAATAAGCGGAATCTTTGGGCTTTTTAACAGTTCTTCTTTTGTGTAGTAATAATACTCATGCATTTTTCTTTCCTTCCTTTCTTCTACGTATTTTCAACCATTATAAACTTCATCTTTCATCATCAAATGTACCGCACTCTTCTTAAAGGTAAGAGGCAGTGCAAGAATATGAGGATTTTCTCCCACATATTTTTTCTTTGCATCCTCCAAAGCCTCTTCAATGGTTGCCCTGGTCTTTAATCCCATTCCTCTTGCATAGCCCGGTTCCTGCGCACCGCAGATATAAATAGCGGAAGTGTTCATCTCAGCAATATGTCCGCATGCAATCATGGAAAAACCATGGAAAGGGTGGAATGCATTGGTATAACGGTATTTGCGAATATATTCCTCGTTGGTTGCAAAATATTCTCCCAAGCGGTTCATATCCGGCAGTGTGTTCATCTGATCCTTCTGGAACATATCGTACATTTCTCTTAAATAAGGCCACAATTCGTCATGGAAATATCCGTTGCAAATGGAAGCACAAATAATAACGCATTTATCACTCATAACTCTCTTGTGACGGATTACCTGGGCAGAAAGCGCCTGCATCATCATAATGGGATTGGTTCCCATACCTTCCCCGTAATGGAAAAACTGCGGCATTCCAAATATCATTACATCGTATTTCTTTTCGGCAAAAGGTACATAGGTTCTACTATCTGCAACCTTCCAGGAAGCCGGCTGCATAACCCCTGCATAACCGCTGAAAATGGCAATCTGTCTGGAAGAAGTGTCCAGCACTGCATCACAGCAGAAAAACTTTTTACCCATACATTTTTCCATATGCTGTCCAATCTCATCAAACTTTGTCCTCATCATGGAGTGACCGCTTACCGGCACAAAGTCAGGCTGATGCATTACCTTGGGCACATGGTGGGATGCAATGGATCTCCAGTGAGTGATTCCCGTTGCACAATGCTTATAGCCGCCTGAGTAACCGCCATAAGGATTTCCCTGTGTATGGCCGATCAAAATTGCCACATCACTGTCATAAACATATTTATTCATGAGAACCGGATCGCCTCTGTCCGTAGTTCCCAAGTCTACCAGATGTTCGTAGTCCTCACTATCATGATTGATAATCTGCCCACAGTTCCAGAACTCATTAAAAAGTTCCTCCCCAAGCACACCTCTGATTTCCTGCTCCGTATTCTTACGGTGAAGTCCGTTGGAACAAATAAGAAGGATGTCCTTCTTTTCCACTCCTGCCGCATACAGTTCCTTTAAAATCAGCTTAATTGATACTTTTCTGTGTGAGGTGGGCTGCTCGCCTCCCTTTACTCTGTCCGGAAATACAATGGTAACCTTAGCGCCTTTTTTTGCCAGCTTGGAAAGGGGTTCCATGCCCATTGGATTCCTTATGGATTCCAGTGTCTTTGCCTCTAATTCATCCTCCGGAATATAAGGAGGATCCGGAATAGTTTCTCCCGGAATAAACACTTCCGTATTATCTGGCAGATTGGCTGCCATAGTTCCCTGACCATATTCAAATTCTAATCTCATATTACCCTCCATTCTAATCTATCCATAAAATTATTTGCCCATATAAGTCCGGATAATCTCCAGATATTCATCAGGATAAAATCCAATTTCTCCCTGAAACCTTGTAAGTGCAATCAGACCGCCATCTATTTCCGGTATGGATGCAAGCATAGCAGCATTGTCCACCTTAAGACCACCCCCGTAGGCAACCGGAAGGCCGCCTGTACGCTCCTTTACAAATCTGGCAATCTTTTGAATATATTCCTTTCCGGCAGGTATTTTTCCAGGCCCAATGGACCAGATCGGCTCATAAGCAATGGCAACTTTAGAAGTATCCACATCCTTAAGTCCTATCTCCAACTGTTTTCCAATCACTTCCTGCCATCTGTCAAGCTCCGTATCATTTTCGCCTATGCAGTACAGAACCGTAAGTCCTGCCGATACAGCCGCCTTAATCTCCTGGTTTAAAATTCTGTTAACCGCATCAGTATCCGTTACCCCGGCCTCCGCCAAAATTCCGGCCTTATCCTTCCGCTCCTCACAATGTCCGATTAATGTACTGCCGCATCCCAATGCCCTGACTGCCTTTCCCGTCCGGTTGGTAGTAAAGGCGCCAAAGTTTCCACCTGTACTTACATCTTCCCTGTGAATTCCCTGAGAACCTATTATAATACGACTGCTGCCCTTTAATGCTCCTGCTGCTGAAAGAAGATGGGCTTCCGGCAGATACATAATAAACTCTGCCTCATCCTCACCATACTCCTTAAGCGCATCTTTCGTGTGCTCTATAATATATGAGCCCCACTGATCTGCCGGCGCAATACTGTTAACGCCTCCTGCCTCCTTTGGAATGTCGAATCTTTTCAGATTCAGATAAATATGCTTCATCTCTTCCCTCCTTATATTCTGCTTTTTAACACTTGTACCGCTTCATCTTTAAAGCTCACCATCTCAGGCAGTTCTCCGTCAATTAAAGGACGACACCATGTTACAAACTGTCCTGAAATATCATTGCCTCTTTCATTAATATATTCTTCCGGCATTACCCTTTCGTTTAGCATAACTTCTTCAATGGGAATAAGGGGAGTTTCTATTTCATATTTTTCCCCTTCTTTCCGCCGGATTCCTACCATCACTCCGGTTTCGCCTGCCACAGCCGCCTTTACAGCCTCCCGTCCCACCAAAACGGCTTCCTCCCTGTCCACTTCAGACTGAAGCGTCATGGAAGTCCTTCCACAAAGCCCGGGCTTTTCACTCCTTGCTTTGATTCCCAGCTTCTTAATAACAAGTTCTGCAAGGTATGCACTCACATCTCCATAATAAACCGCCCTGTCCGTTTTAAAAATCGGTGGTACAATGGATTCTCCTTTTTCGTTGCGCAGCCCTTCACTGACTACTACCACTACACCGCCTAATTCATCATAAAGCTTTTTCACATCCTCAAGAAATTCTTCCTCGCAGAAGTTCCTCTCCGGAAGATAAATCAGGTGCGGGGCGTCACCGGGATTTTTTCTTGCCAGGGCAGAAGCCGCTGTAATCCATCCTGCATTCCTCCCCATAGCTTCTATCACACACACATGAATAGGCAGAGACTTTACATCGGCTCCCACCTCTTTTGTGACGGTGGCAATATATTTTGCCGCACTTGGGAATCCTGGTGCATGATCAATAATGGAAATGTCATTGTCCATAGTTTTAGGAATGCCTACAACGTAAATTCCCTCTCCCTGGCAAACCCTGCTGACCTTTCCACAGGTATCCATAGAACCATTTCCCCCGTTAAACAGCACATATTTAATATTATTTTTTTTCAGAATGGAAACCATTGCCTCATATTGTTCCTGCTCAAGCGGAAATCTGGAAGAACCGATAGCCGTACCCGGCGTTTGAAGCAGCAGTTCAATCTTTTCATCAGGAAGCTCCCCCATGTCCAGAAAATTTTCTGTAAGTACCGCCTCTGAGCCTCCTATAGCTCCATAAATCTTCCCAATTTCAGGACACTCTTTCGCCTGCCTGATCACACCATACAAAGATGCATTCAAAACTGCGGTAGGTCCTCCGCCATGCACTACAAGTAAATTTCCCTCCATCACCAGCACTCCTTTCATCTGAACTTAAACTATTCCTATAAACATAGTAGCACACCCTATTTTTCTTTCCTACGCACCTTGGCGCAATATTTACCCAAACGTTTGCGTAAACTCTTTCCCTATGATAAAATAAATCGTATAAAATAGAAATGGAGAGGTAAGTGTGACAATTAAAGAAATCGCTTCCCTTGCCGGAGTATCTGCCTCCACCGTATCCAGAGTGATCAATCATCCCGGTTCTAAGGCAGCAGGAAAAGAAGTAGAAAACAAGATCTGGCAGATCATACGTGAGACAGGCTATATTCCCAATTCTTCGGCAAGAAATTTAAAGCTTCATAATTTTAGTGCGGAAAGCAGTAATATTCCTAAAACAATAGGATGTATTCTGGCCCGTACCCACACCTCAGATCCTTTTTTCTCAAGAATAACAAGAGGCATTGAACGGGAAGCCCTGCGCAGCGGATATATTGTAAAATATATTTATTCCTATCAGGATATTCAAAATCCTGACATTCAACAAATGATCCGTCAGACAAAGGTAAAAGGTGTGGCTATTTTGGGACGCCCTGATTCAAAAACCCGGTCCTTTCTAAAGGAAAACTACAGCAGAATCATCTACACCGGCCTTAATAACATTGAGTCCGAGTTTGACCAGATTACATGTAATGCCTACCTTGCTTCCAAAACTGCCGTAAGTTATCTTGCAGAACTGGGACATGTACATATTGCATATCTTGGAGAGCGCAGAAACGAAATCCGCTACCGTGGCTACTGGGATGCAGTTTCCCAGCTTGCCCTGCCTTTAAACAGGGAACTGATTATTGATACTCCCCTTTGTATTGAAGGTGGTTACAACGCAACCATAAAGCTTTTAACTTCCAAAAATAAAGTCACTGCCCTGTTCTGCGCCAATGATTTAACCGCAATCGGTGCTATGAAGGCCGCCAGGGAATTTGGTCTTAAAGTTCCTGATGAGCTTTCCGTTATAGGAATTGATGATATTGAAACCAGTCAATATACTACTCCCATGCTCACTACAATTCATATTCCTATGGAAGAACTGGGTATTATGACTGCCAAAATACTGATAGACCGGATTGAGACCGGAAAACGGATCTCCATGAAGGTTGAACTGCCTTTTCAATTAATCAAGCGTGAAAGCTGCAGTGCTCCACCGTCAGAAAACTCTTATAAATAAAATATAATGGGTTCAAACCTAAACAAAAAAGAAAGGATGATTTTTATGCTGCTTACGTTAAAAGATCAAGGTTATACTGTCCAGATAGAGACAGTAGGGGCTGAATTAAAGTCCTACAAAAATGAAACTGGCAAGGAATTTATCTGGAATTCAGATCCTGCCTTTTGGTTCCGTTCTTCCCCCCTTTTATTTCCAATCATCGGAAACCTCCGAGACGGAAAAACATGGATAAACGGTACGGAATATGAAATACCCAAACATGGTTTTGCTAAAACCACTGATATGGAATACGAAAAGGAATCTGACAATAAAATTACTTTTTTCTTCCAGTATAATGAAGACACCTTAAAATGTTACCCATTCCGCTTCCGTCTCAGCATGGCCTATGAGTTGAATGGTCCTGAGCTTCATATCACATATCTGGTGGAAAATAAGGGTGATAAAGATATGTACTATCATCTTGGTGCCCATCCCGGATTTATGTGCCCCCTTAATGAAGGTGAAAAATTTTCGGATTATGTCTTAAAATTCCCTTACAGGGAAACCTGTGACAGCCCTGTATACGATTTGAAAAATTTACAATTTGATCCGGTAAATACCAGACGTTTCTTAGATGACAGTGACACCATACATTTGGAGTACTCTCTTTTTGATACGGATGCAATGGTATTTCCTTATATGAAATCAAAAAGCGTACAGCTTATCAATCCTTCCACGGGAAAAGGCGTACAGGTGGATTATCCTGATTTTGCCACTGTTGCTTTCTGGACTCCCTCTAATGTGGAAGCGCCTTTCTTATGTGTAGAGCCCTGGAATGGTGCAGCTATTTTTGCAGATGAAGATAACAACTTTATAAACAAGAGGGATATTCAAATGTTAAAAGAAGGCGAAAGTAAGTCTTATCAGTTAGCCATCCGCCTTCTTGTATAAGGCCTTCTACTGTATTATACAACAAATGGCACGCTTTGCGCGTGCCATTTGTTGTATTTATTCCTTCCCATCCCAGCAGAAAGTACATAGTTTACTTTTATCAATTCCTACTGATTCCATCATATCATCCAACCGATGATACTTTAAGGATGTAAAATTAAGCTGCACTCCGATCCTCTTTATCATTTCCTGATACTCAGGCGTTTCCGGATTAGAGTAAGCACTTAAATTTACATTTTTTCCATCTCCTTCCATTTCCCTGATAATCCTTCTGGTAATCAGATCCATCTCAGAGGTGGAACGGGAAAAGTTTAAGTATTTACATCCGTATAAAAGAGGAGGACAGGCAGGTCTTATATGAACCTCCTTTGCCCCACTCTGGTATAAAAATTCAGTTGTTTCACGAAGCTGGGTACCCCTCACAATGGAATCATCAATGAGCAAAAGCTTTTTGTCATGAATCAGATCATGTACCGGTATCAGCTTCATTTTTGCAATTAAATTCCTCTGGCTCTGTATGGTAGGCATAAAGGACCTAGGCCAGGTAGGCGTATATTTAATAAAAGGCCTGGAAAAGGGAACTCCCGACTCATTAGAATAACCAATTGCATGGGCAATTCCCGAATCCGGCACACCCGCTACATTATCAGGCTCTGCGTCATCTCTCTTTGCAAGCAGCCTGCCGCAGTTATAACGCATCTTCTCCACACTGATGCCCTCATAGGAAGAAGAAGGATAGCCGTAATACACCCATAGAAAGGTACAAATTTTCATTTCGCTGCCAGGATTTACCAGTGTCCGCACCTCTTCCGGCGTTACAATAACAATTTCTCCCGGTCCTAATTCCCGCTCTTCCACATATCCTAAATTCAAATAGGCAAAGTTTTCAAAAGAAACACAATGCCCTTCTTCTTTTTTGCCTACGGCAACAGGCGTTCTTCCCATCTTGTCCCTTGCAGCATAAATTCCCTTAGGGGTAAGCAGTGCAAGCGTCATGGAACCATCAATCAATTCCTGGGCATAACGGATACCCTCAATTAAATTATCCTTTTGATTGATAATCGCTGCAACCAGCTCCGTTGCATTGATATCTCCACCGCTCATTTCCAAAAAGTGGGTATGTCCCAGGTTGAAAATCTCTTTTACGATCTCATCCATGTTGTTGATTTTTCCCACTGTCATAATGGCATAAGTTCCATGATGGGACCGTACTAAAAGAGGCTGCGGCTCATAATCGGAAATACAGCCAATCCCAAGGTTCCCATGCATTTTATTTACATCTTTATCAAACTTGGTACGAAAAGGTGCATTTTCAATATTATGAATTGCACGGTCAAATCCAGTGTCTTTATCATACACTGCCATTCCGGCTCTTCTCGTGCCTAAATGAGAGTGATAATCCGTACCAAAAAATAAATCAAACACACAATCTTTTTTTGAAGCCACTCCAAAAAATCCGCCCAAAATTCACGCCTCCTTAAACATTAATCTCTGCTTTTATACCAAGAAGTTCCTTGTTCTTATCAAGAACAGGCTGTATCACCTTTGTAAGGAAACTTTCCACCTGCTCTTTGGAGCGTCCCACATATCTGGAAGGCTCCATTGTTTTCTGCAGATCTTCCAGTTTCATAGGAAATGCCGAATCTGCCGCAATCAGCTCAAGAAGATTATTTTCCTTTCCTTCCACCTTTACGTTCTTTCCTGCTTCCATGGACAGTTCTCTGATCCTCTCATGAAGCTCCTGCCTGTTTCCCCCCATCTTTACCGCATCCATCATAATGTTTTCCGTAGCCATAAAGGGAAGCTCGCTCATCATATGTTTTTCAATTACCTTAGGATAAACCACCAAACCGTCCACCACATTCAGACACAAATCTAAAATTCCGTCCACTGCAAGGAACCCTTCCGGAATAGAAAGGCGCTTGTTGGCAGAATCATCCAGGGTTCTTTCAAACCACTGTGTGGCAGAGGTAATTGCCGGATTTAAAGCATCAATCATCACATACCTTGCAAGAGAGGCTATCCGCTCACTCCTCATAGGATTTCTCTTATAAGCCATCGCGGACGAACCGATCTGACTCTTTTCAAAAGGCTCCTCTACTTCTTTTAAATGCTGTAAAAGTCTTATATCATTTGACATTTTGTGGGCGCTGGCGGCAATACCTGCAAGCACATTTGCCACTCTGGTATCCACTTTACGGGAATAGGTCTGCCCTGAAACCGGATAGCATTCCTGAAATCCCATTTTTTCCGCAATCATGGGATCAATTTTATCAATGGTCTCCTGATCTCCGTTAAACAGCTCCAAAAAGGATGCCTGGGTACCGGTGGTTCCCTTGGAACCTAAAAGCTTCATGCCGGAAAGCACATGATCCAGATCTTCTAAATCAAGCATAAACTCCTGCATCCAAAGAGTCGCCCGCTTTCCCACTGTTGTAGGCTGGGCAGGCTGAAAATGTGTAAATGCAAGTGTAGGCTGGGATTTATATTTATCTGCAAAAGCCGCCAATTCATAAAGCACGTTGACCAGCTTTTTTTTCACCAGCAAAAGAGCCTTTTTCATCACAATAATATCCGTATTATCTCCCACATAACAGCTGGTAGCTCCAAGATGGATGATGCCTGCTGCCTTCGGGCACTGCTGTCCATAAGCATATACATGGCTCATAACATCATGACGCACCTCTTTTTCCCTTGCCTTTGCCACTTCATAATTAATGTCCTGTGCATGTGCCTTAAGCTCGTCAATCTGTTCTTTTGTGATCACCGGCTTTCCATTCTGAGAAAGGCCAAGCTCCATTTCTGTTTCGGCCAAAGCAATCCAAAGCTTTCTCCAGGTCCGAAACTTCATGTCGGGAGAAAAAATATACTGCATTTCCCTGCTGGCATACCGCTCTGATAAGGGGCTGACATATTTATCCGTACTCATTTATAAATCTCCTTATTTACCTTATTTTTATTAATGCAGATAATAAAGTAGTGGAAATATTGTCTGAATATTCATTTACTTTATCTGTTTGCTACTATGTGTCATATTCCCCTCTGATATCTTCCGTAGGCGGCTTTAGGGGATAATTTCCATTAAAGCATCCTGTGCAGATCTGGCGTCCTTCAACAATCTGTGTCAGCCTTTCTTCCTTAAGATATCCAAGGGAATCGGCTCCTATGATTTTACAGATTTCCTCCACAGAACGGTTGTAAGCGATTAGCTGTTCTCTTGCAGGCACATCTGTTCCAAAATAGCATGGCCACAAAAAGGGCGGCGAGCTAACCCGCATATGTACTTCTTTAGCGCCTGCTTCCCGCAGCATATGCACAATCCTGTCCGAGGTAGTGCCTCTCACAATGGAATCATCAATCATAATCACTCTCTTGCCATCCACTGCCTCTTTTAAAACGTTCAATTTTACCCGCACACTGCTTTCCCTGCTCTTCTGCCCCGGCTTGATAAAGGTTCTTCCCACATAGCTATTTTTTACAAAAGCCTGTCCGTAAGGAATCCCTGACTGCAAAGAATAGCCAAGCGCCGCACAGTTGCCCGATTCCGGCACTCCCACCACCAAATCCGCCCCCGCAGGGGAATCCATTGCCAGAAATTTTCCTGCCAGAATACGGGAATTGTAGACGCTCATACCGTCAATATAGCTGTCAGGCCTTGCAAAATAAATATATTCAAACACACACCTGGCATGTTTTTCTTTCGGGATGCACATGCTTTTATCCGACTCAATGCCATTTTCCGGAGAAATGGTAACAATCTCTCCCGGCTCCACATCTCTTACAAAGGACGCCCCTACCGTATCAAGAGCGCAGGTTTCCGAAGCCAGAATATAGGCATGATCCCGCTTTCCAATACAAAGGGGTTTAAATCCAAAAGGATCTCTGGCTCCAATCAGCTTGCGGGGCGACATAATAATCAGGGAATAGGCCCCTTTTAGCTTTTTCATAGCCCGTCCCACCGCTTCTTCAACGGTATTGGAATTTAACCGCTCTCTTGCAATATGATAGGCAATCACCTCAGAATCAATGGTAGTCTGAAAAATTGCCCCGGTATATTCCAGCTGCCTTTTCAATTCCGGTGCATTGATTAAGTTTCCATTATGGGCAAGCCCGAGGGTTCCTTTTACATAATTTAATACCAGAGGCTGGGCATTTTCTCTGGTAGAGCTTCCGGCAGTGGAATACCGCACGTGCCCTACCCCGATATCTCCCTTTAACTTTTCTAAAATTTCCGGAGTGAAGGCTTCATTTAAAAGCCCCATGTCTTTAGAACTTAATACCTTTCCCTTAGGCCCTTTGGTATCACTTACCGCAATACCGCAGCTTTCCTGGCCTCTGTGCTGCAATGCATATAACCCATAATAAATCGTGGATGCCACATCTGCGCCCTCAAAATCATACATTCCAAAGACGCCGCACTCTTCTCCCGGCTTATCCGCCCATCCGGTACCTGTATAGTCATGTTTTCCCTCCACAGGCATAACGCTTTTTCTTTTCATCTGATAAACTCCCTGCCATCCGGCAAACTTCCTGTTTATGCAAGTCCCAGACGTTTAAACACTTCATTATATGCTTCTTCCACATTTCCAAGATCTCTGCGGAAACGGTCTTTATCCAGCTTTTCATTGGTATTTACATCCCATAACCTGCAGGTGTCAGGTGATGTTTCGTCCGCCAGAAGAATCTGTCCGTGAAAACGTCCGAACTCGATCTTAAAATCGATTAATTTAATATCAGCCTGAAGGAAATAAGCCTTTAACACTTCATTTACCTTAAAAGCATATTTCTTAATGGTTTCAATTTCTTCCCATGTGGCAAGTCCAAGGGCAACTGCAAAGTAACTGTTAATCAGAGGATCGCCCAGTTCATCATTCTTGTAGCTGAACTCAATGGTAGGCTCCTTAAAGGGAGTTCCCTCAGGCACGCCAAGACGCTTGGAAAAGCTGCCTGCTGCCACATTCCTGATAATTACCTCAAGGGGAACAATCTCAACCTTTTTTACTGCTGTCTCTCTATCGCTTAATTCCTCGATCAAATGAGTAGGAACTCCTTCTTTTTCAAGAAGCTTAAACACATGATTGGTCATGCGGTTATTGATAACCCCTTTTCCAACGATGGTTCCCTTCTTTTCTCCGTTAAACGCTGTGGCATCATCCTTGTAATCCACAATTACCACATCGGGATCATTTGTCGCAAATACCTTTTTTGCCTTTCCCTCATATAGCTGTTCTAATTTTTCCATGATTTCCTCCATTCCGCCGCTTTTTCGGCAATAAAATTTTATGCTTGAAATTTTTTGGTAAACTCCCGCACCCGTTCTTTATCTGAAGAAAAAACTTCCTCCGGCGTCCCCTGTTCCACAATCACGCCCTGATCCATAAAAATAATCCGGTCAGATAATTCTCTGGCAAACTGCATCTCATGGGTTACTATAATCATAGTCATATGTTCCTTTGCAAGCTGCCGGATTACCTTAAGCACCTCTCCGGTAAGCTCAGGATCCAATGCAGAAGTAGGCTCATCAAAAAAAAGAATTTTAGGCTGTAATGCCAGCGCTCTTGCAATGGATACTCTCTGCTGCTGTCCTCCTGACAACTGATAAGGATAAGCATCTGCCTTGTCAGAAAGTCCAAGCTGCTCCAGCAGCTTTTCCGCCCTTATCCTTGCCTCACTTTTCGATATTCCTTCCACACTCACAGGTGCATCCGTTATATTTTTCATAACACTGTAATGGGGAAACAAATTAAAATTCTGAAACACAAGACCAAAGTTTTTCCGAATTTCCCTAAGCTCTGCTTTCCCTGCATAAATGCATTTTCCATTTTCTTCCCAGGCAGCCTTTTTCCCAAGATAGATCAGTTCCCCGCCCTCCATCCTCTCCAGCATGGCAGCACAGCGAAGCAGGGTTGACTTTCCGGAACCGGAAGGACCTATAATGGATACCACCTCTCCTTTCTTCACAGAAAGAGAAATATCTTTGATAACATCAAGCCCCTCAAATCCCTTGCACATATGATTAATTTCCAATAAGACATTTGTACTGTTTTCCATCTGGTTCCTTTCCTTACATATGATACCAGTTATCTGTAATAATTCAAAGCTTTTTCGATTCGTTCCATTGAAAATGCCACCACAAAATTAAAAATATAGTAAAATACTCCTGCCGCCATAAGGGGCGCCATGCTCGTTTCCTTTGCCGCAATCTGCTTTGCTAAGGTAAACATTTCCGCATGGGCCAGCACAAAGGCCAAAGAAGTATCCTTTACAAGGGTAATTGTTTCGTTTGTAATGGAAGGCATAATCCGCTTAATTACCTGAGGAAGTATAATTTTCACAAAAGTCTGCACCTTGTTATATCCAAGCACCTTAGCCGCCTCATACTGCCCTGCGGGCATAGATTCAATACCTCCCCTGTAGATTTCTGCAAAATATGCCGCATAATTAATGGAAAAGGCAAGAATGATGGCAAAAAAACGATACCCTCTTAAATTTAATCCAAATAAATAATAAGGCGCAAAGTACACCACTAATAGCTGAAGCATTAGTGGTGTACCACGCATAATAGAAATATAGAACTTGCTGATTCCTCTAAGCAGTCCATTTTTAGACATTCTGCCAAAAGATATAAATAAACCAAGGGGCAGGGAAAATAAAAGCGTCAGGAAAAAAATTTCCGTGGTTGATATCATCCCTTTTCCTAATTGCAATAACATAGTTCCTACACTCATTTGTTCTCCTATATAATATAGTAAACGACATTAAAAATGTCGTTTACTATTGCTATCTGCCCAGGCAGACGCTGCCTTCAAGACCATACTTTTCGGCAATCTCCATAAAGGTTCCGTCTTCTGCCATCTCTAAAAGTGTTTCTTCCACCTGATCTTTCAACGCTTCATTTCCAAGAAGGAAGCCGATACCATACTGCTCTGTTGCCAGCTTTTCTTCTAAGATCAAGTATCCGTCCCCTCTGGATGCAATCTGATAATCTGCAACGCCGATATCTACAGCCAGTGCATCAATTGCCCCTGACTCCAAATCCATAAATCCGGTATTATAATCCGCATACTGATTTAACTCTGCAAATGACGCAGCAAGTTCTGCCCCGTCCCCTTCTAAAGCTGCCAGTGCGGAAGAGTCCTTTTGAACCCCTACGATCTTTCCTGAAAGATCAGCAAAAGAAGCGATTCCTGTATCTGCTTTCACCACAAATACCTGACTGTTATCCACATAAGGTACGGAAAAGGTATATGCATCCTCACGTCCGTTCATGGTAAATCCATTCCAGATACAGTCAATGGAACCGGAAGAAAGCTCAAAATCCTTAGAATCCCAGTCAATAGGCTGTTTTACAAGTTCCCATCCCCTGCGCGCACACACTTCCCCTGCAAGATCTAAGTCAAACCCTGTATAATCTCCATTTTCATCCATATAACCATAAGGGGGAAATTCTGCATCAAATCCTACCGTAAAAGTTACTCTTTCATTTTCTGCCACTGTCTCCTGGCTTTCCTGTTCCTTGCTGCCACAGCCAGAAAACACGCCAAAGGACATTGCTGCCACTGTCAATAATACAATAAATTTTTTCATTTTCAACCTTTCCTCCACTCTGTTTTCACCATGCATGACTCACTTTCACTTCTTCACTGCGTCATATTATCATAGTAAAGTATTTTTACGTCCGAATAACATGCTATCATGCCGGTTAAGAGAAGTCAAGAAAAATCCCTTTCGTATTCATCAACAATGGTTAATATTTCTTTGGCGTATTTGGGATAGGTTTCCACCAGATCTTTGATCTCAGCCTGAGCTTTTCCTGCAATAACTTCCTTATTGTAATCCATACGTTTTCTTAAAGATTGTCTTCTAATAATCAGATTATGGCGTATTTCCACCATTTCTTTTTTGTCTAAAAGTGCTGCTGTCTGGTGCAGCCAGATCATGGGATCTTTTACCTGATAGCGCCTAAGTACATGCAGAAGGTCTTTCTGGCATTGGTCAAGCTCCCTCTCAGCCATCTGATAATTATGGCGTTCTGCCTTTTCTTCCTGGTATTGCTGCCAGCTCTTGCCCAGCTCGCCTGCACTGGATACATTGTATTTTAAATATAAGTAATCAAGCAGATGAGTATTATTTACATATCTTATCTTTACCGTATTTTGAAGGCGGATAATCTGCCCGATTCCATTTTCTACCCTGGCTAATTCTCTCACGGAATCGTTATACTTTACAAAAATAGTCGTGATAGCTATGGCTCCCACCGCTGCCACTGCCAGATATCCCAGCCTGGTATTCATCTGCAGCCCGAACTGTAAGGCCATAAGCAGTAAAATACATACGATTACCGCAACAGTGCAGACAATTGTCATAGATCTGGTATCCTCTATCAGCTTGTGCAGTTCGTTTCTCCGAAACAGATAGGCATGCTTTTCCCCATCCAGCTTCTTTAAATCCCGTTTAATCAATTCCTGGTATTCTTCGGTCTCTGCCAGCTTTTCATACCCTTCCTGAACGTCTTCCTCCATTCGTTCTATCTGGTGGTATTTTACGTCGCTCATACGGTTTGCACGTGTTTTATAGCCGGACTGCCGCTCTTCCAACTCTTCAATTTTCCGTGCATATACCATAAGCCCTTCCTTTTCTTCCTCAGGCAGGGCTTCAATCTCTTCCATATCTTTCAGATAAGAAGTCACCATATTATACTCAAACTGCAGTGCCTCCAGTTCCTTAGATGCCTCTGCAATCTGCTCAAGACACCCCTTTACGTACTCTTTGCGCTGCTGTGTGTCATTAATCTTTAAATCACTTCTGTCGTAAACTACCTCATTCCAGTCTTCAATCTCGAAGACAGGATCCTCGGTTTTCTTTTTCCAGTTAAAAAGTTTTTTTAATAAACCCATACTTCACCTTTACTACGAGACAAATTCTCTGTATTCATCCTTCTTTTTTGCTATGATCTTATCAATTTCCTCATAATAAGAAGCTGCATTTCCCTCATCCTTATATATTTTCAGTGCTGTCAGCATCCTGTTTTCCTGAGAAGCTTCAAACTCCTCCCTTGCTGCTGTCAGCCTTTTTTCCACCTGCATGGATAAATTATAATATTCCCCATGCTCTCCGATAAATGCAATATAAGCATCTTCGCTTAAATACAGCCTCTGGGCCGTTAAAAATTCTATTCCTGACTCCTCATTTTTCATCATATCATAAGCCTTTTTAAAATATCTTGCTGCCATCCCAAACATAAATATCCCGGCATAGGCTGTTCCCATGTTATGATAAATAACAGGTTTCAGAGAACTTTCCGTATCGGGCAGTCTTCTGCACAAAGCATCATATTCCTCAATCGCCAGCATATACCGGCGGTTTTTCAGCAGAAAATCCGCCTGTTTTTTTTGTCTTTCAAAATCATTTAGTCCTACATTTCCCTGCAGAACCTGATCAATTTTCTTAACTTCCACGTCACTGCAATAGTTTACATAACTCATTATCGTATTGACAAAAATTCCTGGCTGACTGCCTTTTCCTAAAATATTTAGAAGCTGATGGCTCAGGTCCGTAAGGCCGCATTCATTATCCAACCATTGCGCAAGTTCTTCTCTCATTACGCTTTGATCAATCATAAAGGGATTACTTGCAAATAAGAAACACACTTCTTCCACACAATACACATTCACACATACATTCTCAAAACAATATGGTTTTTTGGCATACTTTCCTGTACATAACAATACTCTGCCCATAAATGCGCTCCCTTAATTTCAAACCTGAACCATCTGCGTCCATGCTTTTCCACTGGACGGAATCAATTCTCCAAATCCCATGTCTTCTATCGTTATTGCTGCCTGATCCACCCCAGTCATTTCAATACGCACATTTAATCTGGTTGTGCGCGGCGGCCGCTCCGGAAGGCCTTCCAGGGTAAGCACCCTGCTGGCCACATTGCCGCCGGTCAGAGGGGTAATCAAAAACTCCAGCTCGTTTCCGCTTTCTAATATAATATCAAACTCTGCTGATGCCTCGTACCAGTTTGCGCCTGCATCCAAAATTGCAAAATAAGAGTCCTCCCCCTTGCGTAAAACCTTCATTCCCACATTGGATTTCAGCTTATCGCTTCCCAGGTACACATATTCTTTCCATAGGGGGCCAGGCGATAACCGCTCAGTCATTCCATAACAGGCTCCCTTGCTGTAGAGATTATTTCCCTGAAATACCCTGCGGTTTCTGCAAAGCAGCTTTAAGGATTCTTTTGCCCATTCCTCCTTAAAACCATCTCCCAAAAGAAAAATCGTAGATACAATTTTTTCCTTTAATACCTCCTGGGCAATACTGAAAAATAATTGATCCAGCTCCTCCATCTGCTGTCTTTTTTCAGCCTCTTCCTCTTTCCACACTCTGCGCTCCATCATAGGATAATCCAATTGTTCAATAAAAACAACCTTAGGCTGTGTTTTATTATTACATTCCAGACATAATCCCTTCAAGTTTTTATCATATTCAAATATCAGCACATCATTTTTCCACAGTTCTTTGTCCTGATGAAGCATATAGGCATAAAAGCTTTCCCTGTGGCTTTGAAAGCAAATATAGGCAGCCTCCAGTTTAAGGCCTGCTGCCACCTTTCCAAGCACATCCACAATCCGTGGTGTAAGCTGTTCAACAGTAAACATAAAAGCTTCTATACGGGCTCCGGAAATCCGGATGCTTAAAAGAGAAAGGCTCCGCTTCACAAATAAGGTAAGAAGCGCCGCCGGATCAAAAGCTTCTCCTTCTACGATAACCTCTTCTCCCCTTTCTGCCAGATCAAGGAGCTTTTCTACTAACGTTCCCTCTCCCTCTTTTGCGTACTTCACAGCTTCTTTTCCATAATACCACTGTCCCACACCGTATCTTTTACAGAGCACCACCGGAATATTATACTGTTCGGTACCATTTACTGCTGAAACTGTCTCCGGCTCCTCCCCAAAACTGCAATAGCTGATCTGTGCATAGTCTGATCCCAGATCATATCCCACTACTACTTTTTTACTATTTTTTTTTCCTGTAAGCTCTTTCTGGTTCTGAAACATCTCCTGGCTGACTCCCCGAATATACTAAAGCATGTGAAATAATTCCTTTATCACATGATCCTGTTCAAAATACTCATAAAGAAGATTTTCCATCGTGTCGTAATCGTGCAGATTACGCCCGATAGAAATATCATTGAGCATTGTGTATCTGCTTTCCCTCTCATCCCTTTCGGTATCGCTGTGGCTTAAGGTTCCGCTTTCCGTAAGACTTTCCTTTCCCTCTTCCACCTCTGCAATATAATACTGTAGGCGTTCTCCAAAGAAAAGAATAAACTGCTTAACACATACACCGCCAAACATATTCTGCATTTCTTCTTTTATGTATTCCCCTTCACTTTCTCCATCCCTCTCAATCAGGTAATGAATCATTGCTTTATTGCCCTCCCTGACACGATATTCGATCATGGTTTTATCCATAAACGTCCTCATGAAAGCAACGTTGTCAACATATTCCAAAAAGTAAGGAAAATATTTATTATGGCTGAGAATCTGTCTGAGGAACAAAAGCAGGTAATGGGAAACCACTTCATTGATCTGCTTTTTGTTTTCCGCATAATATTTCGTATAGGCAAGCTTGCATACAAAGGGAAGTTCTTCTCTTCTCTCCACTACCTTTTGTGCATCTTCAAGTACAAACTCATCAATTAGCTTATCCTTCACAAAATAATCATAAGCACATTGGGCAAGAACCGCAAGCTCAATCTCAGTTTTAGCACCGCCACAAACATAGCTTTTAAAAATCTGCTCTCTCTCACCCACATAGGCACCAGTATAAAGAAGCTGTACCAAAATCCGCTCACACAATCCATAGGTATCTATCCCAAAGGCTTCCGCTGCCTTCCAGATATCGCGCATTTCTTTGCTGGTACCCCTGAAATGAGTGCAGAGATACTCCAATAATCTCTCATCATATTTCCCTGCTTTAAATGCCATAAAGGCAAGCTGCTTCATGGTCCTATCCTCTGAAAAATCCTCCATTAAAAGCAGTCTGCTGCAAAGCCTTACCAAAAGCTTTGCTTCCACGCCTTCCCCGCCCCGCATTTTAATCCACTGGTAGGCTTTTTCATACATGCCCCGAATGACCATAAAGCGTACTACTTCCGTAAAACTGCTGTTTTCCACCTGTTCCGGCTTTAACTCTCTTAAATAGTCATCCAGCTCGTTCATTCTGTCATTATCGTAGAAAAAGTGGATCAGCTTCATTCGTATTTCCTGCTTAACTAACACAGCCGCCTGATCGGAAGCGGCAACCCGCTTCATATACTCCACATTTTCACTGTTAACCACACCGATTTCCCGTCCTCTTTCGCACAGCCACAAATCAAAGTGTACACATCCGCTTACATAAGGTGCTATCATTGCAGCATATTTGTCCGGCAAAAGAAGCCTTTCAAGAATATATTCCTCCTGTCTGCAGTAACGGTTTCCTCTTCCGTCTTCCAAAAGCAATTGAAAATCATTTCCATAAACAGGAATGTATGCTTCTTTTCCTGAAACCGGATAAACCGTTTCCTGACACTCTTTTTCATAAATCAGAATTACTTTTTTAATATCTTCCCTGATAACCGTCAGGTGCTGAATAAAAAGCACCGTTATAAGTCCCTTGGCAGTTTCCTCGGTAATCATCATTTGTGTCAGCAGATTTTTGTATAGGTATGCCAGATACCGGTTGCTTTTTCCCTTTATAATCTGGAATACCACAAAACGCTCTATCTGCTCCCTGTAACTTTGATACAGCTCCGGAAACTGTTCCTTATTCCGGTATACATATGCATAGAGAAACGAGTTGTGTAAACTATCAAGACTACTGTCAAAAGCAAAATACATTAAAACTATTTTTGGTATTACACAGTCGTCCCTAAGCCTTAAGGACATCATATAGTATTCATAAAGTCTTGTAATCTTTAGTTCCTTTTCAATTCCCTTTTCATACCAGGAAAATGCATTTTCATCGGTTATGTTCCCCTTAATCAGCAGAGTGCATATGGCCAGCAGCACCTCATCTGCCGGCACTGCCTTGTAACACTCTTTTAAAATAAAAAATAATCTTTTTGTGTAATTTTTCTGCTTCTGGGCAAGATAAACAATCTGATCAATCATACCGGAAGTAAGCAGTTCTCTTTTTGCAGCATAAGAAAGCACCTGCAGTTCAAATGCATCCAGCCGCATCAAAAGAGATGGGTTTGCCAGGAGTAGATTCCATGCTTCTATATAAATCACCGGGCTTTTACAGCCCTGCTTAAACTGTTCCTCTAAAATAAGCCATTTCCTTGAAGGACTTCTGGTGTAGTCGTCTGCAAGATATAAAAGCAGCCAGGCAATCCGCCAATTGTCAGAGTTTTGAGCAAAAATCCTCTCCACCTGTCCAGCCACTTCATCTATATAATTTTCCTGTCGATTTAACAGGGTGGTCAAGTAAAGCTTATAACAATACAATGCCGGATCAAAGCTTTCTTCCATCATGGCACTTGTCTGATCCAAAATCCATTGTGCTTCATTGTCCCTCTCCATAGTAATCAAAAGCTGTACCTGAAATAATTTGGATGCCGGATCTCTTTCATCCACCTGGATCAGTGCTTCCACCAGTTCTCCGGTTTCCTTCATCCAGGAAGCTGCACTGATCTTTTTGGTGCGGAAGGCCTCATAATATTGCATCAATTCCATAATGGTATGCTTTTTCTGCCTTCTGATTCCCGATATCTTTGCAGTAACAGGTCTGTTTATGACTATGATATCAGCCTTAAGGGACACATAGGGGTTATATAGCTGAATACTTCCGTAATTTCTGCCTGCATGAAGCCCTTTTTGTGAGATATAAAAAGGCAGTCTGTAGCAGTTTCCAAGAAAATCTTCATCTCTGATTATTTCCTTTTCCAGTACAAGAAACTCTCCCTGCAGGGAAATATTTAATTCGGAATATCCCCATCCATTACGGTTAATTACCAGCCTGCAATAAGCCATATCCTCAGGATTTTCGATTCGTATTTCCGATTCCTCTAAAAGGAATTCGATTCTTTGCTTTTTTTTGATCTGCAAAAGGAATTCTTCCACATTTTGTTCCCGTCTGCTTCCTCCCAGCAGGCCTTTGTATGCACCATAATACTGCTTGTCCACACCTCCAAAAACCCGTTCAAAGTCCTTTGCGTAAAAAAGGTTGACTGCTTCCTCCCAATTTGTTCTGGCAAGGTTTGCAAAATGGAATAAATTTTTGATTTTTCCGATTCCAGATTCCAGACTGTCAGAGGCAATGGTCACAATATAGGGAACATAGTACTCTCCCTGATTGGATATTACCCTGAATTCTCCTCTTAGCGTTTCACCTTCCGTCATGCCTGACGCGTCAAAATAATACAAAATTTCTTCCTGCGGGCCTGAAAATTGATCTGTCATGCACTGCATTCTGAGTCTGCTGGAGGAAACGCTCCCTTCTGTCAGCTCATTTTCCTGGCCAAATATGGTAAAGCTCCCCTCATAATCTTCTCCTTCGCGCAGGGTGAGTTCAATCACAGGACTTGAAAAATCCAGTGCATGAATGTCATTATTAAAATTTCCTTCCAGTATTCTCTTTACTGCATCCTGCACGCTTTTGTTTCCTCCGGTCTGCCTGTTCTTCTTAAGTAAATATTCAAATTTAGTATACCATTATTTTACCCTTCTTCGCAACAAACCTTCAAAAAAAGAATAAGATGCACCTGTTGCTGTTTACAGAATGTTTAAACCAAAGCGGAGACAGAGTTTTCATTCTTCGTTGCCATACTCCCGCTCCATAAAAATGGACACTCTATCTCCGCCAGGTTGTAAAATACCTTTGTACGGGGCGCAGGCTGGCAGCGGGAGTGTAAATTAAGGTAATCAGCCGGGTTCGGAAATACGGCTTACTCCTACGTAAATGTTGGAAATGCTGTACCAGGTGGGGTAATCTACAACGCCGGTCTGGGGCAGGTTAAAGATTCCCTGGAAGGCTTTTACTGCCTGTGCGGTAGCCGGTCCATAGATACCGTCTGCCGCAATCTTGGGAATCGCAGGATAATTTTGGGCGATTCTGTTTAACTGCTGCTGCATCTGTCTTACTTTTTCACCGGAAGAGCCAATGGTCAGATTATATCCGGGCCAGGAAGAGGGTACTCCTGCAATGCTGTCAGCAGAATTAATGTACATATCGCTTCCATAATAATAATGTATAATGTCAATGGCTGAATATCCTTCTTCCGCCAAGTATCTGGAACCCCACTGGCTTAATCCGTCACAGGTGACTCTTCTTCCATCACAGTAAGCGGTAAAAATGGGCTGTCTTACCCCGGGCCTTGACAAATAATTGGCAAAAACATTATCCACCACCCGGTCAATGTTTTCGTAAACATTTCTTCCACGCATCCACTTTTGATCGTAGGCAGTAGAGGAGGTAATGGTAAAGTTATAACCCTTGTTCCGGTACAGCAAAGCCAGGGGTTTCGTGTATAAAATCTTCAAAGCCGATTTTAAGCTTTATTTTCACATCATCATCTTTTACAATAACCTGATCAATCATGTAAAACAACAGCATTCGTTTTGTTTGTGTATCTGCGCTTTCAAAAGTTATTCCCAAATCTGGTTTCATTTCAAGAGAATTTTTCAATTTGTCATTATGATTTTCAGCCCTGGCCGCTTTGCTTCTCACTTCTTTTTCTCTTTCTTTTAATTTATCCACACAGTCCGCTTTTTCCTTTATCAATTCTGATAATTTTTCCGCGCTGAAGTAATACTCTCCCCTGATTGCTTCCGGTATCTTTTCTTCTAAGGTTTTAAGGTCAAGGTTCAGATTCTGTATCTGTTTTTCAATTTGTTTCAGCTCCCTTTTAAATCCGGCTTTTTCCTGCTGTCGCATACCCTCTAAATCCTCAAAAAAATCAATTCCCTTCAACTGTTTTATACACGCTGCGGCCACCTGGAATACAATGCTTTCCAAATAATCCTGCCCGTAACTTTTGCGCTCCATGCATTGATTCGGACAGATGTATCTACCTGTAAAGGAAACTTTCTTTTTGCCTGACTTGACCGTCCAGTGATTGCAATAGCTGCCATTTTTTAATTTTTTACCACAGTATCCGCAATAGACAAGCCCCATAAGTGCAAGCTTTCCTCTGGTGGTAAAAGGCACCTTATATTGATCTTCATATAATTTCAGGGACTGCTCCTTAGAGGTATTTAGCTTCCTGATCCGCTCTTCTCTTATTTCCTGCGCCTTTTCCCATGCTGACTTGGGAATAATAACCAATTCAGGAATCTGTTTTTCAGAATAAATCCATTCCCTGCGGTCCATTCGTCTTGTGCCTTCCGCCCCGCCTCTTTTATTGATGGCGTAAACTCCCATATAAATGGGATTTTTTAAAATTCCGGCAATAGCAGCAGGTTTCCACTTACTGCCTGCAGCAGACAAAATCCCTTCATCATTCAGTGTTCTGGATATTTTTTCATACCCCATTCCCTTTAAAATGGCAAGATCATATATTTTTTTAACTACCGCCGCATCTTTTTCCACAATTTCAAGTTTCTTTAACAGGCGTCCATGATTGTTTACCATGCCTGAGGGTACCAGCTTATATCCATAGGGCGCCCTGCCCCCCGGAAATTTTCCTGCCTTTACCATTTCCCTCCGGGCATCTTTCACACGCATACTGGTTTTCCTGCTTTCACCTTCATTCTGCCAGAAGCGGATAAAATTCAGTAGTTTATCCGTATGCTCCCTTGTTTTTAACTGCCCGTCCTTTATCGTCCATACCTCTATTCCCAATTGGTTTAAGGCAGCTACATAAAAACTATATTCCTCCTGTCTGCCAATCCGGTCTGACATATAGGCCAGCAAAATATTAAATTCCCCAGCCCTGGCATCTGCAAGGATCTTTTGTAAAACTTCTCTGTCCTCCACGCTGTTTTTATAGGCAGATACTGCTTTTTCAATGTATTCTTTGTCAAAAACCCAATCTGACTGCCTGGCAATATATTGCTCTGCTTCCGCCCGCTGAACAGGAATGTCTCCCTCATGAAGCTGCTGCTTTGAAGATACTCGAAGCAATGTTCTGACTTTCTTACTCATGATTCATCTCATTTCCGCGCTGCTTTTGCCATTCCAGGTTTGTGGATGCAGCACTGTCTTCAGCCTGAGGCAGGGCTATGCTGTTTTCTATTTTTTCCAGATACATTGCTTTCAGCCTGCCGGTTAACTCCTGACGGGCTTTTATGTCAGACTGCTCAGGAAATTCCACCGTAACCTTTACAAATTTATCTTTATAAGAAATTGTGGAAATCCAGGTTTTGTATCCTGTTTCTGAAACCATGTAGTTACCCTATTTTCCGCCTTCTTTTTACATATTTATGTAATTTTGCTTTTTTGTATTCAAAAGCACTGACCAGATATTGGTCATTGACACATAGGTAACTTGTTGCTATAATCAGATATGCAACAAGTTGCCTATAGGAGAACTATTATGAAACTGGAGGATTTGATTACACGGTTTTCAATCACTACTAAAAATCAAAGAAAAGCTATTTTCAGTACATTATTTATTGCAGGAAACAAATTGCAGACACTTTTTGATAACCATATTCCTGAAGTCTCACTCAAACAATTTATGTTATTGTCAGTTATCAGGCAGTCAAAAGAACCATTGACATTTACTCAATTAGGAAATTTGCTGGGCTGTTCAAGACAAAATATTAAAAAAATAGCTGATGTTCTGGCAAAAAAAGGTTTTATTAACATAAAGCAAAGTCCAAATGATACAAGAGCCATGTGTATCTGTCCTACGGAAAAAGCAAACGACTATTTTCAAAAGGACTTTTCAGAGCATCAGGCAGAATTGGAATATCTCTTTGAAGTTTACACAGACGAAGAGATAGAGATGCTTTTTGTTCTTTTGTCAAAACTATATGCAGGAATTGAAAATTTAGAAAAAAAGATTGACAGTGGAAAAAAGGAGACTGAAATCAAATGAAAGCAATCGTAATTTATAACTCACAAACAGGATTTACAAAACGTTATGCCCAGTGGATCGCAGAAGAAACAAAAGCTGACTGTCTTGAATTATCAGCAGCAAAAAAGAAAAACCTTTCTGCCTGCGAAGTGATTATTTTTGGAGGCTGGGCACGTGGAGGCAGCATCAGTAAAATTAACTGGTTTAAATGCAATATGGATAAATGGACAGGTAAAAAACTGATTGTATTTTGTGTTGGAGCAGGCCCAATAGATAATCCGGAAATTGAACCTGCCCTTAAACAAAATTTCAGTGACACAGAACTGGAAAAAGTGAATTTATTTTACTGCCCGGGCGGCATAAATTATGAAAAAATGCCTGTTTCATCCAAACTTATGATGAAAATGTTTCTAAACATGCTTACAGCAAAAAAGAATAAAACGGACACAGAACTGGAAATGATAAAAATGCTTTCCACATCCTATGATATTTCGGACAAAAAGTACATTGAACCAATTTTACAGTGTTTGAAAAAATAAATGCACACAGCCGCCCTTTTTATCTGCTTATTCCTCCTCATACTGAGGTGTAGTCACACAGTCAATTCCATCACTTTCAAATCCTGAAATGGTGGAACTTAAACTGAGATACTCAGCAAAGCTGGTATCATAAGCGCCGCTGACAATTCCTGCATTTACCAGATCTGTCTGGTTTGCCGCAGAGAAATCTACACCAAAGGTGGTAAATACCATTCCATCTTCCACAAGGACGCTGCCATAAATACCGGACAGCATATCACAGCGCTGCTCCTGCTCTAATTTAAATTGTTCCACTAAGGAAAGATCCACTAAAGATTCATCAATCCCCTCTTTTTTCAAAAAGCTGATAATGGTATCTCCAACAGCTGCTATATCATAGCGCAGACTATAACCTTCTTCCTCATATGTACACACCGTCATGGTCACGTCTGCATAATCGTAAAATCCGCCGGTTAAAACATTTAAAAATTCCAGATCAGGGTAACCTCTGTGCTGTAAATAATAGCCTCCGTTTTTAGCTGCATAGTCCGCCTTTGCTTCTTCCTCTTCACCCATCTGTGCAGAACTGATGCCCTGTTCCATCCAGCCTCCCACATTTGTGTAAACATCTCCGCCTTCTTTTGCCTGCTTCTCTAATGCATCAAGCATAGCCTCATAAATTGAACTGCCATAATCTCTTGTCTTAACCTTAATATAAATCATGCCATGGAGGTTTTCCACTTCCTCCCCAATGGTAAATTCCATGTCAGACTGCTGGCTGCAAAAAAGCTGATAAGCCTTATCCATTTCAGGAATGCTTTCCCCTTCCATTGCAGCAAACACATGAAGTAGTTCGTTTCCTTCCTCCAGATAAGAGGCAAAGCTTTCAAAATCTCCTGTCTGTAAGGCTGTAAGACTGTTCTCCGCTGCCTCTGCAATACTTTTTGCTTTTGGCTGTTTTCCTCCTAAATTTAACCCATCACAACCGGCAAGACTGAAAATAAGTGTCAAAATCAGTGCCAGGGATAAAGTAAAACGTATTCCTTTCCCATGTCCCTTATGTTTTTGTTCTGAATCATTTCTCATATTAATAATCATGCTCCTTTCAAAGTCCAGACTCCTAAAAAATTTAAGCCTACTGTACGACTCCTGTTCCGCCTCTTGTCCATATAATATTCTGGCTGATCATCTGGTCAATATCCATGCCAATGATCTCAGAAGCCCTTGCTTTAGCGGCAGCTTCATTTGCTGTTCCCAGGCTTTTATATATCTCATAAGCAGGCTTTCTATTTCCATTTACGTCATACAGGCCAAGGGCCAAATGACTTTCCATCTCATGTGCGTCATCGGTTTGGCGGAACAGCATAAATGCATCCACATCCGGAAGAGACGCTGCCTTTAAATAACCATAGGCAATGGATGCTTCCTGCGCCTCACTTCCAAAAGAAGAAGTATAACCGATTTCTGCAAGAGAAATGCTTCTCACCTCCCCGTTTGGATTTAAAAAATGGCTCTGATGCATATAGTTAATCAAAAGGTCAATATTCTGCATAGTAATATAGGGGGTGGAAAGATTATTTTTCACCCACACTGCCGGCCCATTCCATGCGTAAGGATCATATAAGGGAGAATTATAGGGATGATAAGAAAGTCCCCAGTCAATATTTCCCTCCCGGTTTATGTAATAATTAAATTGATCCAGATACCCCCTGGCAAGAAAGCTTCCGGGATTTGAAAGTCTGTTCCATTCCTGATCAATGGAATTATAAATACGGGCATTGGCATTTTTGCTTTTTATCTCATTATATAGGATACGAAAAGCCTTTACATAAATATTCACATTTAAATCCAGCGAAGTAGAATTGGTATGCCACCAGGAAGTACGTGCATTTACTTCATTTCCCACAATCCAGTTATCCACCTGTCCGCAGCCTGCCGCTCCGGAATAACGCTGTCCCAAAAATGCCCCAATCGCCTTCAAATGCTCCGTTCCTGATGCATCTGCCACATTGATGGCATACCCTGGACAGTCGCCGCCTACTGCCAGCGGATGAATCAAATCCTGGGCATAGGGGCTTTTTCCTCCATTTAAAAGCACCAGTGTAACCTGCATTCCATAATTGTTAAAGCTTCTGATCGTAGAATCATATTTTGAAATCATATCACCATTAAAGTAATAAGTCCGTCCATTGTAATCAAAAGGAACCGCACCGGGAACTGACGCATCCGCACAAATCTCCCCGATATCCATATTGTATACAATCTGCTGAATTCCAAGATCCTGCAGCTCTCCATTAGAAACCCTGGTCACATCCGGCAAAATGCCCTTGATTCCTCTGTCCTGACGTGCAGAAGTATATGCTGCAATTGCCTCGGGATTGGTAATATAATGTTCATCGCTTACCTGAACCATCTGTCCGTTCCGCTTAACTGCAATCAGGAATTTACGGCTTAAATTTGACTGATCCGTATTGTAATTTAGGGGAAAGCTTAAGGAAACAGAGGTTCCTGCTTTAGCAGAAGCTACAATATTTCCCACCGTGCCATCCTGAAAAACCTCATCAGCATAAACATAGAATTTTCCGTCATCACTTGAAGGAATTCCAGAGGATTTAAGCTGACAAACCACATCATTTCCTGAAATCACACAGGAACTGATTGAAACAGGCCTGCCTGCCGCCTCCACACAGTCCGGATTGTCACCAACCACAGGGCCGGCACACACTGCTGATACCACAATAACTACTGCTGCCATAATTGCTGCAATGATTCTTCCTGCTCTACTCATAATTACCATCCCACCATTTTTCTTATGTTTTTGAAACTACAGCCAAAAAGTCATGGGATTCATAGAAATATGAACCCTCATGACTTAAGGTTTTTAGTTACATCATTTATTATATATGAAACACACCGGAATGTCACTATTTTATATTAAGCTCCAGCGGAATATCCAGTTCATGAGGAACCGGCGCCCCGTTCTTTTTCCTCTGACGGACACATTCTGTCAGCAGATATTCTATTTGACCATTTACAGATCGAAAGTCATCCTCAGCCCAGGCTGCAATGGCATCATATAATTTTGACGACAAACGTAAAGGAACCTGTTTTTTACTGTTATCAGCCATTAGTAAAGTGATCCTGAATTTACAATAGGCTGGGCATCCCTATTGCCGCAAAGTACTACTAAAAGGTTAGATACCATAGCCGCTTTTCTCTCCTCATCAAGAGAAACCACTTCTTTTTCAGAAAGACGATCCAGCGCCATCTCCACCATTCCCACTGCTCCGTCAACAATCATCTTTCTGGCATCAATAATTGCAGACGCCTGCTGTCTTTGCAGCATAACTGCTGCAATCTCCGGTGCATAAGCAAGATAAGTAATTCTTGCCTCAATCACTTCAATTCCTGCATCTAAAACCTTACTTTGAATTTCCTTGCGGATACGGTTGGCAACCATTTCACTGGAACCTCTAAGGCTTCCCTCATCAGCCACTCCATCTCCGGTAGTATCCACATTTTCCGCTATATCATAAGGATAAATCCGAACAATATTTCGAAGCGCACTGTCGCACTGTAAGGACAAATATTCCTTATAATTATCCACGTTAAATACTGCTTTTGCCGTATCGGTTACTCTCCACATAACAGCAATTCCAATTTCCACAGGATTTCCCAGGCAGTCATTAACCTTCTGCCTGCTGTTATTTAACGTCATTATTTTCAGGGACACCTTTTTACTTGTACCGGAAGCTAATTCCGCAGTTGCTGCTGAAGCAGATACCTGCAAAAGCTTTCCCGCATTGCTTTCCACATCACCGCTCTGGTTTAATTTCGTACCGGCTGCCGGATTTACACTGGCGCAAAAAGGATTCACATAATAAAATCCTTCTTCCTTTAAAGTACCTATATATTTTCCAAACAAAGTTAAAACCAACGCCTCCTGGGGCTTTAATACTTTAAGTCCGCAAAAGAAAACCCAGCCAAATGCTGTGTAAAGGATTCCCAGCACTAATGCTATGATGCCAGGCGCAAATCCGTCTCCATGACCATCCAGCAAAACAGCTCCCAATACAATTGCTCCTATGCCAGATGCATATAACAATATAAAAAGGAGCAGCATTCCCATTCCGTTTTTATTTTTTTGTAATATTTTTTCTTCCATTTCCTTTTCCTCCGTTGTTTTGATATTTTAAAGATATCATTTTGATATCAATTTGTCAATATAATTTAACCTTTAAATAATTTTGTATTTAAATGATTTTACTTCTAAATGCAGAAAAGCGTTCATTGTTTTTTCCAACAAACACTTTTCCGCTTTAATGCTTTATACATTTCAAGATTATATCCTGCATTTTATTTTCTGACTTTTACTGTTTCTGCCACTCACTGCACATGAATTTCCCTGGCAATAACCGCCTTATCCGCAGCACTGCTGTTCATGCCCTCCTCCTTCATCTGTACCCAGTCGTCCAAATTGTCAAAAATGAAAATATACAGCGTTTTTATCTCTTTACCCTGAACAGCAAACCCGGCTCTGCCTGCCATTTCCATATCTGAATAAAGCATCTCCCCATCCTGATTAAATAAAATCGTCTGGCAGGGTTCATAAGACCATCCAAGAAGCTCAAACATCTCTGCATCTGTCATATCAGGATCTTTTGAAAGCAGCTTTTCCCTTCTGTCCTCTGTCAGTTCTCTCTGCTCTCCCGGCGTTGTAGTGTGGACAATCACCTGATAGGGAGAGATCACTACATCATCAAGAGTTATATTTTCCTTTTTCTCGCCTACTTCAATGATCTTTACATCTGTCTCATTCACCTCAAATGGAAGGACAATATTCCAGGCGCCATCCGTCCAATGGGATGCAGATATTTCTTCGTTATTGAGCATCCTGTCATCATCATAGCCAAGGCCGCTTATATTTAAGTTCAGTTTACCGCTGCCTGCAGTTTTCTCTGCAAGGTTCATTTTCAACAGGCCTGCAAAGGTGTGGCTGTCAATTACCTTTCCCTCAAAGGTATTTTCAAACTGTTCAGACGTATTTCCATCAATATTCCATGTTCCGTTTATATAAAATCCTGCTGCTGTTTTATTATCTGCAGTATTCAGGCCTGTATAATGTTCCGGAATATGCGTAAAGTCTGCGTCTTCCGCTTCAACATTTACCGTAAGGAATATAGAATATCCATCGCAATAGACTTCCGATGCAGTCAGTGTTATTCCTTTATCTGACACAGAAAACTCTGTTGTGTCCAAATTGCCTGTATGATCTTCATTTGTCAGAACAGTTTCCTTATCCGTGTAATCGCCGGAATATATAACATCACCTTCAACCTTATCAAAAATTTTTCCAATCAGCGGAATTTTTGCTGCAAGCACCGGATTAAAGTAACCCAGTCCAAGGATTCCAACAACAACCGCTGCAGCAGCTGCTGCCACAGCTTTTCCTATTTTACCAAATTTCTTCATTTTACCCTTCCTCCTTTTACGTACTTGAATTTCTCCGTCACTTATTTCAGGAGCAAGGGCCTGCTTTAAGATCTGATCTAATTTTTCATCTGTCATATCCTATCGCCTCCAATTTTTCCTTTAACTGCTTCTTTGCTTTCCGCATTCGACTTTTAACGGTTCCCTCCGGCAGCCCGAGAATCTCAGATATCTCATTGATCTGCATGTCCGCCGAATAATACAAATAGATTGGTATCCTGTACTTCTCAGGCAGAGCGGTAACCAATCCCTGAATCATATCTACCTCCCTTTGCCGCAGTACGATATGTTCCGGCGATGTTTCATTGCCATAATCAGATACTTCATATCCTTCCTCAGACATCTCTTCCATACTATCAATCGGAACCAGCCTCATTCTGTTTGCGTATTTTTTCCTCTTGTTCTTCCAAAGATAAATTGAAGTGGATAAAGCGTAACTCTTTGTGTTCTGCGCAGAGTCCAGTCTATTCTTTTTCTCCAGCAGCTTGAGCATAGTGTCCTGATACAGTTCGTCCCCATTTTCCGCATCCCCGGCTGTCATCCGGCAAAACCGCAGAATATCCTTTCCAAACTTCAGGACAAACCGCTCGAATTCATCATTATTCATAGCAGCTATCTCCCCTTTTCTCTTATGTCGGTCAAATGCCCCGCAGGAATAAATCGACTTGTCGAATTGCAAAGATTTGCCCTTGCATATATATATTGTCATGACGCTGGAAAAAGTTTTCACATTTTACTTCTTTTATAGTGGTTTCGGTACCACTCCGTATATACCCTGTTTAAAGTAAATGACATAATCACCAGTGTATTTGCATAAATTGCGCTTTCCGGCCAGGTTGCATAAATTTCCGAGGAAACAACGTTTTTAATATAATCTCTGTATTTCACATAATAATTTGGGGCAGTGGAATCTCCGGGCGATCCATCATGAACAACCACATATTCAGGTATCACAACTCTGCTAAGTACAATTTCTCCGCTTTCATCCACAGGCTTAATTTCGTCCTCCGGAATTTTAGGGGGATATTCTCCATATAAAGTATGATCCGGTATTACAATAGTATCTTCCTGCTGCGTGGCAACTTCAAGCGGATTTAAACGAATAGGCTGAACTGCCGTAACATCCGGCAGTATTTCCGTTCCGGAAACCAGTACCGGCTCATAACCGGGGGCCTCCACCTGTATGTTATATTCCGAATAAGGCTGCTGTTCCACAGGAGTCAGGCTGTATTCTATGGGAGGCGCAGGAAGATCAATTGTTGCGCTTTGGCCGGAAGAGTTCGTGATCAGCTTTTCTATGGTCACATCCGGCACTCCCTTATAAGATATGGTTATTGTTGCATCCTGTATTGGAATCAGCCCCAATGATGAAGTTACATTGATCTGCAACTTTCCCATACCGGCGTTATCCGTCTGCGCACTGTGCAAACTATGATCGGGCATAAAAATACCTCTGCAAATATACTTATCAGTATCATATGCAGAGGTTTCCCCGTTGGTCACACAGCAGTCTGTTCATCTATTATTTCAGCAATCTTTTCAATCCTATAGAGCGGCAGATTTATAAGCCAGCCTTCCTTTTTAAAATCTGTCATTGGTATAATAATAAACGTACAAATCTTCATAGACTTTCAACGGAATACCCGCCCCATTGACTCAGCTAACCTTATGCACAAGACCACAATCAGTAAGCCACATGATTGCTGTTTCATAACATACGAATTTTAGGGACGAACTCATTGGGGGTATGTTTGGAGAAGTCCTGCTCATAAGCAGTCAGGATTCTCTTTTGAGCAAGTTTAATATGTCATATAATCACAAAAAATACATTGTATTTTTGAAAAATAATCACATTTTTTACAATGAATAAATGTTAAAAGAATCGAATCTTCTCTGTTTATGCATTTCTATTAATCTTTGTACCTGTAAACCTCATTGCAGGACAATTATTTTGTATATCGTTTGAACATTATAAATCTTGTATTTTCAATTTTCCCCGATCCATTTCACATACTTTATCACACAAAATTTCTATATCTTCTTTGTTATGACTTGCCAATACGATCGTTTTCCCCTCATCCCGCAGTTCCATCAAAAGCTTCCTGATCTCTTCCACGCCCTGATTGTCCAGACTGTTCATCGGCTCGTCCAGAATCAGTATCTCAGGATTTTCCATGATAGCCTGTGCTATGCCCAGACGCTGTTTCATTCCCAGCGAATATTTGCCAACCTTTTTATTGCTGTCTGGATCAAGCCCTACTTTTTCCATGCTTTCTCTGATTTCTTCTTTACCAATCACATTGCGTATACCTGCCAGGTATGCCAGATTCTTAAATCCTGTATATCCTTTCAGGAATCCGGGGTTTTCTATGATAATCCCTATATTGTCTGCAAAATCTATATCCTTTCCAATTTCTTTTCCACTTACAACAACCCGCCCGCCGGTAGGGCTTAAATAGCCTGTTATAAGCTTAAACAAAACAGTTTTTCCTGAACCGTTTCTTCCGATAATCCCATAAATTTTTCCTCTTTCAATGCTAAGATTAACATTGTCAATAACGGTAACATCACCGAATTTTTTGGTTAAGTTCTCAATGCTGATAATTTCTGCCATATAAAAACCCTTTCTTTCCTGATTAAAGTTTCGGAAACATGCTGTTTCTAACTTCCCACTTACTTTCTGCTTCACAGGTATATTGTTTATTTTCGTGCTTCTTTTTTAAGCAAAATTCCTCCGGCCAGATAACCAAGTACAATCAGTACTATCTCTGTTATCAAAGAAGATAATACGGGAACTCCCGTATTATCGTAATACCACCTGCTCTGAAAATACATCCCCCACATTCCGAACATCAATCGGACTGTTCCCTTATATGTAAACCCAACAAGAAAAGTAAATCCTTCCAGCAAAAGTAAGATTGCCGGTGCAAACTTCCTGAGCCCCGTCAAATCCAGCACAAGAAACAAGGACATTATCGTTATCATATGGACAAACCATAAAAAGAACACTTTCCATCCCTCTTCCAGAATCCCGCTGATGTTTATAATATCAATCATCATCGCTGTTATAAACAAAACTGCCGCCGCCAATATGCCATTCAACAGGTTCCTGACAAATTTATGCCTCCACCATACTTTAACTGCTGTATAACGATAACACACAAGCGGCTCCATTTTCCTCCACTTTTCAAGCCCGACGCCTTCCGCCAGCAGACAGATTCCAATGGGAACCAGCCATCTTGCCAGCTCATAAAGCACCTTATCAAAATCAACCGCCCAGCTTAATCCATCCTGTGAAACTCCGCCGAAAAAATCTAAAATCATGCTCCGGTTCATTATTGCCTCCCTTTGTCCTTTCGCCTATCTTGCCTGAATATCCACCCTTTCTACTGCAAATAACGACACTGCTGCCATAGCAAAAATAAAAGCCATCATTATACAGGGATATCTCCAATAACCACCTGAACCATCCACATAGTATACCGGGCTCTGATGCAGTTTGACAGTAAATGACAGGATAACTCTTCCCAAATGTACCACAGCCACTGCTGCCAATCCCCAAAAACCGCCAAACATGAGATTGCAGACATACAATAAAACTCCGAGAAAGACAAAATAGCAGAACATGTACATAAAAGTAATCCCAAATGCCTGTAAAACTGTCATATGTTTCATCAATGCCATGCCCTCAAAAGATACATGATATTTTTCAGCAATTGTATGCGAGGCACCTGTTGCCAGCATATAGGCAGGACTGCTCCAGATTTTTCCTGAAAAACCATACGGAACACTAACTGCTGTGGATGCTGCAGCAAAACACATTGTGTACATAAAAGCCTGTATGAAAACATATAACAGCATACCCATATTCCAGATGCGCCTGCCGCTGCGGTATAGAATAATATAAGTGTTTCTTTTTACAAAAGGCGCATTCGCCAAAATCAGCAGATAGCCCAATACCCACAATCTGCCTGCTGTACCCTGACTTTCCACGATAATAAAAGCTTCAAAAATGTTGACCGGTTCTTCGATCTCCACTGCATATCTCAAAAAATCATTTAATCCCAGTGCCAGAACTGTAAACCCAAGCAGATAGCCCATAATCACCCTGACGCTTCCCATCTCCTGCCGCAACAGCCCAAGGGCAATTCTTATTGCCCTGGTAATCCTTATATTACTCATCCCGGCATCTCCTCTTAAATCCTGCCATGACAACGGCAGCGGCAGCAAAAATCCAGACACCTTCCAGCACCACCGACAATAGATGCCCCACATCATCCCCACGCACCAGGATGGCGGGATTTAGTCTGTCCGGCATCAAAATATAAAGGGACTCGTACAAAACAAAGGGCCCAGTCATCGACACATATTTATTTGGCATCCACACTGCAAACGCCAGCCCCACCAGCGCCCATGCGCTTCCGAACAAAAAACCCAGCAATACCTTAACTGCCACCATCATGCCAATCCCATAAGTCCTGCCTATCACCACCATTTCAATATCTGCATCCACTCTCAAAGCACTTGTCCCTAAAGCATTAATATCCGCCAGCCCCGGCGTTTCCAGATGCACAGCTGCAAGACATATGAGAAGATAAGGAAGCGCAACAATAACTCCCCCCGACAGCGCAACACTGATGCTCCTCATCTGTGCATATTTTTGTGGTCTCATTCGGGAAAGGATAAACCTATAATATCCACTCTCATACTCCCCGCAGAAACGAGACGCATACCCCAGCACCGGAAACACGGGAAGAAACACGATAAACCCTGATGCTGCCAATATATTTACAATGGCATAATAAGGACTCCCCGAATGAATCGATTCCGTGACAAAATTATATGTAAGCAGTGTCCCAAGCCCGACAAAGCCTGCAAAAAATCCCGGATTAGCAAAACTTCTCCCGATGTCTTTCCATAAAAATTTCATATACATGTCTTCTGCACCTTCTATTTCTTTACCTGTCAGTATACCGAATCCGTGTTTACTAATCCGTCTTTACCAGTTCTCCCGTGACTGCATCCACACATATATGTGCCGGTTCGGATGTTTCAGCGTAACCTTCGTCCACGTATTCATCAAGAGGTATATATATATGCCATATGGGCGTAAGCAACAGTTCCGGCTTATACTCTATCTCGTCCGGGGCAGGTGCAGAATTTGGCACCGGATAATAATTCAATTCCACCCTGTCGTATGTTATTTTGCCCTGTGATTCTATCATGCCATTATCCAGATACTGCTCCAGTATTTTTAAAATCTGCTCAAAAGAAAGCAACGTAACGGGCTCTTTATCCACTGCCTTTCCACAGAAATCTATAAGGGTTACCTCCGCCACTCCCTCCTCGGAAACAGACGCAAATCCATTTGGCCAAACCTGTCCCAGGGCATAAGCATCGGTTCCAATATCCACTGCTATCCCGTCATAAACAGGTACAAATTCCATCTCGTAGAAGCTGTACCCATTTCCCTCTTTGTAATAAACCTTTCTAATTGAAAGCTCACTCACTCCGGCAGCCTCTGCCTTGTCCAGAAGAATTTCCACAGCCTTGTTTGCCGGAAAGCTGCCTTCGTCCATTTTATCCTGCGTAATGAGTGTTTCACTGAAGTTCCCGCTGAAAATCCTAACGCATTTTTCCTTTAACTCATGATTAATATAATACGCCCCTGTGTGGTATGTAAACGATGCTTCCTTCGCTCCATCCCCAAGCCTGGCTGCACTGTGGTCTCCAAATTTAGAATACAGACACCTGTCTTCGTTTTCCTGCGGGGTGCTGTTATACCTGTCATTCTCCTCAATCTCATTTAAAAGCTCCTGGGAAGTGTCTTTTATGCTGTCACTTTCGCTGTCAAGAAATTCCAACAGAGCATCTCTATTAAGCCCGTCATTTGGCCCCAGCGTGATGATGCACAGGTTATCAGGGACTGCCGGGATTGCTGCATTTATATTGATTTTATTATCACCTGTTCCTATAGAACCCTGATACCAGTCTGCTGTCTGTTCCTGCTCGTCTGCCCGGCTACCCGCTTGTGTCTGCCCCTGTGTATCTGTCGTGGCAATTTGCACCTGCCTTTCTATATCGCCCTGCGCATGCACAATATCGTTTCCTTCCGTCGCACCCGGCGCTTTCTGGCAGCCGCCAAACACAGACGCACACAATACTGCCGCCATCGTTAAGCATAATCTGTTTTTTCTCATACTGATACCTCCCTGTAAGCTTCTGTATACTCCGGCATGATTACCGGCAACCGACTTTATTTCCGGTCATCTGCTTTCTTTAATATTGTCTTTCAAAGCATACCACAAAAACAGAAATTTGGAGGCGTTTGGCGAAATCAGACCATATTTATGACGAAATCAGCCAAAGAATCTGTGAATCTCTGATTTACATCTCTTTTATGTACATAATAATATCTGCTTTCATATTTCCGTTTTCACATACCATATCCATCTCACCGTGATACTTCTCGATGATTCTCCGCACATTGTAAAGACCAATTCCATGATTTGACACATCTTCCTTTGTTGTCTTTAGACACTGTACCTTTCCCTCTGCAATACCCTGGCAACTATTGCAGATATGGATAAACAAAATTCCTTTCTCAAGCTTAATTGCTATTTTCAGCTTTTTTTCTTCTGTCTGACATGCCGCCTCTATTGCGTTGTCAAGCAGATTCCCCAACACCACATTTAAATCAAATGAGCGCAGCATCAGTTTTTCCGGTATGCTGATTCCTGTCTCTACTATATTCAGAGTCTCTTTTGCTCTTTGCAGCTTATAATTTAACAGGCTGTCCACAGACTCGTTTCCTGTGGTAATATACTCTGCCGGGTTCGTCATAAAGTCCTGCATGGAATCAAGATATCTCAGGGCCTCCTTCCAATCTTTTTTCTGCAAAAGCACCTGAAGCGCCAATATATGGTTTTTCATGTCATGTTTTAATGCCCTGATACGCTTCTGTGATTCCATAATTACGTCCAACTGGTTTTGATATGCGTATGTTTGCTGCCGATATATATCTTTTTCCCTTAAATTTTTGTAGTTATCCGCCATCATATGATAGAGACGGAATATGCCCAGATTGATGATAAGTATGGAAATACATATCATTGCGGCCGCCACACCCTCATATCTCCCATACAGCAAAGCACATAAAATAAACACACTTGCCACGGGAATAATAAGCAAAATACCGGTCTGCCTTTTATCAAACGCTATTTCTCTGCTGTCTGCCGGATAAGCTGCGTAACCAATCAATATGACGCAGATCAAAAGCAGTAACGTCCTAATTGCCTGCTGTTGTAGAACGAATTCCTGCGAAAGGGCAAAATATACCGCAAGAGTACACGCCATATCCGTAGTGAATATCGCCAGTGATACCCATATCCTCTTTTTCCATGTCCCCTGATAAAAAAGTGTAAGTCCCGCTATTCCCAGATAATTACAGATTCCGTATAATACCGATATATTGAAAATACTGTATAGAATGGTATACAGCAGATAATAACATACAAATCCGGCTTGTATCTTTTTCCCTTCCTCTTCGTCTGCGGTAAAAAACAGCTCCATTATTTTTCTGATCAACGACACCCTCAGAATATTTACAATCAATTCAGATATCATCTTATAATTCACCATATATTTCTGCTCTCCCATATTGCTTTATTTTGCCTCTTACTTCTTTCCTGTATGGCTTACTAATGCCTAAAATGGTTCCATCAGACATTTTCACGCAATCGTAGGAATATTCGCTGACATATAATTGATTGACAATATAAGACTGGTGTATCATCATAAAATCAGCCGGAAGTCTTTCCATGATACTTTTCAGCTTTCCATAAAATTCATCTTCACCATCCCTTGTGATAACTCTGATTTTCTTGTCCATACTCATAAAATAAGCAATATCCTTCGTGGGAATTCTGAATATTACGCTTCCCTTTTGGTATTCGAAACAGCTTTTGAGGCTCTGTTTCTGTCGAATGCTTCTGATCAGTACTTCCTTAATCTGCCCGTCTGATACAGGCTTTACCAAAAAATCAAGGGGCTGGATCTTGAACAGCTGCATGGCATATGCCTGTCTGGAAGAAATATATACAATATGGGTATTAATGTCCTCCATTTCATTGCGAATAAATTTACCTACCGATACTCCGTCTGCCTGTACCAATTCAATATCCAGAAAGATCAAGTCCAGCTGTATTCCATTTTGCATGTCATGCAATATACTTTCACCGGAATACCAGACTTCAACTTCAGCTTTCACTGACAATTCTTTTGTATTTTGATAAATCTGCTCTTCTAATCTGGAACATAATTCTTTATCGTCATCACAAATTCCAATCCTGTACATACATCGTCTCCCCCTGTAAAACATGAATCTACTTCAATAATTTTTCTCACGGACAGCATTTTCCAGCCAAATATTCCTGATTTCTTAAAGCCCCTTGGTCTATCAACAAAATATACTTTATCTGTTGTATCATCTGACAGAAAAGGCAGAGACTCAAACAGTCCCTGCCATCTGTTAACCCGCTTATTTGCCAGGCTGTACATCGCCTGCTATCTTTAGCGTACACTATTTCGCATTTTTATTTGGTAAGCAGCATCATAATATCATTGCTTCTTGCCACAAACTTGCTCATGGCTTCCGGTTCAAGGGGTGCATGCTGCAGCAGGGCAAGATCATAAAGCTGTTCGCAGATCATATTTACATTGCTGCCTTCCGTATGGTCCATAATATACTGAACCAGCGGATGGTTTGCATTTAAGATCAAAGTTTCCCCTTCTCTTCCCATGTCTCCCATATTCATGCCGGGCATGGAGTACATTTTCATCATATCCTGCATTCTTCTGGTTTCCTCAGAAAGCGTAATCATAGAAGAAATCTTTTTGTTTTTCAGCTTTTCCACCTTAATAGTGATCTTGTCTTTCTTAAGGGCCTTTTTCATTACCTTACCGATTGCTTCGGCTGCTTCCTCCAACTCTTTTTCTGCTTTTTTGCTGGTCTTTGACTTAAAGGTATCCGTAAGGTCTGCATCAATTCTCTGGAACTTAATTCCTTCATTTTTTGCTTCAAGCTGGGAAACAAAAGGCTGGTCAATATTGTGTGTTAAAATCACAGCATCCATTTTAGCTGCCTTAAACATGTTGATATACTGGCTCTGCTGCTTTTCATCGGTTACGTAATAAATAATCTTTTCCTTGGGTTCTTCCTCTGCATCCTCTGTTTCACTACCGGTATCAGCCTCAGAATCTGCACTGATTACATTACCCTCTGCATCCACAACTTCAGCTTTTACTTCTTCGCTTTCCGAAGTTTCTTCCTTCCCGTCTTCCTGACCTTTTCCTTCTTCCTGGTTTTCTTCTTTCTCTGTCTTTTCCACTTCGTCAGGATCTGTTTTATTCACTTCCAGACATTCAGGCAGCGTCAGATATTTTCCTTCCAGGTTCTTAAACAGAATATAATCTGTCATCTTTTCACAGAACTTATCATCCTTTAAACATCCAAACTTGATGAAAGGACTGATGTCATCCCAGTATTTATCATATTCTTCCTTTTCTGTCTTACACATACCGGAAAGCTTATCCGCAACTTTCTTGGAAATGTAATCAGAAATCTTTTTCACAAAACCATCATTCTGCAGTGCACTTCTTGATACGTTAAGGGGCAGGTCAGGACAATCAATCACACCCTTTAAGAGCATCAGGAATTCAGGAATCACTTCCTTAATATTATCTGCAATAAATACCTGATTATTGTAAAGTTTAATCACACCTTCAATAGACTCATATTCCATGTTAATCTTAGGGAAATACAAAATACCTTTTAAGTTAAAAGGATAATCCATATTCAAATGAATCCAGAACAAAGGCTCCTTGTAATCCTGAAAAACCTTACGGTAAAATTCAAGGTATTCTTCCTTGCTGCAGTCATTGGGATGTTTCATCCATAAAGGCTGGGTTTCATTTAAAAGCTCAGGACGCTTTGTAATTTTATACCTTAATTTGTCCTCTTCCTTTTCCGGTTTAATCTCCTCCACTACCGTATCCGTATCCAGCTTTTCATCTGCATCAATGGTCTGGGTATCGGTGGTATTTTCCTTGGAAAGATAGATTTCTGTAGGCATGAAGGAGCAGTATTTCTTTATTACTTCTCTTGCCCTGTACTCATTGCAGAATTCCAGCACATCTTCATTGATAAAAAGGGTAATGGTGGTACCTACCTCCTGCCTGTCCCCTTCTTTCATGTCAAACTCCGTACCGCCATCGCATTCCCAATGCACCGGCGCAGCGCCTTCCTGCCAGGAAAGTGTGTCAATATGCACTTCATCTGCTACCATAAATGCAGAATAAAAACCAAGTCCAAAGTGACCTATAATCTGGTCTTCGTTGGTTTTATCCTTATATTTTGAAATAAAATCCGTTGCTCCTGAAAAAGCAATCTGGTTAATGTATTCTTCCACCTCATCTGCGGTCATACCGATACCATTATCGATAAACTTAAGCGTCTTTTCCTCCGGATTTACAAGAACCTGAATCTTTCCCTTAAATCCTTCGGGAAGGGGATATTCTCCCATCATATCCAATTTTTTCAGCTTGGTTATGGCGTCACAGCCATTAGATATTAACTCCCTGAAAAAGATATCGTGGTCTGAATATAACCACTTTTTAATGATTGGGAATATGTTTTCACTATTAATTGATAAGTTGCCATGCTTCTCTGCCACAGTAAATCACTCCTTTTCTCTGAACTAAAATTAAGTGTAATTCCCCTTCTTAAAAAAGTCAAGGCAAAATTAGCACTCATTTAATATGAGTGCTAATAATTCACAAAATACCTGATATTTACGGGCTTTTCCTAATTCTAAAATTTTTATTAACTAAAATATTGATTGTAAATATCAAAGAAATTCCGGGTACTTACATCCTCATTTCTATTAAGGGAAACCTTTTCCCACAAGTCCTCATTTAAGGTTCTTGTAAGTGTTTCCACAAAGGCATCATATTCCTGTCCGAATACCTCTTCCTTTCTTTTTTCCACAATCTTAATTTTATTGGCATCTGTTTCTTCCCGGTTAAAAGTGCTGATACATTTTAAAATATGAAATCCATAATCCGTTTCAATAATACCGCTGACCTGGCCTGTCTCTAAGTTAAAAGCAATATCCTCGAACTCCTTCCCCATTTCTCCTTTGCCAAAGGACCAGGTACCCTTTTCCCCCTCGCTGTAGGTAAGCACCAGTTCTTCAAAGTCACAGTCTTCCTCATGGGCAAGTGCCAGGATTTCTTCCGCCCTTTTTCTTGCATCTTCCTTTACCGCATCTGTAAAATCCAGTTTTTTACCCGTGCCGTCCAGCGTATAGGTTTTAATCAAAATATTCTGCACTGTAATCGTTCTGGCCTCGTCATCACTGATTTCAGGATTGATATCCTTTATGATATACTCATATACTTTATTAGCCAGCGCAAATTCCGAATAAAGAGTTTCAATGGTTTCCTGTGTTACCTGCATGGCTTCGATTTCCGCGTCATTTAAAGAACTAAAATATTGAGCTGCTGCTGCACGGGCCTGTTCCTTTTCCGTAGAGTTTAAAGTTACATTATACTGCTGTGCCAGCAGATTCATGGTTTTAATCTGGGCAAGCTGAGCCAATACCATATCTTTAACGTTTTCCTCCAGCGTCACGCCATTTAAATCTGTTTTCCAGATTTCTTCTCCATACACACTTTCATATTGCTCCTGTGCATTGGTCAGATATACCATTATCTCAGGCAGAGTGCCGGACATTGTTTCTATCCGGAAAATTTCATCCTTCTTAAAACCAGTGGTAAGCACCAGCTTAGTATCCGTGTCCTTAATCTTACATCCTGTAAAGGAAAAAAGCAGCAGGATATACAAAGACAGCAGGATTATTTTTTTCCTCATACTTCTATTTTCCTCAAAATACTTCTTGCCACACTGATTCCATTTGCAGACGCCTGTTGAAGTCCTCTTGTGACACCGGCCCCGTCTCCAATTGCCCGAAGACCGCAAATACTGGTTTCAAAATCTTTATTTACAATTACCCTGTTAGAATAAAACTTCACTTCCACCCCGTAAAGCAGTGTTTCATCGGCTGCAATTCCCGGTGTGATCTTGTCAAGTGCAACCAGCATTTCCTCTATATCCACCATAATTCGATGAGGGAATACCAAAGAAAGATCTCCCGGCACCGCATCTTTTAAGGTGGGTATCAGATTGTTTCTGCAAAGACGTTCCTCTGTGGTTCTTCTTCCTCTCTTAAAATCCCCGAATGTCTGAACCATAATTCTTCCTCCGCAGAGCATGTTGGAAAGCTGGGAAATATGTTTGCCATACTCAATAGGCGTCTTAAAAGGCTTGGTAAAGTTCTTGCTTACCAGGATGGCAAAATTGGTGTTATCGGTCTTGTGATCCTTTGATTTATAAGCATGACCGTTAACCACTGCCAAACCGCCTTCATAGTATTCCGTAGCCACTTCACCGGAAGGATTGGTACAAAAGGTTCTTACCTTATCGTCAAAGGTCGGCGTATGATAAATCAGCTTGGCTTCGTAAAGATTTTCATTTAAAAACTGCATAACCTCATCACGTACTTCCACCCGGACGCCAATGTCCACAGTTCCGGGAGTAGTTTCAATTCCAATTTCTTCGCATTTATCCTTAAACCAGTCAGCCCCTTCCCTGCCCACTGCAGATACGATTTCTTTTGCTAAGAAACTTTCTCCCTTATCTGTTTTAATGCCTACAGCCTTACCATCTTCTACAAGAATTTCTTCTACCATAGTATTAAAGTGAAGAACCGCCCCCATTTTTTCCAGATGATGCTGAAGCTTTTCATAAATCTTATAACCTTCTTCCGTTCCCAAATGACGAATCGGGCATTCCACCAGTTTTAAGTTTGCATTAATGGCTTTTTTCCTGATTTCCCTGATCTCTGCCTGGCGGTCCAATCCGTAAACACTGGTATCTGCGCCAAATTTTAAATAAATATCATCAGACTCTTTAATTAATTTCTGCGTCTCATCATATCCTAAAATTGCCGGCAGATTTCCACCCACATCAGGGGAGAGAGAAAGCTTTCCATCCGAAAAAGCACCGGCACCGGCAAATCCTGTGGTAATAGAGCAGGGTTTACATCCTACACACTGCTTGGTAATACGCTTGGGACACTGACGCTTTTCAATGGAACGTCCCTTTTCCACAATCAATATCTTTAAGTCTTTTTTCTTATCTAACAATTCATAGGCACAGAAAATACCTCCCGGACCTGCACCAATAATAATCACATCATACTGTTTTTCCATGTAAATACCTCCCAAATCTTCCGTTTGTCCTTTTATGCTTCTAAACACCGCTATTATTAAGATAACATAATAACAGCCTCACTTCCAGCATTTGTTTTGCGGATCTGTATTTGATCTCCGATTTTTTCTGCCAGTTCAGGCACATGGGAGATTATCCCAATGAGCCTGTTTTTCTCTACCAGACTCTGTAAAGTGACACAGGCCTGTTCCAGGGATTCACTGTCCAGACTTCCAAAGCCTTCATCTATAAAAAGCGCTTCCACCCTGCATCCTCCGCTTCTGCTCTGCACCACATCACTCATCCCAAGAGCAAGAGACAAGGACACTTTAAAAGACTCGCCTCCTGACAAAGTCTTCACAGATCTGTATTTACCGGTATAATAATCCATCACTTCAATTTCCAGATTATCTTTGCTGCGGCCGTCTGAAACCTCCTTTACCCTGCGCATCTTATATCTTCCACTGCTCATACAGGCAAGGCGGATATTTGCCGCGTGGAGAATTTCCTCAAAGTAAGAAGCAAGCACATACTGTTCAAACACCAGCCGCTTTTTATTGTTTCCGTTTGCTGCATCATCCAAATCTTTAAGAAGACTATATGTTTTCATTAGCTCTTCCAGTTTTCCATTTTTTTCTTTTAATGAGGAAAGTACTTTTTTCACACTCTGAAAGCGGTTTTCCAACTTCCTGCAATCTTCAAAAAGCCCATTCTTTTCCAGTACTGCCTGCTGCACATTTTCTGTAAGCAGCTTAATGTCTTCTCTTTTTTCCTCTTTTGTCTCTTCCTCAAGATGTAAAATCATTTCGCCGTTTAAGTGACATTCCTGGCGGTAATTCTGGATTTCTTCCCTGCGTTTTTGTATAGTCTGTTGGTCTGAAAGAACCTTAATATAGCTTTCCTTTGTTTCAAATCCCAGCATCAGGCATCTTTCATAAAAGGTTTCCTGCTGCCGGCTCAGCATTTTGCTTTCTTCTAAATGCTCTTTCCTTTTCTTTTCCAGCAGCTTTTCCTTTTCTTCAAGTACCGCAATCCTTTGTTCGTATTTTCTCAAGTATATGTTAAATTCTTCCTCACTGTACGCCGCAATATACTCATTTATGACTTCTTTACGTCCTTTTCTTCTTTCGGTCATAAGAAGATATTCCTTTTCAAACGCTTCCACGCGCAGGTTAAGTTCCTGAACCTGTGTAAGCTGTGCGGTGGTTTTTCCGTGAAGATCCACTCTTTGTTTTTGCTTTTTCTCAAATTCTGCTTTTAATTGTTTTACCTCTTCCTCCCCGGGAAGTTCGTCCTTTGCCGTGGCAGGCAATGGATGGTGGAGAGAGCCGCACACCGGACAGGGCGTTCCCTCGGACAATTTTCCGGCAAGAATCCCGGCAATCCCATGCCGGTAAGCCTTATCGGCGTGTTCGTAAAGGGACTTTGACTTCTCCTCTTCCTGCTCAGCCTCCAAATAGGCGGCTTGAAGTTTACATAACTCATCTTTCTTATCTTTTTCTGCCTTTTTCTCCCGGGCAAGCAGAATTTCCGCCTGTACCTGTTCTTTTTCCTCCTGATAAGCAGTCAAAAGCTCCCGCCTGCACCTGTAAAAACCTTCCTCCTTCTCTTTCTGTGCTTTCAGGCTTTTGATTTCCTCTGAAATTTCCTCTATTTCTTTCCAAAGTAAAACCGTCCTTTCTTCTACTGCATTTAACTGTAATTCTTCTGTTCTTAAAGAGGCAGCTTTTTCCTGTTTATCTAAAAGAAGTACCTTCTCCTGCATTTCTTCTTCCCTGGCGCAAAGCGCCATCCGGCGCTGTTTTTCCGCCTCCAGCTTATCAAGAAGTCCTGCTGTTTTTTCAGCCTTTGCCAGTTTTGCAGTAAGTGCCTGCACCAGCTCTTCTTTCCCAGCCAAACTCTTTTGACCGGCTTTGCTTTCTTTTCTTAATTCCTTTACCTGTTCCTCCAAATAGGAAATGATTCCCTGATAAAAATAGCTGCTTTCCTCTTCTTTGGTAATTCCATCCCACTTAAGCATATCAATATCTTCGTCCATCCTGTGACGGAATTCCATAATCTGTCTGTAGATTTCTCCTGACCTTTTTTTCAGATTAGAAGCTGTTTTTTCATACAGGTCAGTGGCAAAAATTTCCCGAAAGATTTTTGTTTTTTCTATGGAAGATGCAGACAAAAATTTTGTAAACTCTCCCTGTGCAATCATGGACAACTGCTTAAACTGACGGTAATCCAGCCTTAAAAGCTCCTGTACGGCGCGGGTTACTTCACTGCTGCCTTCCACTACCCCTCCATCCGGTCCGGTAAAAACCGCCCGCTCCTTTTCTTTTGTAAGCGTTCCTGCACTCTTTCGTTTACTGGGACGCAGGTATTCCGGATTTCTGTAGATGGTATAGTTTTCTCCCTTATGTGTCATGGAAAGCTCCACATAAGTAGGGGTATCCGCCTTGGCAAAATCACTGCGGACGCTGTTCTTTTCCCTGACTTCCCCACTCATATTTCCATATAATGCATAGGTAATTGCATCAAAAACAGTGGTCTTTCCTGCACCGGTAGGTCCGGTAATCAAAAAAATCCCTCTTTCCTTAAAGCCCGAAAAATCAATTTCCTGTTTTTCCTTGTAAGGCCCCCATCCGCAAATAGTCAGTTTCACAGGCTTCATACTTCTATCCTTCCAACTCCTTAATTACATCCACCATAATCTCTTTTCCCTCATCTGAAAGAACTGCATCCCTTACTTCCCGGTAAAAAGCTTCAAACATGGATAAAGTATCTTTCTTTTCAACAAGCATACTCCCCTGCATTGATTCCTCTTTCAATAAAAAATCCTGCGCCTCTTTTCTTACAATCTGCATCACATTAGGGTATTTGCTGCGAAGGGTTCCAATGGGATCAATCAGTTCGCCCTGATCTGTTAAAACCGCCTGAATATAATCCTGTCTTTTTTTCTGCGCTTTTGGATTCTCTTCTGCTGCTGCCTCTAAAAGCTCCTTTAAGGTTCCCTCTATTTTTCTCATGCTCCGCATGGGAAAAAGGGGCAGCTTTTCCACTTTTTTAAGTCCCTGCCCATCCAATGTTACCATAAGAGCCGCCTTAGTCATTCCGGCTTCCCCAAAAGAATACTGTAGTGGAGCGCCTGCATACCATACAGGATAATCACCGATTCTCTGAGGCTTATGAATATGCCCTAATGCCACATAATCAAAGCCCTGAAACAAAGATACGTCCACATTGTCAAGCCCTCCCACATGAATGGCAGTTTCACTGTCGGAAAGCTCCGGCTCACGTCCGGCATCTGTCACAAAAAAATGCGTGACCAGCACCCGGTTCTTCTTCCATTTCCCTGAAATCTGCATCTGCTGTTTTTCCTTATGCAGAATATCTTTGTCTTCCGGGCTCTCTCCTTCCGGCACACTTTCTTCCTCCCAGTACTGTTTCAGGAGCAGTTCTACCGCTTCCCCGCTGGTTCTTACCCCTGCCTGCGCCGGTTTCATAAACGGGAAAAGCACAAACTCCGTCTCCTCTTTTTCCCCTTGGAACCTTACCCTTGTCAGCACATCCTTTTGGATTCCTGCAATGTGAACCCCCTGTCTGGAAAGCAGACTTTCTCCAAAAGACAATCGTTCCGGTGAATCATGGTTTCCACTGATGATCACCGCCTGTATTCCCATCCGGGACAGTTCATTTAAAAATCCGTCAAATAAAGTCACTGCCTCCGCCGGAGGAATTGCCCTGTCATAAACATCCCCTGCAATCACCACTGCCTGCGCACCGCCTGCTTTTGCCATGTCCGCAATCTGAGATAAAATATACCTTTGATCCTCCAGCATGGAAAAATCATTAATTACTTTTCCGATATGAAGATCTGCCACATGTAAAAACTTCATCCGATTTCCTTTCCTTTTGAATCAAACCAGGCAGCTCCATTTGTCAAAAGATAATCTTCACCGCTTAAAATCACCTGACAGTAATCCCTAATTGATTTAAGTTTTCTCTTAAATGCAACACCGCCGCCCAAAAGATCAGTAGTGTGAATATCCGATCCGGCACTGATTGGCAGCCTATGTTCATTTGCATAGGCAATTGCCCGCTTATCAAAATCCGGATTATTATGACTTAAGCTTAAAGGAGAAGAGTGGGTGGCATTGATTCCCTCCACCCCGTCCACATCCTCCGGGAAAAGCCGGATCTTGGGAATATACCATTCTTCTCTATAGGGATGGGCATGAATTACCATTCCTTCCGCTTTCCTAATCAGCTCATGCTGTTCCTTAATGGACGCATCCTTAATCTCCGGATGCAGTTTCAGCCACATTTTGTCTACCCCGTAAATTAAAAATTCCGTTCCCTGATAGCAGGACTCATAGCCAAAAAACACGTCAAGCCCTATTTCCTCTCCCTTATCTTTTGCATGTTCATAGCCTGTGCAAAACTGTTCAATCCATTCTTCCCAGGGCAGACCAGCACTTATACAGCTGTTTCCATACCAGTTGTGGTCTGTAATGATAATACCGGTGTAGCCGGCCTCCTTTGCCGCCTGTGCCATTTCTCTTCCCGTGCTGCGGGCGCAGGCACTGCTCTCGCTGGTATGCATGTGGGTTTCATATAAATATGGGTAATCTTCTATCCTCATTTTTATATCCATCTGCGCGTTGCGGCGCGCGTACAAACAACGAATGTCAGGCTCCTCCTGCCATCCTTATGTTAATCAACAGGCTGAATACGCATTTTTATTCAGCCTGTGCTCCCTTATGCCTGCTTTCAACAGACACCCGGATTACAGTTCTATCCAAAACCGTTTCATGTAGGCGGAAAGCTGATCGGACCATACGGTTTTTTCATAAATTCCCCCGCCGGATAAAATGGTTTTTTCACTTGCTGTATTATTTTCGTCACAGGTGATCATTACCCGGTTAAGCCCTGCTTCTGTGCACTTATTCAGCACCTGCCTCAGCATCTGCTTTCCATATCCCTTTTGCCGCTCACATGGCCGGACACAATACCCGATATGTCCTCCCCACAATCCTAAAACAGGGTGATCAATGTGATGCCGGAATTCAATCATTCCTACGATTCTCTTATCCCGCCTTCTGACGCCTAAATAAATATCAGAATCCACCAGCTCAGGCGGGCAGGTTTCCTTCCTGTGCATAGTCTCTACGTAATCCACCCATTCCCGGGCAGTTTCACAATCTCTTAAATTACCTGTGCCGCCCATATCTTCCTTGGGATTAAACTCTAAAAATTCCTTCCGGTACCCCATAATGTCCTCTGCATATTCCATCCTAGGCGTGATTAAAGTAATCTCCTCTTCCAAAAGCGTGCATAACGCCTCATAAGAGGGTTCCCCGGCCTCTGCAATTTCTTTAATTCCCATGTTTTTAAGACAATTTGTGGTATAAGGTCCTATAGAATACACGAATGGTACTGGCCGCTTTTTATCATGGGCCTGAAATAATCTGACTGCCGAAGAAGGACAAGTGATCAAAATACCATCATACGCCTTCCATTCACAAGTAAATTCCGTTTTTTTATTTTCATAAACAGGAATGGTAATCAGATGGCATTTTTTCAAATGATTTTCAATGGTACCGCTGTTTTCTGCCGCTGAAAAATACAAAACACACGCTCCATCTGCCGCTTTTTCTGAGATCTCCGCTGCAAATGCCTCTCCATGCTGCTTTTCAGAAATATAATCCGCCCGTATGCCATATCCGAGCAGCTCCTTTGCAGTATGCTTTCCAATTGCGGCAATGCTGCTGCCTGCAAGACTTCTGCTATCCAGCCCCGCTGCATATAGGTTTTCAAAAAATCCGGCCACACCATTGCTGCTGGAAAATATCATCCAGTCAGCCTCCTTAAGCATCTCTTTTGACAAATTGCATTGAAGCGTCTGAATTTGTCCAACCACTACTTCCTCTGCCTGCGCCCCTAACCTTTGCAGCATTTCCCCAAGGCTTTTCTTTTCCCCTGTTTTTGTAAAAAAACCGGCAGATGTCTTTTCCCTTTCCGGGGACTTTAAAGACCGGATTACCGGAACCAGATAATGTTTTCCTGCTAAAGGCTTTAATTCGTCAAAAGGTGTTTCCTCCAGAAAGGGAAGCATCAGACGCTCCCGTAAACGCACCACTTCTCCTACCACAATCAATGCCGGAGAAGTCAGCTTCGCCTCCTTTGTTCTTTGTGCAATGTTCTTAAGGGTTCCCGTCACTGTCCTCTGCCTGTCAGTTGCTGCATGGGAGATCACTGCCGCCGGCGTATCCCCTTCTCGTCCCGCCTGCATAAGTCCTTTGGCAATCTCCTCCACTTTGCCAAGCCCCATTAAAAAAACAAGGGTTTCTTTTGGATTTTTCATGGAAGAAAAATCAATTTCAGACAGTCCATCCGCCCCATGTGCTGTCACCACGCGGAAACCTGATGCCGCCCCTCTGTGGGTAACCGGAATTCCTGCACAGGCAGCCCCTGCAATTGCAGAACTGACGCCGGGAATCACTGAAAAGGAAATTTTATGCTCTTTTAAATAAATCCCCTCTTCCCCTCCTCTTCCGAAAACATAGCTGTCTCCACCCTTTAAGCGGACCACATTTTTATACTGATGAGCCTTCTGCACCAAAAGCTCATTTATCTGTTCCTGTGAAAGGGTATGATGGTGATTTTCCTTTCCCACGTATATTTTTTCACAGTCCGTTCTTGTCTCCCTTAAAAATTCCGGTGACGCAAGCCTGTCATAAATAATGCAGTCTGCCCTGCGGACTGCTTCAAGCCCCCTCACTGTTATAAGTCCCATATCTCCCGGTCCTGCGCCCACTAATGTCACTTTCCCACAGTTTTCCCATTCCGGCATCATTTCTTCTTCCAAATGTTTTTCATGCTTTTCCATTAAATCCATTTTCAAACGCCTTCCGTTCCATCTCTATCTGCCTTGCCGCTTTCTTTGCCAACTGCCCAGGTTCCTGTCCCGTTACTGACACACGCTTTAACCAGCTGCCGGATTCATTCCCATAGATTGCATGAAGTCTTAAAGCTCCTTCTGTGCTTCTTTCACAATAGGCACCCACAGGCACATGGCATCCTCCGCCCATTTCCTTTAAAAATTCCCGCTCAGCAATTGCTTTTTTTTCGGTTTCTTCATCTGCCAGCGTGTTTAACATAGACAAAAGTCTTTCATTGGCGCTTTGAAGCTCAAGTGCCAAAATTCCCTGGGCAGGCGCCGGAATCATCTCATCCGCCTCAAAATACTGGGTAATTATCTGCTCCATTCCAAGCCTTTTTAATCCTGCTGCTGCAAGCACAATCCCGTCCAGCTTTTGTTCCTGCATCTTTTTCAGCCTTGTATCCACATTTCCCCGAATATCTACAATTTGAATATCCCTCCTCATTGCCAAAAGTTGAAATTTCCGGCGCATGCTGCCTGTGCCGATCACAGCCCCTTCAGGAAGGTCCGAAAGAGACTTCTCTTTCCTTAAGATCAATACATCTCTGGCATCCTCCCGTTTCCATGCTTTTGCAAACACAAGCCCCAAAGCAGGCTGGGAGGGCATGTCCTTCATACTGTGAACGCCAAGCTGTATCTTACCTTCCAGAATCTGCTCTTCAATTTCCCTTACAAAAATCCCCTTATCTCCAATTTTACCTAAGGGGACATCTTTAAGCTGATCTCCCTTTGTCCTGATCACTTTAAGTTCAAAAGTATCCTCCGGATAAGCTTCCTGCAGACGTGTTCGTACCAGATCAGCCTGTGCCAGTGCCAGTTTTGATCCTCTTGTGCCTATTTTATAATTCATTCTAATCTCCATGCATATCGCAAGCACTGCTTGCGATACTGCTCAAATACAAAGTGTGAAATTTATTTTTCACACTATCCTCCATGTTAAATCCATCTGCTAAATGTGAAAAAGTTCCTCCACCACCTTTTGATATTCCTCCTGTCTCTCTTTGGATTCAAGCTGCTTTAGTTCCAGAATCGGCTCCCTGAGCAGACGATGCAGAGAAGCTTTTAAAATTTTACGCAGAAGCTTTTGTTCCCTTACTCCTAAATCCATTTTCCGGTTCAGATAGGAATAACTATCCTCCACAATCAGATCACACTTTTGCTGAAGAGATTCTATTGTGGCATCCACTCTGCTGCCTGAAAGCCACTGCTGCGTCTCTTTTACCGCTTCTTTAATCCATTCTCTGCTGATTTTCGTAAGCTGTATTCTCTGCGCCTGATTTTCGGCCGCAATCTGCTCCATGGTGTCAAGATCCAGCAAATGAACAAGCGGCTCTTCCCTTAATCTTTCATCAATATCACGGGGCAGCGCCAGATCCAGAAAAACCATTTTGTGTGTAAGCTTTATGGATTCCCTGCGTATTACCAGATGTGGAGAAGCTGTTGCCGAAATCACAATATCGCTTTTTTCGATTTCCTGATAGCGCTGCTCATAAGGCACAGTGAAAAGATCAGGAAAATCAGTTAATAATTCTTTTGCATGGGCAAGCGTCCGGCTGCACACCGTCACTTTACCTGCTTTATATTCATAAAGATAACGAATTGCCAGCACTGCCATGCTGCCGCTTCCAATTACAAGAACTTGTTTTCCTTTTATTCCATATATCTGATCCACCTGCCTGATTCCGATAGAACTGACCGAAAGCGGATTTTCGCTGATTTTAAATCTTGATTTAATTTTCTTCGCACAAGTAACAGCGTCCCTCACTACACGGTTTATTTCTTTTCCACCATACCCCAGCGTCCTTGAAAACTCCTGCGCCTCCTTTACCTGTCCAAGAATCTGGTCTTCCCCCAGCACCAGTGATTCCAGCCCGGCAGCAATTCGAAACAAATATTCCATTGCCTCCACACCAAAAGATATTTTTAAATAACTGGCGTTTTTTATTTCTGGAACTCTGGCAGCATATAAGCTTCTTAAATCTTCCAATTGTTTTTCTTCCCTGAAAAAAAAGAAAAGCTCACTGCGGTTACAGGTAGACAAAATCATGCATTGGTCAATTCCACTCTTTCCCACCTTTTGTAAAAAATCTATTTTCTGGTTATCCGTAAAGGAAACTTTGTTCCGTATTTTTATCTTTGCATCCTTATAGTTAATTCCAATGTAACCAAACTGCATCTGTTCCAATTTAATTTCCACGCCTCTCTTTTATCTCTTTCAAAAGCTTCCAATAGTTCTTAAAAAGCAGGCAGGTTTGATGAATATCTTCATCCCCATGGGCATCTGACACAAACATTGCCTCATATTGGGAGGGTGCAATGTAGATTCCATGATCCAGCATATATCCAAAATAATCCGCATAAGCAGCAGTATCCGAACTGGCTGCCTCCGTATAATTACGAACGCCTCCTGATGTAAAGAAGATGCTTAAAAGAGAGCCTGTCTGATTCACTGTCACCTTGTTTCCCGCTGCTTTTCTCACTGCCTGCGCCAGGGCCTGTCCCTTTTTTTCCAGTCTCTCATAAATTGAAGTATCTTCCATTAATATGGTAAGCGTTTCAAGCCCCGCTGCAGTTGCAATGGGATTTCCCGACAAAGTACCTGCCTGATAAACCGCCCCATCCGGAGATACCATCCTCATAATATCCGCCCTTCCTCCATATGCTCCCACCGGCATTCCCCCGCCTATAATCTTTCCAAGGGTAGTCAGATCCGGTGTAATTCCATAAAATTCCTGGGCCCCGCCAAGGCCAAGACGGAATCCTGTGATCACCTCATCAAAAATAAGAAGGGCACCATATTGTAAAGTAACTTCCCTTAAAAAAGGGAGGAAATCTTCATCCGGAAGCACCACTCCCATATTGGCCGCCACCGGTTCCACAATCACTGCCGCAATCTCCTTTTTATTTGCCTCAAATAATTTCTTTACCGACTGCTTATCATTATATTCTGCAATCAGGGTATGCTTTGTAAAATCGGCAGGAATGCCGGCACTGTCCGGCAAAGAGGTGGTAAGAGCCGCAGATCCTGCTTTTACCAAAAGTCCATCATAATGGCCATGATAGCACCCCTTAAATTTTATGATTTTATCCCGCTTTGTAAAGCCTCTTGCCACCCGAACCGCGCTCATTACTGCTTCCGTACCGGAATTTACCAGACGGCTCACTTCCATGGAAGGAACCAGCCGGGAAATCAACTCTGACAACTGCACCTCCCGCATGGTAGGAGCACCGTAGGTCATTCCAAGGTCACAGGCCTCTTTCACTTTCTGAATCACCCGGGGATGTGCATGTCCTAAAATTCCCGGTCCCCAGGAGCAGACATAATCAATCATTTCATTGCCATCCACATCTGTAATCCGATCCCCTTTTGCAGATGCAATAAACCTTGGCGTACGCCCTACCGCACCATAAGCCCGCACCGGACTGTTCACGCCGCCTGGCATATGTTTTTTTGCACGTTCAAATAATTCTTTAGATTTTTCTTCCATAATAATAAATTCCTAAAAACAGCCTTTCATCTGCATATTCTTCCCATATCTTCATGTATCCAGCGCGCCACGTCCAATGCATGATAAGTAATAATCATTTTTGCGCCTGCTCTTTTCAGCCCCACCATATTTTCCATAACAATCTTCTTTTCATCAATCCAGCCATTTAACGCTGCTGCCTTCACCATTGCATATTCTCCGCTTACGTTATATGCCACGATGGGAATATTGTAGTTAAGGGAAATCTCTTTAATCACATCCATATATCCAAGGGCCGGCTTTGCAATAATCAGATCGGCGCCTTCTTTTATATCTTCCTCTACTTCACGAAGTGCCTCCCGTCCATTGGCAGGATCCATCTGGTAAGTTTTCCGGTCTCCAAATCCGGGGGCAGAGTGTGCCGCATCACGAAAAGGCCCATAATAGCCTGATGCAAATTTTGCACTGTAGGACATAATCGGTATATTGACAAACCCGGCGCAGTCCAATGCCTTACGGATAGCAAAAACTCTTTTATCCATCATATCGCTGGGCGCAATCACGTCCGCACCAGCTTTTGTATATGTAACAGATGCCTTGGCCAGCAAGGGAAGCGTCTCATCATTTAAAATAATTCCATCCTGCACCAGCCCGCAGTGTCCATGAGATGTATATTCGCACAGGCACACGTCCGCAATGATAATCAGTTCCGGATACTTTGCTTTAATCAGCCGGATTGCTTTTGGTACAATCCCATTCTCCGCATAAGCACCGCTTCCTGCTTCATCCTTGTAAGCCGGTATTCCAAATAAAAGAACAGCCTTAATCCCCGCTTCTATTACCCGATCCACCTCTTCCATAACCCGGTCTGGAGAATACTGATTGATTTCCGGCATAGAAGCCACCGGATTTACAATATTTTCCCCTTCAATCACAAAAACAGGATAGATTAATTCCTCTACCCTTACATGATTTTCCCTGACCATGCTTCTTAACGCTTCACTGCTCCTTAGTCTTCTGGTGCGATCCATTTTCTTCCTTCCTCTCTTTCCTGTCTGCCATTTTGGAAATCTGATACCCGGTCAGCAATGCCTCCACTTCCCTCTCTGTAGGCAGGCTCTCCTTTTCCAGACCAAGCTCCAAAAGCTCCTGATAAAAGCACTTTCTTTCTTCCTCTGTGGATAAAAGCTGCTTTACTCTGCTTCTTAAACTTCCCAAAAGATCATTTAAACATCCAATCTGCCCAGTTAAAATTTCATATTCCTGAGCCTTTAAGTATTGCGTAAGCACCGGACTTTTTCCACTGCTGGAAAAAGCGGCCACCACATCTTTCTGTTTTACATAAGCAGGAAAAATGAAGCTGCAGTCTTCTATTCTATCCACTGCATTCACCAAAATTCCCCGCTCTTTACAAAGCTCTGCAATCCGGTGGTTTTCAGCTGCATCATCAGTAGCCGCCACTACCAGTGTTTTGTCATCTATATCCTCCAAAAGAAATTCCCGTTCCATAACAGTGATTTCTTTCATCCGTTTTATTTCTTTTTCAATAACAGGTGCTATCACAAACACCTGGGCACCAAAATCCAGAAGCACCCGGGCCTTACGCATTGCCACTTTTCCGCCGCCTGCCACAAGGCAAGGTTTATTTTTTATGTTGATAAATAAAGGAAAATATGCCATAAAAATGTTCCTTTTATTAATTTTAAATTTAACTCTTCCTTAACAATAGGCGTTTGCGAAACATACATGCAAACGCCTATTACTATCATATATTTTCTTTTCTTTTTTTTCAAGAACTATCCCTTAAAATCCTTTTTCCCTATATGCTTCCACACTCCTGCATACATCCCGGCAGGCCATTTCCCGCATAGTGCTTTCTTTTATCCCGGCAGTGTTTAATCCATTTGAATATTGACAATCAAGCTGATACATTGCATAACAGATCATACGGGACAAAATTGTCATCACCAGATATATGAGATCAGGCTGCGACAGCTTTCCAATATCCTTTGTTTCTTCTATAACTACTTTCCTGATCAAATCTGTCAGTAATATTTGATCAGGCCTCTTATTTTGAATCTTTTTCCGCAGTTCACAGCCAACAGCAGAATGATCCAGCATCAAATGAAGCACTTTCACAAAGCAGCCAATTGTGGCCACCCTTTCATCCATTTTTATAAGAATCAGGTTCATTTTATCATATAATGTTTCTTCCTGTCTGAGTAATTCGTATAAAGCCCGGCAAGAGGTTTCTATTTCATAAAAGAGAGCCCCTGCAATCATCTCTTCTTTGCTGGAAAAATAGTCGTAAGCTGTTCCTTTTCCAATTCCTGCCCTGCCTGTAATCTCTGAAACTGTCAGACTTCCTACGTCAACACCTTCCATTAAAAGATCGATTACTGCCTGATAAGTTGCCGTAACTTTAGGCGCCAATTCACTCCTTTCCATCATCATAACCATGCTCCTTTATTTCCTTAATAAAAAGCTTCTTTAATTTACCATTTTCTTCTCCCGGTTCTTTCTTTTCTCTGGAAAAAATATCATAAACACATGGAATAACCACCAGTGTTAATACAGTACCATAAACAAGACCGCCAATGGTGACAATAGCCATTGGTTTTCCCAGCTCCGAACCCATATCATGGCTGAATACCATTGTTCCCAAGGCAAGAATCGTGGTTAGCGCTGTCATAAGCACCGGACGCAGTCTGGTTCTTCCGGCCTCTAAAATTGCCTGCTTTTTATCCATGCCTTCACTGCGCAGTTGGTTGATGTAATCCACCAGCACAATACCGTTATTTACAATAATACCGGAAAGCATTACAAAACCAATCAATGCAATTACGCTAAGCTCGCTGCCGCTGACCACCAGCCCAAAGAATCCGCCGGTGAAAGCAAGCGGTATGGTAAACATAATGATAAAAGGTGAAAGCAGGGACTGGAACTGAGCCACCATAATCAAGTACATAAAAATCAATGCCAAAAGCAGCATTAAATACAACTGTTCCATTGCATCAGTTATCGTTTCATTTTCACCGGACATGACAAGGGAATATCCAACAGGCAGATTATATTGATCTAATTCTCTTTCCACCACATCAGAAACCAGTCCTACATTATATCCGTCTGCTATTTCGGCAGATACTGCAATATATCTGTTTTGATCGCTTCTATTTACAGCCTTAGGAGAAATTGTATTTTCAAAATATGCAATTTCCGATAGTAAAAATTTATCCATCGTGCCATCCTGTTTCGTTCTGGATATTTCCAAACTCTTTAGCAGCTCTCTGGTAAGGGCTATATCCTGAGCATCTTTTACATAAACTCCAAATTCACTTTCTGCTGTTTCAAGAGTTGTTGCACTGTTGCTTTCCGCCAGCTTTTCAGCCACCTGGGCAAATACCTGGGCTACAGTCATTCCATGGGCAATCGCCTTATCCCTGTCAATAATCACCCTAAGTTCTCCTGTGGATTCTTCTAGTCCGTCAGAAACATTTTCTGTTCCCTCCACACCTTCCACAATTACAGCAACCTCTCCTGCAATTTTTTGCAGCACATCAATGTCACGTCCCCGGACCTGTACAGTTACACCGCTTCCACCCATAGCGCTCATGTCCATAGAAGAGGTATCTATAATAATCTCCGCCTGATTTTCCTTAAGCAGCTCCTCTAGGTCCACCATAATTTCATCTGCAATCTGTTCGTTGGTTTTATCCTTATCCGCACTTAAAGAAACATAAAAGCTGGTGGAATTGGTAGAAGCATTCCCGCCTCCTGTCAGCATGGTCATTGTGGACGCCGAAGCCATTGCCCCCACATCCTCTATTTCCTCCCGCATAAGCAGCCTGTCAACAATTTCATCGGATACTTTAGCAGTATCAGATAAAGAGGTGTCTTTCGGCATGGTAAGAGTAATGGAAAACTGGGTACTGTCCATATCCGGCATAAATGCAGTTCCTTTGGAATAGGAAGCAATTGCGCTGACCACCAAAAGCACTACCACCAAAATAAGCACCACAGGCTTAAATCTTAAAGAAAATGCAAGCAGTTTTTCATATATCTGAATCAATCCATCAAAAAATTTTCCTTCTTTCTGTTCCTTTGTCTTTCCCAAAACCTTAGATGCCATAGCAGGCACTACCGTCAAGGCAACGATCAGACTGGCCAGCAGCGAGTAGCCTATGGTAAGTCCCATATCCACAAAAAGCTGTCTTGTAATGCCTTCCGTAAAAACAATAGGAAGAAAAACGCATACCGTTGTTAAAGTGGATGCCATGATTGCACCTGCCACTTCTCCTGCACCTTCTATTGCCGCTTCCCTTGCCGAATGGCCTTCCTTGCGCAGACGGTAAATATTTTCAATTACTACGATAGAGTTGTCTACCAGCATACCGATTCCAAGAGCAAGTCCTGACAGGGAAATAACATTTAAGGTTACTCCGCTAAAATACATACACACAATAGCGGTAATTAAACTAATAGGAATGGAACAGGCAATCACCGCTGTAGGCCTTAAATCCCTCAAAAATAAAATCAAAATTAAAACTGCAAGTACTGCGCCAAACAATATATTATTAATAATGGAATCCATAACAAGATCAATGTAAATTCCCTGATCCATCAGGGTAATCAGCATTAAATCTTCGTTTTCCTCCATCAGCTTATCAAATTTATCTAATATTTTATCTGAAACATCTCCGGTAGAATATCCTGTCTGTTTTTGAATGGTAACCATGATTCCCGGCGCACCGTTTACATTTGCGTAAATATCTGCCGAGTTATCCGTCATAAACACATCCGCTACATCCTCTAAGGTAATGATATCCACATCATCCATCTCAGGATTTAAAATAGGCATTTTCTTTAATTCTTCTATGCTTTCCGGCTTATCCCCCAGACGAATCAAATAAGAAATTCCTTTTTCTGTCACATATCCGGCAGGCATGGAAAAATTCTGGGCCTGCAAAAGAGACTCTACTGTTTCCACCGTTAAAATTCCGTTCATATCCGCCTTATCATAAGCATTTTCCCTGTTTTCCTCTAATTCTTCTTCCCCGTCAAGAATCTGCTGAAGGGCATCTGCCAATTGCTCGGCACTGTCGTTCAACTGCTTTTCTCCATCTTCTAATTGTTCCCATCCAGAGTCAATCTGCTCCTGTCCGGCCTCAATCTGTTCCTCGCCTGCTTCTAACTGACTTTCGCTGGCGTCTAACTGGGCCTCCGCAGATGTAATCTGCATTTCTCCCAAACTGATCGTGGTCTGGGCATTGGCAAACTCAATGGCCGCAGTCAGATTGCCCTGATAAACCTGCTCAAGGGCACTGTCAAGCTGGGCCATATTTCCCTCCACCTGGGCAAGAGAAGATTGCAGCTGGGCTATATATTTATCATAACCAAGTCCCATTGTGTTGGCGCTTAAGCTGGCCTGCATATCGTCCCAGCTTGTTTTTAAGGTTTCGAGGGTTGCTATATTTGCATCTATGGCGGCAAGTGCAGAATTTAGCGCCGCAATACCGGCACTGGTTGGCATACCATCCTCTACGCTCATATCTACTTTTAATCCAGACAAAATTGCATTAATTGATCCTGCATAAAAATCATCTAATGAACTACCATCACCTTCTGATGCAATTTTGTTCTCCAAATCAGTTATAATTCCTTCTATCTGCTGTTTTGAGGCCTCCAGCATCCCAATCGCCTTCGTTACCTCAGACTCTGTAATCTCTGTAATCCCATAAGCTGCCGCAGCAGCTTCCATCTGATCCAAACCGGACTTTAGCGCCTGCAGGGTAGACATTTCCAAAGTAATATGCATCTTGGTTGCTTCTAAGTCCGCTTTGGCTGTTAAAATTTCAGTCTCTGCCTCCGCAAGCTTTTTAGCGGCTTCTTCTTTTTTACTTGCAAGCTGGCTTTTCCCATCTTCTAGCTGGGATTTCTTTTCACTGATCTCAGCCTTTCCGTCAATGACTTTCTGTCTGCTCTCCTCTAATTCCTTGCGGCTGTCCTCCAACTCCTGCTGACTGTCTGCCAGCTTTTCTCTGGAATCTGCAAGCTCTGATCTGGCATCCGCAAGCTCGGCCTGTCCATCATAAATTTCCTGCTTATTTTCATTTAATTCTTCTTTTACTTCATCTATTTCCACATCAATGGATGCAAATATCTGCTCATTAATCAGGTCTATCTTTTCCTGCCTGATAACTACATTAACACTTTCCTCCAACAGACCTGTGGCACTGGCAGAAGCCACACCGTCAATACTTTCAAGCTCTGGAATAATGGTATTCTCTGTAAGCGTTGTGATCTGTGACGCGTCCATGTTATTACCGCCTACCGCTGCAATCATAACCGGCAGCATGTCAGGATTCAATTTCATAATAATGGGATTTCCCACCGAATCGTCCCAAAAGCTTTTGATCTGATCCAGATTCTCCCTTATTTCCAGCGACACTGCATTCATATCCGTAGACTGAGAAAATTCCAAAACCACCATTGAATAATTTTCACTGGAAACCGAACTAATACTTTCAATGTTACTTACCGTAGCCATTGATGATTCCACGGGTTTGGTAACTACTGCCTCCACCGTTTCCGGACTTGCCCCTACGTAAGTAGTCATTACAATTACATAGGGAAGGCTTATATTCGGTAAAAGATCTGTGGTCATCTTAGTAAATGACACAACACCCAGTACAATTGCAAGCACCACTGCTACCAGCACCGTATAGGGCTTTTTAACGCTAAACTTCGACAACATATGTATACGCTCCTTAAAAGATATGCCTGCCAGCACACCATCATTTTCCGTCCGACCAGTCGGTCGGAACCCAACAAAAAGAGTATATTGACTCTTTTTGTTCAGGTCAATATACTCTAAAAAAATTTTATATATTTTTTACATATTAGTTAAAATAAATCAGCTTCCTCTCTGATTCCCTGCTCCTCCATCCATTTTTCAATATCATCTGTATCCGTTTCACCCGAAAATACTTTAATCAACTTAATTAAAACTGTTGTTAGATTTTTAGCTTTAAATTATTGTAATAAGTCAAAATATGGTTTGTCAATAAAATATATATTAAAATATGATAATCAGATTCTAATTTGCAACCGTTGACATTACATGTAAATCAGGATTAAAATAAGGCATGTAAAACGAAAAGTTGGTACAGTATATGCAGATTTTCAGTCGCTTTACTTTAAATTCATATCTTTGCCTGTATTGATACTTTTAGCGGCAAATACAAGGTAACCAGTGATTTTCTTGCAGGAAGCACCAATGTAAACCCTGTAATTATCAGAAAAATTTTAAGTCACCTTAAGGGCGCCGGTAAAAAATAAAACTGGAAGGAACTTATAATGAATTCTACACATAGCGTAAATACTTTTTTAGAAATGCTAATAGAAGATTCTGCTGAATACAGACAACTAGAAATCAATGGTCTTGACTTGGCAGAAAAGAAAAAAATGATTCGTTCCCTTATGAATATCCGTATGCCAAATCCAGTTTCCAACGAGCTGCTGAATTTACAGGACGCTTATCTTAAGAATGAGCTTTCTGAAAAAGGCATTGTAACTTTAGCGGATATTCCAACCATAAAGGAGCAGTTTAACAGCACATTTCCTTATTCGGACAAAATTTCCATCTGGCAGGGAGATATTACGAGGCTTAAAACAGGTGCAATTGTAAATGCTGCTAATTCCCAGATGCTGGGCTGTTTTGTTCCATGTCATAAGTGCATTGACAATGCCATTCACAGCAGTGCAGGCATGCAGCTTCGGGAAGAATGCAGCCGCATCATGAATCAACGTCGTATCTTGTATGGTAAAAATTATGAGGAACCAACAGGCACTGCCACCTTGACCTCCGGCTATAATCTGCCCTGCAATTACGTAATACATACTGTTGGACCAATTGTCCATGACAAATTAAATGAGCAGTTGTGTCAGAATCTGATAAATTGCTACGAAACTGTTCTGAAATGCTGTGTGAAAAATAAAATAAGATCGGTTGCTTTTTGTTGTATTTCAACGGGGGAATTCCATTTTCCAAATGAAGAAGCAGCCCGGATTGCCTGCAGAACAACCGCAGAATTTTTATCAAAGCAGGGTGAATTTATAGACCGCATCATATTTAATGTGTTTAAAGACAGCGATAAAGCTGTTTATGAATCGCTTTTATGTTAGTCCGCCATGCCTTACCATTTACTCTAATGTTAACAACGGATGGCACACAACGCGCGCCATCCGTTTTAAAAATAAATACTGTTTAGTAACCGGACTTGTCATTACAGGTCATAGTACATTTTAAATTCAGCAGGGGAAGGTATCTGCTCCATTTTCTTTAACTCTGTCCGCTTACGTGCTACCCACACATCAATCAGTCTCTCCGGGAAAACTCCGCCCTTTGTTAAATAATCATGATCTGCTTCCAGCGCATCCAATGCCTCGCCCAATGATTTAGGCAGTCCTTTGATCTTTTTCTGTTCTTCTTCTGAAAGGGTATAAAGATTAAAGTCATAAGGCCCCCATCCATTTGCTTCCGGATCAATCTGATTTTCAATTCCGTCTAATCCTGCCATTAAAATTGCCGCATATGCATAATATGGATTAGCAGTCGCATCAGGATTACGCAATTCAAACCGTTTGGTCTCCGGAGACTTTGCATAAGCAGGAATCCTGATTACCGCACTGCGGTTAGATGTTGCATAACCAATAGTAACGGGTGCTTCAAACCCCGGCACCAGGCGCTTAAATGAGTTAGTGGAAGGATTGGTAAATGCACATAAAGAAGCAATATGTTTAAGCAGTCCGCCCATAAAATAATGAGCGGTGCGGCTCAGTCCTGAATACCCATTCTCATCATAAAACAAAGGTTGTCCATCCTTAAAAAGCAGCATATGCACATGCATGCCACTGCCTGCCTCCTGATAGATAGGCTTAGGCAGGAAAGTTGCAGTTTTTCCTTCTTTTGCAGCCATGTTTTTAATAATATATTTAATGATCATGGTGTTATCCGCCATATCAGGCATATCTGCAAGCTCAACTTCTATTTCCATCTGGCCGGGGCCGCCTACTTCGTGGTGATGATATTTCACTTTAATTCCCCAGTCTTCCATCATCATACACATTCTGCTTCGCAGATCATATCCTACATCCTGAGGTGCTGCCACATGATAACCACCCTTATAAGGAACCTCATAACCGTTATTTCCCGGCGTATCCAGGCTGCAGTTCCAATCTGCCTGTCTGGTATCTATCCGATAACCGCACTGCTGAGGCGAAACTTCGAAACGTGCAGAATCAAATAAATAAAATTCAAACTCCGGTCCGATCACCATCTGGTCTGCAATGCCGCACTCCTTCATATATTCTATGGCACGCAGGCTCACATTTTTGGGATACTGGTCAAAAGGCTTATTTTCTCCCTTTCCAATGGTACAAACATTTCCACACATAGTAAGCGTAGGAACTTCCGCAAAAGGATCTACATAAGCAGTATCTGGATCCGGCAAAAAAACCATATCACTTTTTTCAATGGGCGCATACCCATAATTCGAACCGTCAAAGCCGATTCCATAAGTAAATGTACTCTCCCCAAAACGTTCTACCGGAATCGTAATGTGACGCCACCTTCCATCAATATCCGTCATCTTAAAATCGATCATACGGATATTGTTTTCCTCGCACAATTTTTTAATTTCCTCTAGTTTACCCATAATTCCTTCCCTTTCCGCAGCATCGGACTCTTTGCCATTCCTTAAAAAGCAAAGTTATGCCGCTTTCATTTTCCACTTTTTGCCACATTACTGCGGCTAGTATGATTATAGCATATCACCACATCATGCCGCAATCAGGGAATCTGTCCTTTACAGGCAAACTTTTGTCAGGTTTTTGCTGTTCCGGCAGCAGATAAAAAAATAATTGAAAAAAATTTTTTATGGTGTTATTATTATCAAAAATATTATTGTTTTATGGAGCAGGTCATGAGAAGATTTTTTTGTTTATTACTCTCGGCCCTTTTTTTGGCTGTATTATTATCTGGATGTCAGAAGGAAAGCGCAAATCCTATAGAAGAAGAAACACCAAATATTAGTTCTGAAACGGTCAACTTGACCGTCTGGGGCGCCGAAGAAGATGAGGAATTGCTGCGCCAAATCTTTGACAGTTTTCAAAAAGAATATCTTGGGCAGGCAGATTTTCTTATTACTTATGTGCCTCAAACTGAAAGCAGCTGCACCAATATGCTGATGGGAGATCTGGAGCAGGGCGCTGATGTTTTTGCTTTTGCTGATGACCAGTTAAACACTTTGGTAGCTTCCGGAGCATTGGATCCTGTGGAAAATCCCCAAATCATAAAAGAGACTAACCTGGAAGAAGCTGTCCATGCTGCATCCGTAAATGACACCTTATATGCATTCCCGCTTACCGCAGATAATGGATATTTCCTTTATTATAATAAACAGTATTTTTCCGAAGAAGATATTTTATCTTTAGAACAAATGTTAGACATTGCCGCCTCACAAGAGAAAAAAATTTACATGGACTGGTCCTCCGGATGGTATGTGTATTCCCTATTTGGCAACACCGGACTCACAGTAGGATTAAATGATGACGGTATTACCAATTACTGTACCTGGAACAGCGTAGATGGGGCAATCAAGGGAACTGACGTGGCACAATCCATGATGAATATCGCAGCCCATCCCGGATTTCTAAGCACAGATGACGCCGGATTTATGACAGGAGTCAAAGATGGCACCATTATCGCTGGTGTTAGCGGTGTATGGAATGCAGTTGCTATAGAAGAAGCCTGGGGCAGTAATTTTGGAGCATCCAAACTGCCCTCTTATACCTGTGCCGGACAGCAGATTCAAATGTCTTCTTTTTCCGGTTATAAATTAATCGGAGTAAATGCTTACTCCAAGCAAAAAACATGGGCAGTCAAACTGGCCGAATGGATCACCAATGAAGAAAACCAAAAACTTCGTTTTCTGATGCGTGGTCAAGGTCCTTCCAATATCAATGCGGCATCCTCTCAGGAAGTGAAGAATTCTCCCGCTATTGCCGCCTTGTTGGAACAATCGGAATTTTCTTGTTTACAACGCATTGGCGGGAATTTTTGGGATCCGGTCACTACATTTACTGCAAACCTTTTGTCCGGAAACCCTTCCGGAGAAAGTCTTCAAAGTCAACTAGATACGATGGTGGAGGGGATCACCGCTCCATAACATCTAAATAAATATTCTGATTTGGCATAAAGGAGTATCTACATAAAATGAAGAATATCAGTTTAAAACATCGTTTGATTATCCCCATTGCCCTTTTGGGAATGGTAGCACTTTTATCAAATATCCTTTCTATTGTAAATATCCAAAATGTAAATGCCAGCGCATCTAATATTGCTGACAATTATATGGATGGCAGCAACCGGCTGGCAGAAATCTGCGAGCTTTCCATGAACATACATCAGATGGCGCTAAGTCATATTGTTGCCACAGACTATAATACTATGATTGTTCTGGTACAACAAATCAAAAAGGACGAGGCTTCATTAGATACGATGCTTTCAGAATATAAAGATTATCTTCTGCCTGCAGACCAGACGCAATACGAAACATTGCTTTCAAATTATGCTTCATTTAAACATGCACTGGTTCAATTAGTGTGTGCCAGCGCCAGCCACAAAACACAGGATGCATATATTCTTGCTAACGAAGATGTTGCGTTATACGCCAATGCCATGAAATCAGATATTGATGTATTAAGTGCATCTATCAGCAAACAGACTCAGGAAGCAAGGAACCACCTTTCTACAGTATATCTTATCTCTCTGGCGGCAGGCATCAGTACAGTTATTATCTGCACTTTTCTGGTATTTGCCGATTTAAAGCTTATTAAAAAATATATATTGATTCCAATTAAGAGCATTTTAAAAACAATTCAGGAAAGTTCCGGACATATCAACCATATGACCGACGAAGTATTAAAAAGAACACAAGCTTCAAAAAGAAGCGCCGCCGGGCTATCCACTCTGGTAGAGCAGCTTTCATCTTCAATTCAAAAAGTAGCGGGCAATGTATCCGCCATTAATTCCAATGCAGGCAATGTCAGACTTGATGTACATAACATGACACAAGAATGCAGTGCTCTCACAGTTTATACTGCCCAAATGGATACTCGGGCAGACAAAATGCAGCAATCTGCACGAAATAGTGCAGAAACTACCCGCGTCAAAACAGAAGAAATTCTAAGCGCTCTTAATGACTCTATTGAAAAAAGTAACAGCGTCAATCAAATTACAGCCTTGACTGGAGAAATTCTTGCCATTGCACAGCAAACCCGGCTGATTGCCTTTAATGCTTCTGTAGAGGCCGCCAATGCAGGATCTGCCGGCAAAGGGTTTGCAGTCGTTGCAAGCGAAGTACGTGAACTTTCCCATTCCAGCCAGGAAGCTGCCAACCGCATTCAGGAGATTAATAATGAAGTCACCGCCGCTGTACATAATCTTTCTGAAAATGCACAACAGTTAATCGATTATATGAGTCAATCTGTTCTTACAGAATTTCAGGCGTTTGTACAATCCGGCAGCCAATATAAAGAAGACGCAGCTTATATCCGCCGGACTATGGATGAATTTTACCAGCGGACAGAACACCTGAAAAATTCCATGTCTGAAATTACAGATGCTATCGGCCTTATTACAAAAGCCATTGATGAAAGCGCCTGTGGAATCTCTAACGCTGCCGGAAATACAAAAAGTTTAGCTGACGATATGGAAGATATAACCCAGCGTATGGGAGTAAATCAGGAAGTTGTCAAAGGACTGGAAAAGGAAACAATGGTATTTGACAATTTATAACCGTCCAAAACACACATATGAAAAATGCTAAGCCATAGGTTATCCTTGGCTTAGCATTATATTTTTAAGCTTAACTACTATTCTGCCTTTCCTTCAGGAAAGATAATTTTAAATACAAAGAAGAAAATAATCATGGATACTCCGCCTGTAATAAATGTTACAAGCAAATTATAAACTGCCGGAGGAACATAAGCAGATGCAATCGGCATCCATAAATTATTAAATCCATTGCATATAAGTGAAATTACAATCCATGCAATAAAGTACCACATTGCCTGATAAACCGGATTGCCTTTGCTCTTAAATGTAACATTTCTCTGCAGTGGAAAGTTGATGCACTGTGCCAGAAAGGATCCTGTTTCATAGCTGATGAAATAGCCAAGTCCGCCTCCGATCATCACCGCTCCGCCGGCATCATACAGAACATTATATCCGAGAAGACTCCATGTAAAGTCTACTCCCAGAATATGCATTTCTTTTTCAGGCCACATAAATTCCCTGCCGGCCAGTTCTATACCAAGGATGCCAGGCATAAATGTAAAGACCAAATATTGGAATACCGTTACCATCATGCTGAAAACGAAAAAATAGAAAATCTGATAGATCCATTTTGCCGCTTTGGGATGCTTTATCTCGAAGTCATTCCATATATGTATCCATTTTTCTTTTGTTTCACTCATTTTTCCACTCCTTTCCCACTTGATAATCTTTTCTCATAAGCTTTATTCGCTTTGATGTTTGCAAAAAAACCGCCTATCACCTTGCCCATTCCACGCAGGAACTTTCCATTCACCACTTCTACCAGTCCATGTACCATGTCCATGCTCACCATACCGCCTGTCATTTTCGCAATGGCGCGGAACGGAATATTATACTGGAACAAAAGATTCAAATCCGGTTTTCCTTTTTCTACGCTCTTTTTCATTTTTTTTGTGAGGATTTTATAGATAAATCTAGCCATAAGGCTTTTGGCATAATACATCTGGCAAACTGCATCATTTATTCCAAGTTCCCCGGACCATTTACCATCCGGTATCGGATGTCCAAGCAAAACTTCAAATTCCTGATCGGATATCTGCTGTATTATTCCTGTATAATAGTAAGGAAGCAAAGATGGATTATAGGGATATTCCGAAGTTGTTCCCTTCACTTCCAATTCTTCTACAAGGCGGATATCAGCAACGCAGGCCCCTACCATAATCTGGTATTTTCCTGCTTCTACTTCCCACTTACCAGTCTTTACATTCCAATAGCGGAAAGTTTTATCATCAAACGGAATATGCACTTCCTTGCTTTCTCCTGCTTTCAAAAACACCTTTGAAAAGCCTTTCAGCTCTTTTTTCGGTCTGAATACGATGGCATTTGGCAGTCCTATGTACATCTGAACCACTTCTGCGCCATCCCTGTCCCCGGTATTTGTAATCACAACCCTGATTCCCTGCTCATCAACGCATAAATCAGAATAAGTAAATTCCGTATATGATAAGCCAAAGCCAAAGGGATACTGCACGCGGACACTGCCGGTATCATAATATCTGTATCCTACAAAGATACTTTCCCGATACTCTGCGTTTCTCTCTGTACTTGGAAAATATCTGAAAGCCGGTGTATCCTCATACCGGATCGGATAACCTTCTGCCAATCGCCCTGAGGGGTTCACTTTGCCGCTTAAAATATCAAGCATTGCCGCTGCTCCCGCCTGGCCGGAAAGATAACCATGCAAAATAGCTTTGCACAATGTATTCCAAGGCATCTCTATGGATGCACCGCCGCTTAAAAGACCTACAATGTTGTTATTAACCTGAGAAATTCCCTTTAGAAGCTCGATCTGATTTTGAGGTATTCTCATATGAGTGCGATCCAGTCCCTCAGTCTCACTCATTTCATTCAGTCCAAAGCAATACAGAACCACATCCGCCTTTGCCGCAATATCAAGGGCTTCTTTTCTTAAAGCATCATCTGATTCTCCTGTCCGCCTGTATCCTCTGGCTAAGCCAATCACATCAAAATTGTAATTTTTGACTGCTTCTTTAATGGTTTCTATAAATGTAGGCTTTACCATAGAAGAGCCTGCGCCCTGGTACCTGGGTTCCACTGCAAAATCACCAATAACAGCAATTTTACATCCGTCTTTTAAGGGCAGTATATTTTCCGTATTCTTCAGCAGTACCGCACTTTCTGCTGCTGCTCTCCTTGCCAGCTCATGATGTTTTTCTTCCTGAAACTTTTCTTTTCGGGATCTGCTCTTATCATTTAATGTCAGCACTGCATCCAGCAAATCGTCCACACAAGTATCAAGCTCCTCCACTAAAAGGCTTCCGTCTTTGACTGCCGCAATAATCTGCCTTGCAGAGTCCAGTCCCGGTGTCGGCATTTCCAGATCAGACCGTGCCTGAACTCCCTTTACATGATCATTGGAACCGCCCCAGTCTGTGATCACGATGCCCTCAAATCCCCATTCTTTCCGCAGAATATCCTGCAGCAGATGCTGATTTTCATTGGCATAAGTACCATTGACCTGATTATAGCTGGTCATAATTGCTCCTGCTCCGCCTTCTTTTACTGCAATTTCAAATCCGGTCAGATAAATTTCCCGAAGCGCCCTCTCATCCAGCACTGAGTTCATAGCCATTCTGCGAAGTTCCTGACTGTTTACTGCAAAGTGTTTGGGACAGGCATACACCCCCTTACTCTGTATCCCCCGAATGTAGGAGGCCGCCATCTTGCCTGCCAGATAGGGATCTTCCGAAAAATATTCAAAATTTCTACCACAGAAAGGGCTTCGCTTTATATTTAATCCAGGACCTAAAAGTACTTGAACATCCATTGCGGCAGCCTCTTTTCCTAAAGCTTCTCCTATTTCATTCCCCAATTTTTCATCCCAGCTGTTAGCAATTGTTGCTGCTGTGGGAAAGCAGGTAGCCGGAAGGGACTCATTTAATCCCAAATGGTCTCCTGCTCCCGCCTGCTTTCGTACACCATGAGGTCCATCGGCGCAAAAGATTGAAGGAATACTCAAACGAGGAATATCTCTGGTTTCCCACTCGCTTTTTCCGCTTAAAAAGGCTGCCTTTTCCTCTATTGTCATTTTATCGATAATTTCCTGATGTTTCATCTCATTTCTCCTTAAAACGAAAGGGCTTCCTATCAATAGGAAGCCCCCTTATTATTCCCGCACTACTCTTAACATCTACATAAACCGAATAATTCAGCTTCATTTCAGATTTTTATTCTAAATTTACATCTTTTCTTTCCTGTCATCAGGTTGGAAATCTATCAGTTTTCAGATGTAGTCAGCGTTTCTTTTTCCTGCTTCTCAGTCTTTTTTATAGAGTAAACTGCTAATATTCCCCAGAGTGCCAATGCTATGGAAATAATAACTTCAACACTTATCAGAATTACCTTCCATACCGGCATCAGATATCCATCTGTCCTGATACTCATGGCATTACTGTTAACAACAGAATACAAAATATTCTTAGTTGCCTGCCGGAGAAGTGAAATCTGTGTTGCATCATCCGGCATGGAAAACGTCTTGGCATCCTGCGTTAAAAACAGATCTCCACCGGCACGGATCATTTCATCTACATGTGTATAAGTATTCAGGCTATAGTCTGTGATGACGCAGCCATGGAATCCCCATTCATCACGAAGCACCTGCGTCAGTAGAGCATAGCTGCCTCCCGCCCACTTCATGCCAAGACGGTTAAAGGAGGTCATCATTCCGGTTGCTCCGCCTTCTTTTACCGCAATTTCAAAAGGACGAAGGTAGAGTTCCCGCATTGCCTGCTCATTCGACCATACAAGAATTCCGTTATATTCACGGTCTGTTTCCTGATCATTTACTGCAAAATGCTTCATGTAGCAGTAAACGCCTTTTTTATCTGCTCCCTTAATAACACTTGCAGCGAATTTACCGGACAAAAGACCGTCTTCACTGTAATATTCCCAGTTTCTTCCTGCAAAAGGAGAGCGGTGGATATTTACAGCAGGCGCATACCAGCCTGAGTAAGGTAGTCTGTCCCCTTTTTCATTTCCTGCAAGGCCTTCCTCACCTACCAGTTCGCCCATTTTCTCCGCAAGCTCCACATTCCATGTAGAACCCATTACGCACTCTGCCTGATAGGCACAAGTTCCATATATCACTGATTCCGACAAAAAGCTTGTAAAGCCGCTGGGGCCATCTGCATCCGTTGTGAGCGGTTTTCCCACTACTCCATCAATTCCCTTCACTTCATTTGTACGGAATGCACCAAATCCCACCAGATTCTTCATCTCATCCAGCGAAATCTCGTCTAACAAAGTTTCCCACCTGGGATCATCATAGCTTACTTCTCCAACATAATTTCCGGAATCATCATAAAACATATCCGACAAAGACAAATCGTTATTCACTGGTGTTAAGGAAGGTGCAGTTCCTGTAACTTCCCATGGTTTTCCTGCATCCGGTTCTGTATATTTACGCTTAATGGATTCATCCAGCTCAGCTTTCAACTCATCTGTAAGGGTTCTTTCACTGTCATCCAAATAAGTCGTTGGAACTGTGCCGGCAAAATCTTTACGTGAGATATAAGACGCATAGGTATTGTTTCCGAAGATACCTGCGCTCACATCATCAAATGCATTTACGACTTCTACCGCTTCGCCCTGCGCATTCATTTCAGATGTAATCTGCACATCCTCATTCAATTTGTATTCTGCGGCTGCTTTTGCAGTATGTGCATCGCTTCCTACCACAAGAAGATAATCTCCTGCTTCCAGCTCATATCCTTTAAATCCGTTCTCATTTGCATCTGCGTAGTCATAGGACTTCATATCCTTCACATCCAGCGTAAGTGTCAGCGTTTCTTCTTCTCCAGGAGCAAGTAATCCGGTTTTTGCAAAATCTCCCAGAACAACGTGTGCTTTTTCAATTGCAGGCCCTTCATAATCAAAAGGTGCACTGTAATATAATTCAACAACATCCTTTCCCGCATAATCTCCTGTATTTCTGACAGTTACAGATACTTCCAAGGTGTCATCCTCTGTAATCGTGCTTCCCTCCGGCATTGCAAAAGATACATCCCAGTCAAATGTGGTATAGGAAAGCCCATAACCAAAAGGATACACTACATTGTCTTCATACCATTTCGATTGGGGATCAGCTTTTGTTTCTTCATATCCCCGGGTTTCATAATAGCGGTATCCAACATAGATACCTTCTTCATAGTTTACAAAAGCATAATCTGTTTTTTCACCGTTATAAAGATAACGATTGCCAAATTCGCTGCCATAAGTCCCCGTGTTATACCAGGTAGGATCTTTTGTAAAATCTGCCGCCCAAGTGTCTACTGTATGTCCAGAAGGACTAATCTGGCTGCCCTGTGCATCTGTACCAGTTAAAATCTGTCCCAATGCCATTATACCGGAGGCTCCGGGAAATCCGATCCAAAGAATGGAATCAATTTCATCATCTGCTTCTAATTCCGGTATTTCCATTGTAGTACCTACATTCAGCACAACAATAATATTTGAAAAGTTTTCTTTTACATGTTCCAGCAATGCTTTTTCATTGGCATCCAACTCCAGATAATGGCTGTCCGGCGAAGCTGCTCCTGTAATGGCAGCACCTCCAAAACTGCTTTGCATCGTCCTCGGCAGGTCGAATCCTTCTCCTCCGATTCTGGAAAAAACAACAATTGCCGCATCCTGATAATCCGCATAGCTGTTCACTATATCAGCAGTATAAGATTCTATAGGTGTTTCACCTGTTTCAAACCCGGGCAGTCTTTGTCCTGATGTCATAGCAGGGTTAGCCGGTCTTCCTGAACCGGATTTTGCAGAGCTCTCATAAAATTCTTTCAGTGTTTCATTATAGGAAATTCCTGCCTCTTCAAGGCTCTTATAAAATGTTTTCTGTGCATCAGATCCATTGCTGCTGGCAGAGCCGGAGCCGGAATTAACAATATTTACCGAATTCTTTCCAAATACACTGACTCTCACATCTTCTGTAGAAAGAGGAAGCACGCCATTTTCATTTTTAAGCAAAACAATTCCTTCCTTTTCCACCTCAACTACAAACTCATTCGCTGCATTCAGCACTTCTTCTTTATCGGCATACTGCCTGTCGTACCTCTCGTCCCTATTATCCTCAACCACATTAGCACGTTCCCCGCCAAATACCAGACTTAATGAATTTCCAGCAATGGGAACAGTCAAAAGAACCGCATCAATAATGATTTCCAGAGAAAGTACAATTGCCGTCACGATAAACCAAACTTTTGTCTTTTTATGCCTCCAAATAAAACCCATATTCCTCTCCATTTCTGCCAAAGGCATTTATCTTTACAATTCTATTCGATATTTTCTACGACCTCTTCCATGGAAAGCACTGCATCCGTTGTAATTTTAAGACAGTCAATGGAAGGAGCACTGGCCATATTGCTGCGGTAGGTGTTGTCGCCTGCTGAAAAAACAATTTCATTTTCTCCTGCTTTCAGCGAAATCTCGCCCAGGTTTTTTGTCTTAAAATTCTCCTGATTGTTTGCATCCGTTCCATTATCCGTTGTAAATTCCTTATATTGAACTGCTTCGCCATTTACAGTAACTACAAAGCTCTCAGGATTCCATGTACAGTTTCCTAATGTATTAGAACCAAGCACTGCTTTCAGTACAGCCGTTGTGTCCACATCTGATGTGATTACAAAAGTAATCGGACTTTTAGCTCCAAGTTCCCCTACGTAAAAGCCATTGCTTGCTTTGGCATTTTCCTTTGCAAGACCGATTCCAGTGGGAGATCCCGATACGCCAAGTCCCTCAAGCCCTTCCAATACAGTATATTCTGCTTCAAATACATATTCTGTTCCTGACTCTGTTTCCGCTTCTGCTGTTTCGCTCTCAACATCATTTCCGGTTTCCGCACCGCTGCCCCCGCAAGCTGTCATACAAACCATTGCTACTGTCATCAATAAAACTGCTATTACATTCTTTTTCATTTTTATACCCATGCCTTTCTCGCTTGGGCTCCTCCCAAGTGGGAATAGGCCCAAATACGTAAGGTTGAAAGTTTCTTTCAACCTTGTCCTCTTTTTTGAATAAAACAGATGCAACTGCAGATTGTACTGCAACTGCACCTGTTTCGATTGTTTTTATTATTTTACTTTACTACTGTCAGTGGCAGTTCAATAGAAGCTGCTTCATATCCGGTTGCTTCTGCCGTAATTTTTATAGTATAGTCGCCTGCTTTAGACGGAGTACCACCAATGATACCTGTTCCTGCATCAAATGTCATACCCTCCGGTAATCCTTCTACCGCATAGGTAATAGCTGAATAGGGATAATAGGTATTTAAAATTGCAGTGTTCAGCGGTTCTGAAGTATATGCTGTTCCCACTTTTGCCTCTGTCAGCTCAATGGCAACATCTTCACCGTCAACCTCAACGGTATCCGCATAGATGATCTTAGCACCCTTAGGCAGCTGCATTGCGTTGCTGTTTGCAACCATGTATAAAATCTGCTTTGCTGCTTCCTGCATACAATGAATTGTAATATTTCTGTCTTCTTCTTCCATTGCCAGTATTTCATCTACATCCAGATATCTGCCGCCTTCAAGACCATACACCTTTGCATCCAGCATCATGCTGGATCCGGCCTTAATCAACTGATATGCGTTGCAGGCATTATAGATTACAATATCTGTAACAACAGCACCTTCAAATCCCCATTCTCCACGGGTGATCTGGTTCATGACACCATAGCTTCCTGCACACCATGTCTTACCTATTCTCGTGAAGGAACCCATTGCAAATGTAGCGCCTCCTTCTTCTACTGCTTTCTGATATCCTTTCAGGTAAATCTCTCTGGCTGTCTGCTCTGTCATCCATGCAGACAAACCTTCTTTATCCGTACCATTTCCTATTGCTCCAAAACGATAGGTAGAAGAGCCGCCGCCATCATTGTGGAATGCGAAATGTTTCAATGTGATATAGCATCCCCTGGATTTTGCTCCCTGGGAAACGTTTGCTGCCATAGTTCCTGTCAGGAAAGGATCTTCTGAATAATACTCAGGGAAACGGCTGTCAAAAGGAGAGCGGTGAATGTTCATACCAGGTGCATACCATCCTGTATAGCTGTATACCATTCCGCCTGCTGCCGTACTGTTGCCCCACAATCCCTGCTCACTGATCACTTCACCCATCTGATAAAGAAGATCTTCATTGTAGGTAGCTGCAATCATAGGCTCTGCACTAAAGTAATTATAACGGTCATTTGTATCTGTATAGTTACCGGTCCATCCTTTAGGGCCATCTGTATCACGAGAGTAAGGTTTACCAATGTATGGTATGCCCACAGAATTAAATCCGCCTACATTTACTAAATCAGCTAATTCCTCCAATGTAAGCTGTTCTACCAGTTCCTGATACCTTGCATCATCTGCGTCTGCACCAATCAAATCAGATAATACGACAGAATACTGCTCTTCGGTACGGTTTGCTGCATCTGTTTCATAAGTAGGCGTACCAATTGCTGCTGCATCATAATATGCATTAAATGCATCATTATCATAGCCCCATGTAGCATATTCTTCTTCTGAGATTTCTTTTACTGCTTCAAAGCCATTGGGCATTGTTCCTTTAAAATTGCTACGGGTTAAAGCTGTATAGCCTTCACTTGCAAAGCCTTCTGTTACATCATCCAGTGCATTTGTAATTTCCGCACCGGTGACTGCTTCGTTACACAATTCTTTTTCTGCAACCATGTAATCGAAATCAACGTCATTTTCCATCATTCCATAGTGTGAATTTCCTGCAATCTTGATATTGTAAGTTCCGGCATCAAGAACATATGTCCTGTCCGTCACATCATCATAGGAAGCCATGTCCGAAACATCTATGGATACCTGAACCGTTTCGCTTGCGCCCGGTTCAAGTACACTTGTCTTTGCAAAATCACCAAGAGCAACATATGATTTTTCAATGACAGTATCATTACCGGTTTCTTCTTTGCCATAAGGCGCTGTATAGTATAATTCAACAACATCCTTACCTGCAATATCGTAAACGGTAGATAGTGCGTACCTCGACTGTAAAGGATAAATATGTGACAATAGA